>ENA-OSET01000330-OSET01000330.1-sediment-metagenome-genome-assembly--contig:-NODE-330-length-53986-cov-4.713183_pt1 | contig 53986 bp, 45 predicted proteins | sample MGYA00237882_ERZ534229 | MGnify/ENA primary metagenome ERZ534229 (study PRJEB26408, sample SAMN06266212) | sediment metagenome | isolation source: Hudson Canyon methane seep mesocosm | place: USA:Hudson...
CCGTTGTCCTCACCTTTCAACCAATAGTTGAACCAGCGTATTTCTTCACGATTTGGTTTCGTTTCGAACTCATCGTTTCCTGGGTATTCAAGACCACCTGATAAAGGGCCGTGCCCATAGGGTCCCATAGACAGCTTTTGCCTACCTTTGACACCTGGCGCACCGAAGTTTTGTAGGTACATAAAATTTCGTATATTGCCGTAGCTAAAAATATCATACCAGCCACCGTCATTGTAAATCGGGACACGTACCTTATGTAAATGCCTACCTATATCATAGCCCTCCCATTCTTCATCCCATACAACGCGCCGCTTAAGTGCTGGAATTTGATCTTCGACACCTTGTTCGATCATCCAGCCTCCACTATGGGACTGCTTAAAAACACCACCTACAAACGTAGCTTCCTCGAACCGTAGATGTGGCGCTACCTTAGAATACGCCGCTTTTAAAGAGGGTGGCGCAGCTGATGCCGCTAGGTTTGCCGTTGTACCCATCGCGGAGATCCCTGATATACCAATTTTCCCGTTACTCCAGGGCCGGTTTGCAGCCCACTCGATACTGTCATATCCATCCTCTTTATCAGGATAATACGGCTTGTATTGTCCCTCGGATTTCCCTTTTCCTCGAACGTCTTGAACGACAACTACAAAGCCAGTCTCAGTATAATAGGATGCCATAATGGAAAAGGGTTCCCACGACTTTAGGTATGGCGTACGTGTCATAATAACTGGCCAAGGGCCATCACCTTTCGGCTTGTAAATGTCGGCCGCAAGCCTTATACCATCGCGCATTGTCGCAATATCCTCAACCGGCATGATTTCCGCCTCCGAGCTGCCGGCTTCCATACAGAAAATAGTGAAAAAGAAAATAACGACAGGAAAATAACGAAGCTTACGCGCGGAAAATTTAGTTAACATATGGATCCTTAAGGAGGGGTTGATCGTTTACCCCTCAATTGTTTTTATTACTGGACCGAGCTAGTGGAAAAGTATACGAAAGCTCTCTCGCATTTATTTTCTACAATTCTGTTTAGTTTAGCAATGAGACGCTTCCAGAACATTGCCTTTCAACGGACCAAGCAGAAAAATTTAAAGTGCTACGCTTTATACATCATTCATGTCGAAAAAATATTTGGCAGGTAAGCCGAAACACGAAAGTTAGTATAGCAATTGGTGGTTTGATGGGAATAGCAGGACCATGTTCCACTTTGGTTTTGTCTCTCTATTCGAAAAAAGGCATTGAATTAGTAGCAAGTAAGATACGTTAGTAAAATCTCTATATGTCTGTGAGACATGCCAACTAAATCAAAAGCCGTGCTCTATGCGAACTCCTTAAAAACGTTGAAAGTTGACCTCAATGTCTGTAGTTGGCACAAAGTTAGCTATCAGCCTTGACAGATTCGGGTCGATTTTATGTCCGCTTACGAGGGTATAGCGAGCCTTGGCCTGACATTACCCCTTTAGGCTCACTTTTGACCCTGAACAGTCGTTAGAGCAGACTCCCCATTCACCTTGATTTCACTTCTCTGCTATAATCCGCCGCTTCTCACAGCTATCAGAATAGAAATAGATGAACGGACTTTTTGAAGAACTTAAACATCGTAACGTTTTTCGGGTAGGTATCGCCTATCTCGCGCTTACCTGGCTCATTATCCAAATTACCAATATTGCCGTGCCTGCTCTAAATCTACCTGAAACGCTCAATAGCATCGTGTTTTACTTAGGTCTTATTGGCTTCCCCTTTGCACTGCTTCTGGCCTGGGCTTTCGAATTAACGCCGGATGGCTTAAAACGCAGTTCTGACGTGGCAGACGACACGCGTATTCGTGCTGAATCCAGTCGCAAGCTAAACTACGTTATCATTGGCATGTTGGTATTTATTGCCGCCATTGCTCTCTGGCAGGGACAATCGACGCCAGCAGCTGAGTCCGGAGAAAGTAAAATCGCGACTATACCGGCTGATAACTCACCCGCTAAGGCCGCTGTTTCTCCCTCAAAAGCCGCCAGTGACACTATCCGCAATCAACACTCCATAGCCGTGCTGCCCTTTGTGAATATGTCCTCCGACCCTGAACAGGAATATTTTTCCGACGGTCTCAGTGAAGAGCTATTGAACTTGCTTGCCCAAATAAGAGAGCTGAAAGTGACCGGCAGAACGTCATCATTTGCCTTTAAGGGGAGCAATGAAGATTTGCGGAAAATTGGTGAACAATTAAATGTGGCAACCGTACTCGAGGGATCAGTACGACGCTCGGGAAATCGTTTACGCATTACCGCCCAGTTAATAAAAGTCGAAGACGGATTCCATCTTTGGTCTGAAACCTATGACAGAGAGATGACTGACGTTTTCGCTATTCAGGATGAAATTGCTGCAAAAATTGTCGCGGCATTGCATGTTAAGCTAGAGCTTCCCATTCCCCTTCGCGGGCTGCCAACCACCAATATGGAGGCGTATCAACTGTTTTTGGAGGCAAAGGCCCTAGCAGCGGGCGATTATCTCAGAATACTTGACGCAGTAGAAATCCTTAAAAGAGCGGTAAAGCTGGATCCGGGATTTGCTGAGGCCCACGAACTTTTGGCAAGCCTATATTCGGGTTTTATTGGTTCTGGACAGGGGACTGAAAAAGAATACCAACCTCTCGTCGTCAAGCATGCGAACACCGCCCTTAGCATTGACCCCAAGCGGGTATGGGCAAAATTGCTAAAAGGAAGGTCGGTCGCCGGTAAAGTAACGGAAGACAGTCTGCGGCGCATTGAGAACGTGATTACCGCGCAACCACAAAATACTACCGCTCAATTTTATCGTACCTGGCTCTTGCTCGCTTTTGGCTATTACCAAGAGGCCATAAAGGAAAGCGATTTATCGATCGCCCAAGATCCCTTTTATATGAATCACTACCTGCAACGCAGTTACGCGCTCCGAGGTCTCGGTCGAACGGAAGAAGCGACGAACGCTATGGTGTTCTGGTACAACGGCATCAAAGAATACGCAGGACTGAACTCTCTGTCCCTCCGCTATACCGAGGGTGCTAGAGGACTTGTTAATGCCTATGCCGAAAAAACCGGTCAAAACGCCGACGCCGTTTTCACTTTTCTCGAAAGGGTAGTGGACCCTGTCACGCGAATCGATGCGCTCGATGACCCCATGAGCTCGGTCTACCTAGGGACACATAACTCTGGGCAAGGACGATTACAGATATTGGTACACTTTCAAGATGCTCGGTTTTGGCCAGAGTTGGAAAAGTACGCGGCGGCGGGTGGCACTTTAGTGGGCGCATTTGTCCCAATTATGAGTACGAGGTCTCGCTGGGTTATTAATGATCCGCGCTTCCGGTCTGTGGCAGAGAAAATTGGCGTGGTCGATCACTGGCGCAACAACAAACTCCCCGACTTTTGTGATGGCACATTTGAAAGCTGGATATGTGAGCTTCATGATGAGCGTTGATCACAATCATCGCATAAGTTATTGAGGTCTTTTTAGTCTGTTTCTGGCACATTTGGAGCATTAGGGTTGGCTCAGTTCGTGGCTTATTTGGGTCCGTTGTTGGGGGTAAAGCTGCCATTAGAGAATTTAGTTTGCGCCTATTGCATGTCGGCGCTCCTGATCCTATATAATTACATGGGTAGCACAGTTACCTTCTCCAAAAGAGGCATTCGATGGTAAAGGTCTCCAACATGAAAAAGTCTGTGAAAGGTATGAACGGCAAAGTCTTACGGTCTGCTAGTGGGAAACCTATAGCCGCCGAGTTGTTTCAGCACGATATTCTACAGGATGAGTTTGAGCAGACTGAGAATGCTACTGACACTATAGCCTTCCTCCGTGCCAAATATGGTGATGATGTAAATATCTTACCCCACTTATTAGAACAGGCAAAAAAAGAACAAGGTCTACGCTAGTCTTGCTCACCGTTACTCACGGATAGAGGTAAATACCTTGGATATCATTAAAATGAATCGCCCAGCTATGACGTGGTACAGAAGAAGCCAAATGGATTGATACTGAATCTTTTTCTCTCTCTACTTTTGAATATTGTCTACAGTACGATTGGATTTTTTGGCTTAACGTTGGAATCGGTCAGATAGCGTTTGAGCTTATACTTCCGATACCAATAATTGCTCTTCTCGAATGGCTTCCAAGAGCCCTTTGATATCTTCTGATTGATCTCTCATTACATCTACGCCTGCCATTTTTGCCCTCTCCTCGGCACGATCTACTAAGTCAGTCAGTGCGCGAGCGGCAGAAACGCGGGCACCCCCTGAGGCATCGTGTTGGGCAACATCCAATAGTGTAGAAAGGATGACATCGTTAATTTCAGAGACATCCCGAACGACACGTTCACGGCCTTCTTCCATGGCAGTATCGACTAGTCGGGAAACCTCGGTAGAAAAATGACGGAGACTACGCCAACGATAAATAGTAGAGCGATCAATACCTAACTGAGCAGATATATCTTTATAAGAATCCCCCATAGCAATCATACGAGCAGCCCGAAGCTGTGGTTCGTTCAGTTCATGTAGTTCTGCTGAATTCAAGGGTTCTGTGACGGCCAATTTAATCTCCTCGTGATTGAATCGTATTAGTCATTGCATCATTGACGCATCATCGCCCAACAAATTGCACTAAAGAATTGTACTACATCCAACAATTATCTGAGATACGTAAGTGTGATGAAAACCGCTTGGCGAACTCATGTTGCAAAGAAATTAATCGAAATAATAGTCGCCGCCCGGAACATTGAATGTTGTAAATTGAGGACACATTAAAAGAGGCTAATCCAATGGAATACACAATCGAAAACCATGAAATAATCGCAGCAAAATTTCTGGCTGAGTGGACCCGACGAAGTGAAAAATTATTTCCAGTTCATGGTGAAGGATGCTTTGTATGGGATAGTTCGGACCGAGATAATAATACTGGTAAGTTTTATAAGAAGGATATGGTTCCTAATTATTTTGGGGAGCCGTGGGTATCTGAACTGCTGGGTCTAATCGATGAAGCAGATCACAAAACCCAGTTAGTTGTCGCGATGGTGTTCGATACAAAGGTCATTGCAATGCGAGTAGGAAAGGACCCGATCAGTGTATTCTCGGAAATCCTCTCGGATAAACTGCACGAGGTCGCCCTATAGATACTGACACCATGTTATGAGTGCAATTGGTTGCACAGTTATGAGTGCAATTGGTTGCAGCAGTTATGAGTGCAATTGGTTGCACAGTTATGAGTGCAATTGGTTGCAGCAGTTATGAGTGCAATTGGTTGCAGCAGTTATGAGTGCAATTGGTTGCAGCAGTTATGAATTGATCTGGGCTGTTGCCGCTACAGAGTTGTATCTACAGTCTCTCGAGCGTTTATGTATTATGTTGCTGTTATTTGTCGTCCAAGTGCCCAAAAAAACCAATAACACGACTGACTTTCCCATCAGTGCTCACTTCAGTAACGTCGAAGCCGGGTGTGAGCAGTTCGCCATTCAGGTGAATCGCCCAATGGTAGCGATATAAGTCATGGTGTGAATCTACTCCGCCCTGTCGAGAGTAGACGGCTCCTGGGATTTTACTTTGCACGTCATGAACCATGGCTTCAAAAGCATCAATCCCAGCAACGTCATTCGCTGGGTCGACAAAGTGAACGGTCTCTTCCAAAGCTTTTTCGAGATGTGCTCTTATTTTGGTCGGATCACTTTCATTCCACGCAGCCAGCATCGCATCAAGGCATTCAGGGTATGGTTCCATATCACGTATTCCATTATCAGCGGTGGGATTAGAGTATCCAATATAGCTTACAAGTCTTCGAGTGCCTAAAAGTAGTGGTTCATTTTGGGTATGCCTTAAATGAACTACCTATCTGGAGGCGATAAGCAATTAATAAACCGGTATTAGTAGACTATTTAAACTGTACCATCTATAGTGAACTTATTAAGTCTTTATGGAGTTATCGATATGTTCATTAGAGCCTACCTGAGAGCAAGTACTAAAGAGCAAGACGCCGATAGAGCAAAACAAACTCTTATAAATTGTGCTGATAAGCATGAGCATAAAATTGCTAGTTTCTATGTGGAAAATGAGTCAGGCAGAAAACTCAAACGCCCAGAGTTAATGAAACTACTAACTGAGTCGAGTAACGGCGATGTAATCCTAATAGAAAGTATTGATAGGCTAACACGGCTTACGCCTGATCAATGGGAAGAGCTTAAAGGAATGATCAAAGCCAAGGGTTTGCACGTTGTCGCGGTTGATTTGCCCACTAGTCACATGGCACTGTCAGATATGGCCTCAGACAATATGACTAAAGGTATTATGAATGCTGTAAACAATATGCTGGTGGACATTCTAGCAACAATGGCGTGTAAGGATTATGAGTTAAGACGAGAAAGGTCGGCTCAAGGAGTCGCTAAGGCTAAAAAACAAGGGCTTTACAAAGGAAGACCAGAAAACGTTGAACGCAACGCTGGTATAGCAAAGCTGTTAGCGAGTGGGATGACCTATAGTGAGATCCAGAAAGCTACCGGAGCTAGTAGGGCAACGATAGCTAAGGCTAGAAAGCAAATGACACTTGAAGTGGCGTAGGCCTAGGGTGTGGCATTCCCTCTGAAATTTCAGCGTTATGCAAAGCCACCGTCTCCTCCAGGCTAACGTTGTCCTTGATGGGCTTAGCCATAGCCGTAGTGAATGCAGCAACATCGCCCAGAGTATGTGAATACACGGCTTTCTCGACAGGCAACAGAATACCTTCCGCTCGAAGTGCTGCGGCGAGGAATCCGTGGTTGTTGCTGGAGCGTGACGACACATAGAGCTGCCGGAATATAAGAGCCTTGAAAGGATCGTCGGTGGGCTGCTCCTCTATACAGGACAATACATCATCCAATGCTATCCATTCGTTGCTGAAGAATCCGCCGCCGGTGTTGGCGATTACTCTGATATGGAGCGCCTTGGATTGATCGTTGTGGCCGATATTGTAAGTGAGTTTGCCTTTGGCACTTGGGGAAATGGGTTTGCAGGTGGACTGCTTGATGATTCGGGTTGAATTTGTGGATGGTGATTTCGCGTTTGTCATGGTGGTGCCTCATATGGTTTAGTTTGGATTGAGTCTTTCATATAAGATACCGATTTTTCCGCGATCGAGGAGGGAGGTATTTGTCAAAGCCGAACGTACGCTGGATGCCGAACCAAAAGGAAATTTCAGAAGCAGTAGGTTGAGAGCTGGTGGCGAGCTCCGTGTGGGACTAGCCCTGCTAGATGGCTTGCAATATGGCGGCAGTTTTCGTCAACGGAGCTTGCAGACACCTTCTACCACTACAACACCAAAACCCCTGCCAATTTCTGTCTTCGTAAACGCATGACAATATGGCGATAAGTCAATTGGAGGATATTTTGAGGGAGCTTGGGGGAGTGCGGATTTACTCGAAACGGCAGAAGAGATAACACTCAATCTTTGTGACAGGATTTTTGAGTGTAGATGATTCCGAATTTGTCTTTGGGTGCCGAGGGTAATTTGGAAGTGTCGCCACATTTATTTGGGCAGAGCAATCGCATGAGGCAACAAGGGTTCGGGAGCGAGGGATGCGAAAGTTTAAATCGACGAGGCAGGCGCAGAATTTTCTGAACGTTCATGCTGCGGTTTCAAACCTATTCAACCTGCAGCGTCATCTCGTTAGAGCGGAGCACTATCGAAATCTTAGGGTAAGTGCGTTCGCTGAATGGACTAGGGCAGTGGCTTGAACGCAGGAGCCTGATTTGTCTCGCATGATAAAGTTAATTTGGCAGAACCCCCGCAAGGAATACGCTGGAAGATATCAGTAGTCCCGCCTTGAATCCTTTGGTGGAGGAGTAGGTGCAAGATCGGGGCCTGGGGATAAGCGATGGTCAGCAGTCTGCTTACTGGAATATGTTGGGTGTGAATGGGGAGTCTATTTTTTATACTCACGTTGATTCATGTATGTGAAATTACTTTTTATGATTAAAAGACATTCGTAAGGATTCTGGAGAGACTACAAACCCTGTTCCTCCGGACCCAATTGTTGTCAAGGCTTTGTCGAACCAGAATTTATCGGACACTTCACCCTTGTGAGTGATGCTTCGATAGTTTACTCCATCCGCAATTGAGCTAGCTTTTATTTCATCTGGATGCACACACTGAGTCCAAGGTTTGTAAAGAATGGTAACTTTGTCAAAAACCCTTCGAAATTCTACATAGGCTGAATCTGATGTTGATGTGCCTGTGCCTCCCGGCCAGCTGGGGACGGTGCTGAGGTTGAAAACGCTGACTTTTCCTTTGTAACCTAAGGCCCGCGCATACATTTGAAGTTCTTTTTTCCATCCATCGGTGCCGCCATTGAGCCAACCTCGTTTTCCGTGGAAGCAAGCGCTATAGAGATGGAGGAAGTCTGACTTACTATTATGGTTCTCGACGAAAGAAGCAAAGGCGTCCGACTCTTTCTCCATTGATCTTCCTATATGATTGAAAGCGTCACAACCGTAGACGTGAACTCCAAATAAACCGGATTTCGTTTGCAGGCAAATAGCGTTACAGCTATCGATGCTGGGGAACCCTAATGCAAGAGAATGGTATCCCACTTGATGTTCATAGAGATAGTACATGGAAAATCTCCCGCTAGTTATTGTGATTGGAGGTGAAATCAGTTTAGAAGCTATTGGTGATAAGTGCAAAAGGTTGGCTAATCGAAAGTAGGGCAGTACAGATAACGGTACACTGAATTTAAGTATATATTCATTTACCAATGATATTTAAGCTGGTCGTTTCTTTTCTGAAATAGAGTGAAGACATTTTTACTGCGTGAAGCATTAAATTATGAGCCTATAGTCTACGAATTTGACAAGCTCTGGCGCGCGGATAAGCGATTGCCAGTAGCCTGCTTTCTAGGGTATGTTGGCGGTGAATGGGGCGTTTGTCGCGCTTTATAGACGTAGTAATTGTTGGCTTAGCGACATCATTTTGGAGTGAATATGCTTGAAGAAGGTATCGATTTCGATTGTGGCGGTTCTCGCTATCGGCACAGTTGTGCTGCTGGGTATGGCCCTCTTTGGCGGTGGCGATGGGGGTAATCTAGCCAGGATCAAAATCGAGCAGGTACTGAACAAGCCAGCGGAAGAAGTCTTTACACTGTTATCAAGCCACGAGAGATATCAAGAGTTTGCGGATTTCGATGAATCGGTTCTCCTAGAAGACGGCGACACTGAGAAAAATGGCGTTGGTGCACTCAGGCGCTTGCGCTCTGGCAGGCTGTGGTTCCAGGAACGAATTACTTGTTTCGAGCGACCAAAGAAGATGTGTTACCACGTCGAAGACAACAGCCTTATTCCGATGACACATGAGCTTGGCGAGATTACGATTGAACCCATGAGTGGAAAATCCAAGGTGACTTGGATGTCTGACACACGAATAGAGGTTCCACTGTTCGGATCCTTCCTGGCAAGGCGCCTGGAAGCAGCCGACCCTTTTTCAGCTATTCTAAAAGGCATTGAAAACGCTGATTGATCTCTCGGTTATCGACATCTAAACCGCTCGCCAGCTCAGTGAGAGGCTCAGATATAACCCGCCCACCCAATTTGGAATCTGGAACGTCTTGCCACCCAAAGTTCCCCCCGCAGTGCACACGCCGTCAATCTGGAAGAGAGTCGAAGGGAGCCAGCGGTAGAGTCTAAAGTTTGCTACGAGAGGGCTAATGTGTGATAGCGCCCATCTGGCCCAGCGGCGAACCAGTTCTGATCTTTTACGTACTGTGTAAAGCGACGGAGGATCACCGGCTTGTCTCCGGATGGGAAATGCCCAGCACCTTGTCCAATACTGAGTGAACCTTCAGGAGAGAATCTTGCTGATTTGCGAGTACCAAGTTGAAATAGTGGCGCTTTGAAGCAGCAATTGTCAGATCATTATTGAATATAACGTGCTCTTTCATCGCTTCAAAATCGCACTGATGGTTAATTTCTTCGACCCTGGAGACATCCCTCATTTTTCGATCATATACAACAAATTGAGGGTATTTTTCGAAAAGTTGAACCCTCGAAACCAAGAACTGATCAATCTGTTGCTTCAGTGCGCTAAAAGCCAGCGTGTATTCTGATAGTGCAGTCTTGATATCTTCGCTTTCAATAATGGACAGCTGTCCACTGGTCAGCAACTCGGACAGGGTTGGAAGATAGGTTTGCTGGTCGTTGTAGATAGCAGCCAACTGGATCTCTAGACAATGGCGAGGGGTCAAATCCGATACAGCTCCCTGACCCTCGAACACAGCGAGCACATCGTCCAGATACAATTCGTTTTCCCGAAAATTCTCCAGCAGTAGCAGAGCGCCAAAAGTAGTCTTATTGAAACCAAGACTCTGAATAACTTCGGTATGGAGGCGGCTTAGATAGGCTTGCTCGGCGTGCCTTTCACCTCTTTGATCATACATTTGCTGGACCTGTAAGCCAAAAAATATGCCAAAAACGACGACTATAAAATCCAACCCTACGGCGAACCAGTTCTGCTCATTCACGTGTTGTGTAAAGCGACGGAGGATCATTTCAAAAGCCAGCTTTTTATTATTAGTTTGATAGAGTGTAGGTGACTATGTGGAAGATTGGAATGTTAGACTTTCGGTGAAGTCACTGGCTCGGCCATAAAGGCCCCTCCGAGCAATCTCACAGTGCCCATCCCCAAGTCCCCAAAAGTCCCCTCGCAGTGCACACGCAGTCAATCTGGAGGAGAGTCGAAGGGAGCTTGCGGTAGAGCCTGCAGAGGTACTTGGAGGGGCGACGTAGGGGAGAGGGCTTAGTCAGCCTCCCAGTTGCTTACCGCTTCCAGGCCTTCAGTTTGAGAATCCTCTCCAGAGCTAACGGCCTTCAGTAAGGCGCGAATGTTTGCTATATCATCCTCGTTATAAGTGAAGCCTTCATTTTCTACGCGAGAAGTAAACTCGTTAGCAACGCTTATTTTGTTGTTCAGTGCGATTAGATCATTCTCGACAGCGCCATCGGCTATTTGCTTGGCGATTGAAGCAAGCGTCGCCTCGATATTACCCTCTTCGTCTGGTGTTAGTCGACTGACATAGAATGCTAATCCTTCCGGGTCTGAGTCACGGCTAAACATTTGCTGGAACAGACCGTTGACTAGTTCTTCAAGGCTTAAAGCATCGAAACTCTCATTGAATTCGTCGGAGTTACCAAAATCGAAAAGGACTGCATCGAGATTATTGGATTCGTCAAATTGTCCCGCCCAAAAATTCCTGCCACCCGGATCGCCGGGACGTCCGTAATAGGCGATATACATTTGCTGTGCCAGGTCAAGGGATTCCTGGGTGATTGGTACCTCGGTGGGATCGGAGACAACCGTCACTGACCAAGCATAAACTTGCAATTTTGGAGCGAATTGTCTAAACGGCGTACCGGTACCAGTAGAGTCGCTCCAAGCCATACTGCGGAAATGAACACCATTTTGAAAGGGATCCGACGCGCCGGAAGCTATGTATGTCCAGTCGAATGTGGTCAAATTGAATTCTGCCTCTCCCGAGCCACCGAAAACTATGTCAGTCTCTACCCTACCTAAAGTTGTAACGGTAGAACTCATACGACCGTTATCTTGGCCCCAATCAATGTCTAAACAAAGGTTGCACGCTATCCCGGAAAAGTCGAAAATCTCGTCAGATGTAGCGATGCCGTCACCATTTTTATCGTCAACGCTAAAGGTGAAAAACTCACCGATATCCATGGCTCCCGGAACCCCGTAATGAACGTAATCCATTCGAAAGTGGCTAACCTGGCCCGCCTGTACACCGTTGGTCGCAACGCACACTATTAGAAATAGAGCGTAAACTGTGGATTTTATGTTTCCCGCTGACATCCAGTTGTTGAATATTTTCATAATTTTTTTCGCCATTCTAGATTATTTAAAAACTGACCATTGTCCGTTTATTAAGAGGCCGTCTGTCGTTATTTCTGTTGATCTCGTACGTTGCGGGTTTTCCGAAAGTGTGGAATCAGGACGAATCCACTATAATTTAAGGGTCTTTCAGTATGCGCCCATTCATCAGTCGAGCTTACCGATGAGTCGAAATGGACGGTTATCGTTTAGGTTTTTTTCCAATAGCTACTCTGACAACGGTTAAGGTGACTTTAGAAGAGTCAATTTGCGCGCGCCATTTTCGCCCTTACTTTCCCGACTCATTTTTACGTCGAAGGAAGTATAAGAGGGCTTTGTTTAAAAAGTCCTTGCTTATCACTACTAGTTTCCTACCCAATCCCTACTGCTGGCAGGGCTGATAGATAAAGGGATTGAGAGAATTTCAGATCTTGTATGCGGCTATTCGATCGTTTACTCTTAGCTTCATATAAGAAAAAGGATTCGAAAAGAGTGCAGATTGGGGATTGGCAATTTGATCTTGAGCGCGGGGTATTAACTCGAGGGAAAGCAAAGCGCAGGCTCACGCCAAAAAGCGCTACTGTTTTGCGTTATTTGGTCGAACGTCCAAGTGAGTTGGTGACGTCGGAGGTTCTGCTGGAATTGTATTGGAGGGGTTCGATTTCAGCGGACAATGCGCTGCAAAAATCCATTTCTGAAATTCGACGTGCTTTTGGCGACAACCCCCGTCAACCTAAATACCTTCAAACAGTCAATAAACAGGGATATATTCTCATTGCCTCGCTGAGTGGGGGTAAAGATCATCTGGAAAAAGATGATGAAAATCCTGATCTCAAAATCAGCTCTTTAGCAATCCTGCCGTTTCGAGATCTCAGTCAAGGTGGTGAGTTCCAGTGGTTGGGAGATGGTATTGCCAACGAACTGACGGTCCGGCTGCAAGGCGTTGATGATCTCAGCGTTCCTGCACAAGCCAGCGTTGAGCGCTTTAGAGAATCAGATCTTCCACCAGCAAGTATTGCCAAAGAACTTGGGGTCGGACTGCTCTTCAACGGAACGATTTATGATGGTTTAGGATCATCAAGAATATATCTTGAAATCTCAAATCCCGCCAATGGCGGAACCCTTTGGACAGCAGAATTTTCAGTAAATGAAGACAATCTGATCGAGGTGGGACGGCGACTCGTCGACGAAACGGCAAGTTTCCTTGGGCGACGTGTAAGCCATCCAAATCGTATGGAGATGCCTAGGGGCAAAGCAGCCTATGCCGCTTTTCTCAAGTACGATTATTACAACTCCACTGGAGATAACAGGCAAAGAGTTGAATGGATCAATAAAACACTCACGCTTGAACCAGATTTTGCCTATGGGTATCTTCAGGCTGGTTGGGCTTTGCAAGCTCAATATAGCAATAGCGTCACGCCCAAGCCAGAAACCAAGGAAAGTATGCGACTAGCATTGGTTAAAGCGGGTGATTTGGGAATGTCTGAAGACCCTCAGTGGCTGAATGCCTGGGGAGGGTATCTATCCAGAATTGAAGGTGATCATCCGGAAGCAGAGAAAGTGTTATGGCGCGCAGTTGAGGGAGGTGTTTATACGCAATATGCTCATCTGTTACTGGCCAGCGGATTGGTCGATGAAGCTAATCAACTTCTAAGGGCGGCGACAACAAAATATCCGTTTTTTTCCGCAGACCATACGTATCTAACGGTTGGGTTGGGTCTTAACAACGACTTTGGCAGTATGCTGAAAGCTGCCAACGAACTTATTCGCTTATCACCTAAATTCCGCTTAGGTCATATTTATCAGATCCATGCCATGATACATCTCGGTGAATTTGATGCTGCTGAAAAAAAGATTAGTGACTTATCAAAGATTGTTGAGACTCCCTCGATTTCCTGGACCCAGCGATTTCTTCGTGCCCATATGTGGCATGCATCAGGTTTGGTTGAGAAGGCAGAGCGATCTGCAGAACTTTTTGAACGAAAAAATATTACAGCGGCCGCTAGGGGAATATATCTGTTGCTGGGTGACGATAGAGGCTGGGAACTGACCGAGCGTCGCCTGACGTCGTTTATTTTGGATTTGCCTTACGAGTTGGTTACATTGCCACAAACCGTGCGAGAACACCCGAAAATGAAATTATGGATTGAAAACCATGGTTATACCCGCGAATGGCGGAATACGTTGAGGGATAGAGTCAAGAGACTTTCACTAGGAGCTCCCTAGCGCGCAAACCGACGTTCATGCAGAAGGCTAAATGATAGCGTCAACTTGGCTGTCACTTCCAAATATTTGTCATAATCCAAGCATGAAAAAAATGTACGCGGGTTATCGCTATCCAGCCGAAATTATCAGTCATACGGTTTGGTTGTATTTCCGATTCACTCTCAGCTATCGCCGTGTGCGGACCACTCATTGAAGAATTCCTGGCAGCTAGGGAATAGATGTCAGCTACAAAACCATATGCCAATGGTGTCAGAAGTTTGGACAAAAATATTCCCATCGAATCAGGAAGAGCAGGTGGCCTCTGGTAGACACTTGATATTCCCGCCCTCCGAGCAATTCCGCCGTATCCATCACCAATGGCCCCAAACGACCCGCCGCAGTGCACACGCATTCAATCTGGAAGAGAATCGAAGGGAACCAGCGGTAGAGCCTGCAGTGGAATTTGGAGGGGCGAAGTAGAGGGCTAATGGGTGAAAGCGTGCATCTAGCTCAACGGCAAGCCAGTTCTGATCTTTGACATATTACGTAAAGCTACGGAGGGTCATTGGTTTTTCCCATCGTGATGTAAACCGAGTACATCATCCAGCAGCCGGTGCAAGGTGATTATGTTTTCACTCCACGGCCGCAGACCATCCCGTAAATAGGCATCATAGGAATCGAGAGTTTCGCTGGCTGCATTGAGGAAAGACCTGTTTTCCCTCATTGCCTCCAAATTACAACGATACTTCGACTGAATTTCGCCCAGTTCACCATCGAAATGTGATGTAAGAGCTATGATGTTCGGATGCAACATTGGTAAATTGTGCGCATTGTTATCGTCCAGAATGACTGCCCGCAGTGCTCCGGTCGCCTGCTGCAACTCAATCAATGCAGTTCGCAACTGGTCATCCTCGATAATTGTGAGCCTGCCAGCATTCATGAGCTCTACCAGCGAAGGTAAATCAGTTACGCTGATATTATAATAGTGTGAGGTTCCCAATGCGAAACAATGTCTGTCTGTCAGGGTACTTCCTGCCTGTTCGTCGGATGTCATCCTGACTGCCGCTGTCAGGTCGTGAATCAGGTTTAGACGACGCTCAAGAACCCTTTGGGAAGCACGCTCCGATGACAGGACTTCAGTGTGAATTCTTTCCAGAAACTCATGACTGTCTTTCCTGTCCTTCCGCGCCTCATTCCACTCTGTCACCTGCATCCCAAGAAAGATACCAACGACAACCACCAGCACATCCAACGCAACGGCGAACCAGTTCTGCTCATTCACGTGCTGTGTAAAGCGACGGAGGATCATTTCACAAGCCAACTTTTTATTATTAGTTCGATAGAGTGTAGGTGACTATTTGGAAGATTGGAATGCTGGCTTTCGGTGAAGTCACTGACTCGGCCACAACCGTTCCCCCAGAGCAACCCCGCAGTACCCATCCCCAAGTCCCCAAAAGTCCCCCCGCAACGCACACGCAGTGAATCTGGAAGCGAGTCGAAGGGATTCAGCGGTAGAGCTTGCAGTGGAATTTGGAGGGGCGACGTAGGGTGCAGTAGAGTTCGGCGGTGCAACTGACTAGGAAATGCAAAAATAGAAATCAGTTAGTGGCGTCTTCCACTTCCGATCTACGCGGATAGCCGATAATTGCCATTTTGTGTCAAAGATGAGTTAATGCTGGTTGAATAATAATTGAGCAAGGATTGATGAGCGTTTTCGCAGAACTCAAGCGACGGAACGTATACAAGATCGCAACGGCGTATGTCGTTGGCAGCTGGCTCTTGTTACAAATCGCATCGGTATTGTTTCCGGCCTTTGAAATGCCCGTTAGCGCCATGCGTATTCTTGCCGTGTCCCTGCTGTTTCTCTTCCCTATTGTATTGACCATTACCTGGGCATTCGAACTCACCCCAAGCGGTATTCAGCGAACCTCTGAAACAGAGAAAAGTACGGCTGACCATAAGCTGAATATGAAGTTCACGATAGCCTTGTTGACGACAGTTGTTGTCACTGTGGGGGTATTGCTCGCGATTCCTACCACGAGGTCCTGGCTGGTTGAGACAGTGGTATCTGCTGTTATGGCTTCAGCTTCGGCTTTGTCCTCTACTCAGTTAGAGGTGCAACTCGGCATAGCGGTGTTGCCCTTCGTCAACATGAGCAGCGACGCGGATAACGAGTACTTCAGCGATGGGATATCCGAGGAGATTCTCAATGCGCTGGTCCAAACCAATCGCTTACCGGTGATTGCCCGAACGTCGTCGTTCCAATTCAAAGGTCAGAACCGGGACATCAAGGAAATCGGACGTTTGCTGGGGGTGACCCACGTACTGGAAGGCAGCGTACGTAAATCGAACAACCAGGTGCGCATTACCGCCCAGTTGATTGACACGGCCACCGGTGCCCACCTGTGGTCAGAAACCTATGATCGGGAACTGAGGGACATCTTCATCTTACAGGATGAAATCGCCGGTATGATTGTCGAGCAGATAGGCAACACACTGAGTGGAGAAGAGCGAGAACGATATTTTGTTGAGCTTCCAGGTGCTGGGTTACAGCGTCGCGGCACCACCAATCCCGAGGCGCATGAGGCAATGCTTCGTGGACTTCAGTTAGCTGCTATTGATAACCCTTTCAAAATTGAAGAGTCTCTAGTGTATTTTGATCGCGCTATCGAACTGGATGACAGTTATGCAGATGCCTGGGCAATGAGGGGGAGCGTACTTATGTATCTTGCCGGCGGAAGCTACGGTCTGTACGTTCCTGCCGATGTACATCCACAAGCGATGGCTGCCTTTCGCCAAGCGTTGGAGTTAGACCCTAATCATGCTTTTTCAATGGGTTGGCTGGGTTATACGATGATGATGCAGGACTACCAGTGGCACGAGGGGAGTCAATTGATGAAGCGTTCGTTGGAATTGGCACCCAATAATGCGAGTATGCTGGCTATCTATGGTCTGTATCTGTTAAATATACGATCGGAAGACGCCAAAGAAATAATGGACCAGGCCTATCGACTGAATCCGCTTTCTCCCGTGGTGATCATAACTCGAGCTACCTCGCTGTTTGCGCAAGGTAAAGGTCTTGACGCAACCGCTCTTGTCAATACGGGACTGTTGAATGCGCCACTGGGTTATAGCGCAAATTACTGGGCCTCAATTTTTAATATATTCGTTGGGCGCGTAGATGAAGCAGACATGTATCTCAAGCGAGCAGAAAAAGTGGTGGGAGAAGACTACCCTAGTCTTGTATGGGTTCGAAATATAATCACAATTGCTCGAGGGGTTGATGAACAGCATCGGCTACGACTTGAAGAGAAATTACTTACTCTAGCAGAAACACGCTCGGTGCCTTTATTGCTAGCCATTGGTGGGCAGTTAGAGTATTCCGAGCGCGTATGGAGAATGGCAATAGACCAGAGGCAGCATGCCGTGTTCGACTATGTGTTTAAAGCCAAGCCCGCGAGAATGAGCGACGTCCAATGGCAACGTATACAGGAGATAACCAACGCCCACGAGGTCACCCGTGGGGCGGCGACCAGTCAGTACGAACGTAGCCAAGGTGAACAAGACGCGTTACTGGCTCGAGCCATTGAATTATCACCAGAGGAACTGGACTCGTTTGCGGGTTTTTATGAATTGAGTCTTGGGAGCCGGACAGAAAAGATTTCGCGGCTTGGTGGCCATCTTCAATCTGATTCCGGCTGGATAGCAGTCGCAATCGAGCCAACCCAGTTTGCTGCTTTGAATCAAAAAGCGGAGATTGAATTTATCCTGCAGGACGGGAAAGTGACTGGTTATATCGCTCATTTCGGCCAGCTTGAGATCAGGGCAGAGAGAGTGGTGAGCCCATAGGTCTGATGGTTTATTACGACCTGGAAATTTCACTCAATATCTTTGTCTGTTAACTGAATTGACCCCGTATGGTGTAAGAGGACAATGAGTTGATAGACGTCTTGGGTTTACACCGACTATGGATCTTTCGATCCGCCCCTAGAGTCGGCAGCGCGACTTCCCTAGTCGGATGGTCAGACTGCATAGTCGGACGCTCTAAAAGACGTAAGTCATTGATCTATAAGAAAAGTGGTGGGCCTTCCCCGATTTGAACGGGGGACCTGCCGATTATGAGTCGGCTGCTCTTTACGTTTCGATCAGGTAAGTGCTACGGTAGTGCCTCTGAAGCTGACCCGATCACCGATCGAAGCGGTATGCCAAGAGCGCTGGTACTAGAGATGCTTGAGGATGCAAGGCGTCAGGTAAGAGAGAAATCACTAAGGACATAATAAAAACAGGGAGAGTAAAATGTTTGAAGGCAAACAACACTTGATAGATGTTGGCAAACTGTACAACGCAACCGTACTCGATCACGAAACCCACATCAAAGTGCGGTTGTCTAGGAACTTCAGCTTCATGAGGTTCGAAGGCGTCGATCAGTACAGTCTTGCAGCGAACTACATCATCACGGGTGAATGTTTCAGATAGAAGGGATATAGCAATGACCGATATGGAAATTCTCAAGCAGTGGTTCAATACGGATAACCTCATTAGTAAGGAGGATTTAGACGATTGCCTCATCAAAATTCAGTTCAACGCTTTCAGGGAAGATATAGACCCGCACTCAGACTATTGTAAGCGTGAATGTAGAGAAATGGAAAAGCGGGTCGAGGCATTCAACAAGGGAAAACAATAATGAATGACGACGATGGCGAAGCCGGATTTCTCAGGCTGACGAGTAGTAATAGGAATGATAGTCAAGAATTGATCTATCAGAGCATAAGCGGTGTTGCCGCACTCTCTGGTCATTTTGGTCAACCCGCTCACAAGCCTATATACATCATGGCGAGCCAGCACCAGACGGTGAAGACGTTCTCTACGTAACGTGGGTATAGAGTTCTTTTACAGGGGTTTTTCTCTGTTCTTGGCGGTGCTTAAGTTGTGCGGGCCGGAGAACGATAAATTTTATCTTTTCGAATGGAGGGTTATGGTTAGACACAGGATTTTAAGGTCGATAACAAGGCGTTTGCTTTACTCGATAGTTTGATTGAGTTGGTGTTGAAATGATTACCGAAGAAATAGGGAAGCAGAGAAATCAGCGGATTAAAAACGAGAACTTGATAGGATCTATATTGAAGGGTCTAGAACCGAAGTTGTACGTCAGGCGATGTGTGTTCTATAGCGTGCTATAACGAGGCTAACTCTTGCTAATTCTAGCTAATGCTGCACAGCGACCAGCTATCTTAACTTATTGAAACTATTGGTAATTATACTTCCAGTGTAGCACTGGCAGTGTTGAGGTCAGGAGTTCGATCCTCCTAGGCTCCACCAAAAACAGCCCAATAGCCACGCGGCTTGCAGATAGTTTAAGAAGTCACCTCAGGGTGGCTTTTTTTGTGTCTGGGTAACCTATGGGTAACTTTTATTTGTCATGTATTCCTATTCATAATGATGCGGTCGCAGGTTCAAATTCTGCCGTTCCGACGATATAAATCAACAACGTAGGTCACTTTTAAAGTGACCTTTTTTGTGGTGCGCATGGGCAACATTAGATTCATATTCTTCTAGATTTCCTTCTCTCATAGGGACAACATTGATACAAAAGTCTTTCGTTCCAGCAAAGTGTCCGGTTTTATTGGATAAGTGCAGTTTACATGGCGCCATGGTGGTACCTCGTATGATTTTGTTTGTGTTTTTCATATAAGATACCGATTTTCCCGCGGGCGGGTTTTGCTAACAATTGAAGGGAGCTACTCAGGGCGGAGACTAGTTGGGCGCAGCGCCGGTATGGTACACGAGAGTGCTGTACAACTTCCAAGAGGTAAACAAGAGCCCGGCTCCAAGCAAAGCCCATGCAGCTGTCTATAACTTGTTCAGCTGGCGCCGGCGCGTGGTCAGGGCGTAACACTATCGGGATCTCAGGACAGGGGCGTTTTCCTAATGGCAAAGGGCGGTAGCTTGATGCTAGGTGGTAGAATAGTGCCTTGAGGAGGGCTAATGGGTGCCAGAACCTTCGCAACGATATCGCTGAAAAATTCCTATTCCTGGAGGGGCACTAGTTAGCCATCAAAGAAAGCTCTGACGGGAAGCTGAAAGTGATACAAAATTCGAAAATTGAGTTGCTTGCTTGCCAATCCTAGCGGTTTGTCAGCAAACTGACGGACACGGCTATAGAAAGTTATTTATTTTGCACTATTAGGGGGTGGATTAGCGACCTCACTGCGTCTTAACTGAAGCGAATATCATTTTTAGTGAAAATAGACGAGTTGATAATTGCTGATAGTAACAGCTACTACAATGTTTATGGCGCTCGGGACGGTATATGAACAAGTTTGAGTCGGTTTTAACCCGGTGTCGATCGATAGCTTCAGAGCAGTTCTTATGACTCCAGATGTCAGTTCTCGAAATGATAATCGCGAAGAGCAGATCCACGGGGTCTATATCAAATATCAAGAAGAACTTTGTAGTAGTGTGATCAAAAAATTCGACGTCTGCCGCAGTGAAGCGGAAGATGTGGTGCAAACAGCTTTCATTCGATATTCAGAAGCGACTGGGACCATCGAGAATCCCCGAGCCTTTCTTTATAAGACCTGCTTCAACATAGGTATAGATCAAATCCGTCGGCGGCAGGTGCGGCAGAACTACTCCAAAAGTGTCGTTGATAGTGATGCGGAAGCTGTTGAAGAAGTAGGCCCTGAAAGGCTGATAGAAGGGCGCCAGCGATTGAATATTGTCACCAGAGCACTTTGGGCCATGCCCAGTAAACGTCGGCAGTTGTTAATGATGAGCCGATTTGATGGCTTGTCTTATGCTGAAATTGCACGTCGAGTCAATCTATCCGAAACCGTAGTACGTAAACATATAGCTAATGCGCTGGCGGGTTGTCAGCAAGCATTACAAGCTCAAAACAAGTAAGCGCCGGAAATTATTATGCAATCAGGATTTACTCAACATTCAGAGCAGATTAACGAGGAAGCCAGCGAATGGTTTACGTTGATGCAAGCGGGCTCTGTTAGCGATCAAGAGCGCCAACAGCTGCAGTTATGGCTGGCAGTAGACGATGAACATCGTGACGCCTACCAACAGCTGGAAGTGATATGGTCCGATTTGGCGGAATTGTCTGAATCACCTGACGGTAAGTCACTCAGACAATCTTCGAGCACAGGTTTTTTAAGTCAGTTTTTCTCTGAAATTAAAGAGTCATCACGGCGGTTCTTTGCTGGGTCGGCCATTGGCTTACGTCCCCAAATTGCAATGGCGATAAGTTTTATTGCTATTTTCGCTGGTGCTTTTTATCTGTCCCAAACGAACCCACCTACCATCGCTGTCTATACCACGCAAACAGGCGAGATCATGACAATTACCCTGGAGGATGGAAGCCAGATCACGTTGGGGGCAAAGTCCACTCTCAAGGCTTGGTCTGATGAAACTGAGCGACATGTGGTTTTAGAAGCGGGACAAGCCTTTTTTGTAGTAACACAAGACCCACAACGCCCATTTTGGGTAGACGCTGAGGACACACGTATTAAAGTGGTGGGTACCCGATTTGATGTTCTTCGAAGTCAGGGGCGTATTCGAGTTGCGGTATCCGAAGGCGTTGTTAATGTATCGTCCTCGACAGATAGTGGTAATTCTTCCGCGAAAGCGCCTCTGGTGTTAACAAAAGGGCTACAGGTGGTGAAAGCTCACTCACAAGGTTTTCAGGCAGTATCAGCCATCTCTGAGTTAGAGTTAGCTGCGTGGAGGCAAGGTCGATTATTTTATCGCAATGCCAATTTAGAGGATGTCATCAGCGATGCTAATCGCTACTTTAACGGCAAAATTACTTTGGAGGCGCCTGAACTTGCTGGTATGAAAGTGACCGTTGCCGTAAGCATTGATCAGATCGCATTTTTACCGGATATGCTGTCACAAACTTTGCCGATTACTATACGCAAAGAAACCGGCAATCAAATTAAAATAAGCGCCAGAGACAGCGATTGAATTAGCCGCGGTTTTGTCTCAGAGCGCCGTATAACGTGTGTCATTTTTACATTGCTCTAACGGCACTACATTTTCTCTACTATGCCTATTTCAAATCGAAAATGCGATTGCAAAAGACTCGCGATGGCTTTGTCGAAAAGGGCACTGTACACGACAGTTTGTCGGCTATGAGTTTTCGTAAAAATAGTAATGGTACTCGTTTTAAGTATCTCCGAATTTCACTAAATATCGTTCTTGTGTGAGAACTATCTGCATATTGTGTGTGATTGGTACAAAAAATTTAAGGATATCGCTACATTCAATTCGCATCTGAAGGAGTAACTCACTACGGGGTTGGCTAAGGGTAAAACCAGTCGTTACTTTTACGTAGAATCGATTTAAACCGTTGCGTATAAAAATTTTAATAAATAGGAATAAGGAATAGTAATGACAATAAATTTACCAACGGAGAACAAACACAAAATAACAGTGTTGAGAAATACAGCAGTGGTCGCGTTGGGCGGGCTATTGTTCGGCTACGATACAGGTGTAATAGGTGGTAGCCAACTGTACTTTACAGAATATTTCCAGCTTTCAGCGGGTGAGCAGGGGTGGGCGGTCAGTAGTGCGCTGTACGGCTGTTTGATTGGCGCGCTTTTGGCAGGTTATCTGACGAAAGCGATTAGTCGTAAATACACTTTAATCATTTCTGCTTTTCTATTTACCTTTTCTGCCTGGGGATCAGGTGTGGCTGATTCGCTATCTACTTTGGTTATTTTTAGAATTATTGGCGGGCTTGGAGTGGGTTTGGCGTCTATGGCTTCTCCTATGTATATCGCTGAAATATCACCTCCTAAAGACAGAGGTAGAATGGTGTCGCTGTATCAGTTGGCGGTAGTGATTGGTTTTTTTGTGGTTTTTGTGGCGACCTATTTTATCGGAGGTGGCAATACCGTTGATCAATCGGCAGCTACGATCGCACAATCACATCATCATAACGTGACTGACGGTTGGCGTATTATGTTTTGGTCAGAGTTAATCCCCTCTATTTCATTTTTAGTATTACTATTTTTTGTGCCTCATAGTCCTCGCTGGCTAATGCAAAAAGGGCGCCATGATGAAGCTCGAAAAGTACTGGCAACCATCACCAGCAGTGAGGAAGAAGCTGCCAGTGAATTTGAAGAGATTGCCCTTTCACTCAGTGATAGTCCTAAGCATAAAACACTAACGCTGTTTGCCAAAGGTATGGGTTTTGTTTTGTTTTTGGGTATCTCCTTATCGATTTTGCAACAGATCACGGGTATTAATGCGATTCTTTATTATGGGGCCGAAATTTTTAGTAATGCCCTGGGATACGGCCCTGAAGATGCATTGAAACAACAGTTGTGGTTGGGTGGTGTTAATCTCATCTTCACTTTCGTGGCTATTTACACCGTGGATAGTTGGGGAAGAAAACCCTTACTCATTACCGGTACTTTAGGCATGTTTGCCGGCTTGAGTGTTTTGGGCTTGACCATTTATTACCAGCAAATGGGTGTGATTTCACTCATTGCTATTTTGGTGTTTATTGCGTCTTTTGCTCTATCCATGGGGCCTGTTGTATGGGTGATGCTTTCTGAAATTTTCCCCAATAGTATCCGCAGTCTGGCGATGTCGATAGCCGTCGCCGCGCAGTGGTTGTTTAATGCCATTGTTGCCAATACGTTTCCAATTGTGAATGATAGTGTGCTAAACCGCAGTGAATTTAATGGTGCTTTGTCCTATTTTGTCTTTGCTTTTTTCTGTTTAGTGACGGTGGCTTTTGTTTGGAAATATATACCGGAAACTAAAGGGAAAACGCTGGAGGAGATGGAGAATCTTTGGCAGCAGGATTCCGATGAGCTAGGCGTAGCCGAACCGAAAGTAACGTAAGTGATAAGTTACGAAATGTAATGCAGAGAGACTGATACCTTTAGATAAACTTCGTCAGTGCAGGCATGGATAAAAAAAGCCACTAGCAATTAGTGGCTTTAATTCGACGTAGCTTTTTTTCCAAAAATATTAAATACTATCGGCCCGCTAACAAAACACCCACCGTTATGAATCTTCTGCTCATGCAATCGATGGATCGTTTTTGGGTATCCCTGTTCGCGACCAATCGAGCGCTGTGCAAAGGTAGAAGAATTGAGGTTTACAAACTGAGCAACTATTATTCCCTTAGTGCGTGCGATTACTCGTTCCGTAACTTCCTCGGTTGTGGTGACAAGCTCACTGCGACTTTTTCAGATTTATTCCTATAGATTGAAATCCTCCTGCCAGAGGACTCGAATTCTTACATTGATTTTTTTTATCACGAGCCGGACCCAATACGGTGCCCGTTAACCAAATAAGCGAGAGCTGGCCTATCCCTCGTGACTCAAATTTGTTATATATAAGAAAAATAATAGAATACTAGACCGAATTCACTGTAAAGATGAGAAGCATTAGCAGGCCGTTATGTAGGAAGATATCCTTGCAGAGAACCCGCGAGAGGCCCCTCAGTCGTGTCTGGCTATTTGCCTTGTCATTGTTCTTTTTCGCTACCTTCTGTAAAGCCAACGAAACCCTGATAGATTTTGCCATTCCTTCGCAGTCTTTGGATAGCGCATTATTGCTATTTGCCGAGCAAGCGGATATGGATATTGTTGGCCTCTCGTCAGAATTGTCGGCATTGATCTCTCCGCCCGTTGAAGGGCGTATGAATCGAATCGATGCGCTTAATCTCATTTTCCGCGATAGCCTGCTGAGCTATCAAATTCTTCGACAACGAGCCGTCATCATTCGCGAAAAAGTGGCTGACCTTGAGCCCATAAAAGAGCAATCGGCTGTGGAAGCCGTCGCAGTGTTGGAAGAGGTTACGGTTTCGGCCACCCGGCGCGATAGTAAGTTACAAGATACCCCCATCGCAATAACGGCACTGAATGTCTTCGCACTGAGGCGCAATCAAGTGAACGATTTACGGGATATTGGCCATTTGGTGCCCGGGTTAGAAATGATCAATACTGCTCAGCAGGCCGCCATATTGGTTCAATTACGGGGAGTGGGTAGCACCAATATTACTGAAATTGCTGATGGACCAGTAGCGATTCATGTCGACGGGGTCTACTCACCTCGGTCTCAAGGCGCTGCGGCGTTGCTTTACGATGTTGATAGTCTTGAAGTGTTGAGAGGCCCTCAAGGAACGCTTTTTGGACGCAATTCTGCTTCTGGAAGTATGAATGTTTATAATCGGCAACCGGTTTTCGATACGGTCGCGGGAGATTTATCGTTTACTTATGGTAATTATAATCAGCAAAAATGGCGGGGCGCATTCAATCTACCGGTATCCAGCACATTGAGCTTACGGATCGCTGCTGCCGGTAATCTGCACGATGCCTACACTACATTGCTCGATGATTACGCTGGTTTCGGCCCTCAGTATCCAGCGGCGGATAACCCGTTAGGTGATTTCGATCAGGCCTTAGATCTCAATCAGAAAGGTCCTGAATCGGCCAATCAGAAGAGTTGGCGGCTATCTGCTTTGTGGCAGCCCAGCGACGACTTTAGCGCCCAGGTGAGCGTGGAGAGATATAGGGATAAAAGTACCGGTATTGCCGAATTAGATCCGACGCTGGTTAAACAGGGCATCCGCGGTGTCGTAATAGATAGTCCGTCTTTTCTCGATTTAAGCAACGATACCTTACGCTCAACATTCTCTTACCGTTTTGATGGTAATTACACTCTGAGTTATACCTTCGGATTGGCCGAAATGAGCCGACAGCAAATTTTCGATGCAGACTATGGTCGCGACGGCACATTCGAGCAACAACGTACTGACAGTTCAAATTTTGATTTTTACTCCCATGAAATCCAATTGATAAGCCCTGATGACGCGCGTTTGAAATGGGTGTTAGGCGTTTTTTCCTCGGAAGAAGAAAATGAAATTGTGTTTGCTGTCGATCAACAAAATGGTGGTGGTGGGCGTTTCCCTGACGGTGCGAGTAGCTGGATAAGTGGCCAAGAGGGTGCCGCGGTATCTTACGCTGTGCAACCTAATCGACGGGTTGAGTCGTTGGGTTTTTTTGCTCAAGGTGCCTATGATGTTGATGAAACGAGTCGCTTCACATTGGGGATTCGTTATACCGACGACACCAAGTCTGACCGAGGAGGAAGGGCGTTGACCTGTAGGGTAACGTCAGTATTGGGGCCTTATACCGAAGCAAATTCTATTGGGCCCGGTGCGCCAGCGAGCAGTAATATATATGCGGATGCGGCCGCTTCGGCGGCAATTGCAACGGGACAGCCCTATGACGGAGGTACCAATGAGGGCATTGGCAATCAAGCTTGCTGGGTACGTCAGGTCAACGATTTTTCTGCGAGCTGGAGGAATACGAGTGGCTTGATTCGTTATGATGTAGACTTTGCTCATAACACGATGCTGTATACTTCCGTTTCATCTGGATTTAAATCAGGTCATATTCAAGATGCCGGTAATAACGCAGATCCAGAAACGGTCATTAATTATGAGTTAGGTATCAAATTACAAACCTTGGATAACAATTTGCGATTTAATGCGGCTTTGTATGTTGCCGATTACAAAGACTTACAATTTTCTAATCAAGATCGGCTCGATACCAATGGTGACGGCGTCGCCGATAGCGGTGGCAGCACCGTCGTACGAAATGCGTCTGAAGCGACTATTCAGGGTTTGGAGATGGAGCTGGAGTGGGCGATGACGGCCCAGGATAATTTTCAACTGATCGGAACCTTGATGGATGCCCGGTTTGACGAGTTTGAAATCCCCGATACGTTGTATGGAGATTTGTTTAACCACTACGTGTCGCCTCAAGCGAATTCACCCACTGATCCGGTAGATCTATCTGGAAATTCGCCGCCTAGAACACCGGATTGGAAATTCACCTTTGTTTACGAACACGACTTCTTATTTTCAGCGGGGAACCTAACCTCTCGGTTATTAGCCACCGTTTCGGACCGTTATTATTTGGATATTTATAATCGTAGCGATCTGGGTGCAGGTGTCTTTCCACATCTTCCCAGCGGAGGAGACGATTTAGGGGTACAGAATGCTTACGAAACTTATGATTTTAGTTTGCGATTTTCTCCGTCTTCAAAAAAATGGTTGGCAGAAGCCTATGTTAAAAATTTGACTGATGAAAACATCAAAATATCATCGGGATATTTTATTACAGAAAATGGGTTTGTATCGACGTACCTTCCGCCGCGGACTTACGGTGTGACGTTGAGTTACTTCTTCGATCAACGGCAGTAAGGGACCATTAGCGGGGGCCATCCAAACCCAGCATTATTCTATTGCTGTTTGTCATTAACCGCCGCTTTCTTCACCGCTTGTCTGATTTTCCTTCTTAAAGGCCAAGAGAAAAATAAGAGCAACAATGCTCGCGAATATGGCAGGGAATACCCATATATTGAACCAGTCATGGAGCCCGTCGTCCGTATATAAATCTGTTACATAGCCTGCGACGGTAAAACCTATAAGCATGCCAAGGCCGTAGGTTGCCAATGTAATCATACCTTGTGCCGAACTGCGGTAGCGCGATCCCGCCTTTGAATCGGTATAGATTTGGCCGGTGACAAAGAAGAAGTCGTAACATATCCCGTGTAAGGCTATACCCAGGATTAACATGAATACGCGTTCATCGGCATCACCGAATGCGAATAAGAGGTAACGCGCTAACCAGGCTAACATGCCGATTAGTAGCGTGAGCTTGACCCCGAAGCGTTGCAGAAAAATCGGCAATAATAACATAAAGCCAACCTCTGAAATTTGTCCGATCGTCATTTTTCCCGTTGGATTTGTAACGCCAATTTCCACAAGAAACGGGTTTGCATTCTGATAATAAAAAGCCAATGGGATGGAGATTAAAATCGATGAAACGAAAAAAATCGCAAAGTTTCTATCCTTAAGCAAGCTGAAGGCATCGGCACCCACTATTTCTCCAAAAGTCACTTTTTCCTTTCCCCTGGCTGCGGGCGTTGTGGCAGGCAGAGTAAAACTAAACAGGCCGAGCACTAAGGCTGCACAACTACCCATTAGGAATGTGTTGCTCAGCAACCCTTTGGAAAGACTTTCCTGTGAATCCCAGGAAAAAACGAAACTAATGATCAATCCAGCAGCAATCCAGCCTACGGTTCCCCATACACGGATTTTTGCGAATTCCTTGGTCGGGTCTTCCATTTGCCGGAAAGCAACGGAATTAACCAGTGCGAGCGTCGGCATGTAGACCACCATGTAACCCAGTACGTACGGATAGAATGTGGAAAAATTTTCCGCGCTATGCATTTGATACAGCAATACCGCGCCGATGAGGTGTAGTGCTCCGAGAATTTTTTCTGCATTGAAGTAGCGGTCAGCGATCAGGCCAATGACAAAAGGCGCTATAATTGCGCCCCATGATTGTGTCGAAAAGGCCATTCCAATCTGCGCGCCGGTGGCCGAAAGGTTTCCAGCTAGAAATGTCCCCAGTGTTACAAACCAGCTTCCCCAGATAAAAAACTGCAGAAACATCATTAAACTTAAGCGATAAGCTACCGTACCCACAATTTAATCCTCGGTTTTCATTATTATTTATTCGCTCCTGCTGACCCAGTTCATGATGCGAGTGCAAATGGACTTACTTGCATATAAATATTGCGTTGTACTGGGAAAGTTGATCGATTGTATCTTTTATTGTATCGGTTCAAGGTTGTAGTAGTTAGGCCAATATCTGTCCTTAGTAGGCCAAATTCAGCGTTTCTTCTGTTTGGTGTAATGACCCATGAAACCATCGATTTCAAACAAACACACTCAGGACGATGCAACTTGCCAATCCCGTTAGTGATATGAGTGTTGTCATCACCGTCCAGGATTTAAGCGTGTCTTTTTCGTCCATACCGAGATATCGGCTCACCAACCAAAAACCTGAGTCATTGACATGGGAGAGCATGGTGGCGCCCGATGAAATGGCGATTACTAGCACACCGAGACCGGCAGCGGACATGGGCGCCAGTTCTAGTATCGGGGCCATTAACCCCGCTGCGGTGATCATCGCGACCGTTGCAGAGCCCTGAGCAACTCGGGTAACGGCGGCTATTAAGAAACCCAGAATGATTATCGGGAATTGCGCGCCGACCAACATCTCTGCCAGTACGTTCCCCACCCCTGAATCGACCAGCAGCTGCTTAAATGCCCCGCCGGCCCCGGTAATCAGGATTACCACGCCCGCAGGCTCCAGCCCTTTATTGGCTATATCCAATAGTGTGTGTTTACCGAGTTTACATTTTTTGTTGGCTATCAGCATGGCAAATACGGTGGCCACGGTGAGTGCGACAAATGGGTGGCCAAGAAAGTTGAGGACAGTGTAAGCGTCAGACTCCGGCGAAAATAGAAAAGGCGAGAGCGTGGATGTCATGATAAGGATTAATGGCAGTAATACGATGGATATTACCCACTGAAAACTTAATTGATTTTGATCGACCTCGGCCTTGCCGCTCTGATGGGCTGGGGGCACGAGTACATGAATTCGTCTCGCTATAAACTTGCCAAAGAGTGGCCCGGCAATAATCATTGCCGGAATGCCCGCGATAGTGCCAAATAGGATGACCCAACCTAGATCCGCGTTGATTAGTTCGGCCACTGCAATAGGGCCGGGCGTAGGAGGGATGAAACTGTGTGTGATGGCTAGCCCGGCTAATAGTGGAATGGCGTAGTACAACAGGGATCGGCCAGATTTATTAGCCAGGCCGTAAAGCACGGGCGCCAGGATTATAAATGCCACGTCAAAAAATACCGGAATGGCAACCAGGAACCCTGTTAGGCCCAAACTCCATTGGATTTTTTCCTTCCCGAAGGTTTTTATCAGCGTGTTCGAAATAGTCTCAACGCCACCGGAACTCTCGAGAATCTGGCCCAAAATGGCGCCGAGGCCGACTACGATAGCAACGAAACCCAGTGTTCCACCCATGCCGTCCTTAATCGAGGTTAGTACCTGTTCAGGCTGAAGTCCCGACATCAGTCCGACCACTAAACTGGTGATTATCAAGGCCAGAAATGCGGGCGTGCGCAGATAAATTACCAGGAATAAAAGTAGGGCGATACCAGCACAGGCGACGAACAGTAAATTATAATCTAGCATACGCGTTTCTTTTTATTGAGTTATGACTATCCGGCGATAGTGATGTATGGTCAGCCCTTCTAATGCACAACGGTTGAGGAAAATGTACTCATAAAGGTTGGCTGGTTTATATTAATCGACTGACCCGTCCGGCCGAGCATGCCCTGTGCGTTCACTTGAAGTGCTACGACGTTATTGCTCCGTTCGTTTGCGACAAGCAGCAGCCTGTCATCTTCGAGCAACAGAAAGAAACGCGGCCAATGCCCTTGAGTAGCTATGTGTTGTATAGTCTTCAATTTACCGTTGTTTGCTATTTCAAATACGGTAATGCTGTCGTGCCCACGATTGGAGCTATACAGTCGCGTGCCAGCGTTGTTTATCGCTATATGCGCACCTTGGCTCGGCCCCTCGAAATCATCGGGGAGCGTACTTATTTGCTGTACTGTCTTTAGGCGGCCGTCTCTATCCCGCGTTGCAAAGACTATTTGATTGGTCAGCTCATTGATCAAGTAGGCCCAATTATGTGTTGGGTGAAAAACCATATGCCGAGGACCGCTACCTGGGTCCGCTTTCAGTGCCGTGAATCCTGTGCCGATATGGCCGCTGGATGGGTTAAAGGGGTAGGCTATGACCTCATCTGTACCGAGGTCCACGGCATACAGGAATCTGGCTTGCGGATCCCACTGAGCCCAATGGGCGTGCGGCCCCTTTTGCCGCTCTGTGTTTGGACCATGACCTTTGTGCTGCAACACCGTCGGGTCCTCTACAAGTGCCCCATCAGCGTTTAGCTTGAATACCGCAACGTTGCCGCTGCTATAATTAGCCACCGCAAGGTGCTGCTCGTTCGGACTTAAGGAAACGTAACAAGGGTGCTCGCCCTGTGAGGAAAGTGCGTTGATCTCTGTAATTGAGGTATTTTCGGCGCTTTTCCCGAAGCTTCTCACCTGGCCTGCTCGCCCTTCTTCTACAAAATACATCCGTGTTGCATCTTTACGTAGGGCACCAAAGGAAGGGTTTTTCATTTCGGTCAGTAAGGTGGGTTGGCTAAAAGATTGTGTTTGGGTGTTATAACCGAAGCGATAAACACCTCGGCTATCCCCGCTCGTATAAGAACCGGCGATTAGCTCAATAATTTTTCGCGGGGCTTTTACGGGCATGGATGATTCCTCAGGTGCAGAAGACACGGGGAGCGTAAACAGCAGGCATACCAAGCAAAGAATCCAAGCAGTATAGGGACGTGTGCTGTGTTCTAAAACCGTGGACGACATTGGTGTTTATCCAAAGGATTGAGTACTAACGAGGATAGCGCCCTGACGGATTCTATTCAACCTGCAGCACTGGCTGTTATGTTAGTAATGAGACGTACAAGGCATGCACATCCGCCCCTTTTTATTCTTCATAGCTGCATAGGCGACAGACAGCCACTCAACATCTATCATGTACGGGGCGTTGCTTTTGGGCTTGTGAGTGATATTGTGGAATCCATGGATATTGATGTTGTAGTGATCGCTGGTATTTCGGGTTCTGGAAAATCTACTCTGGCGAAAATGCTTGCCGCTGCACAGTCGTGGGATTTCATCGAAGCTGATGACTACCATGACGAAACGGCTGTTAAAAAAATGGCTAGCGGTTTTCCATTGGACGACAAAGATAGATTCCCATGGTTACTGCGTCTTAATCGCAGGCTTCAACAATCACCGCCTCGAGCAGGCGATAATAGACAACCATACGTTCTTTCGTGTTCCGCATTGAAGGAAGAGTATAGAAACCTGTTAGTCGGTACATTAAATGCGCGTTTTGTCTGGTTAAACATATCGCACGATCTTGCCAGTGAGAGAATGAGATCGCGATCAGAGCACTTTATGCCGTCATCCCTAGCACAAAGTCAATTTGACATCGCTGAGCCGCCGGAGCATGCGATTGTTCTGGATGCTGTCCAATCGCCCGACATTCTTTTGGCTAAAACACTCTCCTATCTTGGGTTAAAGTGAAAAAGCAGTTTGGTATTGCAAGACTGCGCTGAGCTCACAAATCAATCTCAATATTTTCATCTCTGCTTGTTATTGTAGACTCCCCACGCGTTCGAATTCCCTTAGTGCCATGTACATGCTGGCTTTTGCCCAGTTAAGCGGAGTGATTGGTGAAGCGAGAACATGAGTTTGGCCCTCTATAATCACGGTATTAATACTTTCCGTCGCCATCCATGCACGGACCGGATTACCGTCTGCCGCGATCTGGTTTGGCCCTGTAAGCTGGCCCAGAGCCCTCTTTATATGAATTTTCGCGCGATGCAGGTCTTGGGATTTTAAGCGCGGCTCTTCAGTATTTTCAGCAATATGCAGCCACGCGAGAGAAATCAAACTGTCAAAGAACCATTGTGCCTCACTATTGGGCGGCAAGGTGGACAGGCGCCACAAAAATGCCTCGCGCGATGAAGTATCTCCCGTAGGCGCTGGCCCCTCCGTAGCCTGTGGACGAATCCAATAATTTCCGCCCTGGTAACTATCGTTGCTGTAACGCAATATTCCAAACGGCCGCTTCAGCGTTTCCACGTAGCTCATAATCTGACGCTTTTCTACATCGCTTAATCCATCTAAGGGGTAAGGAGAAATCAAATGTAGAAGTGCTGCATCAGCACGCCTGTAATGCACGTCTTCGGCATCATAATCTGGCGATTCGCCACCCATTTCCAGCTGTCGGTGGACTGTGTTCAACCCTTTGCTAATTTGGTCGTCCAGGCTAATTTTGGACCACGCTTTTTTCACCTCTCGACCACTTGCAGAAAGTTTTGTTTTCAAGGCTTTTGTCAGCATTTTGTCGCTTCCATATAAAATTTCACGCCAAACCTGCAATGACTTTGTCGCTAATCCAATGCTGGATGAATTGCGCCGGGGTATTTCTTCCCACGCACCTGCATCTTCATAGGTGTGGAACTCGATCTTTTGTAGGAATAAAGGATACTGGAGTAAAACGTCCACTCGTTTAGGCGTTATCTCGCTGGCAAGCAGCAACTTATTTTTAAGAGCGTGTCCGAGGGCGGTAAAAAAAAGTCCGTGCGCGTCGATTTGTCGGTGGTTCCATACCTGTGGTTTACCCTTTTCAAAAACATCATTTAAGCTGTCGGAAGCACCATCGAAACGAATGTGCGGAACTTTCATCGGGTCTTGCGCAAGGTCGGGGTTAGCGATGATGTTTTTGAATCTCTGTAGCTGTGGAGCTGTGGCGTAATAATCCCACAGTGCCAGGAGAAGTTTCTGAGCGTCGTTTTGGCGTAGGGGGTTATTGGACAGGGCGTAATATACCCAAATGTTATCGCGCACCCATATCGCGTCGTAATTGGTGTCGTCTTTCTCTCCTTCAGTTGAGCGCGTCGCCGCCGGGGCAAAACCCCGAGCATTTAAACGAATATCCAGATGGGGGGCTAACGTCGAGCTAATTTTCTTTACTTGGCCAATGGTGAGTGGCTCTTCTATCCACGGTTTGACCTCATCATTAAAAACAGCAATGAACTCTCCCTCCCAGGAGAGCACCATGGAGTGTGCCGGATCGGCAGCGACATATTCGGATACCTGCTTAAGGCCTTCTGGCTTGCCAGCGGCAAAGACGAAATTTGATGTGCCGTAAAGCCCGACAAAAAGGAGTATCACGGCTAGCGACGAATTCACAATTAGAGACGTTTTTCTTTGCATATATCTATAGCTCTGCGTGAGACAAGTAGAGGTTTAACGGAAAGTTACGCTTCAGGCGCTCAGTGACTGGCTAAGATTCCGTCCAGACCTATTTTTGACGCTTTTACTGCTTGCATCGGGGTCATGCCGTTGGGGTATTCTTCCTGTTCAACGACAAGCCAGCGCGTGCCGCCGACGTCTATATTGGCTGTTAGCAAAGCAGACCAGTCGCTGGTATCCTGGCCGATGATGGCTGTAGTATTTTCTGTGCCTTCATGGGTACGTATTTTGTAATGGGTAGTTTGTGTGCGCCCGGGATAGCGCCGCACGTACTCCGCGGGAGCTTTACCGGCATAGTTGACCCAGCCGACATCCATCTGCAGAACCACATTTTCCGAGGTGGTCTTGGCGATAATATCCCAGTAGGTTGAGCCTTGGAAATCGCCAAATTCCTGAGCGTGATTGTGGTATCCGATAGACATATTATAGGGCGCCAGTTTTTCAGCGAACAGGTTGAGATCTTTCACCACATGATGCACTCCCTCGGGGTCCCAGGCCCTTTTATCCATTGCCTCGATTAGCGTGTCACAACCTATGGCTTGATAAAATGCCACGGTCGCGTCAAAGTTTTCGGGGCTCAGGCGATCAAAGTGCAGATGGGCTCCACTGACTTTAAGCTTGTTCTCATCCAGGAATTCTTTAAGTCCGACCGGATTCTCGGCGAACTCGCCAAACTCTCCGGCAAATTCGACCCCGTCAAATCCCATCGCGGCGAGAGCCTTCAAAGTGCCTTTGAAATCTCGTTTTACGTCATCCTTGACCGACCACAACTGGACGCTGACCAGGGGTAGAGCCTGTGCTTGGGTTGCGGTTTGATCCGAAGTTTGTGGCAAGGCCTCGGGTGAATTACCCTGCTTGCTGCAACCGGCTGCAGTTAACCATAAAAAGCCGAGTAGTAAGGTCGTGAGCTTTAGTATTCCCGTTGATTTCATCGATGTATCCATATTTTTTAACGTTCTTATTCGTGCGATTTGCGAGTCACAGCTTAGCCTTTATGCTGGGCTCATATTCTACCGGCCTTGATTTCCTTCACCGCATAATCAACGGCACGGGCCGTAAGCGCCATAAAAGTGAGTGACGGGTTTTGTGTCGCGGAGGAGGAAAAACTGGAGCCATCGGTGACAAACAGGTTGTCGACGTCATGGCACTGGTTAAAACTGTTCAGGACGGAGGTCTTCGGGTCCCGACCCATTCGGGCCGTTCCTAATTCATGGATGGCAATGCCCGGTGGACGCTCTGTAGCTTCCGCGGTGACGTTTTCCAATCCCACCTTAATGAACATCTTACGGCCAACCTCTGCGGCATCTTCCATCATTAGCTTTTCATTGTCTGACCAGCGACAGTTGAATTCGAGTTGGGGTATGCCCCATTTATCTTTCATGGTGGAGTGAAGAGCGACCTGATTCTCGAAGCGGGGTAGCATCTCACCCTGAGCTGTCATCCCGAATCTCCATTTCCCAGCTCGGCTCAGCTTTGCTTTAAAGTCTGCACCAAAGCCGTCTCTTTCCTGGCCGGACCTCCAATCTTCGCGAGAGGCGTCGCCGGAGAAAGAATACCCGCGTACGTAATTCTTACTATAGCGGCTCGGCTCATACTGGAAGTTGGGAATTAGAAGACCACCGGGGCGGCGTCCGCGGTAATATTCATTTTCGAAGCCGGGGATATCACCTTCTATCCTCGCATTGTAATTATGGTCCATCAGATAATGGCCCAATACGCCGGAACTGTTGGCGATACCATTGGGAAAGGCTTTCGATTTGGAGTTCAACATCACCTGGGCGCTGCCTATTGTGGAAGCGCACAAAAAGACCACCTTACCTAAGTATTCCCGCTCACTCAGGTCATTATTGTCAATCACCTTGACGCCTTTAACCCGACGGGTTTTTTCGTCGTAGATCAGGCTGTGAACCACGCTGTTTGGCGCAATGTGCAAATTGCCAGTTTGCGCCGCAGCGGGTAAGGTTGAGCTCTGAGTAGAAAAATAGGCACCAAAGGAACAGCCTTTCTGGCATTCATCCCGGGTCTGGCAATTCACCCGGCCCTGGGATATGTGTAGTTCTGAAGGCTCGGTTAAATGGGCCATGCGGCCCATAATGAGGTGCCGGTCGGGGTAGTATTTCTCTATAGAGGCCTTTATCGCTATTTCCGGCGCGGTCATCTCGAACGGTGGCTGAAACTCGCTGTCCGGCAACTGCGGCAGCCCTGCGGCTTCACCACTGATACCGGCATGTCTTTCAACATGACTGTACCAGGGCGCGAGGTCTTTATAGCGGATGGGCCAGTCATTACCAAAGCCGTCGAGCTTGTTAGCGCTAAAATCGTGGTCACTGAGGCGGTAGGACTGCCGGTGCCAGGTCAGGGACTTACCTCCTAACTGGTTGCCACGAATCCAGCTGAAGGTAGTGCCTTCAGCTGTTTGGTAGGGTAAATCCCGGTCGTTGCCAAAAAAATGCTTGGTATTATCTGTGAAGGCGTAACACTGCTTCTGGATAGCTTGTTGTTCTGTTACCAGGTTATTTACCTTGCTACGATAGGGCTCTTTCCACGGGGGTACGCCTTCGCCGATATAGTCTTTTTTGTGTTCAACCACTCTGCCGCGCTCTATCATCAGAGTTTTTAAGCCTCGTTCACATAGCTCTTTTGCCGCCCAGCCACCCGATATACCAGATCCCACGACAATGGCGTCAAATATTTCGTTCGACTCTTTTATGTAAAGGTCATTATTCACGGTGTGTCCTCTTTCCCAAATAGGGCGGCTGCGTATTAGTGTTCATCAGAAGTACCTGTTCATTGATCCCCAAGTCTTGCCCAGTGAATCGTAGGGTATTGAGCCCTTGAAAGGGCCGGGTACGACTAAATATTCCAGTTCCTGGGAGGCGCCCACTTCCGAGGTGTAATAACCGAATACAATCTGGCCTTTCAAGAATTTAAACTGTGACTTGTCTGTACCATCGAAGCCATTGGCGGGCTTTTCGAGATCAGTGAGCAACTCAAGTTGCTGTGCGTTAGTGGTGCCCGAAAAGTGCTGCTTATAGCGCTGTAAGGCTATCTGATTTATTTTTGACAGCACGGCGCTTACCTTTTGCTGATCCTTCGGCGGGTAGCAATGATACAGCTGACTATCGATAAAACCGTGGGTGTCGACCTCTGCTGCGCCAGCGGTACCTGTTTTCGGGATTACCAGTGCACAGATATCACGCAATAACACCATCTCGGCCTGGCTGAATATCTTACCGGCGTGGGAGATACTGTCTGGATTTGGGGTATAGGCCAGGGCAGTGGATATCGCATTTCCGGCCAGCAGTTGCGCCGCCGCCGCCGCGCCAACTAAACGGCTCAAACCCAACAGAAAACGACGTTTACTGTTGTCGTCCGGCGATGACTGGTCGCCGATCTCTTGATCGCTCATACTACATCTCCAAAGTGGTTAAGTGTGTTGTGATGCCAATGTCGCAGAGCGGTATTGCAGCAATGCAAGCCAGTCAGCGGTCTTGGCGATGGTCGGATCTTAGGGGCTTTCAACTTTCATTCTTTGTAATAAGATTCACTATCTACTGGCCATCATTTTGCAGTGCGCGCAGACAACCCGCCAAGGCTTTTGCAATATGTTTTCGTACAGCGGTCTCAGAGAGATTAACCTGACGTGCAATCTCAGCATAAGACAGACCATCGAATCGGCTCATCATGAGTAATTTTCGGCGCTTATCGGGCATAATGCATAACGCCTTGGACACTATATCAAGCCGCTGGCGCGCTTCCATCTGTCGTTCCGGACCGATTACCCCGACAGACTCAACGTCCATTTCCGCAACACTTCGAGCATAGCTGCTCCGCACATCTCCTCGCCGAATTTGATCGATTGCGATATTGGAGCAACTTTTATAGAGAAAGGCGCGCGGGTTTACGACAGGTGCACCGCTCTCGGTGTAGCTAGTAAATGCTGTTTGCACCACATCTTCTGCTTCAGTACGGCTAAGGGAGAATTTTTTGATGATGCCGCGGCACAGCTCTTCATTGAACTGAAGATAGATATCAGCTATTTCAGCAGGCTGACGCACGCGTCTCACGGCATTGGGCTTAGCAATCACTGTGGATACTCATTTTCAGCGTTGTTTTTTTTGGGCGCGCTCGGCAATGAAATCGGTCAATTGCGGTTGGAAGACAAACCGTATTGGTGAGTGCGCCGGCACCCATAGGGCCCAAACGTTCTTTTTTCATAAGAAACATCCTTTTGGGTTAACAAGGAAAATTAACGCCGGGATTTTATTGTTCGCTAAGAATACTAATTCATGAGGCTAAAAATATGTATGGAAAAATCGGTTTTAGATAGGATAAAATAGGCGTTGCTCGATTATTTTGTGGATATAAGGATCGCTTTAGACGACCGTAACAGCGCTTTTTCAGTTTGGAAGGACAGTTAGATGCACGTGACGCCAAGGCCGTTAGCACATTTAGATCTGGCAGATTAGTTCAGAGCGGGAGGGTATTACCATTTCGGGAAATAAAAATACGCAGAGCGATTTGGCCGCTCTCGCGATCAATCAGTTGCCCATCATTACCGTATTACATATGTACGACTTATTACCCGATATTATATTCTGGGTGAAGGACGCCGATGGCAAAATCATTCACGCGAATCAGTGTTTTTTAGACCATGTTGGGGTGGACAGCCTGAAGCAGGCCATTGGTCTGACAGATTTTGCTTTCGCCCCTCAGCACATAGCCAAACAATTTATCGCCGATGATCAACGCGTGATGCAAGGCGACTCGGTAACAGATCGACTGGAAATGAACATGCCGGAGTCGGGAGAGATCAGCTGGTTTATCACCTCAAAACGACCTTTACTGAATGGCAGTGGAGCGATCGTGGGTTCCTATGGTATCTCTCGCCATCTGGAGAAAACGTCTGTTGCCCTTAGTGCCATGGAGGCGTTAAAAGTCCCTGTGGCATATATCCGGGATAATTACATGCGCAAAATTAATCTGTCGGATCTGGCAGAAGTGTCCTGCCTATCGGTCAGTGCTCTGGAACGACGTTTTAAAAAGTTTCTGTTTAAAACGCCGAATCAGTATATCTGTGAGGTGCGGCTGGAAAACGCACGGCGACTGCTGGTAGAAACGACCTTACCCGTCGCCCTTGTTGCCGATCAAAGCGGATTCCCCGACCCCAGCTATTTTAGTCGTAAGTTTTATCGGGCATTTTCACAGCTACCGTCAGAATTCAGGGCGAGTTATCAGCAATAAGAACTGCAAACCCTGATCACCAAGCTCACACTGCAATCGTTTGCCTCGGGGGCAATTCCTCCGTGCTACATTCGAAGATTACACAGATCTCGGCAAGCTCCAGCTGTGCTTATAACGAAAAAGGCACTATAAAGAAGGGGCTGTGTCGCGGAACTGCTGCGTCTACCCCCTAATACAGAGGTTGCAGGTCTCGTTGATCATTCCGAGGCAGTGGTACGAAAACCTATTGCGAAAGCATTGGGTGTTGTCGGAGCGGACGTAGAGCCATTATTTGAAGGAGCTATTGTTCTGGCGGGAGTGGGCTTTTCCGACTTGAGAGTAACGGCTTCAATCCGTACCGATCTGATGGAATATTTGTCTGAAATTCTTGCACAATACATCTCAGCTGTTGTGCGGAAATCAGGTGCCCGCGCCATTGTGCTATCTCCTCCAGGTTAGAAGTGACGTTTTTAATAAAAAAAATTGTGCAAAAGGGGGGTGGATTGCAGCATCACCCGCGTCTTCTTGTTAATAATCCTTGATATCAATCAATATTTTACTGAAAAGGCCGAAAAAGATGCTGAATAAGAAAAAATTACCCCTTGCAATAGCGGGTATTATCTCTTCATTAAGTGGTGCTCATGTAAATGCGCAAGACGACGTGATAGAGGAAGTTGTCATCACCGGAATTCGCGGCAGTCTACAGCGAGCAATGGACATCAAGCGTGATGCGTCGGGTGTCGTTGATGCGATTTCCGCAGAAGATATGGGCAAGATGCCGGACACCAACCTCGCAGAATCACTGCAACGTATCACAGGTGTTTCCATTAACCGTGTCAACGGTGAAGGGTCTGAAGTTACCGTTCGTGGCTTCGGTGGTAATTACAACCTTGTGACTGTCAATGGCCGTCAATTGCCATCAGCGAACGTGACATCCATTACCGGTAACCCGCTAGATCAAGGTAGCCGCGGTGTCTCTCGTTCCTTCGATTTCTCCAATCTGGCCTCGGAAGGGGTTAGCGGTATCCAGGTTTATAAAACGGGTCGCGCCGCTGTGCCAACCGGTGGCGTGGGTGCAACGATCAACATTGATACCATCAAGCCTTTGGAGGCGGGCACCAAACTTAGTGTCGGTATTAAAGCTGTAGACGATACTGGAGGCGATGATATGACCTCTGAAGTAAGCGGTTTGTATAGCTGGGCTAACGACGAGGGGACCTTTGGTGTGGCGGTCTTCGGTAGTTTCCAGGAGCGAGACTCCGGTAGTCAGCATATGAGTATTGAAGATTGGTTTCCAGCGGTTTGGGGACCCAATACTGCCTCTGATTGGGGTATGGCAAACGCCAACATTGTTAACGAACCAACCGACGGTCAGACAGTCAACAGGCCCAGTAATATTGGCCTTGGGTTTAACAAAGATGAGCGAGAACGCACAAACGGTCAGATAACCCTGCAATTTGCGCCCAACGATGAAATGACTCTTACGGTCGACGCGTCTTACGCACAGAATGTTCAAGAGTCCGTGGGATTGATCGATGGTCTATGGCACCAGGCTACCAACTATACTGACGTAGTATTTGACGGGAATTCGGAAGTAGCAGCGCCGATCTTGCTGGAAGAAGACGTACAAGGAAAGGACTTGTTCTTCCAGAATCTGTCGCAGGGTGTTGAAGATTCCCTGGAGACTTTCGGGGTGAATTTTGACTGGCAAGTTCGCGATAACTTGAATCTCGTTTTTGACGCAGCCACGGCCAAGGCCGAGAGTGGGCCAGACGGGGCATTCGGTAAAAACTCGGTCCGCGTGAACATCGCTGGAGCGGTTGGCGGCTGGCGATCGTGGGATTACACGGGGGATATCCCTCAGGCCAGTGTTGTGATAGGTGAAGACCGGACATCCGATCCCAATGGACCAAACGGCATATTTGACGCGCCCGACGTGGGCAGCCAGGTTACCCAGACGTATTTCTCTGAGCAAGTTACCGAAACGGAGCAGTTTCGTGTGGATGGTACCTGGGATCTCGACGAAGCAATTACTGTTCAGTTCGGTGCGAGTTATCTAGGTACCGAAATGTCGCAGGAATATGAACAGGGTCAATTGGAGTTGGGTGGTTGGGGTATTGGATCACCTGGTGATATCCCCGAAGGACTGTTTGGGCGAGAGTGTAGCGGCTGTGAATTCGATGCGAATCTATCTGGCGGCACGCCGGCGGATGGTAATGCTCTACCAGCCGGTGCCACACCCATTGCACTGGGCAGTGTTTCATGGGGCGGTGACGCGGTAGGGCTTACCAGGGGGTTGGCGAATGTATACGGCTTTACACCGGGTGCCCTTCCCCTTACTACCAAGGCTGATAACCTGATCGAAGAGGAAGTCATAGCCGCCTTTGCGCAAGTAGATATGGACGGTGAATTCGCCGGTATGACTACACGATTGAGCTTGGGTTTGCGCTATGAATACACCGATGTAGAGTCGACAACAAATCAGAACGTTCCGGAGTCGATCATTTGGGAATCCGATAACGATTTTCTCCAGGTGTTAAGTGCCGATGTGGAAAGCATCAAGGAAAGCTCCAGCTACAATAACTTCCTGCCCAGCCTCGATTTTTCGATTGATATAACCGACGACGTAAAGGCCCGGGCTTCTTTTAGCCAAACCCTCGCGCGACCTACTTACGATAAGCTATTTCAGTCGACCAGTGTTAATAGTCCACCACGTCCCTCGGCGTTGGGTGGTGTTGCGGGCGGCAGTAAGGGTAGCGTGGGCCTCGATCCTCTTGAGTCGAACAACTTCGACATGTCCGTCGAATGGTACTACGGTGACGCGAACTTGTTCTCAGTTGGCTATTACCGAAAAGACGTGCAAAACTTTGTTGGTACGGCGATCGTTGACCAATCGTTATTTGGTCTAAGAGATGCCGCGTCTGGTGCGGCGGGCTCCCGGTCTGGCGATGCGGCTGCTGCACTTGAAGCCGGTGGTTACGATGTTACCGAGAGAAATCTGTTCACCATGACGGCCATTCTGGATAACCCGGGTGCTTTCCCCGGCGGCGCCTCAGACTATGAAGATACTTCTACATTTGCCGACGGTGTTTTCTTTCAATATGATGTCGCCCCGAACGGCAGTGACCCTTTGTATACTTTTGGCGTGGGTCAACCAGTTAACAACGAGACTGCGACAATCTATGGTTGGGAAGTTGCGGCTCAACACTGGTTTGGTGAGTCCGGTTTCGGTGTTCAAGCCAACTACACCACCGTTGAAGGCGATATCGAATACGACGTAGGTGCCGATCCTTCTGAGGATCAGTTCGCGCTAGAAGGTTTGAGTGATTCTGCCAACCTGGTGCTTATGTACGAGAAGTACGGTATTTCTGCCCGGCTCTTGTGGAACTGGCGTGATGATTTCCTCAACCAGGTTCAGCGTTCGGCGTCCGGCGGTAATCGAAACCCAGAGTTCATTGAAGAGTACGAACAGGTCGATTTGAATGTTAGCTACGCTATCAACGACAATTTATCCGTGAGTTTAGACGCGATCAACTTGACGGAGGAAGAAGTTGTTCACTATGGTCGAAGCAAGAATCAAGTCTTCTTTATTCAGGAGTTGAGCGCTCGATATATGCTTGGTCTGCGCTATACCTACTAAGAAGAGCTTTGGGTAAGCAGTGCTTTGCATGAGCGGTGCTTTGTGCTCCCACCGGTGATTCTTCCCTAGTTGCCGGTGGGAAATCTTAGTATTGTAATATTGCCAAGGCGCGCATTTTTAGACCGCCCCCGCCTTTTTGTGTGGGGTTTTTTTTATTTGTAATTTTTGTATCTTTTAGAGATGCTTTTATGGTTAAGTCGGTTTAGTTTTTAAGGCCAACCCGACGGCAATGATAGTACGATCGCTGGATGATAATATGACGAGTAAAGCAGTCCTTCTTAACAATGTAGAACATAAAGATTTAAAAATCGATACTCGCCATTGCGCCAGCTACGGTGATAGTGTCAATCTCAGCTTGGTTTTCTCAGCAGAATTCGACGACTTACACAAAGAATATCCGATTCTGTTTCATAAAGACCCGGAAACCAATGCTTTTAGCGCACATGTCATTTTGGGCTTTGACAAAGATGAAAACCTGTTTCTTGGTGATGATGGCTGGTCGGGTAATTATGTACCCGCGGTACTGGCCCGAGGACCGTTCCTGATCGGTTTTCAGAGCCAGGAAGTTGACGGTAAAATGCAGAAAGAACCGGTTATTCATATCAATATGGACAATCCCAGGGTCGGTGTTGATGACGGCCAAGCGGTTTTTCTCCCCATGGGTGGCGATACCCCTTATCTGGAGAAAATAATGCGAACCCTACAGGTGATCCATAAAGGTGCAGCTTTTGACAAGACGCTCTTTTCAAGCCTGGAATCGATGAACTTGCTGGAACCGGTCTCGATAGAAGTGACTTTAAGCAACATCGATAAAATTAACTTTCACAATTATTACACCATCAACCGAGAAAAGTTGGCCCAGCTGGATGGAGAAAACCTGCAAAAATTAAATAAGTCGGGTGTCCTAAACCTGGCAATTTTTGCCCTGTCTTCTTTGGGTAACTTTAACAAATTGATTGAGCTGAAAAATATGAAATCGGCGATCGCTTAATGATTGTTTTGGGCTGATACTGCGCTTATGGCCGAGATAGCAAATACAGTCCGTGTTCTAGAAGGTGTGGTTCCGAATCAGATACCTTTCGATGAACTTCTGGAGGCAAATGAACCGGTTATTTTGAGGGGATTGGTTTCAAACTGGGAGCTCGTTAAAGCAGGCAAAGCATCACCGGAAAAAGCCATGGAGTTGTTGAAATGTCACTCCAGTGGTCGGCCAGTTGGTGTGTATATTGCGCCTTCGGATACCCAAGCTCGTTATTCTTATAACGACGAATGCACCGGTTTCAATTATGAACACAAGACCATCGAACTCGGTGCAATACTCGCACAGATTCGTGCCAATCAAGACGACCCTGAACACGCCTATTATTATATGAATTCCCTGACCCTGGATGAGAATTTTCCGGGGCTTCGCGAACAAAATGACCTGCTATTCAATCATCCGAATTTTGTTAATAACAAGCCCTTGGCGAAGGTCTGGCTAGGTACCGAGTCAATGGCCTCCGCGCACTATGATGTGCCGAGTAACCTCGCTTGTTGTGTGCTCGGTTCGCGCCGCTTCACGCTTTTTCCCCCTGAGCAGATCCACAATCTATACCCTGGCCCCATGGAGCCGACCCCAGGAGGGCAAGTTGTGACGATGGTGGATTTCAGAAATCCCGATTTTGAGCGCTTTCCTCGCGCTCGCCAGGCATTGGATGCGGCATTTATCGTGGATTTGGAACCGGGTGATGCGGTTTTCTATCCCAGTATGTGGTGGCACCAGGTAGAGGCCTTGGCGCCCTTTAACATCATGATTAATTACTGGTGGAGAACCGCGCCCGCCTTTATGGGTAACCCCATGGATATCGTAATGCACGGCATTTTGGGGTTAAGGGATCGCCCGGAGTCTGAGAAGAAAGCCTGGCGAGAGGTGTTTGATTATTACGTGTTCGGCTCAGCGGAAAAGCCGCGCGAGCACCTGCCTGAGGGTGCTCATGGGCCATTGGCTGATGTGGATGACAACCGGGCTAGACGTCTAAGAGCCCTTGTGAAAAACGGTCTAAACCGCTAGCAACGTAAATTAGGGCTTTGAGCCGGGAGATAAAAACAAATGATGAAAGTAGTTATCGCAGGAGGCGGCACAGCTGGCTGGTTGACGGCATGCGGTCTCGCTACCCGACTGGGAGGCTTACTTGATATCACCTTGGTTGAGTCCGATGCTATCGGCACGATTGGCGTCGGTGAAGCCACGATTCCTCCGATGCGCAACTTCCACCAGATTATGAATATTGACGAACAGGCATTTATGCGTGCGACTCAGGCGACGTTTAAGCTGGGTATTGTTTTCGAAAACTGGGGTAATATAGGCGACAGCTACATCCACTCGTTTGGGGAAATCGGACAGCGGTCGTGGATGGCTGAATTTCACGAATTCTGGTTGGAAGCCCGCTCTCAGGGATTTGGGGGCAGCCTGGAAGATTATTGTCTGGAACTCAAGGCGGCTAAAGCCGGAAAGTTTGCCACAAATGTGCAAAAAACCAAGCTGAACTATGCCTTTCATCTCGACGCAACCCGCTACGCGAAGTTTCTTCGCCAAATAAGTGAAGACGCTGGCGTTAGGCGCGTAGAAGGAAAAATCAGCGAGGTGAGAACGCACCCTGAGACGGGCGATATCAAAGCACTTTTACTAGAGGACGGCCAACTCCTTGAAGGTGATTTGTTTATCGACTGCACCGGATTTAGAGCGCTCTTGATTGGCGACGCACTTAACGTAGGGTACGAGGACTGGAGTCATTGGCTGACATCGGATAGTGCAATTGCCGTGCAAACCGAGGCGACTGAGCCGCCGCCTCCGTACACGAGATCGATAGCTCATGCGTCTGGCTGGCAGTGGCGTATTCCCCTGCAAAGCAGGGTTGGCAATGGGATCGTCTATAGTAGCCGGTTCCTGTCTGATGACGAGGCAAAACATACACTGACGAGTAATCTGACGGGAGAAATGCTCACCGAGCCGCGTCTGCTTAAGTTTGCTACAGGGCGCCGCTTACAGGCGTGGAGCAAAAACTGCATCTCTTTAGGCTTGTCCAGTGGCTTCCTTGAACCACTCGAATCCACGAGTATCCACATGGTAATGACGGGTATTTTTCGTCTGATCCGATTGTTTCCTTTCGGCCAGGATAGGGATTCATTGGCCCGCCGCTTCAATGATGAAACACGCGTGGAAATGGAATCGGTAAGAGACTTTATTATCCTGCATTACAAACAAACGAATCGTACGGATAGCGACTTTTGGAATGCCTGTCGTACTATGGACATTCCAGACAGCCTTGCCCATCGGATCGAACTCTTTAAAAAGAATGCTTATGTCTGGTCGGACGACACCAACCTTTTTCGCATAGCCTCCTGGGTACAGGTGATGATGGGGCAGGGGTTAGAGCCGCTCGAGTACCACGGCGCTGGCAAACTCATGAGTACCCAAGCGCTTCAGCAGTCCTTGAGCGAGATAAAAAATTCCATTGATAAAACAGTACAGCAGCTGCCGACACATCAGGATTTTATAGAGCACTATTGCGCGATGCCGCCCGGGTAGGAACACGGATCATGAATCAAACGATTGTTATTGTAGGTGGCGGTTCAGCGGGCTGGCTGACGGCGGGAATTATTGCGGCAAAACACAGCGCTCCCGTAGAGGGTGGCCCGGGTACGCGAGTAGTTCTATTGGAGTCACCGGACGTGGCCAACCTCGGGGTGGGAGAAGGTACCTGGCCCACGATGCGCGATACTTTGCGCCGAATCGGCATTTCGGAAGTTGATTTTCTGCGCAGCTGCGATGCCAGCTTCAAACAAGGTTCCCAATTTATTGGCTGGCGCAAAGGCGAAGGTGAATCCTACTATCACCCGTTTAGCGCGCCCGCGGGCTACCCGAATATTAATCTGGCGGCGCACTGGCAAGCGTCCCATACCGACATCAGTTTTGGTGACGCCGTCTCTTCACAGGGGCGCGTATGTGATCGAGGGCTAGCGCCCAAACAACCGCAAACTCCCGAGTACGCTTTTAGCCTCAATTATGGCTATCACCTGAACGCGGGCAAGTTTGTGGAATTACTGCAACGCCACTGCGTGGACAAGTTGGGCGTAGAGCACCAGTTGGGGCACGTTGAGCAGATTATCGCGGCGGAAAACGGCGATATCGAGGCACTGCAATTGGCGTCCGGTGAAACGATTGGTGGCGATCTGTTTGTCGATTGCACCGGTTTCGCCGCTATCCTGATCGGTAAACATTACAACATTCCGTTCGTCTCGCAAGGAGATTATTTGTTTAACGATACCGCGCTGGCTGTGCAGGCAGAGTATGCGACGGAAGATGCCCCAATTGCTTCTCACACAAAAGCGACAGCTCAGTCTGCTGGCTGGATCTGGGATATCGCATTGCCCAGTCGACGCGGTGTTGGCTACGTGTTTTCCAGTGCGCACACATCGACAGAAAAAGCCGAGAAAGCGCTGGCGGCATATATCAAGACCGACCCAAACCTTGCGGATGCACAGCCCAGCCCGCGCACAATTAAGTTTCAACCGGGTCACCGGGAGACTTTCTGGCACAAGAATTGTGTCGCAGTTGGCGTGTCTGCAGGTTTTGTCGAGCCGCTGGAGGCTAGCGCTCTGATACTGATTGAAAAATCTGCTGAATGGATCAGCGAGCAGCTGCCCCGTGATAGCGTCGCCATGGCTGTTGTCGCCAAGCGTTTCAACAAGATAACGAGTCAGCATTGGCGCGCTGTCATAGACTTTCTGAAACTGCATTATGTCCTGTCCGCGCGCGCGGACTCTGACTACTGGCGCGACCACCGCGAAAGCGAAACCATCCCCGAGAGTCTGCAGGAATCACTGTCGCTGTGGCGCACCCAGATGCCATGGCTCCATGAGTCGAACTACCGAGTTGAGCTGTTTTCTTCTGTGAGCCTACAGTTTGTGCTGTACGGTATGGGTTTTGTCACTGATATCAAGGACAGTCACTATCGCCATTGGGCGAGGGATGCAGATATTGCAAATCGGTTGATTCGTGAAAATAATGTACGAGCGGAAACTCTTATAGCCACCTTGCCGACAAACCGCGATTTACTTAACCGGGTGCACCGGAAGTAGCCACGACATCTCACTCTCAGCTCGACGGACGGTTTATTGTCAGACTCAGAATTCAATTTAAGTCAGTTAATACGTAATTTGGCATTGCAATCCTCCTATGTTGGTAAGCGGCTTATAGTCGCGCTACTTTCAGCTGCACTATTTTCGGGATGTGCAATTCACCAGCCACAAGATCGGTTGGATTCGATCGTCATAGAGGTGACGGGTGATGAATTTAACTGGTACTTTCGCTATCCCGGTTTCGACGGCGTACTGGGTACTGGTGACGACCAGTACTCGGTTCAAAATGTATTTCTCCCCGACAATTCCAAAGTTAATCTGAAATTAAAAAGTAATGATTACGTATATTCTTTTGCATTACCTGAACTTGGACTGGAAGAAATTGCCGTGCCTGGACTCAGCTTTGAGTTGCTGTTCACTACAGGCGATGAACAAACTTTGCAGCTACTAGGAGACCAGTTCTGTGGTTTCGCACATGAGACTCTTATCGGAAAAGTCTATGTTCGCGATCAGGATGACGCCTATTACGGTTGGTAAAACTATTTTTGACTAGCCGCATCGCTTCGACATCACTGTAACCCGGCCCCGAATATGTTGCAGTGATTTAGATGGATCCACCAGCTGAAGATTTATAATCGTAAGGTGTGTAGTGACAAATAGAATTAGAAATGTCTTTAAACTCTGTATACAGGTAAAAACAATGCGTTCCTCAAGGAAATATTCCCTCTCCGTTTATTCACTAATTCTGTTCTTCTGTATAGCGGTGACAGATGGCGAAAAAAGCTACGCCCAGAAACAATCGGCGAGTGTAAAAACTGCGAATGCCTGGAGCGAAACAGGTTCCAATCTTCCTGAGCAAAAAGAATCCGTGAGAATTCTGACGCGCCTGCCACCTTTTTCATTAACAGACCAGCGCGGAGAAGAGCTTACATCACAAGATCTTTATGGACACGTCTGGGTGGCAAACTTTATATTTACGCGATGTAAAGCTAGCTGCCCGGTACAAACCTCGTTAATGAACGAATTGCAAATGGACCTAAAAGAATCCGGAAATTGGAAGCACACACGTATCGTTAGTATCAGTGTTGACCCTGAGTACGACACGCCTGAAGTCATGTCCAAATATATTAAAGATCGAAACTTGGAGACATCACAATGGCATTTTCTCACCGGGACCAGAGATGCGATCTGGAGTCTAAGCAAAGACGGATTCAAACTACCGGTAGCTGACTACCCCCAAGATACTGATATGCCGATATTACACAGCCAAATGAGTGTATTGGTCGACTGGGAAGGCCGGATTAGGGGTTATTACAATCATCTCGACGAAGAAAGCGTAATGAATTTGAAACGGGATCTCTCCATGGTCACCTTAGAACGAATTATTCAGCCTCCGGATACAGCAAACCCGGACTGGGTGGAAAGTCGTATGCAAAAGCAGCTCGAATCAGCGACGGGTTTCGAAGTATTCCATGACTTTAAATTTAGTGATGAGACTGCCAACAGTGGAATTACTTTCCGTCACAAATTGGTTGATGATGCGGCGTCGCAGTACAAAGCGGTACATTATGACCATGGCAACGCAGTCGCTGTCGCCGACGTTGATCTTGATGGTTTCTACGACATTTATTTTACAACCCAAAATGGCAGCAATGAACTGTGGCGTAATCTGGGTAACGGAAAGTTTGAAGACATTACTGACACGGCCGGCTTGAACATTAATGATCGAATTGGCGTTGGTGCCTCTTTCGCCGATATTGACAACGACGGTGACCCGGATTTGTATATTACCAATGTTCGGGCCGGCAACCTGTTGTTTGAAAACGACGGCGAAGGTCATTTTAAGAATATTTCCAAACGATCCGGAACTGAGGTTAAAGCGCATTCCTCCGGCGCCACCTTTTTCGATTATGATCGCGATGGCTTGTTAGACCTCTATGTTTCTAACGTGGGTGTCTACACCACTGAAACATTAAACAATGTGTCGGTTTATACGGACCGGGGGCAGGTCGTTACCGACCAAAAATACTACGTTGGCTTTAAAGATGCCTTTGCTGGCCACTTAAAAGAAGAGCGAACAGAACACGGTGTTTTGTTTCGAAACAAGGGGGAAAACCGTTTTGAAGATGTCACAAAAAAAGTAAACCTGATCGATGCGAGCTGGAGTGGCGACGCCGAGGTGATCGATGGAAATGATGACGGCTGGCCAGATCTGTATGTGATCAACATGCAGGGCAATGACGAGTACTACGAAAACGTTGAAGGGAAAAAGTTCGTTCGGAAAAGCCGAGAAATCTTTCCCAAAACACCCTGGGGGTCCATGGGAGTTACATCGTTTGACTACGATAACGATGGCGACATGGACATCTATGTCACAGACATGCACTCCGACATGGCTGAAAATTTCCCAGTCGCCAAAGAGAAAATGAAAATGGAAAAACACTATCCGGAAAGCTTTTTGCAGACTGACGGCAATAGTATTTTTGGCAATGGGTTTTACCGCAACGAGGGGGACGGTAAATATTCAGAAATTTCAGATGAAATTGGTGCTGAAAACTACTGGCCCTGGGGGTTGAGTGCTGGGGACTTAAATTCTGATGGCTACGAAGATGTGTTTATCGCATCCAGTATGAACTACCCATTCCGTTATGCTGTGAATTCTCTACTACTGAACAACAAGGGGCGTGGATTTCTTGACAGTGAATATGTGCTCGGCGTTGAACCAAGAAAAAATGGAATCACCGCTGCACCATGGTTTGAAATAAATTGTTCCGGTAGAGACGCTGGCGGGAAATTGTGCGGGGAAACGAAGGGGCGCAGAGTTATTTGGGGCGCACTAGGATCTCGGTCATCAGCTATCTTTGACCTAGACCAGGACGGCGACCAAGATATCGTGACTCTTGAATTCAACCAGCCCCCGTTGGTCCTCATCAGTAATTTGAGCACCGAGAAGAAACTCAATTACCTCAATGTAAAACTCAGCGGCAAGAGTTCCAATCGAGGGGGCATTGGATCCAAGATTAAGGTTTTTGCGGGAGAAGATGTCTACACGAAGATGAACCATGGTAAATCTGGTTATCTATCGCAAAGCTTGTATCCGGTTTATTTTGGTCTTGGAAGTAACAGGAAAATCGACAAGATTGAGGTGACCTGGCCGTCGGGGAAAACCCAGCTAATTGATCGTGGAATCGCACTGAATCAGCTGCTCGAGATCATGGAATCAGAATGACCAAGTGCACGGAAATTATCTAGTGTAAGGTGCCGGGCTCTATGAAGGGGGAGATTAACTTCAAGCAGAGACATTAAATTGGATGCCCAGCGTGCGGATCTCTGCTTGGTTTTGGTTGCGTGAGGACATTGTCAACTTGACGACCACTTCCAAATATATGTGATAATCCAAACATGAAAAATAACAAAATGTACGCGGCTTATCGCTATCCAGCCGAAATCATCAGTCACACGGTTTGGCTATATTTCAGGTTCACGCTGAGTTTCCGCCGGTGTGCAGGACCATTCATTGAAGAGTTAATGGCAGCTAGAGGAATAGACGTGGCTATTAAACTATCCGCCAATGGTGCCAGAAGTTTGGACAAAAATATTCTGTCCCTGGCGAATTGTTAATTTTCCGATAATATCAGACAGTTGGCCCTTGCTGCTTTCATCAGTCATTACTACCCTCGGTAGGCATGAAAGATGTTCTTTACCTGCTGTTTCGCCTGCTCACCACCCTGGTTAAGCTGATTAGACCCGGTGGTAGCGGCGTGAATTGCGAATTCGCCATGGACAGGTAAAGCCATGGTGCTATGCTGCGATGAAGAACACTGGTTAGCGCTGATGTAAAAACTCGCCCCGGAGACGCCAATACCCAATGGTTTTTCTGAAGAAGAAATGATATTAAGAGTATCAGTAAGCAGACTACTGCCAGTTGCTTAACGGTGCCTATTTGCTTTAAGTTGCTATTCAGCCATCCTCACGTTATTGCTCTCTTAACAAGACTTGTGCTGTGAGAAATTCTTTGGCGGCCTCAGATAGGATTCTGTCCGATAAATAGTTCTTTCCGGCTGCATGATAGAGCAACCAACCCTGCGTTGTTTGTTCAATTTTTATGACATCTGCCCATAAAAATTGACTTTCAACAGAGGAAGATTTACTGCTGACGCCATCTTCATCTATGGTCAATTTCAGATCGGTATTGGCGGCATTACTGATCATTTGTCTGGTTAACCACCAGGACTTTCGAAAGCGGATGCTTAACGCTTCCAAGGCACCTAGACCAACGATAAACCATGCTGCATAAGGGTTAATCTCCGTAAAAAGAAGAAGAAAAAAGCCCAAAAGTGCGAATACAATAGACTTGGAATATAGTGTTTTAGCGCTGCTTACAGTAATTGATTCATCAAAGGTTTCGCTATAATGGCTTTTATCTAGTCTGTAAGTTGTCGTATAGGAGAAGGCTGTGGTCATTAGAATTTCAGGTCGGGTCAAAGACCCTAGTTTATCGAGAAGTGGCATTGCTTCATAGTTGTTTTAGTCAGTTCTATTGGCTTTTGCATGGCGTTATCGTATTTCCAAACCTAAAGCCTTTCATGGATTTATTTTTCTAGTTCTGCTCCGATGACTGGATTCCGCCGGATTCGAGCTGTTAATAAAACCTTTGTAGTGATTGTCTCTTTGCGTCAAAAGTGCTGTTCGGTCGATAGACCGAGGTCTTCCAACATGCCTAATTCAACAAGTTGATTGCATTGTCTTCTACCAACAACAAGCACGTTAGTTATTTAACTCTTAACCGTTACAAACCTAAAAGTAATTTGTTAACCTTATCGTCTGACACCACCGATGCGAAATCATCAAAGGCTTTTTCGGTCGGGTTAATCAGGTGTTTTTCGATAAAAACGGCACCTTCCTTTGCTCCATCCTCTGGGTGTTTTATGCAACATTCCCATTCCAGTACTGCCCAACCCGTAAAACCATATTGGGTGAGTTTACTAAAAATTGCATTGAAGTTAATCTGGCCGTCGCCTAGTGAACGAAACCGACCGGGTCGGTCTTGCCACGATTGAAAACCGCCATAAACTCCCGATCGCCCCGACGGATTAAATTCCGCATCTTTAACGTGAAAGGCTTTAATTCGTTCGTGATAGATATCGATAAAGCTGAGATAGTCGAGTTGCTGTAAAACAAAATGGCTTGGATCGTATAAAATATTGGCGCGTGGATGATGGTCAACCTCGTCGAGAAAACGTTCGAAACTGGCACCGTCGTGTAAGTCTTCGCCGGGGTGCAGTTCATAACAAACGTCAACACCAGCATCGTCGAAAGCGTTTAAAATGGGTAGCCAGCGTTTGGCCAATTCCGAGAATCCGAGTTCGACCAAGCCGGCGGGACGTTGTGGCCAAGGATAAAACGTGTGCCACAACAATGCGCCGGAAAAAGTCGCATGAGCTTTCAGGCCCAGTCGTGCACTGGCTTTGGCTGCAAATTTTAATTGATCGATTGCCCACTGCGTGCGCGCCGGAGGATTATTGCGCAGTGACTCTGGCGCAAAACCATCAAACATTTGGTCGTACGCCGGATGCACGGCAACTAGCTGCCCCTGAAGATGGGTAGAAATCTCCGTTATCTGCAAGCCCGCGCTAGCAACCGTAGCGTTTATTTCATCACAATATTCCTGACTTTGTGCAGCCAGTGATAAATCGATGAACCTGGGGTCAGCGGGTAATTGTATTCCCTTGTAACCCAAGCTGCTGGCCCACTGGCATATTGTCGACAAGTCATTGAATGGAGCCTCATCACCGATAAACTGAGCGAGGAATATAGCGGGACCTTTAATTCTTTCCATTGTAATTTTCCTCGGTTGTTATTGTGGTGATTGCTCGGTTGGTGTTGGTGATGTTGAGGGAGATGCTGTTGGTATCGGTAGAAGACTAAATGGGTGCCATTTAACTTCCGATTGACTGGCCGCCACCACGTTTTCGATGAACGCCATGCCGCGAACCGCCGCTTCTATACCTGGTACGTCTTTCATAACATCGTCCATTTCTGTGTTATAAAGCCCGGCTCTCACCTGGCGAGCAAACTGTTTGTAAATATTGGCAAAAGCTTCCAAATAACCTTCCGGGTGACCGGCGGGCGTACGT
>ENA-OSET01000331-OSET01000331.1-sediment-metagenome-genome-assembly--contig:-NODE-331-length-53890-cov-32.848085_pt1 | contig 53890 bp, 36 predicted proteins | sample MGYA00237882_ERZ534229 | MGnify/ENA primary metagenome ERZ534229 (study PRJEB26408, sample SAMN06266212) | sediment metagenome | isolation source: Hudson Canyon methane seep mesocosm | place...
GCTGCGATTGCTGCTTTTTTAATTGAATTTTTCATGGAATGTATCTCCGAGTATTTTTTAATTTGTTTAACTGCTGTTATTTACTTATTTAGTTTTTATGTCTTTCTCGCTGGTAGCTTTTGGCTACTTACTGCACTTACTGCCATTCCATGTTTTGTTCGCTGCTTCCTGCGACTTACTTCGGAACTGTACTTTTGGTGCACTTCCTAGCAAGTGTTTCGTGGAAGGATGTTTTCCGCTTGCTTGAATTTCAGTATATGCAGGTTAACCAGGTAAAAATGACCAAATAAAGCCTGTTTTGTATCGGTGTGTAACGCTTGGTACGTTCTAGGTTTCAGTCATCGTATTGAAGGTAAAATTCACAGTCATTGACAAAGATACGCTTAACAATCCGCAACACTGTTAGCGTTTGTAACTCGATTTGTTTCAGAATTAGCCTGAAAAGCTAGATATCAAATGGAATGTAGGGAGGCGAGACAAATGCATGAAAACTAATAAGTGAAAGAGTAAGCACTCAAATATGGGTGCGGAAGCTTTAAAAGAGCAGTAGTAGGGGCGATAGACAGAAGCCCGTCATCCATTTTTGTTATAAAGTCATATGCTCATGCCGTCGCCTTAGTTAGACGATAACGTTTGCTCAATGGCCTCGGCCGAGGCATATAAGTGACAGGAAGTCTTTGCCCGAGTAAGTGCTGTGTAAAGCAAAGAGCGAGACAAAAGCTCTTGTGCTTGCATCGAAATTACAACAGATAACTTCTCATATTCAGAACCTTGGCTTTTGTGCACTGTCATTGCGTATGCAGGTTGTAAACCTGCTACCTGCAGAGGCGATACCTCCACCCGCTCATTAGAATCGCCAAAACATAGCAGATACTCACCATTCTGCTGCGCAATCACAATACCAATGTCGCCATTAAACAAACCTAAAGCAGGCATGTTCTTTGTCATCAACATTGCTTTTCCGTGGTAAAGGCTTAATGCTGCGCGCTTCGTTTCACCCTGGAAGTGCACTTCAACCAAATCATTTAAGGCCTCCACCCCTAAACTACCCTGATAACTGGGGCTCAATATACGGTAGCGATCAAGTTCAGCATATAGCGTCTCGTATGAGGCTCGCTTATTCACTAAATCAAAATACCGCTCATAACCGCTTAACAACCCTTGCCGTAAATCTTTATTCAGGCGCTGATCATCATGACTAGACCACGCTAAGTTATGCGTTGCATCGTGTTGTCGAAGAAGAGAGAACAGCCCATCGTTATGCCCTGCTTTGACAGACACCGCAGCACTGGCCAACGCGCCGGAGAAGCGGAAACTATGCTTAAGCTCGCTCAAAAAAGCAGGCGTTTCATCGCTCTTAATAATCGATATATCATTATTAAGCGTCCAACCACTAAGCTGCTCAATCTGCTGAGTCTGGCGATCGTTGCGTTCAAAAAACCTCGCTTGGCTCACCCACTGCGCAAAAACGTCACCGGGTTCAACCGCTGGCAGCTGAAAATAATCGCCCAACATAATCAAACCCTTCTTGGGTGATAAAGTCGAGAGCACTGCCTGCATCAATTCAAGGTCAACCATTGAGCTCTCATCGATTAATACCAAATCTGGCACATCCGTTACGCTATCGGCGAATAGACTACCCAAGTTAGTAGGGCGTGACTTGTTTGATCCCTGCGCTTGGTTCAAAAATCGATGAACCGTCATACCTTCAATGGCTAAGCTGCGCTGAATGTAGGTTTCTAATTCAACATTCAACTTTAAACGCGTCAATAAATTAGGCAGCTGCGACAAAATAGCACTGGCTAGCCTCTGGGCTGCTTTGCCAGTGGGCGCTAATAAGCATACTTTGGCCGACGAGACGTTTTCTTGCGACGTCTCATTTTGTGCAAAATACAAAATAATTAATCGCAATAATATGATTTTCACCGCCGTCGTCGTTTTACCCGTTCCTGGTCCACCACTAATCAAATTGAACGGCTGAATTGTGCTCTGAAGTGTCGCAAGTGCTTGTCCTAAATCAGGAGATGCTGGCTCAAAACAAACATTAGGAAATAACGCAACAAAGGCAGCAGACGCGTTTGTCAGTTGAAGCTTATTAAATACCGTTTTTTCTGATAACGCGGAAGAACGCCAATGGTCTATTTGAATTTGAGCGCGCCAAAAGCGATGCAAACTAATCTGTCCGTTGTCCATCACAATCAATGGTGGTGCCTGGCCGTCGTCAGCGCTGGACGGCTTACGATCGCTTTCTTCTGGAATCGTCACAACTGCTTCTAGCAAATCTAACTGCTCAATGGGTAGGGTTTCACTACACCTTTTATTTGCAGCCGCAACGACCTTGACGACCGGCGCAGCAGCCTCCAGGGTTGCTATCAGTGCTTGCTCACCGGGCAATTTAAACCATGGCGGTATCGTTTTACTGCTATAAAGCGATGACAAAGCCAGTTGTGTTTTACCCTCTCGGCTTGCATTGCCCAAAAGCAAGACTAAAACGGCCAGTAACTCTTTTTCGTCATGACTTAAATTTTCGTTTCGTCGCTCAACTTCACGCAAGGTAAAACGTGCAGCATAATAATCCACCCATCGACATAGACTATCGCCCGACTCGATTAATTGATGCAACGCATCAAGAAATGCCGACTTCTCCTTAAACATGGTCTGTTCCCTCATGCAACTGATCATGGTCTTGCATCATTGCATCTAAGGCTTCAATTACGTCACGAGAAGGACGCCGGAGATAGACGCCATTTGCTACTGAGTATTCTTCTCTGACCGTGTCATTGAGTTGCATACCGCGTAAAAACAGATAAACGGCTCCCCCCATATGTTGATCATAGTCATAGTGCTCACCCAGTCTTTGCGCTAAAAAGCGATGTGTTGCGAGTGTGTATAACAAATATTGCACATCGTACCGATGATGAAGAATCGCGGTATGCAACGACGACTCTGCGTAGTCTTCTGCCTGAAAACCTAGGTGATTCGACTTATAATCGAGTATGTAATATTTGCCATTGTGGCGAAACAATAAGTCAATCGCACCCGTCATATAACCGGCAAAACTTTTAAATAATAAAGGCGCAACCTCAGGACTATGCTTCAGAAGCACCTTATTTAGATGCGCCATGTCTAAATCTGCAACGGAAAACTGAAAGCTCATTTCAACCAAATAGTCTTGTGTCTCGAGGTTCGAGAGACTAAATCCCGGCAATAGAGGTTGCCGGCAAATATCTTTAAGCCAAGCAGATAAATAGGTGACCCAAGCCTGTAATTTTTTCTTTGGAACCGGGACCCGAGTCTCGAGCAGTTTTGTTAACATGTCTTCAAGCGAAACATAACGACGCGCATAGGCGCCACATAATTCACCTGTCGAAAAATCAACGGCCTCAAACAGCATGTGCAGCATAGTACCCGCCTCACTACCGCGAGGAAAATCAAGAATATCGCAGTAATATGGCAGGCTAACGCGGGGATCAATCAAGGCTTTATGTGCCTGCACCGCAGATAAATGATGATGCTCATTGAGCAATCCGGTAAAGCTCTGTACCTTCTTACTTTGCTTAATGGTTTGAGTAAAAGGCAGTGGAGATAAGCGAGCCATCTCACTTTTTGGCTTTGCCAACAGGTTCATCATCTCGTTACTTTGCCTTTGCAACGATTCAATCTCAGCGTCTGAGTAGTGTTGCAGATCAATATGAGCGCAGGCCTCTGTCAACGAACACAATACTTCTCGATAATAAGCATCATCTATCTGATCCACCGAATAACCGCTCATCGTACCTAAGACCATCATTCCCCAGGCACATCCCTTTATACCAATAGAACCTTTTGTATCATTCGACGCTGCAGTGCCCACATAACATCGATATTTAGAGCGTGTTAACGCAACATATAACAAGCGAATATCTTCTGCGCTGCGTGCTTGTTCAATGTCAGCTGCGTGCTCCGACTGACCGTGCAAGTCAAAACATAAGTTATTCTCTTGGTCATAAAACCAAGCCTCTTTACTCTTTTTTGCACTGAACATAAAAGGTAAAAAAACAACATCGTATTCCAAGCCTTTACTCTTGTGAATGGTCACAATGCGCACCAACTTTTCATCGCTTTCGAGACGCAAATGGGACGTATCGTCAGCCTCAGACCGGTCACTAAAAATTGAGGCATGTAACCAAACAATTAGGTCAGAGTGCACACTTAACTCGCGTGATTTATGTTGTAGCAATTCCGCAAGCTGATTGAAATTAGACAAACTGCGTTCCCAGCTTGCAATATCTGCCTCACTCTCAGCACGCTGCCAATGGGCTAGCACGCTTAATTCAACTAACGCCTCGCGAAGCATGGCCAACACGCCATGTTGCCACCAACATTGTTGTAAGGCGCGAAAAGTGGTCATTAACGTTTGCGTGGTTGCTGAGTACTCCATCAACTGCTTAAACTCTCGATCACCGTAATTAAAGAATAAGTCAGCAAGACAAGTTTTAATGACCTTGATATCTCCGGGATCAGCGACCGCTTTTAATAGCGCCAAAACCGCAATAGCTTCAGGCGAATCAAAAATACTCCTACGCCCCTCAAAGCTTGCGCGTATACCAACCCTTGCAAGCTGTTGTTGCATAAGTAATGCTTCAACTCTGTCTCTGACGAGTATCGCTATATCTTCGCTCGCGACGGGGCTTTCACACACGCTGCCCGACAATAAACTCAGAACTTGCTGCGAACACACCAGAGCAAGTTGCGCTTGAATGTAAGCTTTAGTTCGTGCCTTACCACCCCCATCAAAGCCATTGATCTGCGTGAGTTGCATTGCGGCCATTGGCCATTTTTGGTTTTCACCCTGTGCCGCTGATACTTCAACATAGGGAATCAGGGCATGCCTGAACGGAGAGTCGACAGCTAAAAATATGGCATTTATCGCCGCCACCATTGCAGCGGATGCTCGCCAATTTTGCTGCATGGTAAACACATAGCCTTGCGCATGATGCAGTACGTCTCGCTTTGCTTTTAAATAGGTTTGAATATCACCCCCACGAAACCCATAAATGGCTTGCTTCGGGTCGCCAATTAAAATCAACCTTGGGGTCAGATTAAAGTGAGCGGAGGCCGCACCAAAGACTCGATCAAATATTTGATATTGTGCGCGATCGGTATCTTGAAATTCGTCGACCATCGCAACATAAAAACGTTTGCGCAAAGTAGTGATAAACCCTGCCACTTGGGCTTTGCTTCGATGATCCGTTTCACTTACCGCACCTTCTAAGAGTGTAATTAAGTCATCAAAACCCATTGCATGCTGTTCAACTTTATCACTCAAAACGGTCGCATTAATCTGCGCATGGGCTGCTAATAAGAAACCCTCCCTTAACCCATTCAGTTCCCCGCCACTGACTTGCGATAAACGCTCGAACATAGGGTGACTGAGTGGCGAGCATCCTTTTTTTGTTTCCGAGATAACGGCTTGTGTCGAAAATCGAAGCAAAAGGTTCGCTATTGAGGAGGTACTTGGAAAATCTATCGACTCACTAAGCGCCCATTGTTCAATTTTATCCAACCATTTCAGTTTATTTTTCACCGATTTTAGATTCGACTCGGCCACTCGCTTTTTCACATCATCAATATGCAATGTCACAAATTTTTTATAGGCCTGAATTTGCCACACGGCTTGATCAAATTGCGTCTGCCATAGCGCCATATGCTCGAGCGGCGGCGCGTCTTGGAATAGCCTTGGTGCTGGTAACAGCCTATCTGCTTGACGAAGTAAAATCGGTTTAAGCACCTTGTATAGTGATTCGGGGCTCCGCCATAGGCTCAGTATATAAGTCAATGCTTGGTCGTTTATGCTTGAGAGGCCTACCCGCCAGAAATCTTTCACTGCACGTAATACCGATGGCTCTACTTCCTCGACTAAAACCTGCTGTGTCGGGATCTGAATATCTAAGGCATACTCTTGCAACATTTTCTGAGCAAACCCATGAATCGTATGTATCTCAGCGAGATCTATTTGCCGTTCAGCGATCAGCAAGCGAAGGCGCATCTCATGCAAGTCTTCCTCCGCCAACAGGAGATACTTTTCAATACCTTCATTCATATTTTCAATAAACAGCACCGTATTTTCTGCTGTGATTGCTTTGTCTAGCTGGGCAATCAGTCCAACGATCGCCGCGCGAATACGATCACGTAACTCCTGCGTCGCGGCCTTGGTAAACGTCACCACAAGCAACGATTCAATATCAATTTTTTTCTCGAGAAGATATCGTAAGTAAAGATTTACCAAGGTAAAGGTCTTACCCGTCCCAGCACTGGCTTCGATAAGCGACAAGCCGTCCAAGGGAAACGTTTCTAGATCCAATGGTTGTGCGCTTTGACTCGAACTACGCAAGCTTATGCACCTCAATTCTCGGCTGCTCTGAGCTCGACATTAACAAAGCCGCATATTTACAAAGTGGGTGTGTCGTGAAATCTGGCATTTCCCTTGAATCTTGAATAGGATCCTGCTCTAAACACGCGCGACGCCAAAGTAAAAAATCAGCCTCGCCCTCAATACTTTGAGAAGGATTACCTAAAAACTGTCCGCGCGCTTCAGCCTCTGAACCATGAAGCTGCCTAAAAGCGGTTTTTGGCAAAAATAATGAGGGCCTAGACTTTAAGCTTTCAATCAAGCCGAGCACCTCAGCCAAAGCGTCTAAACAAAACGCCTTGGATAACTTAGGAAATGAAATGTGAAGCGTTGGCGTGACAAGTACCGACCCATTCCCCTCGCCCTGTAAATTTGAGATGAGGTGCTGTAACCATGTCATAAAAAATAATTTGCCCGGCTCTTTTGCTAAACCAACAACAAGCGCTCCCTGCTCACTCATCGTTACACTCCCCTCTATTCGACAGTCCAAGGAAGGCAAAACCAAATCGATTGGTATATGGCTAATTGATTGCGGCAACGCGGCTATCATCGGCCGCAATTTTTCTGACGCGTCAGCATAATCGCGATCACCTGCCACATGATGCGGTAATTCGCCACATAATTTCAGATGCTGAAAAATAAAATCAGTCTCTTCACCGTTCGCATGCGCCATCAACATTTTTTCTTTTACGCGGTACGCATCCAACCCAGCGAGGGAAAAAGGCTCATCCTCTTGCAGGAGTGAGTCTTCAGCTCGGAGCGTTAAGGCCAATGTGTCCCGATAGTAACTCGCCAACGGCGCACCAACCACGCGCACTAAATCTTCTATTTGATACAGCGGCAACTCATCTTGACGATCGGGTGTCACCTTATCGACTTCAACAGAAACATTACTTTGCGCATTGCACTGCCGAGCAGCTGTATGCAACCCAGCCCAGGTATGCGAAAAAGTCCGCAAACCGTTTACTGTATTCTCATCAAAATAAGAAGAATGAAATGCCTGTAAGCGATGTTCAGCAGTCCAAAAAGGCAATATAGATAAACGTTCATTCTTATCATTCGTCGCATAGAAGTATTGCTCACAATATTCTTGCAATTCGCTTACAAGCACTGAAGGGTAACGGGCGGTGTTGTCTTTGGCATCATAGCCGAGGTATGAGATATACAGGGCCTCCCGCGCACTGCCCAATGCCTCCAGAAATAAATACCGATCATCCTCTCGACGGGAACGATCGCCTAAGCGCGAAGGGTAATAGCGCATTAAATCAAAACTTTGACGCGTTTCTAGACGTGGATACTCCCCCTCGTTCATTCCCAACATGCATACCCGTTTAAAAGGAATGGTTCGCATTGGCATGAGCGTACAAAAATTGATACGGCCAGACAGAAACCGCTGACTAACGCCCTCTTGTTGAAGCAACTCATGCAAACATCTTGAAAAAATATGTGCCGGTATTTTAGACGAAAAGCCTGCGATCGCAGTTTGCTCCGCAAATGCATTTAACGCATTATCTAACGTCCCCCGTATCGATGGCAGCAAGTCATCCATAACAAACCAGCGCCGCCATAGGCTTTCAACCGCCTCAATCCATTCACTCGCGCTGAGCACTTGTTTAGTAAGTGCGATGCTGTGCTCGATTAACTCAAGTAGATGGAGTAGTTTACCTATCAATACATGAGTGTCAGTGCCGCTATAATAGGTTGGTGACAAACCAAGAAGCACGCTCTCTTGCACACTTAACTCGCCGTACAGAAATCCCGCAAGTAGTCGCTGCATCCCCTGCAGCCATGTATTATTTTCATTTAAATCTTGTTCTTGATTCACACCTAGAACCTGAGATTTATGCTTACTCGATAAACCCCAACGAATATTAAGGTCTTTCACCCAACGCCGTACTTCAGACAGCTGTTCCTCTGAGATATTTAAACGGGCACGAACCAGTTCATGCGCTAAAAAGCCCAGCACATCATCACCCGTTAGACGCGATTGATCGAGATTAACAACGGTCTCAAACATAGCAAGCAGTGGATGATCTAGATACGCGCCTTGATCTGAAATCGCATAAGGAATAGTTTGCAGATCATCTTGACCGGTTACACGGGTCTTCAAATTAGACGTAGCCGTTACGACCGGCGCAGAAAATACAGCCTCAATAAAGGCGCTATATTGTTCAATATCTGGCACCATCACAATAATGTCCTGACAGTGCAAAGCGGGATCTTCCTGCAAACTCAATAGTACGTAATCTCGCAACGCTTCAACCTCGCGAAGGCGAGAATGACATTTTGCAAACCAGATACTCGTGTCGGTGCTGTCAACTTCGCGAGGCACAGCGATAAGATCCAGAATATCATTTTGAATCCATCGTAAAGCACTGTTCTCAGGTTCTCGCTCATAGGCCTGAATGGACATATCCACACGAAGATTATTAGACTCCCCCATCTCTACCATTTGATAAAGATTAGAAAGATTCTGGCGCCCTAATCGCCCCCAAGAGGCAAGTAAAGGATTAGCTAATTCTGCCCCTTCCAGAACTGTTTTTGCCGCAACGCCCTGCGTTAACATAGTCCGTTGCTGACGACTCAATTGTTGCTGACTGATCAGGTCATGCCAATAATGTTCACTTGGGTTTACCAATAAAATATGGACATCACAATGCTTGGCGAGAGCAATAAAAATTGGTAACCATTGTGGTGGTAATGCTGACAAACCAAACACGAAAATACGCTCAGGTAACATGCCTTCGGGAATATGTGCTTGCTCCAGTGCTTTTAATAATCGCTGCAGCTGATCTGCTCGATGGTAACGCGCATTACTTGGCACCATCGGATACAAATCGCGCCATAATTGAGCTTGCCATACCTCGGATGGGTTCAGTTCATAACGAGACACTCCAACCTCCACCATTGGCATGTCATTGATACACTGATCACGTTCCCATACCTCAAGCCAATCGGCCCGGTAATTCTGATAAGCATCGAATAAATCGGCGATCAGGGAACTTAACTCAAACATCATAGCCGGATCATTGCCTTCCTGACCTGCATTTGAGACGGCCTTAAGATACTCTCGTAATGGGCCAAATTTGTCATCGCCTTGCGCGGTTTTAAGGGTTTCCGACAAGCGCGAAAAAATTTCCCAACGCAACGCCGACTTCTCAAACTGAGGGACAAGCGATTTAACATCGGGAGACTGTTGTTGAACGAGATTTGAGTGCAAGCGCCAAACAAAAGAAGCTGGAAAAGAAAAATTAATATTCGCAGCAATACCTAACTGCGTGGCTATTTGCTGCTGTAACCAAGTGCCCATACCGCGGCTTTGGATCAAGACGGTCTCTTCGACAAACGGATCAGACAAAGGCGACACCTTCATGATCTGCGCCATGATCGTCGCTAAGTTCTCCGTTTTATTTGAAGGATATACGCGCAGCATAACAGCCCTTAACTTTTAAATGAGTATACCGCGTATTGATATAATTCATGTAGCTAATTCATAGGGTATAACGCGGCTTTGGTGATTTTAAGGCACAAAAAAACCGGGCAAGCCCGGTTTTTTTAATTCCACGACCCGCGCGTAATCTTAACCCTGATCACGACCTCTTCCTGCAGCAATACGAAGCCGTAATGCACTTAGTTTGATAAACCCTTCCGCATCTTTCTGATCGTAAGCGCCCGCGTCGTCTTCAAAGGTCGCGATACTCTCGTCAAACAACGTATCCTCCGACTGACGACCCACCACCACAACGTTACCTTTGTATAGCTTCAATCGAACCACACCATTAACGTAAGTTTGTGTTTCGTCTATTAATGCTTGCAATGCCTTACGCTCGGGCGACCACCAATATCCGTTATAGACCAGCTCTGCATATTTTGGCATTACGCTATCTTTTAAATGCGCCGCTTCTTTATCCAAGGTAATAGACTCAATTGCACGATGCGCCTTTAACATAATCGTGCCACCTGGCGTTTCGTAGCAACCGCGAGATTTCATGCCCACATATCGGTTTTCAACGATATCTAACCGACCGATACCATTGTTACCACCGATTTCATTCAGCGTTTCAAGCACCGTGGCAGGGGTCATCGCTTCGCCATTCAACGCGACAATGTCGCCCTGCTTAAAGGTCAATTCGAGATAGCTTGCCTGATCGGGCGCCGCTTCGGGTGATACTGACCAACGCCACATATCTTCCTCGGGCTCTTGCCATGGATCTTCGAGAATATCGCCCTCATACGAAATATGTAGCAAGTTAGCATCCATTGAATACGGTGATTTACCCTTTTTCTTCTCAACGTCGATGCCATGCTCATCACAATAGGCTAGCAAGCTCTCTCGAGAGCTTAAGTCCCATTCGCGCCAAGGCGCTATTACCTGCACACCGGGCTTTAGCGCGTATGCACCTAACTCAAAACGAATCTGATCATTGCCTTTGCCAGTTGCACCATGTGAAATAGCATCTGCACCGGTTTCATTGGCGATATCAATCAAACGCTTCGCAATCAGCGGGCGTGCAATTGAAGTACCCAATAGGTATTCGCCTTCGTAGATAGCATTGGCTCGGAACATTGGGTACACATAATCGCGTACAAATTCTTCGCGCAAATCTTCAATATAAATCTCTTTAACGCCAAGCGCCTCTGCTTTGGCTCGCGCCGGCTCAACCTCTTCACCTTGACCCAAGTCTGCGGTGAACGTTACCACTTCACAGGCGTACGTTTCTTGTAACCACTTAACGATCACGGAAGTGTCTAAGCCACCCGAATAGGCCAACACTACCTTATTTACTTTTGACATGAGGTCTCCAAAACTTGCCAACGCTACGCAGTGCGCGCAGGTTAATAAAAAGGCGTGTATTCTACTGAATTAAGGGGATGAAAAACAACTAGAGGAGTTGTTTAATTGTTAGCCGTGGTGACTGGCGATGTGTCGTCTTGCACATCACCCATGATACGGCGAACCCCTTTTTCCAAACGAACCGTTGTCCGGCGGTTTTTCGCTTTATTAGTCGTTGAATTATTTTCAGCAATCGGGTAACGCTCACCATGGTAGCGGGTCTGAATAATGGTCTGATCCAAGCCGGCATCCATCAAGTACTTAGTAACGACTTCCGCTCGCTTTTTGGACAACTTACGATTGTATATTTTACGTCCACTGCTGTCCGTGTAGCCATCCACGAAGATCGAAGTCACTGTGCTATCTGCTTTCACATAAGTAATAAGGTTATCAAGTGTGTTGATATCACGCGCGAGCAAGCGTGCTTTATCTACCTCAAAAAGCACCTTAGTTCGCTCCACCTGTCGAAAGTTAACGGGCAATAGTGAGGCTTCGCAACTTCGAAACCCTTGATACGCTTTATTGAAATTAATGCTGTTTAATGACACTCGCATAGCCTCATCACTAAACCAGGCTTTACGGGTAAAGGTCGGTTTCATACCATCCATGAGCCCGTCTATCATATGGCGCGCGCGTTTCGTTTCAACTATTAAAGGCCGTTCGCCATCACGCACGCGTACATAGCCCAAATCACGAATTGCTTGGCCCGGTCTCCAGTTCGACGCTTCGATCACTAAAGCAGCTTTTCCTTCCGCCATCGGATTAGACACGGCTGACGTATAAAAACTCAGCGCTTCACCTGCCTCATGATAGAAAATACCCTGTCCGTAACGCGGGACATCATGCACCAAGCTACACTCAAAAATAGACGATGAGACATACCAATCACTACGTTCCATTTTCGCTTGATAATCTTGAGCGAATAATGGGCCACTCACTATAAAAAGCCAAAGTATAAACAGCACTGCGCGCGAGTTTCGTGAAAATTGGCGACTAAAAAATATTGGCATTGTTTTATTTACTTCAGCTTACTTAGGTTAAAAAAGGAAGGTCTTAACCGACCACTCACTAAAACAGGCAATTGTTTGCCCGCTTTAACTTGGGCTCTGCTATAATCTGCGTTAGCAAGCCCGTCTGTATTAAGGAATAACCGTGTCAAATCACTCAGAATTTTCTCATCATACGAACCATTCTGAACATAGCAATTCCCACGCCATCTCAGCAAGATTCCGAGGATTTCTGCCCGTTGTGATCGATGTGGAAACGGCCGGTTTTAACTGTAGAACGGATGCTTTACTTGAAGTCGCAGCGGTGATCCTAGATATGAACTCTCATGGAGAACTCTATGCGAAAGAAACGGTTCATTGCAATGTGGAACCTTTTCGCGGCGCAAACTTAGAGAAATCTGCCCTCGAATTCACAGGTATCGATCCACATAGCCCTTACAGAAATGCACAACCGGAAAAACTCGCTCTCGACAAAATTTTCTCGCCGGTTCGAAAGGCCTTGAAAACCACTGGGTGTACACGCGCAATTTTAGTGGGTCATAACGCATCATTTGACCATGGCTTTATCTTTGCGGCGGCCGAGCGCTGTGAAGTCAAGCGTAACCCGTTCCATCCATTTTCGAGCTTCGATACCACAACGCTCGCCGCATTGGCTTACGGACAAACCGTATTAGCAAAAGCGTGTGCACATGCAAGCATCGAGTTTGATGGCCGCGAGGCACATTCTGCAAAATACGATACCGAAAAAACGGCAGAGTTATTTTGTAAAATAATAAACAAATGGCGGCATCTAGGTGGCTGGCCGCTTACGCTTTAAACTACGTACAAACAAGCGCGTCTGGTCAAAATTTAAGACGCACCGACAATACTGGACATCAAGCTAGCACTAAGACTCTCCTCTTGCGCTAAACCGTCTACGACCCCTTGCTTGTTCTCTACAGATTGGTTCTGACTAACTTTCCATTTACCCGCCATACTCTCGATATGAATCTCGATACCAACAAGTGCAGATAGCATATTGACGAGATAATCTTGAGGTGCATCGCAGACCTGCCAGGGCATCGACTTTCTGGTTTCATGCAGATCCGTCAGCCTCGTCAGCATACTTAATTTCCAGCTAGCTTCGTGTTTATATTTAATTTTGCCTTTCACATGAACCACGAGATAATTCCATGTAGGCACCACTTTTCCATCTCGTTGCTTACTGGGGTAATAGCTTGGCGAAATGTAGCTATTTGCTCCCTGAAAGATCGCCATAACGTCGCTACCCTCAGCGATTCGCTGCCAAAAAGGATTGCCTTTCGCCACGTGACCTTGCAGCACACCATCATCCATATACATGGGTAAATGTTCAGCCTCTAAACCGTCATTCGACGACGCAATTAAAGTCGCAAAAGGAAAATCTTTAACTAATTTGATTAAACTCGCGCTATCCGCTTGCTCAAATACTTTTGGGATATACATAACTCTCCTTGATGCGAATGTGTAACGGTCTGGTTTGTAAGTGGAAACGTGATGCGTAAAGTGTTGGCGGCAGCTATTTGATAAATCACACATTTAGTATATTCCCCAAATCGTTTTAACTGCCAACTTTATTAATCGCAAAAAAAAACGCCTCAAAAGAGGCGCTTTCTTTGGGTGCAAGATGACCTATAGGCCTTCTGCATTCTCCGATAGATAAGACGCAACACCGTCTGGTGACGCATCCATACCTTTATCGCCTTTGTTCCAGCCCGCTGGGCATACTTCACCGTGCTCTTCATGGAATTGCAGCGCATCGACCAAGCGAATTAGCTCATCCATATTTCGACCGAGTGGCAAATCATTGACGATTTGCGAACGCACCATACCGTTGTTATCGATCAAGAACGCACCGCGAAACGCTACACCGCCATCTGACTCCACGTCATAAGCCTTACAAATATCATGCGCCATGTCAGCGGCTAGGGTATAGCCAACCTGACCAATACCGCCCTTATCAACCGGCGTATTACGCCACGCGTTATGGGTAAAGTGTGAGTCAATTGAAACGCCAATCACTTCCACACCACGCTCTTTGAAATCTGCCATGCGGTGGTCAAGAGCGATCAATTCAGATGGGCAGACGAAGGTGAAGTCCAATGGGTAGAAAAATACGAGCCCATATTTACCCTTGATTGCTTCTGACAAAGTAAACTCATCAACGATTTGGCCATCAGCCAAAACGGCTGGAACAGTAAAGTCGGGTGCTTGCTTACCAACGAGTACACTCATTATATTTCTCCATCATGTACGTGAAATTGTTATCAACTGTTTCCATGAGCCTCGCATCGATCGGCACAAAACCGATCTTTGAAATGAGACTGCTGAACTAACAGATGCATAAAATTAAGAGTCGACATGGTACCGACACTCGCACCGAACTCCCATAGTTAAGTGATAATTTTTTATTATCATACAAATAGTGTTTCACTATGCCAGTTAAAAAAAATCCGGCAAATTTGCCGGATTTTTTTGCGACTAACAGACTTACCAATGAATGCCGCGCATGATCGCTGCAAAAGCCATTTGCTCTGTAGACACTTTTGGCTTGTCCTCTTTCTGGCCTTTACCTTGCGCCGCTGCAGAATCTGGGAACATTTTATAGCCCGTATTCATAATAATCTCGCCCGCTTTCGGCACCAGTGCATGCAATACTTGAGCAAACGTACCCAAACGCGTTGCAATGCGTTTCGGACGGTAAATGATTGCTTTCGCAATTAAATCGGCCGCTTCTTCCGGTGATAAAGTTGGTACTGAATCATATATCTTGGTTGGACCAATCATTGGCGTGCGCACCAACGGCATGTTAATCGTCGTAAACGATATATTGCTGTCAGAGAATTCCGCTGCCGCACATCGAGAGAATGCATCTAACGCAGCTTTTGAAGCAACATACGCTGAGAAGCGAGGTGCATTCGTTAATACACCGATCGAGGAAATATTGACGATATGACCACGCTGCTGCTCGAACATTGATGGCGCAAAGCCCATAATTAAACGCAAAGAACCGAAGTAATTGAGTTGCATCGTACGCTCGAAATCATGGAAACGATCAAACGATAGGTTAATGGAACGTCGAATCGATCGACCTGCATTGTTTATCAAGAAATCGACATGCCCGTGATCTGCAAGGACTGACGCCACAAAAGCATCACAGTCTCCCATATTAGAGAAATCACAGCGGTAGGCATAAACGTTTGCACCACCCTGCTCTAGCTCGAACTTCACTTCATCCAGCTTGTCTTGCGTACGCGCCGCAATACAAACAATGGCGCCGGCATCCGCGAGCATTTTCGCTGTTGACAGACCAATACCTGAAGTTGCGCCGGTTACAACGCACACTTTGCCTTCAACTGTGCCACGTAAGGTGCGGTCTTTGTATAGATCAGGATCAAGGTTACGCTCCCAAAAATCCCAAATAGCTGGCGCATAGGCGTGTAAATCTGGGACTTCAATACCCGAGCCGTTCAAAACACGTTCTGTTTCCCGTGAATCGAAACGGGTCGGATAATTAATAAACGACAAGGCCGACTCGGGAATACCAAAATCGTTTAGCAAGGCACCCGTTAAACGTTTAACAGGCGGTAAATTTTTCAAACCATTACGCACCATACTAGGGATAAAACCAAACATTTGATTATCAATGCGCATTGCCATGCTTGGTGCGTGACCTGCTTTTGCGAACACATTCAATACTTCACCAAGCTTATACGGCTCAGGATCGGTAAGATGAAAACACCCGCCATCTTCGCCTTTAACGTGCGAGATGTGATCGAGCGCATCTGCGACAAAATCAACCGGCACGATATTAATCCGACCGCCTTCTATACCAATGGTTGGTACCCATTGCGGTATAGCGCGACGAATTTTTTGTAGCATTTTGAAAAAATAATAGGGCCCATCGATCTTGTCAATCTCACCCGTCTTGGAGTGACCAACTACCATACCGGGGCGATAAACCCGCCAAGGCACTTTGCATTCGTCACGTACGATTTTCTCAGACTCATGCTTGGTGCGAAGGTATGGATTATCTAACTTTTGCGCTTCCTCGAACATATCCTCGCGGAAAGTTCCGCGATAAAGGCCAGCCGCGGCTATTGAGCTTACTTGATGAAAACAACCGGCTTTCATCGCTTCAGCCGCATTTACAGCATTGCGCGTACCGTCAACATTTACCGCTTCCTGCGCCTCAGCTGAGGCATACAAATCATAAATAGCAGCCAAGTGGTAAAAGTGCGTAACTTTACCTTTGAGCTTTTTCAGGTCTGCAGCAGAAATACCTAAATTCTTCTCTGTTAAGGTGCCAGTCACTGCAACAACTTGCTTATCCGTTGCACCTAACTTTTCTAACAAAGCGTCGAAACGAGGCATACTCTTCTCTTGCATTAGAAGGTAAACCGTTTCACCTCGCTTCAATAAATTTTCAACGAGATAGCGACCGATAAAACCGGTACCACCGGTAACAAAATAACTCATATTTGACACCCTTGACTAAGAGACCCGAAGGCGATCGGTTGATGACTTCAACCATTATTATTTGATGCGAAAATCGCAAAGTTCTTAAATTTCTTATACTGCAATTTAGGTAAGATGCGCGTTTTGTAAAACGCTGCCGACTGCTTACTGTCCCCTAATATAGAACACGAGTGCATAGAGCAACAACTCCAATTTTAGCACGCTGTTCACAGTATGATTTAGATCAGCGCAAAATGCTTGCTTTAAACCGACATCATTCTAATAATGAGGAGTGAATGTTCGTGGTTAAACATCAAATGGGTCACCTTGTGCAAACAGCCGTAAAATATTTTCTACTCTTCGCTTTTACTTTATTTCTTGGTGCATGCAGCCATCAGCCTAACCTACCTCAAGTGCTGAAAAGCCCGAATGATCAGCGCAATTATGCCTACCTTACCTTAGACAATGCTTTGGACGTGCTAGTTATTTCTGATCCTGGCACCTCCAAAGCCGCCGCATCCCTCGACATTAATATTGGAAGCGCGGACGATCCTGAGGATATGCCTGGCTTAGCTCACTTTTTAGAACACATGCTTTTTCTGGGTACAGAACAATACCCCGAAGCAGATGAGTATCAAAAATTTATCAGTGAGCATGGTGGCTCGCACAATGCGTATACTTCGCTTGAACACACCAATTACTTTTTTGACATCGATGCTGACTACTTAAAGCCTGCCTTAGATCGCTTTTCTCAGCAATTTATTTCACCGCTGTTCAACGAAGAATATGTAGAGCGTGAGGTCAACGCCGTACATTCCGAGTTCAGTGCGAAACTAAAAGATGATGGCCGTCGATATTTATCCGCCTTGAAGGCCTCACTCAATCCTGCGCACCCTTACACAAAGTTCTCCGTGGGCAACCTAAAAACACTACGAGACAGTGAACAACAAAAACTCCGTGATAGGTTACTTGCCTTCTACGACACAGAGTATTCAGCTAACCGCATGAAACTAACGATTTTAGGCAAAGAACCTTTACCAGCGCTTATTAAGCTTGCCAAAGAACGCTTTTCAGCTGTTGAAGACAAAGCGCTTATCGAAAGCAGTGTTGATGTTCCCTATTTCCTGGCTGGCAGTTTACCTATGAAGCTTGAGGTGCAATCCATTATGGACAAGCGTCAAATGAGCTTAGCCTTCCCCATTCACTCAACTATTCAATATTACCAGTCGCAACCTAGCGGCTATCTTGCTAATTTGCTTGGTCACGAGGGAAAAGGCAGCTTATTGTCAGCACTCAAGGACGCAGGGCTCGTTGACTCGCTCTCAGCAGGCTCTCAATTCGATACACGCAATGAGGCGATTTTTATGATCTCCGTGTCGTTAACGCAAAAAGGCCTGGAAAACCAAGATCAAGTCATCCGCCTTATCTTCGCATATATCGACCAACTAAAAGCAAATGGTATCCAAAAAATGTATTTTGATGAGCAGGCAACGATGGCCAAAATTGCTTTTCAATTCCAAGAGAAAGCCTCGCCAATTAATTATGTTCGCGCGCTTTCCTCTGCCTTACATGAAACGCCTGCACCAGAAATTTTGTTTAAAGGCTACGATTTATCTCGCTTTAACAGCAAACTAATAGAAGCATATCTAAACTATTTGCGGCCAAACAATCTGTTCGTTACGGTTCAGTCAAAAAATGTAGAGGGTGACCGGCAAACAACCTGGTACAACACGCCCTACAAAATTAGCAAACTCGATGTCGATAGCATTTTAAGTGAGCCAAGCGACCATGCAGAAAACCTGCAACTCCCCGAAGAAAATGTCTTTATCCCTGAAAATACTGATTTCGTCAGTACAAGCGATCAAAGTAAACCTTCACTTATACAAGCAAAAGCAGGCCTAAATGTTTGGCATGCAAGTAATACAGAATTCGGCACGCCCAAATCTAATGTATTTTTGAGTATTCGCTCACCCTATGCACTGAGCTCAGTAAATAATCTAGCGCTGACGACGCTGATGGTTTCATCGTTAAATGACGCGCTCACTGAGTTCGCCTATCCCGCTTATCTCGCAGGTTTAAATTACAACCTATATAAGCATGTGCGCGGTATTACGGTCAAAATTCAAGGCTACAGTGATAAGCAAGCGATGTTGCTTAAAACTATTTTGACTACCTTAAAAACACACAAGTTCGATGACGCGCGTTTTTTGATCATTAAAGAGCGCTTAAAGCGATCTCTTGAAAATGAAAAAGACAGAAAACCCTATGAACAAGCCTTTTCACATACTCAGGATTTGTTGCTTAATCCCTCGTGGTCGGCCGAAGAAAAATTGGCTGCCTTGGAGCCACTTACCCTCAAAGATTTGAACAACTTTAGGCAGCAATTTTTATCTGAAATGGATACGACATTACTCACCGAGGGTAACTTGAGTGCGGCGCAAAGTCGATCAATTGCCGGAGAAATTGAGGCCATACTGCTTAACAAAACAAAAGCCACTCAAGTCAACCGTGCGAGAATTACCGCGCTCGAGGGCGATCAAGGTTGGCAAAGTGAACTCGAAATTAATCACCCAGACTCTGGCTTTGTTTATTACTTGCAAGGCAAAGATAAAAGCTTTGCAGAACGCGCGAAATTCTTAGTGCTCGCTCAAGCGCTTGGCAACGATTACTATGCCAGCCTGCGCACCGATAAGCAGCTAGGCTATATCGTTTTTGCGACGCCATTTCCATTGCTGGAAGTGCCAGGACTCGCTTTCGCCATTCAATCACCCAGTAACACCAGCGAAAAGCTCTACCAAGAAACGCTGGCGTTCCTTGCGGAACAGTCTGAGACAATTAGTTTAATGGATCCTGCAACACTCGAACGTTACAAAGCGGCCGTGGTTAGTCGCCTATCAGAAAAAGATAATAGTCTAAGTGCGCGCAGCAACCGGCACTGGTCGGAGATCGATCGGGAGAATCCTAACTTCGATACAAAGGAGCAGGTCATCAAGGAGGTCAATGCGATTCAACAGTCTGATTTTCAGAGTTTTTATCAAGCCTTGATTACAAATTCAGGTAAATCATTAGTGGTTTATAGCGAAGGTGTGAGCAGTAATGAGACTGAACCTAAGACAGATAAACTACCCAATCTCAAGATTATGGATCGCAATCTATTAGACAGCCAAAATCGATTACAATTAGGGCGTTTCGCCCAATAAATAATGCGCACCCTGTGACAAAAAAGCCCCGCTCGAATAAACGTATCGGGGCTTTTCAATATAAATCGTATTTAAACGCGCTACTTATTCAAGCGGCCATCAATCAGCAGTTCTACGACAGATGGGTCAGCCAGGGTCGAGGTATCGCCCAAACTATCTTGTTCGTTTGCCGCGATCTTACGCAAAATACGGCGCATTATTTTACCTGAACGGGTTTTTGGCAAGCCAGGGGCGATTTGAATTAAATCGGGCGTCGCCACTGGACCAATCTCTTTTCTTATCCACGCCTTCAACTCTGCTTTCAATGCTTCATGGTTGGTATCGATCGCATCTAACATTAAGGATACATAGACATATATCCCCTGCCCTTTAATATCATGTGGATAGCCCACGACAGCGGCTTCAGCTACTGATGGATGTGCAACCATCGCACTTTCAACTTCAGCGGTGCCCATACGATGACCGGATACATTCAGCACATCATCTACACGCCCAGTAATCCAATAATAACCATCACTGTCACGACGCGCGCCATCGCCGGTAAAATACATGCCTTCGTATGTACTGAAATAAGTTTGCACAAAACGTTCGTGATCCCCATATACCGTGCGCATTTGTCCAGGCCAACTATCAAGCAGCACTAAATTACCTTCAGCCTCACCCGTTAAAATCTTGCCATCATTATCAACTAGCGCGGGTTTCACCCCAAACAAAGGCCGTGTCGCGGAGCCGGGTTTTAGCGCTGTGGCACCCGGTAAGGCGGAAATCAAAACACCTCCGGTTTCGGTCTGCCACCAGGTATCCACAATCGGACATCGCGCCTCACCAACCACATTGTAATACCATTCCCACGCTTCGGGATTAATAGGTTCACCGACCGAACCAAGTAAACGAATGGAGGATCGATCATACGCTTGTACCTTGTCATCACCCGCAGCCATCAGGGCGCGGATCGCCGTAGGCGCCGTATAAAATATATTTACCTTATGCTTTTCAACGATCTGCCAAAAACGCGCTGCATCGGGATAATTTGGCACACCCTCAAACAACAATGTCGTCGCTCCATTACATAAAGGCCCATATAAAATGTAACTATGACCTGTAATCCAGCCAAAATCGGCAGTACACCAAAACACTTCGCCATCACGGTAATCAAACACCATTTCATGCGTAAACGACGCGTAAGTCAGGTAACCGCCGGTTGTATGCAATACGCCCTTTGGCTTTCCTGTTGAACCCGAGGTATACAGCATGAATAACGGATCTTCTGCCGACATGGGTTCCGGCTCACAAACATCACTCTGTTCAGCGGTTAGCTCATGAATCCATAAATCGCGTGATGCATCCATGGCCACCTCGGCACCTGTGCGTTGAAGCACAAATACTTTTTCAACTTTTAGATTATGACCCACAGACAGGGCTTCATTGACATTTTCTTTAAGCGGGATACCTTTACCGCCGCGAACGCCCTCATCGGCAGTTATCACCCATTTACATTGGCCATCTTCAATACGTGCAGCTAAAGCTTCCGGCGAAAAACCACCAAATACAACCGAATGCACTGCGCCAATGCGCGTGCATGCCAACATAGCAATGCCGGTATCTGGCACCATCGGCATATAAATTGTCACGATATCGCCTTTTTGTACGCCTTGCGCACGCAAGGCATTCGCAAAGCGACACACCTGCTGATGCAATTGTGTATAGGTAATATGCTTACTAACGTCCGGGTCATCGCCTTCATAGATAATTGCCGTTTGGTCACCCCGATTGGCAAGATGACGATCTAAACAGTTAACAGAGGCATTCAATATCCCGTCTTCGTACCAGCGAATATGCAAATCTGCAGAGGCATACGAGACATCCTTTACTTTGCTGAAGGGTTTCATCCATTCAAGTCGCTGCCCTTGCTCAGCCCAGAAGCCCTCTTGATCATTGATCGAGCGATCATACAGTGCCTCATACTGCTGCTGATTAATTTTCGCTGAAGCATGATTCTCTTTAACTGGGTATACATGACGCTTGCTCATTCAGTGAAGCTCCCTCTGTTCTGTGTACTTATTATTCGGACATGTTTGTACAATATGCCTACTAAGCACATTAGACACCAAACAAAAAAACCAAGCAAATGCTTGGTTTTTTTGTTTGCCATGTTACTGATCTGCACCAGCAATTTATTAGGCCTGATTTTTCTCTGAGTCGACTAACGATGCATACTTAATTGATTCAAGTAAACTCTCTAAGGGCACTTTAGTGGGCGCACTTCGAATCTTTTGGGCAAGATTATCTTGGCAGCCAAAACCATCCACATCGTACGCTACCGCCTGCTCTTCTTGCTTGCTGTTCTGGTCCGACCTTACATTCGAAGCCACACTAATCACTTCTGCATCAATATCACTGGCTACAGGTTGTGGTGACGGCTTTCGGTTTGGTTCACTTAAGCCTAAACGTGCGTATTCCGCCTTTAAAAGTAACTTATGATCATCATTAATATCGCTCTGATCCAGTGTGCTCATCAACCCATGCACAAGATCGATAGCGGCAGAACCCAAGCGCTCACCATAACTAAAGATACAACTGGATAATAGCGTTGTGATTTGTTCGGGCGTTGTATTTTCATCAGCGAAAAAGTTATTCAGTTTTACGCGCAAATCAATCCACGCATTTTCAGAATCAGCTGACAGCGGCTGCATACTTTCGTCTGTTTCCACTGACTCAGGCAATGTTAACTCAATCTCTTCAATCTGCGCAGTCTCAGCTGGTCGCTGATCGTCCACCTTAGATGGCATATCGACGGGGTCTGCAGCTTCTTTTTTCCTATGCTCGAGTACCTGCTTCTGAACCTGCGATAATGACTCGTGATAGTTCTTACCGTTCAAGTCTACAACAGCGGCCGGCCGGTTCGGCTGTTCGTCGTTAACAGAGAGTTGAGCGGTCGAGCTAACCGGGACTAGTTCTTTGTTATGGGTATATATTGCCGCAGGTTTGTCGGGTGTAGGAGATAACCCCCCCTCCTTCGAATAGCGCTCTACAAGTTTTTGCCAATAAGCACTAAACGCCAATTTAGGCACACCCTGCCGAGAAAATACGTCATCAATTTTCTCAGCCAATCGGTAGAAGCTCCGGGCCGACGGATCGTGTTGCGGAAACAGCGCCACTGGCCGCTGCAACGACACCGCAGAACGCATACTTTCGTCCATCCAAATACTACCTAGGTAGTCGGTTTTAAGGTCCAAATATTTTTTCACGGCGGACGCAAAGCGACGGTATACTTTTGTCGCCTGCGCAGAATTCGCAGCCATATTTACAATGACTTCGACTTGGCGGCGATAACCTCGACGCCTTAGCACTTTCAATAGCGAAAACGCGTCCGTAAGCGAGGTTGGTTCAGGCGTGACGACTACCGCAGCGACCTGGCAGGCCGCAACAAAATGCAAAACAGTGGGTGAGATACCGGCAGCGGTATCAACAATCAAATAATCATGATGCGGCTCAAGTGCGGTTATCGATGAAACCAGTCTTTGTTGCTGACCAACGTCCAATTCAACGCATTGTGCAAAACCCGACGCACCCGGGACAATTTGAACCCCTTCAGGACCTTCCAATACAATATCTTGAATCGATCGTTCACCGGTAAATAAATGTTCCAAGGTATAGGCCGGATGTAAACCAAGCATAATATTAATGTTTGCCAAACCGGTATCGGCGTCAAATAAACAGACCTTGGAGCCTGTACGCGATAATGCAATCGCCAAATTTACAGAAATGCTCGTCTTACCAATGCCTCCTTTACCGCCAGTAATAGCCAGAACTCTTGGGGTCGAGCGCGAAGTATTCTTTTCATTAATTTTCAATACTGTCATTCTGGGTTTCTATTTCTTTTAGTTCGGTTAGTAAAACCTGCTCCACGGATGCCGCTCTTTTTAAGGTTCAGAGCATACAACGATCCGTCCATAACTGTTTCAATAAAACAAATTGCTTGCGTGTTTAAGACCATTTCCATGATTTTATCGGTTTTCCAGATAGGAAAAAACCGAAGTCATGAGGCCAGCACTTACCATTTGTTCACTATTTAAACAAAACTATTAAGCTAAAACTTAAAAAAGAAGATCCAAACATTTAATTTTTAAGGACTATTGTCTACGCTAAGGGGACATGTGTTAATTTTAAAATTTTTCTACTATGCCGCCTGATTCACAAAACATCTTGTCTAAGTTGAATGTTCAACGGCTACCGTCACTCCCTCATGTGCTCGTAGACATGTTGCGTGCCTGCCAAGGCAGCCAAGCTTCATTTCAAGAATTAGCCCAAATCATCAGCAAAGACGTTGCTATTTCAGCGCGTGTTATCGCCCTCGCTAATTCTTCATTCTTTCGCACGAGTACCTCAGTCAACTCGCTAGAGCGCGCCCTACTTGTGCTCGGAATCGACACCATAAAAACGATCGTAATTACCGCGTCAGTTCAGCAGTTTTTTTCTGGCTTTAACTCGATACAACATAAAAGCCTAAAACGTTTTTGGAAACATTCGTTAAAGAGTGCGCTTCTTTCAAAATCACTCGCCATCTTAACGAGCTACCCCAACCCTGAAGAAGCTTACTTAAGTGGCTTGTTGCATAACATCGGTGAACTGGTTTTCGAAGCAAATTACGGTGACACCTACACGAATTTGCGTGCCCGATATGAAACCGATAACGCACGCCTTCAGGCGGAGCAAGACACTTTTTCTATCGACCATGCCAAACTTGGCGCACTGTTAGTAAAAAGCTGGGGCTTAAGTGACTTTACGGGTGATGCCATTGAGTTTCATCATTCAGACAGCGACAACATCTTAGATGCACATCATTTAACAAAGCTTGTTTATTTGGCGAGCTTCTTGAGTAATGAAGCGTGCGAGGACAATCTAGACAGCTACAAGACCGCAGAACAACTATTCGAACTCAACCCATCGCTGGTAAGAGAAATTATCGCAAAAATTGATGATGAACTCGTGTCGATATCCGCTTCTCTTGATATTAGCTTCGACGACGAAAAAAATCTTGGCGAAGACAAGCATATCGAACTTGCTCGTCATGTTCGCAATATCAGTCTGCTGCAAACGGCAAGTGGTGAATTAAATAATGCGAGCTCTAAAAGCGAGCTTACACGGGCGGTTCAAAGCACACTTGAGCTGCTATTTGACTACCCCAAAAGCCTTATATTCTGGTTTGATTCGAAACAACAAGAACTCAGTTCAGCCAGTCTAGAGAATGAAAAAGACCTACCCATCACGGTTAAACTCTCGACACAACGCAGCATCATTGCGCAGGCAGCGAACAAACGGGAAACCACCTGCTCATTTGCGAGCCACAAAGACCTGTCCTCCGCGCCAGTTATCGACCAGCAACTTATCAGACAGCTTGGCATGCCAGGCATGTTATGTATTCCTGTAAAAACACATGACGAGCTGTTTTGTGTTATTGCGACTGGAAATAATCAAGCGCTCACTACCAACATTGCTAAGTTAGAGCTTCTGGAGCTCTTTGCTCACGAAGTCTCATTAAGCTGTGAAAAGACCTTGAAGCATATTTCAGACTCCGAACACTCGGCAGATATGACAACGGTCAGACAACGCGCCAGAGAAATTGCGCATGAAGTTAACAACCCCTTAAACATCATTAATAACTATCTAGCCGCACTTTCTGAGAAACTCGCGCATGAGACGACCGTACAAGAAGAACTGTTGATTCTTCGAGAGGAAGTACAACGGGCGAGTCATATTTTGCTGAGACTGAGAGATATAGAGCATAGTTTTGAGCCATCAGAATCTGACATAGATATTAATCAAGAAGTCGAAAGCTTAGTTAAACTTTATGACAGTTCGCTATTTCTTGGTAAAAAATTGCAATGCGTGCTGACGCTAGATCCTAGTCTGAGGCCATTGTCGGCAAGTCGTACGTGCGTGCGACAGATTTTAACTAATCTGATAAAAAATGCCGCCGAAGCATTAACCGTAGAAGGTATAATAACCATTTCTACGACAGGCAAAGTAAATGTTAATGGTAAGAGCTATTGTGAAATAGCAATTAAAGATAACGGTCCCGGTATCTCTCAGGAGGTCTTGGATAATTTATTTGAACCCGTCACCAGCACAAAAGGTAGCGGGCACTCAGGGTTAGGACTGAGTATTACAAAAAACCTCGTCAAGGATGCGAAGGGAAGTATTAGCTGTCGGACCGGCGAAAATGGGACTCGGTTTCAGATTCTCTTGCCCTATTCACCCAGTAGCGCAAATGAAACCATATAAAAGTAATAAGATGCAAAGCACTCTAAGATTGAGCGTAATGCGCGAGGTGGTTGTCAACTAGCATGAAAATTTTAAACTCAAAACAAGTCGCTAACTTGGAAATCGAAAATGCCCGAATCCTGGCGGTCGATGACGAAGAGAGGCAACTCCTTAGTGTTCAAAATCTTCTTTTAAGCAAAGGCCTACAGGTTGAGACTGCACTCGGTGGCATAAACGGTATTAAAACCTTGGAGCAAAACAGCTTTGATCTTGTTTTGCTTGACCTCAACATGCCAGAAATGGATGGCCATGCGGTCATGGATGAAATGGCACGGTTGCATATCGATACCGCGGTTATTGTGGTCAGCGGCGAATCAACCTTTAGCGCAGTCAGCAAAGCACTGCGGCGTGGGGCTTATGATTATATTCGTAAACCCTATGACCCAGATGAGCTTATGAATACGGTAAGCAATTGTCTTCAACAGGTAATGCTGGAGCAGGCACACCAATCGATGCAAACACGCCTACAAAAATCTGAAGAATTGCATCGTTACATCGTCAATAGTTCACCAGATGTCGTTTTTATGCTCGACAAGCAAGGCCGCTTTACGTTCCTGAATAAAAAAGTAGAAACCCTACTTGGTTACACCCGCCAAGAGCTGATTGGGCAAAACTATGAGGCAATTGTTGAATCTGAAGACCGCGATCGAGCCAGCTATATATTCACTGAGCAAGGCAATAAGCGCGAAGGTGCATGGAGCTCCGAGCTTCGCTTGTGCGTTAAAAAAGAGGAGCATTCTGCTCGTCACTTTGAACTGACGTTTTTCCCGATAGAACGTAAGATAAAACAAAATGGCCATGAGTCGATGCAGGTCGTGGGTACCTATGGAACCGCGCGCGATATTACAGAGCGGAAGGAAGCTGAAGAATTTATAAACTTCCAAGCCTATCATGACCTACTGACACGGCTACCGAATCGCTCCTTATTCAAAGATCGACTCAACATCTCACTCGCCCAAGCCAGGCGCTACGACCATAAAGTCGCCGTAATGTTCCTTGATCTAGATCGGTTCAAGGTCGTAAACGATTCGCTTGGTCACGCAATGGGCGACCGTCTTCTGCAGCAAGTTGCTCTGCGCTTAGAAAGTGTTATTCGCAAGTGTGACACGCTATCGCGCTTTGGCGGTGACGAATTTACACTCCTGCTACCCAACATATCCTGTGCGGATGATGCACGCACAATTGCTAAAAAAGTGATCAGCATTCTTAAAGAACCCTTTCATTTAGGTGAGCATGAAGCCTTTGTTGGCGTCAGTGTCGGTATTTCAATGTTTCCAGAAGCGGGTGAAAACGTTGATCAACTTATTCAAAATGCTGACGTGGCCATGTACCACGTTAAGAGTCGAGGTAAAGACGGCTATCAATTCTTTAGTGATGCGATGAATGTTGTCGACACAAATCGACTCAGCTTAGAACGTGATATCCGAAACGCGTTAGAAAACAACGAATTTAAAGTGTTCTATCAGTTACAAGTGAGCGCCGAGACCAATAATGTGATTGGTGTTGAGGCACTCGTGCGATGGGATCATCCGACTCGGGGCTTAGTTTACCCAGCCGAATTCTTGCCACTAGCAGAAGAAACACGGCTAATTACCGACATTAGCAATTGGGTATTTGAAACGGCTTGCAGAGAAGTTAAAACTTGGATTGAAACCGACCATCCGGACATCCGGCTTTCGGTTAACTTTTCACCGCTACAAGTCGAACATCCTCGTTTTGTCGAGCGCGTATTAACAACGCTTCGCGACGCCGAATTTCCAGCCAATAACTTAGAAATTGAGTTGACTGAAAACGTCATCATGAATGATTTACAGCAAATGACAAAGAAATTACACCTACTTGCCGAACATGGTATACGCATTGCGATCGACGACTTTGGCACCGGCTATTCGTCCTTAAACTACTTACATAAGCTGCCAATCCACACGTTAAAAGTAGACCAAAGCTTTGTAAAAGATATTGAAACGACCCATGATGATGCATGTATCGTCGATGCGATTGTGAGCATGGCACACGGTTTGAAACTCAACATTATTGCCGAAGGCGTCGAGAATCAAGCACAACTTGATTACTTGCGCTCGCTCGGCTGCCAAGAGATACAAGGCTTCTTTTTTGGTCGTGCACAACCGGGTTATGAAGTACGTAATCGACTTGATCGACAACGCCCGATACTTCAATCACAAGCGGCAAGTTAGCGGATGCCCCTTAGCCATGAAAATTTCACGCTGGCAGACGCAGTCAAAGTAAGAAGGGCTTGCTTCAGCTTCACTTTCTAATGATACAACTAACGTCAGAAGCAGGTGATAAAAGCAGTCTCAGCAAAGCTAGCCCCTAATCCATCCGTATCTTTTTGCGATCGATCTAAGCTCTGCGCATAGTCGATTAGTTCGGCAGAGGGCTTGGGGAATTCAAGCGCAATGGCGCATTCCGTTGCATCTCCACCCACAATGTTAATATCGCGTTCGGTAGAATGATTCATCGCAATATAATAGGTTGGATCAAACACTCGCCAAGCGATGGTTTTATTTTCAACCTTGATGTTCTTCTTTACGTCAAAGGTCATTTCTAAGACTAAAATTAGCTGTCCATCATTCTCGGTTTTAATTAGCTCAAATGACGCCGGAACTCCCAACGTAATCGGTGAATTATCGACCGATAAATTCGAAAAATAACGGTAAGACTCGAGGTTCTTTATCATGTTCTCGGCGGTTGTAGGCAAGCCTCTAGCCTCACTACCAAATTCATTCAATAAATCGGCATGCATAATCAAAGAGCGATAAAAATCAAAGGTCCACCGCTGTTTGATACTCACTAAGCGTGAATCGTCGTCAAGTAAAAAAGTTGATTTTAAGGCGATCCAATTATGCGGATGAGGGTGCACTACGCCTGTAAAAAACAAGCAAATTAAGAATAAACTGCACCGACTAACAAGCCAATTATGCAACTTTAGTCGTGCATTCATTACAGACGCAATTAATTTCTAACTGAGGGTTTACCAGATGGAAGCCCGCCGACTCAACATCGTGTTTGAGCTCATTTTTAGTTATATTTCCCAAGCTAATTTCCTTTACCCGCTGGCATTCTCTGCAGATAAGAAATTGAGAAATTTCATGGCGGTGATCACACTCTATATGACAGCATGCGACATATTTATTCGCCAATTGAAGCTTATGAACGAGCTGATGACTCTGCAGGAAGTCAAGGATACGATAGGCGGACATCGCCGGAATCGTCTCATTAAACGCCTCTTTACAAAGGTCCACTAACTCATAAGCTGACATCGCTTTGTCTGAAGATAAAAGTGCGGACAAAACCAACTTGCGTTTAGAGGTCAGTCGCACACCCTTTTGTTGGCACTTTCGTTCTGCATGCTGCAGCGACTCATTTACGCGGTCCATGTAGTGTCCTTCAATCTATAGAATGAAGCGCAGCAACCAATATGGGCCACACATTTGTTTCAACTTTTGCTCATCGGCAAGCACAAACTTGATGGCGTTCGCCCCCTTTAAGCTTTGTAACTGGTGAGGCAACATTCAGCGGTATAAGACTCAAGTGCGTCGCCTGTCGTGATTATAAAATACATTGCATCAACTTCACTTCCAAATGCTCAACTACATGCCTACAAATAATTTCGATACGGCTCTCCATGCAATCATCTAGCGGTACTTCGGTAAGCGCATCCAAGGTCAGGTTATAACCAAAAACCCCATCACTGGTAATGATAACAGCTTTCATTCTTTCAACATTTAAACCACTTAACAATGAAAATAACTTTTTGTGATCAAACACTTTATCTGGTGAGAAACGCCACCCCATGCTCTGAAAACCCTCCCCCTCATTCACTGCAGCCAAATACCCTGAGGTCGGCAGCGACTGCTCAGACAAAATAGGTTTTTGAACGGGCGACGCGCGACGATGATCGCGGTCATGGTCATGGTCATGGTCATGGTCGTGATGATGACCGTGGTCATGCCCAGCTTGTTTTTGTTTATGGGTGGACGAACCAGATAATAGAAAAGGCTCTATCTCGCCATGTTCGGCGAAAACTACCCGAGCTCCAGAAAGTCCATTCTTGTGCACATAGGCATATAAATCATCCTTTGTAGAAGATTGATATAAATCCAATTTATTGCCCACGATCACATCGGCCATCGCTAGTTGCTGATTAAACGTGGCGTGCCCTGTATAGCGTTCATCACACAGCTTTCTCGCATCAACCAAGGTAATCGTCTGCTGAATGGCTAAGATATCTTGATACATCTCTGAACCTAAGACCTCAAGCACCTCTTTAGGATGACCAAGCCCTGTTGGCTCTATTAGCAACCTGTCAGGCTTGGCTCTCGCTAATAACTGATTCAGCGCAACCTGCATGGGCAAGCCGGCTGCACAACACATACAGCCACCCGGCACTTCTCTTATGAACACGCCTTGCTCTTCTGCGTGCTGCCCGGCGAACAAACTGCCATCTACACCAATTTCACCAAACTCATTGACTAATACAGCCCAGCGCTCGTTAGCAGGTTTCGATTTAAGTAACTTCAAAATAGCCGAGGTTTTACCAACGCCTAAAAAGCCCGTGATAATATTAGTCGGCACCATGCTAATGACCGTGTCACGAACACCCACCACCTCTGCGCTATTACCAGGAGTCATATCAAGAACCCAACTGTTCTGATTGCGTATCACAACAATCAGTTGGCCGTTTGCGCCAAGAGATACGCGGGAAAAGTTTTATCGCTATATTCGTGATCACAAACAGCAAGGCGCTCACACAAACAATCGTCGGCCCCGTTGGCGTGTCCATCACGTAAGAAGCGCTCAAGCCGGATAAACTTGCCGTCACGCCTAACGCCGCCGCCACCAGCGCCATAATTTCAGGGGTTTTACTAAACGGACGCGCCGTTGCTGCTGGCACAAGCAGCATCGCCGTAATTAACAATACACCGACTACTTTAATCGCAACCGCCACCACAATCGCTAAGGCAATCGTTAAGATAAGCTCCTCGCGTTTCGGATCAAAGCCACTGGCCAAGGCCATATCTTTATTCAACGTCGACAATAATAGCCCCGACCAACGCCATATTACTAAACCTACGACAACCGCAGAACCCACCCATATTACTAATAAATCGGTTTTACCCACCGCAAGAATATCGCCAAACAAATACGACATTAAATCAATACGAACGCCTGATAAAAAAGATACGGCTACTAAACCAATCGCGAGCGATGAGTGCGACATCACACCAAGAAGGGTATCCATCGCAAAGCCTTTGCCGTTAAGCGACGAAACGGTCATGGCCATTAAAAAACAGACACCGAGTACGCTAATAAACAAAGGTGCGGATAACGTGAGTGATAACGCAACGCCAAGCACGGCCGCATGCGCTGTCGCATCACCAAAATAAGCCATTCGTCGCCAAATAACGAAACAGCCCAAGGGCGCTGCCGCTAAGGCAACCCCCACACTCGCCAAGGTCGCTCTCACCAAAAAATCATCGAACATGTTGGACGTCTCCAGCGCGATCTGCCGAACTTCTTTTCGACTCTGAATGATGATGATTTTGGTGCAAGTATAACGCGGCCTCATCTTTGTCCAAACCAAACAAGGTACGATATTCAGGCGATTCGCCCACGGCCTCGGGCTCACCTTGACAACAAATATGCCCATTCAAACAAATAACCCGATCAGTACGTCGCATCACGACGTGAAGCTCATGACTGATCATCACGATACCGCAACCGAGCCTGTCTCTTACTTCTGCTATCTGTCGGTAAAAATCAGCCGCACCGCGATGATCCAACCCCTGGGTTGCCTCGTCCAAAAGAAGCAGATTTGGTGAGCCCAACAAAGCTCTAGCAAGCAATACGCGCTGGAATTGACCACCAGATAAATCCATCACTTGCTGTTTATCTAAGCTAGGAATACCGGCATATTCAAGTGCTTTTGCAACCTTATTAACGCTATGTCCACCGGGTAAATTCATAAACCGCTTCACAGTCATCGGAAGCGTTTCATCAATATGTAATTTTTGTGGGACATAACCTATCTTTAGATTTGGCGCTTTTATCAACGCGCCTACGCTCGGTTTAATTGCGCCAATCAAGGCCTTAAACAAGGTAGTTTTTCCGGATCCGTTAGGCCCAATAACCGTAACTATCTCACCCACATCCACCGACATCGTAATATCATGCAGAACCCTACGCTTACCAAAATGCACAGACAACGCTTCGCACTTAATCAGGTTATTACTCAACAAACACCTCTAGCTGACACAAATTTTAATTTCGCAAATGCGTTTCATTTGCATAGCTTAATCATGCGAATATGATATAACATAACATTTTTTCCTTCTACCAATATAAAGTCGAATGTCGCAAGCTAACAATTCTGGAGATTTTAATGCGGAACAAAATTCTAACCTGCGCCCTATTGGGGCTAGGATTCCCACTCAGTGCGATGGCGAACGCCCCAAAAGTCGTCGCTGATATCGCACCATTACACTCATTAGTCAGTCAAGTAATGGCCGGCGTCGGCGAACCCGAGCTGATTATTCCTGCTGAGGCATCACCGCACGACTACAGCCTTCGTCCCTCACAAGCAAAGGCACTCTCTGACGCTAAAATTGTGTTCTGGATGGGCGAAGAGCTCACTCCGTGGCTCGATAAAGCAATTGCTAACATCGGCACATCCGCGCAAAAAGTCGGATTTCTCGACATGGAAACCACGATAACCTACGCGTTTCGTGAAGGCGCCACATTTGAGGAACACGCACACCATGAAGAGGATGAGCATCATACAGAAGATGAGCATCATGATGAACACAAAGAACACCATGATGAGCACGAAGAGCACGAAGAGCATCATGATGAGCACGAAGCGGGATTGTTTGATCGCTTCTTAGCCTTCTTTGGTCATGATGAACATGATGACCACAAAGACCATGACGACCATGACGACCATGCAGATCATGATGACCACAAAGAGCATGATGACAACAAAGATCATGATGAACATGCGGGTCATGATGATCATGACGATCATGAGGGGCATGATGAACACGACCATGAGGGCGTAGATCCTCACGCATGGCTGGATCCTGAAAATGCAAAAACTTGGGTAAACGAAATAGCCGCTACATTATCAAAAGCAGACCCCGATAACGCAGCAACTTACTTTAGTAATGCCAAAACTGCAATTGCTGAATTAGACAAACTCATCTTAGAAACGCAGACCTCGGTAACAAACCTTGGCGAACTAAAATTTATTGTGTTCCACGATGCATATCAGTATTTCGAAAAACGCTTCAATATTGCCGCGACAGGCTCAATCTCTCTGGGTGATGCAGAAGACCCAAGCCCTGCTCGGATAGAAGAAATACAAAACACAGTCAAAACGCTGGGTGTAAACTGCGTATTTTCTGAACCTCAATACAACTCTGGTTTAGTAGACAGTGTCTTTGAAGGGTCTAATGTCAATGCTATTGGCGTTATGGATCCGCTAGGCGCGGCAATACAGACCGGACCACAACACTATGCCGGTTTAATTCGAGCAATGACGGTTAGTTTAAGCGAATGTAACCAGTAATAGAAAAAGACCACGGGGGCACCCTGGCAGAAAGCACATCCGCTTTCGGCCAGCGTGCCTTTTTTACTCTAAGGCGCTACGAATACCCCGAACAGCAACACACCTGCGCGCTCTAAACTATAACTGAACGTTATTTCTGGAAACAGTTATGCAAAGGCTGAGATTAAACAAAGATGCTCGCGTCGAGGTTTGAGCGAGTAAAACTAAGAAACCTGAACACTAAGGTTTCAGACTCACCTTAACGCGTTTAAAACCCAATCTCGATAAGGTGTCTTTAAAACCGGACGTATCAGGCACATTCCGCGTAAAAAATATTTGATGCTCAATGTCCAGCTTATTTGCTTCCGCGGGGCCACCGTTCGCTAAGAGCGAACCTACGCGACGCGCGACCGCATCACCCGAATCCACCCACTGAACGCCAGGCATTAAATCAGCCATACTTTTCTTTAAAAAAGGAAAATGCGTACAACCTAAAACAATCGTATCTGGCTGCGGGTCGGCATTCAAACCCATAAAAGGCGCCAATATGCGTTTTAGCACTGACGAATCAATTTCAGCATTTTTCAAAAACTTTTCAGCGAACTCGACCAATTCACTCGAGCCTACTTTCACCACCCGACAGTCGGAGGCAAAATCAGCAATCAAGTCATCAGTATAATTACGAGAAATTGTTGCTTCCGTTGCTAACAAACCCAAAATTTTATTTTTAGATAAAAATGCGGCTGGCTTGATAGCAGGCACAACCCCTACAAAAGGCACATCGAAACGCTCACGTAGCATTGGCAACAAGGCTGTACTAACCGTATTACAGGCTAATACGACAAGATCAATCGTCATAAAATCTAAAAAATACGCGACTAAATCTGTCAATCGCTCGCTAAGGCTAGCCGTTGATTTAGTGCCATAAGGAAACGCCGCATCATCGGCCACATAAATAATCCGACAAACAACCCGAGACGCAAGCACAGATTGGCAAACAGACAAACCACCAATGCCAGAATCTAATACTAAAATATTAGGGATAGACCGCCCTGTTTCATTGGCTTGCGGCGAGGCCACACTATTCATATGCTACTAAACTAAGTGCGCATGAATTTTCGACGTGCAACAAAGCCCAAAGCTAAGAGACAAATAAGCGCTGGAATAAGCAAAATATTAATAAGTTTCAATTGTGTCCCCAAGGTTTCAATATCTTTATCTAATTGATGCTGCACATCGCGTAATTGTTTTCGGATTTTTAGTTTCTCTTCTTGGAATTTTAATAACTCTGTCTCTTGCTCGGGCGAAAATAAGGCGCCTTCTCCCTCATTACGAACAGATTCCAAAGCCATCAGTTTACTTTCTGTACTTTGCAGCTCTTCTTCTAAGCGTTCTTGCTGTGCCAAAAAGCGCGTTTCAGCATCACGACGCAGCGCATCGACTCGATCAAAGGGCCGATTGAAGCGCCCTTGACTCCTGATCGAAATAAGCTCCGGCTGCCCTGTCATATTTTCCAGCGAATTGACTAAAAAGCTGCCATTATCAGCCCATGGAGTCACAATCCGTTGTCCGTAAAACTCTTGAACTTGCACCCATAAACGGTCACTTAATAAATCCGTATCTGCCACCACCATTACCTGAATATCGTCCGCTTGCGTCAGATCGGGCATAAGCGGCTGAAGCGGTTCGTCTGATAAGGAGGTATCACCTAGCTCACTCCCTACAACAGTTGCATCGCTCTCGGCCGCAGGCTCTGGCATAACGCCATCTGGAAACGCAGTACTAGCCGGACCTGAGACGCGCATTGCCATCGTATACTGCCGCTCCTGGGCCTCAAAACCATTTAAAAGCGACTGTGGATCATGCAAGCTCGTCAATAAATCGACTGCTCTGGGCTGACTATTTTTAGAACTTATCAACATCGGCTCTAATTTCGTCGTTGCCCCTTCAAGCTTCTCGAGGATACCCGCGGAAGAGAGCGTCAAAGTCTCAAGACCAAATAGCACGACATCGTCTGAGGCCATGGCATCGGGACCAAAATTCAATAAACCAACATGGCGCACCGGATTACGCGATGCCCCCATACTGACAACCATCGAATTATCAAAATCGGTTAAAAACATATCATCTTGCAAACGCACACCCCAGGCATTTAGAAGCGCCGGCAGATCTGAACGCTGCACGGAAGGCATACCTGAGCTCTGCGCCATCGTCTCCATGTAAGGATCTACGAAAGCAATCAACTTACCGCCCTGCAGCACGTATTGATCAATGGCTAATTTTAGAGGCGCAGAAAGGGTTTGCGGGCCGATCAAGACAAATAACTCTACATCCTCGATAACCGCCGCATTGTCGTCAATCCATACCAGCTCAAAGCCATCTTCCATAAACTGGAGAATCGACCATTCAGGAGTTTGCTGGCGACGCATGTAATCCATACCACCTTTGATGCCTAAACCGCTGTAAATAGCGATTCTCGGGGCAGCCTCGCGCGCGAGCGATGAGATCAATCGCGTCAAATCATACTCTAAAAAAACCTCTTTGTTTGGTTGAAGAAAGGGAATCACTTCTTCTAACCCTGCATTATTTTTAGCGACGAGCCCAAAATAAATATCATCACCCTGCGCCCCGCCGGGAATCGCTTGAATACCTGCTAATGCAGCCGCATCCTCAGCTTCGGAAAACGGCTCCGGATCAATCTTTTGAACGTTTAATTTGCCCGCACTGTAACTCTCATATTCCAATAAGAGCTCATTCACGCGTTGTGCATAAGTGCGCAGCGCCGGTAGCTGCGTTGTCGCTTTTTCTGAAAAATAGAAATCAATCGTGACTTCATTTTCTAATTTAGAAAGAATGCTCTTGCTGCCGTCAGACAGGGTATACAAACCATTTTCCGAGAGATCAATACGCACGCCAGTAAGCATTACAGAAGAAAGCGCGACCACGATAAACAAAGCCACAAAAGCCCCGATAAGTTTTGATAAGTTAGACATCTTCACTATTACTAAGCCCTTAATCCGCTTTCTTTATATCGATAACAATCACCGTGGCATATAACCACGTACCAATCATCGCAAGGAAATACACCACATCACGCAAATCAATCACACCTCGCGAAATTGCATTGAAATGGGTCAAGAAACTCATACTAGACAGCGCATCAATCACCCACAATGGCGCCCAACCTGAGAATACGTCTTGCACAATCGGAAAGCCGCTCACAACCAATACGAAACACAAAACTAAAGACAGAATAAACGCGACAATTTGATTTTTACTCAACGCCGACACGCATGAGCCCAAGGCCAAGAAGCCACCCGCCATTAACCAAGCACCAATATATGCGCCAAAAATCACCCCGTTATCGGGCGACCCAAGATAATTAACACTTAACCAAAGTGGAAACGTTAGCACCAAAGCCAACCCGATAAATAACCAAGCAGCTAGAAATTTCCCCAGTACTAACTGCCAAGTTGTTAGCGGTAAAGTCATGATTAATTCAATCGTGCCACTTCTTCGCTCCTCGGACCATAAACGCATAGCAACAGAGGGCACTAAAACCAGATATAACCAGGGCACAAAATTGAAGAAGGCACTTAAATCCGCTTGGCCCCGTTCAAACATCTGACCAAGATAGAAGGTAAAGACACCCGATAACATCAAGAAAATAACAATAAAAATATATGCAACGGGCGTTGAAAAGTAGGCTGATAACTCACGATTAAGGATGATACTTACGCCTTTCATAATGACTGCTCCCCACCCAAGGTGAGCGTTCGAAAAACATCGTCAAGCCTACCCGCTTCAACATGCAACGCGTCGATCGCCACGGCATTCGCATGAAGTATCTTATTTACGTCAGCCAACACCGAAGCGCCTGCTACCGGCTTAATCATAATTTGCGTATCAGACACACGTTCTACCTCCGTCACTAACTCGAGCGCCTCTAACTGCATGAGCAATTCAGGGTTTAGATCTTCAGACCGAACGTTGACTGCATTGTGATAATCCGACTTAGCGGCCAACTGCTCAGGTGTGCCATCAAACAAAATTTTACCCGATGACAGAATCATTGCTCGCGTGCAGACCGCCGTTACCTCCTCAAGAATATGCGTCGACACGATCACGATCTTATCTTCAGCCAGATTTTTAATTAACTTACGCACTTGATGTTTTTGGTTGGGATCCAATCCGTCTGTCGGCTCATCTAAAATCAACACTTTTGGATCATGAATAATGGCTTGTGCAAGCCCCAACCGACGACGATAACCTTTAGATAACGTTTCTACGCGTTTATCTAACACCGATTCGAGTGCCACTTGCTCAGCCACTTCTGCTATTTTTTGCTTTAATTCTTGGCCTACGAAACCACGAACTTTACCCACAAACTCAAGCGAAGCACGTGCCGTCATATCTGAATAGGCTGGTGCCCCTTCAGGCAGATAACCCAGTATTTTTTGCGCCGCGACCGGCTGCGCGATCACATTATGCCCCGCTAGCGAAATAACCCCTGAACTTGGCGTTAAAAAACCTGTCAACATTTTCATAGTGGTTGACTTGCCCGCTCCGTTTGGCCCTAAAAAGCCCAGCACCTCGCCCGGCTGCACGGAAAAACTAATATCATTTACCGCACAGAATTGGCCAAAATGCTTAGATAAACCCTCTACTTTGATCATCTAATTCTCAATACCAGTCACACTTAAACGTTTTATTTATATCACTGACGATACGTTTTTATTGCGTCGTCACCACCTGCTTTAGTCAAGCACTTAAGCCTCGCAATATAGTGTGAGAAAATATTCAGTTCAAGACGAAGCGCACTACCTTTCCACTTGGTCATTTTCTATTAAGCGCGTCAGAGCGTTCGCATATGGCATCAGCGAAAAAATATCCTGCTTTACTCGTGCTCTGCCTAAGTTTTACACTAGGTGCATCTTTGAGTCAGAGCCTTTGTCCATGAGCCGCTTTTTCACCTTATCATCCCTCCTCTTTAGCTTAATTCGAAAAATTCTTTTCTTTTGGGTACGCTCAGAAATAAATGGTGCCGATCAAGATAGTTTGCAACTCGACCCCTCTAAACCGGTCATCTACGTACTTCAATACCGCTCATTCTCATCGCGATTAGTGTTAGAAAATGCCTGTATTCGCTCGAGCCTGCCCTCTTCGCAACAAAAATTGCTACTGGCCGGTGACGAAGTGCGACGGTCCTTTTTCTTTTTGTATGAGCCGCTTGGTCGGTGGTTGCGTCGCAAGCAGCGGCCCGTAGTCACGGGGCGTTTAAAGCAAATTGTTACCGACATGGGGCGCGAGGAAGACTGTGACGTGCAGCTCGTACCGGTCTCAATTTTTTGGGGCCGCTCGCCAATGAAAGAAAAATCATGGCTACAACTTTTGTTCACCGATAGCCGAGCAGCCGTCAACCCACTTCGTCGCCTATTTACGATTATTCTGCATGGGCGTCGCACCTATGTTCAATTCAGCAAGCCAATGTCATTACGCGAGTTGTATAACGACACCGAGCAAGATCCCAAGCGCACGGAACGTAAAACTGCGCGCATACTTCGCGTACATTTTCGTCGCGTAAGTCAAACCGTTCTCGGTCCGGACCTTAGTCATCGGCACACCTTGGTGAACGATCTAGTGCAAAGCCCTGCGGTCAGAGCAGTCATTCAAGAACAAGCGAAAAGTGAAGAGAAAGACATCAAGGAAATCGAAGACTTGGCCAGAAAGTATGGTGATGAGATTGCCGCCAACCTTCAAATTTCTACCATCCACTTTTTAGAACGCATGCTGAATCGTCTTTGGAACAAGATCTACAAGGGCATCACTGCAAAAAATGTTGATATGGTGCGTGAAATAACAAAAGACCATGCGGTCGTTTATGTACCCTGTCACCGCAGCCATATCGATTATTTACTTCTGTCCTCTTTGCTATTCGCGGAAGGCATAATGGTGCCGCATATTGCAGCAGGCATAAACTTAAACCTGCCCATTGTTGGTTCCATTTTGCGTCGCGGCGGCGCATTTTTTATGCGCCGAAGCTTTAAAGGAAATAAGCTTTACGCCACCTTGTTCTCTGAATATATTCATACCATGTTCAAAAAGGGATATTCAATCGAATACTTTGTCGAAGGCGGACGCAGTCGAACTGGCCGCACTCTGCAACCCAAAGCGGGCATGGTCGCCATGACAGTATCAAGCTATCTGCGCGATCAACAAAAACCGATCGCCTTAATTCCGGTCTATTTTGGTTATGAAAAAGTATTGGAAGGTGGCGCTTACCTTGGCGAACTGCGTGGTAAAGAGAAACAAAAAGAATCAGTATTCGGTTTATTTAAATCGCTCAAAAACTTGCGTAAGTCATTCGGTAAAGTAGCGGTCAACTTCGGGGAGCCGATTGTTCTTGGCGACTACATGAGCCAACAGCAACCCGGTTGGAAAGACGACTTAAACGAAAGCTATGATCCAGAAATCAAACCGGCTTGGTTTAATAAAGTAGTCGCCGATCTGTCACTCGAGATTACGACGCGCATCAATTCATCGGTTTCGCTTAATCCGGTTAACCTCACTGCATTAATTCTTCTCGCTACGAATCGCCAAGCCATGGATGCCAAGGAGCTTGCAACACTCACCACTTTTTTCGCGCAACTTATTGAAAAAGCGCCTTACAGTGATTTCATGAGCTTTGCAGAAGGCGACGGCTTTGATTGGATCGAGTACACGGAAGCCATGGGACTGTTGCACCGCCAAGAAAACTCACTGGGTGACATAATTTCCCTAACAGATCGCAATGCAATCTTGCTGACCTATAACCGTAATAACATCTTACACCTGTTTGCTATACCCGCACTCATTGCAAGCCTTGTGCATAATAATCCTGTGATCAAGCGTACCGAAGTGCATCGCTTATTTCGCTCTGTGTACCCCTATATTCGATCTGAATTATTTCTGCTTTTCGAGGGTGACGAAGTGGATGCCGAGTTTGATCGCTGGTTAAAACAACTGGAAGAAAGTGGTTTAATTAGCCTTGAAGGTGAAAATATTACACGCCCTGCACTGGGCACAACGGCGTTCCTGCGTCTAAGCGTGCTCTCACGGTTTATCATGCCAACACTCGAGCGCTATTATATCGCCATCGCCGTGCTCACGAATCATGGCTCGGGTAAACTAAATGCAAAAGAGTTAGAACAAAAAAGTACGATGATGGCTGAACGTATGTCAATTCTGTTTGGCTTGAATGCACCAGAATTCTTTGACAAAGCCCTATTCAGAAACTTCATTAGTACGCTAAAAGACAAACACGCGTTAACTGAAACAGATGAGGGTATGCTGGATTATGACGCGCAGGTCATACAAGTAGTGAACGATGCGGAATTAGTAATGAATGCCGAACTACGTCATTCCGTTCTGCAAGCGACGGCAGAGCGTTAAAACGCAGCCTATTTGGGAAACGCTTTTAAGGTATACACGTCATATCGCGCACTTTTACCACTTAACACTAACTGTGGCAAAGGGCCATTAATGCGATCACCCTTGCGGGGTCTTTTCACCACAACGCGATGCTCGGCAGTCGTTAGGGCTGCCTCTAGCAACTCGTGATCATCTAAATTTTCACCCACCAAGTCGTGAAATGCGCGCATTTCTTTTTTAACTAAAGCATTTTTTTCTCGCGCAGGGTACATCGGGTCAAGGTAGATGACATCGGCTAATGGGGCAACTGCATCGCGCATCCAATCAATCGCGTTGCCACCCTGTAAGTGCATACGTTTTGCAATGGCTACGAGTGCAGGGTCTTCACTATGCTGTGCGCGACGAATCGAGTCCGCTAACAAAAAGCTAATAATAGGGGAACGCTCCATCAAGGTTATTTCGCAGCCAAGCGATGCCAGTACAAAGGCATCGCGTCCTAGGCCTGCAGTTGCGTCGAAAACACGCGGTGTCGTGCTCTTTTTTAACCCGGCCGCTTTCGCGATCAATTGACCATTTCCTCCACCGTACAAGCGTCGATGACGATTCTTACCTTGGTCAAAATTCGCCGAAATAGGTCCCGCAGCACCCTTTGCAGTTTGGCAGAGCGACACGCCTGAATGATCGATATTCAATACGTAAGGGGTGCTCATCTCTTTTAGTTCAAGCGAGTGATGCAAGGTAAGGGAGAGTTCGTCTGCAAGGGCTGTCGCTTCTTTTATCAGCACATCCGCCGCAGACATATTTATATTAATTGAAATTTGATGACGCAGGTAAACCATTAACGTTCACGTGAAAATAGAGAGAGGAATAGAAGAGCGTTGCTAAGCGTATAAATCGATACCAACAAGCTCGCCACCTTCAAAGGCTTTTGCCGCCTCGACTGTTTGCTGGTATTGAGCAATACCTTGTTGAGCACTGAACGAGGCGCTTTCATTTTGTACAATACGCTGTACGCGCTCTTGTTGTTTTAACTCACCACGCTCGACCAGTTCCGAGGTACTAAGAACGGTCGCATTTACCTCATTTAGCTCACGCACTTCTGACTTTTGCGACTCTTGCTCACGTCTATCGCGCGCAACCAAGGTGCCATTATTATTAGCAACAGGCGTTGTGTTTACATTGTTAGGGTTAGAAATAAGCATAGACTGCGCATGAGCTGATCAAAACAAACACAATGGTATCGCAAACAAAGCTAGGAAGCCAAGAGTAAGCCGATTAGAAGCAATCCTAAAAGCAAGCGGTAGATCACGAAAGGCGTAAAACCAATCCGCTCTAAAAAGCTAAGAAACAGATGAATACACGCATAGGCACTGATGAATGACACACAGCTCGCTATGCCAATGAGCTCCCACTGCTGGGCTGTCCCACTGTCCAACAGCTCTTTTGACTTCAACAAGCCGGCCGCCGCAATTAACGGTACGGAAAGCAAGAACGAAAACCTAGCCGCCGCATCACGTGTAAACCCTAACAACAGCGCAGCGGTCATCGTGATACCAGAACGAGAGGTTCCGGGAATTAAAGCAATAGCCTGACTCAGACCAATAATAACTGCCTGCTTTATATTAATGTTCTCAAGTTTAACAGACCGCTCACCATGTGAATCTGAATACCAGAGCAAAATACCAAACAGTATCGTGGTGGTTGCAATAACGGCAGTTGAACGCAGATTATCACCGATAAAGTCATCGAAAATAAGTCCAGCTAGTCCGGCAGGCACCGTGGCTAGAATGATAAGCCAAGCTAAACGATTTTCCTGCTGCTGCGCTGAGGAATTAGCCCTACCCGCAAGCCCAGCAAACCAAGCCTTCGCAATAGAAAAAATATCCTTTCTAAAATAGAGGATAATAGCGAACAAGCTGCCTACATGCACCGCAACATCAAACGCTAGGCCTTGATCTTCCCAACCAAATAGAGCGGCGGGCAAGATGAGATGCGCCGAACTCGAAATAGGCAAAAATTCAGTTAATCCCTGAATAAATGCCAAAATAATCGCTTGTAACCATTCCATCGACTTAGTGATCCTTTCTCATAACGACGCGAAAACCCCGCTCACTCTCGGCCCGGGAGTTTTTTCCACGCGACTGTATCGCGCACATAAACCGGTGCGGCGAGTTCAGCCATTACCCCACCCCCTTCTTGCCAAATTGGCAACGCAAGCTCTGCAATCGCCTGAGAGCTAGGCACGCCAATCGCCTCGGTTGTTTGTAATTGCATGCGTACCGATTCAGCGAACCGATCTTGATAACGCAAGCCATCACCACTGACTAAATACTTACCGGCACCACTTACCTCTAACCCCTCAGGCTTAACGACCGATTCGGCACTTAAAGCTTCAGGAATAACGATTCCGCCCCAGTCATTAGCGCGGTATTCAGCACAATAAACTTCGTCCATGCGCGCATCGATCAATGACAAACAACTGGGTAAATCAGCGACCGGCACACCGGTCTCTATGAGTGCACCATACGCAGAATAAGCGAGTGCTTGTAAACTTGAAACAGGAATGACAGATAAGTCTTGGCCGAAAGCTAAGCCTTGAGCAATCCCTGCAGCAATACGCAAGCCGGTAAACGAGCCAGGCCCCCGACCAAAAGCCACTGCATCGCAATCCGATAAGCCGATACCTGCTTCTGCAAGCACTTGATCCACCATGGGTAAAATACGCTGTGCATGCTCACGCGCAGCAAGATGCGCCAAATTTATTGTTTCATCATTTACTAACAATGAAACCAAACACGTTTCGGTAGAGGTATCAAAAGCAAGTATTATTGACATACGGGTTCAAGCGCTTTGGGTCAAAAAAAGAAAAGGCCGATCATTGCCGGCCTTGTATTTTATGTACTGCGAGTCGACTAAGCGGACAAACCAGATACTATTTGGTCTTTTATTTCTGACATCGCGCCTACACCATTTACTTTGATATATTTAGGTGCTGTGGCATCGCCGGACGCGGCAAGAGACCCATAGTATTCAACCAACGGTGCCGTTTGGCTATGGTAAACGTCTAAACGCTTACGAACGGTGTCTTCCTGGTCATCTTCGCGCTGAACGAGCGGTTCACCCGTTGCATTGTCCTTGCCGTCTTCTTCAGGTGGATTGTATTTTACATGGTAGATGCGGCCGCTCGCCTCATGCACCCGACGACCACTTAGGCGGCTCACGATTTCTTCATCATCCACATTAATTTCAACCACCGCATCGATATCAATGCCTTGCGTCTTTAACGCTTCAGCTTGTGGGATCGTGCGAGGAAAGCCATCGAACAAGAAGCCATTTTCGCAATCTTTATCTTGAATACGCTCTTGAATCAACGCAATGATCGTCTCATCTGAAACTAAACCACCCGATGCCATTACTTCTTTTACCTTTATGCCCAGTGGCGACCCGGCTTTTACCGCTGCGCGCAACATATCACCTGTCGAGATTTGTGGCACACCGTATTTTTCGGTAATGAACTGCGCCTGTGTACCCTTTCCGGCACCTGGGGCGCCGAGCAGAATCAATCTCATAAATTACTCCAAATTGTATAAAAATCTAAAATTCTGTTTCGATTTGGCTCTCGCAATGACGCTTTATATGCACAACACAGGTTAAGCGCTGTTAAAAAACAGCCGCCTTAACACCGGAAGTCGCTGATTTTATAACGTCGGGGCGATCTATTTTATTGCCGCGCACTGGGCGCAGTCTTTAACACGCCGGGTACCATTAAAACGCGAGTAAAGTTAAGCTAAGCAAAAATCAATTGGCGCCATTATAGGGCAAGACGAACAAGGGGCAAAGCCCCCTTAAAATATCTAAGAAATAGAGATAGAAATAGAGATAGAAATTGGCCATATTCTTAAATTGGCCATACAAACGACCTAGGCGACCATACTCGCTGTTGAACTAGACATGCTTTGGCATTGCTCTACAACGCTTGCAGCCAGCTGCTGCGCATGGTCCTCCGTAAACCCCAGATTTTCACATAACACCGCAATATTTGTATCGACGCACTCATCACCGATTTGATACTGCGCGAGCAACGCATTACTTAACTGAATAAGCTGGACATAACATTGATGCTCACCCTGATAATCGGTTTTTTGATGCATCGCCGCTGTTTTAATGCACACCTCGGGCATCCCCCAAAGTTTGAGTAAAATAGCGCCCATTGAACCATGGCCCAAACTAATAAATTCTTGTGCACTGCCCATGCCAAATACTTGCTTTTCGATTGCGCACATTGGCGCATCGGGCTCTGCCTCGCGCAATTTATTAAGCATTCGAAACTCAGGCGGAAACAAATGCCCCGTTAATAGCAAACCGAAATTATGTAACAAACCAGCAAGGTAAGCATCTTCATGATCTAGCCCGACGTCGGGTGCAGAGAGTGTCGCAAGTGCCTGCGACAACACGGCGGTATATAGCGCATGCTGCCAAAACGCGGCAAGCCCAAGTGGTCCGTTATTTGGCACATCAAACGCCTTAGTGGCGGCAATTCCTAATGCAAGCTTAGAGACTCGCTCAAACCCCAATACAATGTTCACGGCATCCTTAACGCTCGTTAATTCACCTCGAAAGTTAAATAAGGCTGAGCGCGCATAGCGCAATATTTGAGCTGCCAAGCTCGGATCTCTCTCGATTAGTGTCGCCAAATCATCGAGCGATGCATTCGGATCCTGCGTCATATGTAAAATGCGTATGGCCGTCTCAGGCATCGGCGGCAACCGATATATTTTTTGCAGACGCTCGGTCACCGACTCAATGGACACTGCCCCGCTATATGCTTTTAACCCCTCACGGCCATACACCTGTGTTTCGTCTGAGCAATGTGAAAAATCACCCTTGATCGCGGTCTCCATCGCACATCGCACTGAAACACTCGACATTTTAAGGAGGGTGCTTGCACACCCGCTCGCGGCGAAGCAATACTCAAGATTAAGCACCGCCTCGTCTACAAAAACGGGTAAGCCATAAGCCGTTGCCAAACCAGGCAAGTGCCCTTGGTCACAGTCTGAAAAAACTAAGTTAGTTTGTTCACCGTTTAGTCGCTGAAAATTACGTTTTGCGTGGCTGTTAAGCTTGGCTAAATCCACGTTAACCAAAAAAGGCAGAACGAGTAAGGCGGGCCCTTCTCGATCAACGAGCGCGATCGTTTTAATTACCTGCTCAGGCAAGGCATTTGCCAATGCAATGGCATGCGTTAAGTTGCCACTCCGGGCATGATGAATAGCCTGAACATTAATGGCTTTTTGATCGATAAACTGCTGAATACGGGATGCTAGGGGCACAACTAAACTCTTCTTTTAAATTAAGCTATTGAAAAGTCTAGTCGCCCATAAAAACGCTGACCGGCGCTAAGTCACAGTTTCATTTTACAGTTGATGGTGTTCTTGTAACCGTTTGTACAAATCACCATTATCCAGTATTCCGGATGCCGGCAGAAATACCGGCCATTGTTACTTTCAACGCCATTTCTAGCGTTTGTAATTCAATACCTTCATTCGCCTCCCCAAATCGCTCACGCCGCAATAATTCGGCTTGTAAATAATGCAAAGGGTTAGTGTACGTTGCTCTTACGCGCAATGATTGCCCAAATACAGGGCTCGCACTCATTAGTTCAGGCTGCTGTTTAAGCGTATTAATCACGCCGATCATGTCTCGGTAACGATGCCTCAATACTCGTCCTAGCGGTTTAAGCGACGTCGGCGCAAGTGTTTGATCGTAATAGCGAGCGATACGGTAATCGCCTTTAATCAATACCATTTCAAGCATATCAATTTGCGTCCTAAAAAATGGCCACTGCGCCATCATCTCACGCAACGTATCAGTGCCGCCGTCGTCAATCGCAGCTTGCAGCGCTTCATCACTACCTAACCAGGCGGGCAGCATCAGACGTATCTGCATCCACGCAAAAATCCATGGAATAGCGCGCAACGATTCAACGCCGCCGCCCGCTTTCCTGCGCGCAGGACGACTCCCTAGCGCAAGCTTACCGAGTTCCTGTTCGGGGGTCGCCGCGCGGAAATAATCAACAAAATCTGGATTTTCTCGAACCACAGACCGATACGACTTTACCGATTGCGCGGTCATCGCATTCATTTGTTCACGCCAAGCTTGTTTAGGCGCTGGGGGCGGCAACAAACTGGCCTCTATCACCGCATTCATGTAAAGCTTTAAACTTTGTTTTGCGACTTCAGGTAACCCAAACTTGAACCGAATCATTTCACCCTGCTCTGTAATACGAAAGCCACCATTTACGGACCCAGGCGGCTGAGACAGAATCGCTCGATTGGCGGGACCGCCGCCGCGTCCTACGGTACCCCCACGACCATGGAATAAGTTTAGTTGAACACCGTGTTTTTTAACCGTCTCCACTAACTCTTCCTGCGTCGTATACTGTGCCCATCCTGCCGCCAATTGTCCGGCGTCTTTAGCTGAGTCCGAGTAGCCGATCATCACTTGTTGAAAATCATCACAATAGGCGCGATACCAAGGTAAAGATAACAGCGCATCAATCGATTGTGATGCGCCGGATAAATCGTCCAAGGTTTCAAACAAGGGCACCACGCGCATCGCGCGGCGCAATCCCATTTCCCGCAATAACAAAATAACCGTGAGGATATCGGACGGTTGGCTGGCCATTGAAATAACATATGAGCCAAACGCCGATTCTGGCTCGGATGCGATCACTCTGCAGGTATCTAGCACTTCCTGCACCTCATCTGACGCCTCAAAATGATCAGGAATTAAAGGCCGCTTGCTCGACAACTCCTTGACCAAATAGCCTTGTTTTTTTGTTTCGTCCCACTCAGCAAAGTCACCCTCACCTAAATAACGCGTCAATTCAGACATCGCATTCAAGTGGCGCTCCGAATCTTGACGCACATCTAGTTTCACCAATTCCAGGCCAAAACACTGTGCGCGCCGAATCGTATCGAGCAACAAACCATCTGCTACCGTAGCGATGCCGACGGACTTGAGCGAGTTGTAACAGAGTAGCAAAGGCTCAATGAGTTGAGCGTTTTCGAGCAAGATATCTTGATCATCAGCTCGCTGACCGGCTGCTTTTTGCGCCGCCCACGTTTTAGTGCGCATTAAACGGCGTTTTAAATCAGCTAACACAACACGATAAGGCTCTTCTTTATTACGTGAATTATCAGCATTTAATTGATTAGCCAGCGCTTGCAAGGCTGGCGTGCACTGCCACATAGACAAATGTGTCATCAAGGCACTGATATCACGCAAATATAAATCTGCGGCCATCCAACGACTCAAACTCAGCACTTCTTTGGTGACTTTTGCCGTGACATTAGGATTACCATCACGATCGCCGCCCATCCAAGAGGCAATATGGATTGGCTGGATTTCAGGCCCCAGAGAAAAGTCAAAATTCGCTTCCAGCGCATGATCCAAATCCCGCATAAATGCAGGTACTGCCGCCCATAAACTATTTTCGATAACCGCGAAGCCCCATTTAGCCTCTTCAACTGCAGTTGGTCGCTCGAGGCGAATCTCGTTCGTATGCCATGCTTCGCAGACCAAACTATTTAGCTCCGCTTCGATTTGCTTACGCTCATAATCACTGACATCGGAACGGTCCGCTCGTGCCAAACAATCTGCCATCGCATCGTATTTCATAATTAAAGTACGACGTGTCACCTCCGTTGGATGCGCCGTTAACACAAACTCAATCTTCATTTTTTTAATTAAAGATTCCAGCTCGTCAGCATGTTTCCCGCTCGCTTTTAAACGCTCAAAAAGTTCATCGAAACGCTCTACGCCGTCCTCTGCCTGCTCCTTGCGTCGCCGAACGGTATGGTATTGTTCCGCAATATTTGAAAGGTTTAAAAACTGATTAAACGAACGCGCAATGGGGAGTAGTTCATCATCAGATAAATCATGTAATAACTTGACAAGCGAGGCACTGGCATCGCCATCTGGTACATCCCTATCCGCCTTTGCCGCTTGGCGGATAGCTTCCACTTTTGCGAAAATTGCCTCACCGTGATGTTCTCTTACATTTTGTCCTAAAAGACTGCCAAGCAAACGAACATTTTCTCTTAACGCGGGATGTAGTTCTGCCACAAAACTCTCCTTAAGAAGCGTAAAAAATAACTTTTCTAGCGATAAACTTAGCGTAAGTGCGCGCTCTAATCTATCTTGATAAATAGGGCAGGTAAAATTAAATCCAGCTCAGCACACTCCGGCGAACAAGAAAGGATGTTCAATATGAAAATAAGCGCCCTGGCAAAGTTTTGGGAAAAACAAGCGAAAGCCACAATGACGCAGAAGGAATACAGCTTACGTCTACCCATAGAGGATGCTGCAAAATTAGCTGCCTTATGCGAGATGTACCCGCGTCGCAGCGAAAGCGAGATACTTGGTGAAATGATCTCTGCTGCGCTGGAAGAACTGGAAACGAGCTTCCCCTACATTGCCGGCACAAAAGAAGTTGCAAGAGATGAAATGGACGACCCGCTCTATGAGGATGTGGGGCCAACGCCGCGTTTTTTAGATCTTAGCCGCAAGCATCGAAAAGTACTCGAGCAACAAAAACAAAAGGCGGCAAATACCTAAAAAGCATTTGCCCGCGGCATACAGTCTTTATTCCGATTCTCGATCACGAAAACCGATTAAATAAAGCACCGCATCCAAGCCTAAATTAGAGATCGCATGCTTTGCGCTCTCTTTTACCAAGGGCTTCGCTCGGAATGCGACGCCGAGACCCGCTCGGCTTAACATCGGCAGGTCATTCGCACCATCACCGATCGCAATCACTTGTTCTCGGCCAATCTGTTCTTTCGCTGCTAATTCATCGAGCAATTCTGCCTTACGCTGCCCGTCTACAACGCGGCCCGTGACCCGACCCGTGACTTTGCCATTTTCAATTTCTAGCTCATTGGCGAATACATAATCAATGCCCAGCTTGCGCTGTAAGCCTTGTGCAAAATAATTAAAGCCGCCGGATAAAATAGCGGTCTTGTAGCCTAAACTTTTCAGTGTGCCAATTAAGCGTTCCGCGCCTTCTGTCATTTTCAGACGCTTTGCGATGTCTTCTAAAACGGTCTCACTTAGCCCCTCTAACAGCCCAACGCGCCGCGCGAAACTCTCCGTAAAATCAATTTTACCTTGCATCGCCTGCTCAGTAATTTCAGCCACCTGCTCCCCTACACCTGCCTCTTTGGCGAGCTCATCAATCACTTCAGCTTCAATTAAAGTTGAATCCATATCGAACACAACCAAACGACGATTACGGCGAAAAATCGAATCCTGCTGAAAAGCGATATCTACCTCTAATTCACTCGCGATGTGCAAAAAATCTGCGCGCAATTTATCAAGGTTTGGCGGCGTACCGCGCACCGAAAACTCGATACACGCTTTCTTCGCGGTCTCATCGTCTTTTTCTAACGATGGACGACTCGATAAGCGGGTAATATTGTCAATATTCAAACCATGCTCGGCTGTAATCGCCGAAACGCGCGATATTTGTTCAGCGGTAATGGCGCGCGACAATAAGGTGACGATATACCGATTTTTACCTTTGCCCTGCATCCAAATTTGATATTGTTCGGGGCTTACAGGTTTAAAACTCACTTCTTGTTCCAACTCATGCATGCGGAACAATAAATCTTTCAAGACACTCGACGCCTCTTTATTTTGGGGCACCTCTATCAAAATTCCCCATGTTAACTGTTCGTGGATAACAGCCTGCCCTATATCCAAAATACGAATATCATAGCTCGCCATAATCGAGGTCATTTCAGACGTCAGCCCCGGCTTATCTCGACCCGACACATTAATAAGAATAATTTCGCTCAAACCGTTTCGTTTCCTTTTAATGGCGTTATCGCAGCCTAGCTTTGCCTTGTATCATCATCGTTTATGGGCGCATCAACCGGCGCACGGCGAGGTTGAATTTCCATACGATCAACTTTCTGTAAACCGCGTGGCAGCTTGTGTCCACGACGTCCACGCTCACCAATGTAGTGTTCTAAATCATTAAAGCGCAGTTTGAGGTGGCGCTTGCCAGAATGAATGATCAAGAAATCATCTTCAGAAAATAGCGCCACCGTTACCATCAGCTCTTCACGGCTTTGCACACGAGCAGACGGGATGCTGATAATTTTATTCCCTTTCCCCTTCGCCAAAGCCGGTAAGTCTTTCACTGGAAACACCAACATACGCCCCTCGTTACTCACAGCAGCAATGTATTGCGTATCGACATCCGTGATGGCTATCGGGTGCATCACTTCAGCGCCCTTCGGAACACTCAAGGCCGCCTTGCCCGCTTTGTTCTTTGATTGCAAATCACCAAGCGTGCTCACGAAACCGTAACCCGCATCCGACATCATCAAGAGCCGCTGCTCGGCTTCACCTAACAAGACGGCTTTGAAGGTTGCACCAGAAGGTGGGTTAATTTTACCGGTGAGCGGTTCACCCTGACCGCGTGCTGACGGGAGCGTATGCGTCGCCAAGGTATAAGCGCGACCCGTCGAATCAATAAACACAGAGCTTTGGTTACTTTTACCACGCGCGGCTAAACTGAATGAATCGCCTGACTTATAGTTCAAACCACTGGGATCAATATCGTGTCCTTTTGCAGCCCTCACCCAGCCTTTTTCCGACAACACGACGGTCACCGGCTCCGAGCTTAGGAGATCTGATTCAGAAAACGCCTTCACTTCAGCTCGTTCAACGATGGGCGAACGTCGCTCGTCCCCATACTTTTCTACATCTTCAAGTATTTCTTTCTTAATAAGCTTTTTCATTAGGGCTTTGGAGCCTAAGGTCTTCATCAAAGACTGACGCTCTTTTTCTAACGCTTCCTGCTCCGACTTAATTTTCATCTCTTCCAAGCGCGCTAGCTGGCGCAACTTGGTATCAAGAATGTAATCGGCTTGGGTATCGGATAAATCAAAACGCTGCATTAACACCGCTTTGGGTTCATCTTCCGTGCGGATAATATGAATCACCTCGTCGATATTTAAAAACGCGACAAGCAAGCCTTCCAAAAGGTGCAGACGTTTCTCTACCTTTTCGAGGCGATACTGCAGGCGACGCGTCACTGTATCAGTGCGGTATGCCAGCCATTCAACGAGAATTTCTTTCAGGCTTTTCACTGCTGGCCGACCATCAATACCGATCATATTCAGATTAACACGGTAGCTTTTTTCTAAATCGGTGGTTGAATATAGATGCCCCATCAAGGTATCGATATCGACACGATTAGAACGCGGAACAATCACGAGGCGCGTTGGATTTTCATGATCTGACTCATCACGTAAATCTGCAACCATTGGCAATTTCTTTGCCTGCATTTGCGCAGCGATTTGCTCTAGCACTTTTGCACCTGACGTTTGATGCGGTAATTCAGTGACGACGATGTCGCCATTTTCTTTATCATAAATAGCTCGCATTTTTACCGAGCCACGTCCCGTCTCATACAGCGACAGCAAATCTTTTTGTGGCGTTACAATTTCTGCAGCGGTTGGATAATCAGGGGCCTTCACGTGGGCCATCAACTCATCAACACTTGCTTTTTTGTCATCTAACAAATGAATACAAGCGCTCGCGACCTCACGAAGATTATGCGGCGGAACATCTGTTGCCATGCCCACGGCAATTCCAGTTGTACCATTGAGCAGTACATTTGGTAATCGTGCAGGCAACGTTTTAGGCTCATCCATGGTGCCATCAAAGTTTGGCGCCCAATCGACCGTCCCTTGTCCAAGTTCTTGCAACAGCACCTCAGCATAGGGAGCTAAGCGAGATTCGGTATAGCGCATCGCCGCAAACGATTTTGGATCATCCGCTGACCCCCAATTTCCCTGACCATCAATCAATGGGTAACGGTAACTGAATGGCTGCGCCATCAACACCATCGCCTCATAACAAGCACTGTCACCATGCGGATGGAATTTACCAAGCACATCACCCACGGTCCTCGCCGATTTTTTGTATTTTGCGGTCGCTTTTAAGCCCAGTTCAGACATCGCATAGACGATACGGCGTTGCACAGGCTTTAAGCCGTCGCCAACATGTGGCAATGCCCTATCGAGGATGACGTACATAGAATAATCGAGGTATGCTTTTTCGGTATAATCACGCATGGATACGCGTTCGACGCCTTCATCAAGGCTGGGCAAGTCTGTACTCATTGGGATGCGTCTTCCTTAAATCAACTGCCAGTCTTTTGCCGGCTATATGTTAACCATTATAGGCCCGGCCAGCCTGCAATCAAAGCCTCTGCGCTGCAATAAACGGTTTATCTATCATTACCAAAATATCAGCTTATTTTAAGCCACACGCTCTCCTATCTCGTGCTAATATGCGGATAAAATGAACGTCCGGTTTGTTCCGCCTTGCCGCGCGACAAAAATGACAATAAACCATCATCTCGCTAGGCCCGACAATGAGCACCACGCTTAACGCCGACCAACCCAAAGAAACACAAGCCAGCTTCAGCTATGAACAAAGTACAGATAGCGATCAACATGCGGGTCCCTGCCTGCAGCTAAAGGGTTCACTTGTCCCGATGACTGTGCTTGAGCTTCACTACTTTACGAGCGAAAAATTTAAAGCAGAACTGGCGGCCAAAACCGCGCAAGCCCCTGATTTTTTCGAAAACCTACCCGTTGT
>ENA-OSET01000334-OSET01000334.1-sediment-metagenome-genome-assembly--contig:-NODE-334-length-53790-cov-49.259621_pt1 | contig 53790 bp, 43 predicted proteins | sample MGYA00237882_ERZ534229 | MGnify/ENA primary metagenome ERZ534229 (study PRJEB26408, sample SAMN06266212) | sediment metagenome | isolation source: Hudson Canyon methane seep mesocosm | place...
TCGGGTAACAACAATAAAGGCGGAAATAATCAGGGGCCACCTGATTTAGATGAAGCGCTTAAACAGATGATGAACAAGATTAATGGTATCTTTGGTTCAGGAAAAGGTAGTGGTAGTTCAAATGGAGGCTCGAAGCAAGGTGCTGGTGGGATCTTGGCGATTGGTTTTATCTTATTGCTGGTCTTTTTGGTCTTTAAGTCCATCTACACTATCGATGAGCAGCAACGAGGCGTAGTTCTACAGCTAGGTAAGTACAACAGAACACTTGATCCTGGTTTACAGTTTGTAATTCCTTTATTTGAAAAAGTTATACCGGTCAATGTGACGAATGTTCGTAATGCTGAAATCAGAGAAGAGATGCTGACTCAGGATGAAAATATTGTTGAGGTTGAACTGAACGTTCAATATACAGTTTCTGACCCGGTAGCTTTTGCTTTGAGAGTTGAAGATCCAGAGCGTAGTTTGCAGCATGCAGCTGAATCAGCATTACGTCATGAAGTGGGTAGTACTAACTTAAACCCAATTATGACTGCAGGTCGTGCAGTATTAGCAGAGGATACACGAACTCGACTTCAGGGTTTTATGAATGAATACGATACAGGTATCAACATTAGCGTTGTTAATATAAAAGGGGCGAGAGCGCCGGCAGCCGTTCAGTCAGCTTTTGATGATGTTCAAAAAGCAATCCTGGATAAAGAGCGTTATGTGAACGAAGCAGAGGCTTATGCGAACTCCGTTGTGCCTGAGGCTCGTGGTAAAGCGCAGCGTATGTTGTCCGAAGCGAATGCTTATAAAGAACAAGTTGTGTCGAAGGCACAAGGTGAAGCTGACCGATTCGAAAAACTATTGGTTGAATATAAAAAAGCACCTAAGGTCACGCGTGAGCGTTTGTACTTGGATGCAATCTCTTCAGTTTATGGGAGTAGCACGAAAGTAATGGTTGATGTTGAAGGTGGCAATAACATGATGTACTTACCACTTGATAAATTAATGTCTAATCGTTCATCTGTCTCTTCACGCAACACAAGTGGCAGTGAGGTTTCAGAAATCACTGATCAGGTAATTGAAGAGATACGTTCTCGTAATACTCGTACAGTACGGGAGGGTAGATAAATGTCTAAAGCTTCAATGTTTTCTATAATAGTAATACTGATTGGTCTGGTTGTGGTTTCATCGTGTGTATATGTCATTGATGAGCGTGAAGTGGGCATTAAGTTCCAGTTTGGTGAAATTGTTGAATCAAATTTGCAGCCAGGTCTTCATTTTAAATTGCCTGTAATGCAAAATGTGAAAAAGTTTGATGCGCGTATTCTGACTTTAGATTCCAGACCAGAGCGCTTCCTGACTGTTGGTAAAAAGTTTGTCATTGTTGATGCTTTCATTAAATGGAAGATTATTGATGTTAAAGCTTATTATAAGGCAACGGCGGGTAATCGTTTTCAAGCAACAAACTTGTTGTCTAACTCTATGAATAAAGGGTTAAGAGATGAGTTTGCTTCTCGAACACTAACTGAAGTTGTTTCCGGAGAGCGTGATCAGTTGATGGCTAAAATTGGCCAAACACTTAATAAGCAAACTCAAGCTGAGTTTGGTATTGAGGTGGTTGACGTTCGTGTGAAGGGGATTGATCTTCCTGAAGACCTTAACAAAAACGTTTATCGTAGAATGTCTACGGAGCGTGAGCGTGAAGCTCGTGAGACTCGGTCTCAGGGTAAAGAGCTTGCGGAAGGTATTCGTGCCGATGCTGATCGTCAAAAGACTGTTATTGTTGCGAATGCTTATAAAGAATCTGAGCAAATGCGTGGTAGTGGCGATGCGATTGCAGCGAGTGCTTATGCAACGGCATATAATAAAGATTCGGAATTCTATTCATTTACACGTAGTTTGAAAGCTTATACTGAAACATTTTCTGGAAAAGAAGATGTATTGCTGTTGAAGCCTGATAGTGACTTCTTCAAATATATGAAGAGCTCAAGCGGTAAATAGATAAATTGTGATTTAAAGAACGCGACAGGCGATTATGCCTTTCGCGTTTTTTTATGTCTTTTGAAAATAAACGCACAAACACAAAAAACTGGTTTGTTTGTGGGCCATAAAGCGGTAAAATCGCGGGCTTTCGGGTGTTACGTAGAAGAGTGTTGATATGAGTGTGTCAGAACGCTGGCTATTGCCGGACGGAGTAGATGAGTTACTACCGCCAGAAGCGTGGGCTGTTGAGAAAATGAGACGGTCTATGCTGGATACTTATGCTCGTTATGGCTATGAGCTTGTTTCACCACCATTGATTGAGTATATCGAATCCTTATTGACAGGAACTGGTAATGATCTTGATTTACAAACCTTTAAGATAACGGATCAACTCACAGGTAGAATGATGGGGGTTCGAGCGGATATCACGCCTCAAGTCGCTCGAATTGATACCCATTTGCTAAAAAGTAAAGGTATTAGTCGCCTTTGTTATGTCGATACTGTCTTACATACACGCCCTGCGCACAGGCTTACAAATCGTAGTCCTTTACAGGTAGGTTGTGAGTTATTTGGCGAATCAGGGCAGAGCGCCGATGTTGAAATTATTTCTTTGATGTTAAATACATTGGAGTTGGCGGGCGTTAAACAGATTCATATTGACCTGGCGCATGTTGGTATTTACCGCGGCTTGGTAGAATCTACCAAAATGAATAATGAGGTAGAAACCAAGTTATTTGATGCGTTAAGTCGTAAGTCTTTACCTGATTTAGATGCCTTGGCTGTCGAGGCAAAGGATGATGCCGTTGTTATTCGTTTGATTCGTGACATTGCAAACCTAAGTGGTGGCGTTCAGGCTCTGGATCAAATTAGAGCGAAAGTTGAAAAACTTGTGCCATCATTGCCTTCTGTTATTTCTGCAATTGATGAGCTTCAAAGTATTACCAAACAGATTCAACAAAGGTTTTCAGGGGTTGAGATCGGTTTTGATTTTTGTGAATTGCGTGGTTATAACTACCATACCGGTATACTATTTTCAGCCTTTAGTACCAGTTATGGTCATGCCTTAGCAAAAGGTGGTCGTTATGACAATGTGGGCAAAGACTTTGGTGAGTCGCGCCCTGCAACAGGTTTTAGTGCTGATCTAAAATCATTGGTAAGGTTACTTGAAAATAACAGTAGCGATATTCACAAAGCACCTTCGGGCATCTTGGCTCCAGCGGGAAGTGATGATGCTCTATTAATAAAGATCGCAGAACTACGCAAGACTGAACGTGTTGTGCAGCAATTAAGTGCACAAGATGAACATGAAACTTATAATTGCCAGAAACGTTTAGTACTTGAAAACGAACAATGGCAGCTGAAAGAAATTTAGCACGTGTACATCGGGTATTGATCCGGTCCTACAGATAAATGAGAAGAGATATTATGGGTAAGAATGTTGTCATTTTGGGCACTCAATGGGGTGACGAAGGCAAAGGTAAAATTGTTGATTTATTGACTGAACAAGTCGCAACAGTTGCACGTTTTCAAGGCGGTCACAATGCAGGTCACACTTTGGTGATTGACGGTGAAAAAACTGTATTGCACCTTATTCCATCCGGTATTTTGCGAGATAATGTCACCTGCCTAATTGGTAATGGTGTGGTATTAGCTCCAGATGCTTTGTTAAAAGAAATGGCAGAACTAGAAGCGAAAGGCGTTCCTGTTAAAGACCGTTTGAAGCTAAGTTTGGCATGCCCTCTGATTCTTCCTTATCATGTTGCTCTTGATCAAGCGCGTGAAATAGCTAAAGGAGCAGATAAAATAGGCACCACAGGGCGTGGTATTGGTCCAGCTTATGAAGATAAAGTTTCTCGCCGCGGCTTACGTTTAGGTGATTTAGTTGATCCGCAAGGTTTCGCAGTCAAATTAAAAGAAGTGATGACCTATCACAATTTTGTGTTGGAAAACTTCTATAAAGTTGAACCAGTTGATTACCAGAAGACTTTAGAAGAAACATTAGAAATGGCTAAGGTTTTACTACCAATGGCTTTAGATGTAACAGATATGTTGCATGAATACCGTAAAAATGGTGACAACATCTTGTTTGAAGGCGCTCAAGGGTCTTTGTTAGATATTGATCACGGTACGTACCCTTTTGTGACCTCGTCTAATACAACTGCTGGTGGAACTGCAACGGGTAGTGGTTTTGGCCCAATGTATTTGGATTATGTACTTGGTATCACTAAGGCTTATACCACACGAGTTGGCTCGGGCCCTTTCCCAACTGAATTATTCAATGATGACGGTAAGCACCTTGCTGCTAAAGGCCATGAATTTGGTGCAACCACGGGACGAGCGCGTCGTTGTGGTTGGTTTGATGCAGTAGGCTTACGTCATGCAATTCAAATCAACAGTGTATCTGGTATTTGTTTAACTAAGCTTGATGTGTTGGATGGCTTAGATAACATCCAGGTCTGTGTTGCTTACAAAACTAAATCAGGCAAAGAATTGACGCGTCCACCTTTAGATGGCCGTGGCTATGAAGATTTAGAACCTGTTTTTGAAACCTTACCGGGTTGGACAGAAAGTACTGTGGGGGCTCAAACACTTGAAGCGCTACCTGAAAATGCACGTAGTTATATTAAATATATTGAAAAGCTAATTGAAGCACCGGTTGATATTATTTCAACAGGACCTGATCGGAATGAAACGATTGTTTTAAAGCATCCTTTCGACTGAGCTTAAACCTAATATTTAATCCAATAATTATCGCTAGAGCGGCTCCTACAGATTATTTTTTATTTGTAGGAGCGATCTTCTTTTATTTTTGCTTTTTATTTCTTTGGTCTTAATCGCTCAAGTAAGCTAGAGGTATCCCACCTGTTTCCTCCCATGTCCTGTATGTCTGCATAGAATTGATCAATTAATGCTGTTGCAGGTAGCTTGGCCCCAAGTTTACGGGCTTCAGACAGGCAGATGTCCAAATCCTTACGCATTAAATCAACAGCAAAGCCATGTTCATATTCTCCTTGAATCATCGTGTCAGAACGATTATCCATCTGCCAGGATTGAGCAGCACCTTTAGAAATTACTTCAATGACTTGTCGGCAGTCCAGACCAGCTTGTTCGGCAAAGTGAATCGCTTCAGCTAAACCTTGAACAACCCCGGCCACAGCGAGTTGGTTCGACATTTTAGTTAGCTGCCCAGCGCCATTTTTTCCAAGAAGTGTAACGGCTTTTGCGTAATTGGATATAATGGGTTTGGCTTTTTCAAATGCTGATACTTCTCCACCACACATAACGGTTAACTGGCCGTTGATAGCGCCTTGTTCACCGCCTGAAACAGGTGCATCTATGAAATATAATCCTTTCTCGTGTGCTTTTACTGAAATTTCTCGTGCAATACTGGCTGACGCCGTCGTGTGGTCAATTAAAATGGTACCCTTTTGGCTACGATTAACTAAACCGTTCTCAGATAAATAGATTTCCCTTAAATCCTGGTCATTACCAATACAGGTGATAATGAAATTGAAGTCCTGTAATTGAGTGTCTAAGGTTTCAAAATTAGCGCCTTTAAACTCATTTAGCCATGCTTTGGACTTGGAGCTAGTTCGGTTAAAAACCGAGGTCAGGACTTGTTTTGAGAGGTGACCTGCCATGTGATAACCCATAACGCCTAAGCCAATAAATAACGTTTTTTGTGACATGAATTTACCATTTAGATTGAAGTTTATTTTTTATATTTATGGTACTGCTTTGAGTGTATAAAGTGTCTGAGTGAATAAAAATATTTTTATGATTGATTCACAAGTGCAGGAAGCATAATCGTAAAACAAGTACCATGGCCAAGCTCACTCTCCACAGAAATCGTACCTTTATGCTTTTCTACTACAACCTTCACAAAATTTAAGCCAAGTCCAGCGCCTTTCTCACCATTCATTTCAGTATGACGCTGACGACGGAAACGATTGAATATATAGGGTAGCTCATTCTTATCAATACCGAAGCCTTGATCTGTAATGCATAGCTTTGCCATGTTGTTTGTCAGGCTTAAGGTGAGGGTGATTGATGTGCTACGATCACTGTACTTGATTGAATTTGAAAGTAGGTTGGTAACCATGCGTTCCATCAGCTCTGCATTACCTGATAACCATAAGGGGTCATCTTCTTTAAAGATGATTTTAATATCCTTCGATTGAGCAAAATGTGCTTGGGAATCGATGCTGTTTTCTAGTGTATTGGCCAGATCAAATTCATAAAATTCTTGTTCTGCACTTTGCTCTGCTCGTGTGATCTGCAGAAATTGATCAGACAGACTTAAACTTCGTTTTGCGTGTTGTTCGATATCTTCAATTAAATCGTTATGCCATTCAATTCTGCCAGAGCGTAAGCCGTGAAGCATAGCAAGCTGAGACACCAGCGGAGAACGTACATCGTGTGAAAGGAAGTCGATCAATTGGTTTTTTTCACGTTGTTGTTGGCGAATTTTGGTGATATCAGACAGCGTTATCATCAGTCCTGCATCGCTATCTTGATCAACTAAAAAGGGCACGCAGTGAATGAGCAAATCGCGTTCATCAAGTTGAATCTCGTCATTACTTTGCTCCCCAGAAATTAGGGCATGACCAATATGTTCAATAATACTGCTGTGTAGAGATGCGTTGAATAGAGAATGTAGTGGTTTTCCGATTAAACCTTGCTCTGTTTTCTTTAACCAGTTTAGAGCTTGGCTATTACAAAACACTATAATTCCGACAGGGTCCGTGACGATAACCGCCCCGGGCATTTCCTCGAAACCTTTGGTGATAAATGTTCGCATGTCTTGCATGGAATTAATTGCATCACGAACTTTAGCTATTCGACCGGCAATGCGCTCGTAATAACGTCTGTTTACTCGGTTGGGTGGGGGGAGTAAATTGAGCTTGTTGAGGAATTCCTTGACGTAGGCCCTATTACTTTCGGTACCTGAAGCGGTTTTATCCCATGAAAAACCTAGTTTGAATGTATCCTGATTTTGTTTCAGTTTTATCCAGCTTTCCTGTTCTGTGTGCTGCCAATGACCTAATGTTTTGATTTTAGCTTTGGTTAAACCTTCTTTTTCGAAGCTGTGTAAGGGCTGGTTATTCTTAATTAGCAGGTAATGTTGTGGTTTTAATAGTGCGGTTAAGGATAGAAATACTTTTTCTAATGGGTGTTGGTCTAACTTACGAAAATCAATATTTTGTTCTTCGGTTAATCTTGTAAGTTCATGATTTAAAAAACTATTAAGATGACGCATTCTCTGCCAGCTCCAAAGTGGATAAGCGAGTAATATGCCTATAACGCTATTGATCGGTGGAAACCAGGTGTGATCATAAACGATCAATGCATAACTAAATGCAATAATGAGAAAAACCAATAGAATCGTTGATGGCATTACATGGGTGGGCTTTAAACGAGGGAACATCAAAATAGGGATCATAATAAAAGCGAATGTCAGTAAATACCCCCAGATTGAAGATACGGGTTGAATCGCAGTATTTGTCATTAATGCAGAATAAGCATTTGCATGTAGCTCTACACCAGACATCGGCGCCCGGGATTTAGAAACGGGTGTGGGAATGATATCGCCTAAACCTGTGGCGCTAGCACCTATTAATACGATTTTATCCCGGAACATTTCGGCGGGCACTTGATCGAGCATGACATCAAGGTAGCTATAAGTTGGGAATGTGCCGCCAGGGCCAGCAAATGGAATCAACCTATATTGCGTTTTTACAGACATATAAGGCGCCGCTTTAATGCTTTCGACTTCCCTTATATATTTAATCATGGGGTTTATTTCGCTTGCCATCGCCATAGAAATGCTTGGCCAGAAGGCATCACCGACCCCTGAGTTTAAAAATAATCCTCTAGCCAAACCATCTTCATCGATATCTACATGAACATGACCCAAGCTTTTTGCTGATTTTACTAACTCGGGTATGGGGAGTATTTCAGAAAGGGTATTGCCTAGGCTTAAAGGGTTAATGTGTAATGGTAAAATTACATTGCCATTATTTTTTATAGCGCGTGCAAAAACTGCATCGTCTTCAGGGTAAATTGCCCCACGTTCAGAAAATATAATATCGAAAGAAACTAGTGCGGTATTGTATTCAGTTAGCTTATCAATCAGTTGGGCATGAATTCCTCGCCGCCAAGGCCATTGACCTATGCCGTTAAGACTTTTCTCATCAATGGCTATAATAACCGTATTTGGGTCAATAGGTGCCGGTGCAACATTTATCGCAGTATCATAAGCGAGTAAATCAAGTCGTTTTGCGGCTTGAGTATATACAAGTAGCCCGCTAATAATTAATAACGCGAGGGTTAGCAGGTATTGCTCATACGGGCGAGGGTCATTAAGCTTAGATGACATGTTGTGGCTGTTACTAGTCCTTATCCTTGGTTTTAATTCTTAAGATGTTTTTACTTCTAGTCTTTTATAAAGAGTTCTTTTACCGGACCATAATTTGAAGTGTAAAGTTCATTTCCTATTCCTTTAACTCTGGCATAGTAATGCTTTCCAGGGCTAAGTCTTAAGTGTGCTTTTGATTTTCCAATTGTTTCTTCTTTTAATATGTTTTGGAAGGTACTTGAATCAGAAATCTGCAAAATATAACCATTAGCGTTTTCAATATTAGCCCAAAATAAGCCTACTTGGCTCTCAATGTAATTAACACTTAATATTTTAACAGGCTTAAGTAGGCCGCGAATAGATAGTTTTCGGGTAGCGCTCGTACTTTCCTGGCTATTGTTAGCTAATGCAATAATTCGCCAGAAGTAACTGCCCGGGGCCAAATTTTTATTTAGGGAAACCTGTGGGTATGGCTCAAAATTATAACGAGTTAGAACTGTTTTAAAGTCAGGGTCACTTGAAACTTCTAATTTACCTTTTACGCTGGCATCTTTGAATTTCCAGATAAATGTGGGTTTAGGATTGTCTAAAATACTTCCATCATGTGGAGCTAGTAGTTCCGCCATTTCAGAGGCGATATCGATGGATAAATTTGAATTTTCATTCATTCCTTCAAAACCTTTGTTATTCACAGCTCGCATTGCAACACGATAATCGCCATTTTTAACATGCTCTAATGTCACCTCCGGTTTTTTGAGTTTCGAGGAGTGTATTAGTTTGTTGTTGTTATCAGAAAGTTCATAGCGATAACCTGTTGAGTTTTGCCTATCTTCCCATTGAAGTTTTGCAGGCAGGTCTGTAATAGTATTTTCTGCAAACTGGGCTTTAGGTGCGATTGGTAAAGAGCTTTTTTCAATGCTTGTAGTTCCTTGTTTAACTCTAGCGCCTTCACCTGCATGTACAGCAACCTTTCCATGTTTATGGATGAAATCTACAGTGCCTTCCGTTACTTCAACTTTAGTTTCACCATTGGAGCTCTCTAGACGAAATTTTGTTCCCCTGACTGCCGCAACAGCTGAAGGTGTCGTTATTTCGTAACGGGAGCCTTTAACTAAGGGGGTTACTTCTGTTGATAGTGAACCTCTTTTTAAACGCATTCGAGTATCGACCATGCCCGTTTGACCATAATGAGACAATTTATTGAAAACCAAGTTGGAGTTTTTTTCTAAACGAATAATGGTGCCGTCGGCCAATTTGATTAATAGGGTTCCATTTCTAGTAGCTACTTCATCACCGACATTAATTGCCATATTAGCTTTTAAAATTTTAAAGTAGCTGGCTTTAGTGCGTTTTACTTGTGCGCTACCAGAAATAGACATGACTTTAGCTGGTTTGGGTTGATGTTTTAACCATTTCATTGGTACGCGGATGATAGAACCGGGTTCCAATGAAGCAATATTATCAATGTGGTTGTAGCGAACTAGGTCAGACCAGGTGTGCTTTGTATTGAGTAATTGTTTGCTGACTTGCTGTAAATTGTCTGAAGGCCTTAATGTGTAGTGCCATTCTTGTTCTTTAGTTTCTTTTTCCTGAGCAAAAGTGTTAGGTGAAAGGGTGCAAGCAAGTAATACACAGCATAGTATCGCTATAAACTGTGTTTTTGCTGAAACGAAGACGCTCACTTGCATTTAATTCTCCAATTAGATTTCTTTGTGGAAAGTTTTCATCCCTGTTTTATTCGTTTACACGCTCTAAGCGATAACCATGTTGATAAATTGTTTTTACCCTAAAACCGTTTTCAGGTTTGATGTTTAGTTTTCGTCGCAAACGGCTCATATGTGTGTCAACTGTTCTGGTATTAATATCACTGGTAATGCCCCAGACACGCTCAAGTAAGAAATCTCTTGAAAGTAAACGTCCGATGTTTTGAAACATAAATACTGCCAAATCAAAATCTTTATCTGTTAGAGAAATATCTTCTCCGCTTGACAGAATCGTGCGCTTATTTAAGTTAATGACGTAAGGGTCAATAACTAACTCTTCTTGTTCTTCTGCTTCGTTACTCATTCGTCGGCTAAGTGCATTTAATCTTGCTTTAAGTTCAGCAGGGCGAGCAGGTTTGACAAGGTAATCATCTGCACCCGCATCTAAAGCAGTAACAATGTCATTTTCCCCATCTTTTTGTGTCAAAAATAAAACAGGTATGCGCCAGCTTAATTCTGAACGTATTTCTTTTAATACTTCTGTGCCTTCCATATCTGGAAGCTGCCAATCTAGAATTAATAGATCATAACTATTATGTAGTACCGCATAAGCAAATGATTTTCCTGTATGGAAGTAATCACAGCTATGTCCATTTTCAACCAACAGCGCACTCAAATTTTGGGCTTGTTCAATTTCGTCTTCAAGTAGTGCTATTTTCATTCTTTTCCCCTGACTTTTTACTTACGCTTTTTTACTACGTAGTTTTGTTTTTGTATTGTTTTCAGTGTAGATGGTTTTTCAAAAATTCCATTTTTCTTTTTGGATTCAAAGCTTTCCGTTTTAAGTGGCAATTAGTAACTATCTTCGCAAAAAACACCCTATCAATCATTAATAACACTGTGACGCTTTGTAGTTCTTTTGTATTTGTATGAAATACCTCGCTTTATATGGGGATAAGCAGTAGTATTTTTGCCCTTCGTAAATACATGTTGAGTTTAATATATGGAGTGCAACATGAATCGCCAGCAAAAAATTGAATCAATGGTTAATGCTGAACTTAATGTCGCTTTTATAGAGCTTGTTAATGAAAGTCATAAGCATAGTGTTCCTGAAAATTCTGAAACACATTTTAAACTGACTTTGGTCAGTGATGACTTTAACGGTAAGTCAAAGGTAGCCCGACATCAGAAAGTGTATGGCGCTGTTAGTACTTTAATGCAAGAAGGGCTACATGCTTTAGCATTACATACCTATACTCCAGAAGAGTGGGAACAAACACAGCAGGAATCACCGGCATCGCCTAACTGTATGGGCGGGTCAAAAGGAGCTTAATGTGAGCCAGTTTTTTCAAATACATTCAGACAACCCACAGGCAAGATTAATACGTCAAGCAGTAGATATTATAGAGCAGGGCGGTGTCATTGCTTACCCAACAGATTCCGCTTACGCTTTAGGTTGTCATTTAGATGATAAGCGTGCAGTAGACCGGATTCGTCAAATACGGAAATTGAGCGATAAGCATAACTTTACGTTGATGTGTCGTGATCTTTCAGATATTTCTACCTATGCAAAGGTCGATAATATTCAGTATCGGCAAATTAAGGCGCATACACCGGGCGCTTATACTTTTATTTTAGATGCCACTACTGAAGTTCCTAGACGTTTAATGAACCCTAAGCGTCGACAAATTGGTATTCGTATTCCTGATAATCAAATTGCTTTGGCTTTATTAGAAGAATTAGCGCAACCGTTGATGAGCACGACGCTTATGTTACCGGGTGATGACGCTCCTTTGACTGACCCTTACGATATTCGTGCCACCTTGGAGCACGTATTAGATTTAGTGATTGATGGCGGTTTCTGTGGTTTTGATGCAACCTCAGTCGTTGACTTGGCAAGTGAACCACCGATTGTTATTAGAGAGGGTTGTGGTGATGTATCAGCCTTTGGTTAAAATGGCCTTAAGCCGCCTAAGCATTTAATGTGAAGTGGTACGAATCATTATTAAGTGATGATTCGTTATATGCATTAACTGTTTTGGTCGTGTTATTTGACTCCTCTCTATTTTTCAATGCATCGTAACGATGAGCGATATCATTTAACTTATTGAATTCACTATCATCACTAATTAGTGAGTTAAATAAATTATTACCCACGCCATAAGCACTCGAGATTTTCACAACATTATCTACATAATCAAGTGTTGGTTGTTGTTGGCTAAGAAGGCTAAATGCATCTTTAAAGACGGCACTATTATTCAAATCATCTCCAATACGTTCCAGATCGCTTTGTAGTAATGCCCCTTTAAGCACTATGTTACCGAACATATCTTTTTCAACTTTCATTTGAGTATTTGTACTTAAATTGTACTCGGCAAGCTTATTTTTCAATGTTTCTTGAACAACAGCGTTCTCTTTACCAAGCTCATTTTTATAATTTTCAACTTTTAGCTTTTTTATATTCGGGTTTGCCTGAAGTCTAAGTATGGTTACATCATCATCAGAGAGAAGTTTTTTACCATTTTCACCTGTTGACCCTGACCCCGAATGAGAGCCTTGCTGTTTGAGCTGTTGAGGGATTTGAAGTGCTTGTTCAGTTGATATGTGTGCCATAGCTCTCTTCTCGTATCATTCCATTATTGGCAAAGCGTATCCGGTTTTTGACGCTTTTATGTTTCTTGTTTAGTAAGAAGCAATATCGATACCAAAAAGTATTAATCGACGAGGGAATGACTTGAGGGCGCAGCGGTTGTTAAGATTTTAGAGTAAATTTAAGGGTTGGTGATGAGGTAAGGGCCTCGACACCAACCAAAAAATGCCTTATTTGGGATTAAAAGTCGTGATTTAGTGGTCTTGTTGAGCGTGAAGGCGCTGAAAATAAATAACGGCTAAAATCGGTAAAGTGATAACAAGGGTTGATAAACTATAGCCTGTGGTTGTGCCGTTAATCAGGCAGTGAGTAAGAAACATAAACAGATCTAAAGTAACTAAACCAAAAAATGCGCCTGCTATATATTCATTTTGTGCCTTGGGTAAATCAGTTGACTGATTACTCATAGTGTTTTCCTTTTCGATATTATTTTTAGAGTTATAAGCTTTTGTGGTGTTGTGAATGCAGTATAGCGACGAAAGTTAAATGACTACAAGTTCAATTTACATATTCTATTAGAGGCGCTGTTGTTTTAGGGACCTCTTATCACGACTGTTTAAGCATGATTTGAAATGAGCAAGAAACGGGTCGTTTTCACGGTCAGGTTTACAGTAGAATAAAGTGGTTTTTATTAGATAAATAAATGGAGTTGGTTTGGGAATGACACCTATTGAGCAACATAAAAACTATCAAAAAATTTCTAAAGCGATCGATTACCTAAGTAATAATAGAGGTTTGCAACCTAGCTTGTCTGATGTTGCAGGTTATGTTGGTTTAAGTGAGTATCATTTTCAGCGTTTATTTTCTAATTGGGTGGGGGTTTCCCCAAAACAGTTTTTAATGTACCTCACTAAAGAATACGCTAAATCCAGGTTGCAGAAGTCGAGTGTTTTACAATCAGCTTTAGAAAGTGGGTTAAGTGGTTCCAGTCGTTTGCATGACTTAATGGTTACTTGTGAGGGTATTACTCCTGGCGAGTATAAAACGCTAGGTGCAGGGCTAGAGATTAGTTATGGCGTACATGAGACGCCTTTTGCGTATTGTTTGATTGCAACAACTCATAGAGGTGTATGCAAGCTGTCCTTTTTTGATGATCCGCTTGAGTCTGATACTTATATTCAAGAGCTCATGAGTGAATGGTCGAATGCAGTCATTATTCGCCAACAAAAAGACACAGAGATGCTTATAAATCGAATTTTTAATCAAACAGGCAGCGACCAAACAGGGCCCTTAAACTTGTATCTAAAAGGTACTCCATTTCAGTTGAAAGTTTGGCAGGCGTTATTATCTATCCCTAGTGGTGAGCTCTGTTCATATCAGCAAGTCGCTGATTTAATTAATGCTAAATCAAGTGTCAGAGCGGTCGCTTCTGCGATAGGGAAAAACAATATTGCTTATTTAATACCGTGCCATCGCGTTATAAAAAGCACAGGAGGATTTAATCAGTACCGTTGGGGAGCGTCACGGAAAAGAGTGATGATTACGCAAGAAGCTGCCTTAAAATTATCTGACGTTTAATGCTTTTTTTGTAGAAAGAATGAAATCAAAGCAGCTAAAGCGATAAAAACTGATGAGAAAAAAAGACACGTTGCAAAACCATAATGCAGGTATAAAAAACCTGAAAGCACGGTGCCAATTAACCGGCCTGCAGCATTCGCCATATAGTAGAAACCTACATCAAGTGAAACACCATCCTGATCTGCATAAGCAACAATAAGGTAGGAGTGAATCGAAGAGTTGATAGCAAAAAAAGCACCAAATATGAGCAGTGCAATAATGATGGTTCCAGAAGATAAATAACTGGTTGCCACCAAAGAGCTACCAAAGAATGAAAGCAGGGCTGTAATGCCAATCAAAGGTAAAGCCCATAAGAATGCAGAGCGAGCATCGGGTGCTTTTTTAGAAATAATTTTTGTCAGTTTAGGCGAAAAGGACTGAACCAAGCCATAAGCAATAACCCAAGCGGCTAAAAAAGAGCCAACTTCAATATGTTGCCAATTCAATTGGGTCTGCAAATATACCGGCAGCGCCACGACAAACCAAATATCGCGAGCACCAAATAAGAATAAACGCGCAGCTGATAAAAGGTTGATTCGAGTACTTTTAGAGAATAGCTGTTTAAATTTAGCTTTAAATGGCCGAGAACCCAAATCATGCTGCAGTAATCGTAAACTTGCGAACAGCACTGCGCTAAGCATGGCTATCATTGTTAAAATAGCCCCTTTAAAGTCGACTATGGTGAGAAGGGCAGCACCTAAGAAAAAACCGATTCCTTTTAACGCATTTTTAGAGCCAGTCAGTAAAGCCACCCACTTATAGAGTTTGTGATGAGCATCTTCTGGAATCAAAACTTTGATGCTACTTTTTGCGCTCATTTTACTTAAGTCTTTAGCGATACCTGAAAGGGCTTGAACGACCATGACATAAGCAACTGACAGAAGCGAAGGTGGTAGAAGTAGCATGGATAGAGAAATAATTTGTAATGCTAAACCGAGCTTTAAGGTTAAATTAAGCCCTTTGTGAGCAGCTAACCACCCTCCAAACAGGTTTGTCACCATGCCAAAAAATTCATATAAAATGAACAAACTGGCAATCTCTAAAGCACTGTAACCGAGTTGGTGAAAGTACAGCACCACTAACATGCGCAAAGCGCCATCTGTTAACGTAAATGCCCAATAGCACCCAGTAACAGTGAGGTATTGTGAAAGCTGTCTATCCATTTGTTTAAGGTCTGATGGTTTTAAGGCTTAAAGACTGACCAACTAAGCAAACAAGTTCCATCATGCGGTTTACATAGCCTATTTCATTGTCATACCACACAAATAGTTTTAATTGTGTATTGTTGATGACCATGGTTGAAAGCGCATCAACAATACCTGAGCGAGGGTCATTTGTGTAATCGATAGAAACTAAAGGTTTCTCCTCATAGCCTAATATATTACTTAGATAAGTTAGTGAAGCCTCTTTAAGAGCTTGGTTAACCTGATCTTTGGTCACGCTTTGTTTAAGTTCAAAAACGCAGTCAGTCAAGGATGCGTTAGCTAGCGGGACTCTAACTGCCATTCCATTTATTCGGCCTTTCAGTTCAGGAAAAATCTCGGCAATGGCGGTGGCTGACCCTGTTGATGTGGGAATGAGTGATTGACCAGATGCGCGTGCTCGGCGTAAATCTTTATGGTACTCATCTAATATACTTTGAGTGTTAGTGATATCGTGAATCGTGGTAATTGTACCGTGATGAATACCGAACTGTTTTTGAATCACATCAATCACAGGAGCAATGCAGTTTGTTGTACAGGATGCTGAGGTAACGATGTCATGTTGCTTTGCATCATATAAATGATGATTAACACCCATTACAATATTTAAGGTGCCATCTTTTACCGGAGAAGAAACAACTACCTTTTTAATACCTTGGTCCAAATAGCTTTTAAGTTTCTCTTTTGCTTTAAATTTACCCGTGCAGTCAATCAATATATCTATACCCATTGCTTTCCATGCTGTGTCTTCAATCCTTGTATTTGAAGAAAAGCTCAAGGTTTTGCCGTCAATGGTTAAAGAAGGTCCCTGAGTAGAAATATCATGCTCCCAAGTGCCGTGTACTGAGTCATATTTGAGTAGGTGCGCTGCAGATTCGCAGCTTCCGGCAACTTCATTAATATGTACAAATTCAAACTCGCCCCCATTTGCTTGATCAAAGGAAGGCCATTCCCAGGCAGCTCTTAAGGCTAAGCGTCCCATCCTGCCAAAACCATTAATTGCGACACGAATTGTCATAAATCACCTTGAGATAATATTGATGAGGTACTTGTTGAAGTTAGATTTGTAGAACAGCCATCTGTGCTCAGATTTAATCGTTTTAAATCTACTTCACAATCGGAACATTGTTCAAAAGCTTGCTTTAAACTTTCGACTGAGAACTGGGGTGCGCGAGTGGACTCGAGTAATGAAAACTCATAATACTGCCAATTTCCCTGACGTCGACTAGTGACTAATCGGTGCTTTTTTAAATAAGCTAAGTGTCTGGAAATAAGACTTTGAGGGAGCATCAAAGCTTCAACAATGTCGCACACACAAAGTTCACCCTTTTGCATGAGAAGGTTTAAAATTCGTAACCGAACAGGTTCTGATAGTGCTTTAAAATAGCTTGCAAGTTGGTCTGTATCCATTAGAAAAGTATATTCGCTTAAGCAAATATAGGCAAGTTCAAGTTTAAAATGAAACTTACCGTTACTATTGTGGTCCCTGATTATCTCTTTACATAGTTTATATTCAAAGGTGAAAACTGCATGGCTGAATTACTTAAACACCGATACAACAAAGCGTTAATAAAATCTTTATGTGGTGCTTTGGTGTCAGAGTATCCCAGCTTTGATCATGAAAAATTTAATGATTATGTTTTTGATGAGCTTTGGGAAGGTAAGGAACTAAAGACGCGCATGCTACATGTTTCTAGTGCGCTATATGAATTTCTACCTATGAAATATGAGGAGGCGTTGCAAATCCTTAAACCGGTCAGTTCAAATTTCTCTGGTTTTGAATTTATGATTTTTCCAAGCTTTGTCGAAATTTATGGCTTCTTACCTGAAAATTTAGATCAATTATCTGAATCTATTAAGGCATTAGAATATTTCACGGCGTATTCCAGTTCTGAGTTTGCTGTTAGGCCATTTATTCAACAATATCCGGAAAGAATGATGGTGCAGATGGCAGAATGGGCACGTTCACCCAATGAACATGTTCGTCGTCTATCAACAGAGGGTTGTCGGCCAAGGTTACCTTGGGCAATGGCTTTGCCGATGTTTAAAGAGGACCCTGATCCTGTTCTGAGCATCCTTGAATTACTTAAAGATGACAACAGTGTTTATGTTCGAAGAAGTGTTGCGAATAATCTCAATGATATTTCTAAAGATCACCCTCAACTGGTGATTAACGTTGCTCGTGCGTGGCAAGGTTTGAGTAAAGAAACGGATTGGGTTGTCAAACATGCCTGCCGTACCCTGCTTAAACAAGGTGAACCTAACACCATGGCGTTGTTTGGTTTTTCTGAGCCCAAACATATTCGGGTTGATGATTTTTATGTGCAGGATAGCTTGAAAATGGGTGGGGGGCTCCAATTTTCATTTACTTTAAGTAGTCAAAAAACCAAGCTAGGAAAGCTTAGAGTTGAATATGCTATCGACTTTGTAAAAAATAATGGCAAGCTTGCCCGAAAGGTTTTTTGTATTTCCGAGTCTGAAAATAATGTCAGCCAAAAAGTGATAAATAAAACGCATTCGTTTAAGAAAATATCAACACGAAAGTACTACTCCGGTAAGCATAGTCTGGCGATCATCGTAAATGGTTATGAGCTTGGCTCAGGCCAGTTTGAGTTGCAGGTTTAATTAGAGTTCTATATTTCCTTCAGGCAAATCATTCCTTTGCCATCGTTTTTAGCTTTATAACAGGCCTGATCTGCCGCTTTTAATAAATCGGTATATTCAATAGAGGTGTAGCTATAGCCAATGCCAATACTAGCGCCTAGCTTAACGGTTGTTTGTTTTAGCTCTTGCTGAAAATATTTAATTTTATCTAATATTTTTTGAGCGACCACATTTGCTTCATCAATAGAGTCAGACTGGATGAGAATCATAAATTCATCGCCTCCAAACCTTGCAGCAGTATCTGACTTTCTTAACGATGAACGAATAATATCGCTGATTTTAATTAATGCATCATCACCTGCTTGGTGACCAAAGGTATCGTTCAAATTCTTGAAATTATCCAGATCAATAAAAATAATAGACGTTGTGGAATTTTTAATAGGGGTGGAGGCTACCGTAGCATTAAAAATATTTCGAAACTCCTCTCTGTTCAATAATCCCACCAAACCATCATGCGTCGCCCGGTAATGTAAAGAATAATTCATTTCAATATTGTCTATCATTACGTCGTGATACTGTTTCGCAGCTCTTAACATGATCAGCATTAGTAAGCAGAGCATTGCCGAAGTCACGGCATGTGCTTCAGTGCCTTCAAGAAAAACGCGTATTACTAACGGAACTACTGATAAAAATAAGAATAATCGATAGGTTAGTAAGTCAATGGAATGCGTGCCGACAGCTGCCGCTCCCATGCCAGCAGGTAATAAAATAACTAACATTTGATAAAGGTGGTTTTCAGAACTAAAAAAGAAAATAGCAAGCAGGCCGTAGAGTAAACCAGACAAAGTTGTGAATATTCGGCTGAGTAATAACCATGTTTGAGTGCTCAGGCGAGTGCTATCTTTAAAGTAACGTTTATGAGCGAAATACCTTACTAAATTCAATATTTCACCAGCTAAAAACCACGTGAATATTTCAATTGCGGGGAAAATATTTAACAGTACTGCTGAAATGATGGCAATATTAGTGACGCTTCCAATCATTGCGCCGTTGCCATTTTTATAGAGGAGGGAAACTATTTTTTCTTCCTTCCATTGCTTGCTTGTTGTCATGTTATTAAGTTGAGTCAATTACTCGATACCTTTGTAAAATTTAACTAGCGTCTAATGTATTAATCACATCAGCAGCCCAATCCTGAGCCGATGAGAATTGATTGATTAACTCAATATCAAGTGTAGAAATTTTCTCTGGAGCTTGAGAAAGAAAAAACTCAATTTGTTTGATATTTTCAATTAAATGACCGAGCTCTCCAGTATGGTTCAAAATAGCTGCTTGAATTGTAGAGCTTAAATTCATTTGGTGAATTAAAATTTTGGGTTCTAACTCTAATAATAAATCAACACCTGAGAGCAAGCCTGCAAGAAAAGCAGTATCAGCTTGTTCTTTATTATTGGTTTGCTTCATGGTAAATAACTCGCAGGTTTTGGCCCGTGTTAGTACTATTCTGCATGACTCAATCGGCGATTTTGCATCGCAGACAAATGCAATCATAAGTGCCCATTGCTTGAGTACGTCGATGCCCAAAAAAGTGATCGCTTCTTTTAAATCGTGGATCGGGCGAGGCAGAGTAAATAAAGAGCTATTTATGAGTTTTAGAAGTTGAATTGATAGCTTGGGGTCTTGAGTAACAATGGTGGAAATTTCATCAATCGAGATATTTTTCTGATTACATTTCTTTATGATTTCAGTGGTTACTGCTGACGAGGGGCGAATTGAACTCCCTAAAACAGCTTTTGGTTTTGCGAGGTAGTAGCCCTGAAATAATTCAAAGCCCATTTCTTTGCAATGATCAAACATGTCACGATGCTCGATACGTTCAGCGAGCCAAACTACTTTAAGATGGCTTAAGTTCACCTTATTTGCTTTTACTATTTCTAGGTCTGCATCAAGTACATCAACTTTAATAAACGACACATATGGCAGAACGGGGTTCCACTGTTCGCTAAAGTCAAAGTCATCCAAGGCGAATCGGAAGCCTTTTTTATGCCATGATTTTATTGCAGATACGAACAGCTCTGTAACAGTAATACGCTCAAGCAATTCAATAATGACGGTATCTTTATCAATTGGCAAAAAGGCTTCTGACATCAGGAAGGATTCAGAAACATTGATAAAAATAGGCTGGTGCTTTTGTCCGATTTCTTCAGTTGTGCCGGTACAATAATTGACTAAAACTTCACTGGTGGCTAAATCTTCACCTGCTTCTACGGCTGTGAGGTAGTTATTGCTTCGGAATAACAATTCGAACCCAAATAGAGCGTGGTTTTTTTTATAAATGGGTTGCTTTGCAAGCAGTATGCTCTCATCAGGTAAAACCAAACTGTATTCCTCTTTATTATTTTTTGCACTAAATAAGTATAGGTCGTAAGTTAAATAGGTGTTAACTGTGTTTACTTTAATTTACGAAGTGAGCAGCTATACTTTTAGTACTATTTTTTTAGATGTGTAAATGGAAATACAAATGCCACTAAAAGGTCAGATGATAGAAACTGAAACTGACGCAGCTCAATCTGAGGATGCTACGCAGCCTATTGGTATCGCTCAACCCGCCTCATTCTTTCAACGCCTTTCTTTTCGGATGGGAGGGGGAGTGATCTTTTTTGTCATACTGGTCATGGTGGCAAATTACTACGTGACTCAAACTCGAGGGCGTGAAGTAATTGTTGAGCAAGTAAATAAGCTTAATGACAAAGTTGGTGAAGCGATTGTACTTAAATTAAATGAACGTTTAGTCGCCACAGAATCACTGACGACAGCGCTGGCAAACATTAGCTTGGTTTTACCTAAAGATGAAAAAATGTTTCAAGAAGTCATTCCGCATCTAATTGAAAATGCTGGTATGAAAAAGCTCATCGCAGGTGGTGGTATATGGCCTGAACCTAACGCATTTAAGCAAGGTATTGAGCGTCGCTCGTTTTTTTGGGGGCGTAATAGAGAAGGGATGCTTAAGTTTTATGATGACTATAATGACCCAGAAGGTAATGGGTATCATCACGAGGAGTGGTATGTGCCAGCCCGCTTTATGGCAAAAGGTGAGGTGTATTGGTCAAAGTCTTATATGGACCCATATTCACGAGAACCCATGGTGACTTGCACCGTACCTATGTGGAATGAAGATGGTTTTCAAGGGGTTGCAACGATTGACTTAAAACTCACTGGTTTATCCGGGTTTATGGCTGAACAGGCTAAATTGATCGGTGGCTATGCTTTTGCTGTGGATCGTAATAATCGGTTGTTGACATTCCCAAGTGTCCAGGAAGAATATTTTGCTTCGATCAGTCAAAATGACTTCCCCTCAATGCAAGTCTTAGCTGAAAAGAACGCTGGCTTTAATCAAATAGCTAAAATTTTGAGTGATATTGATGAAAAACAGCTTAAGGCTGTGAATAACTCAAAAACAGATAACCTGCTTAAGTTGACTCAGGAAATTAATACAGGCTCGTATCAAATTGAAGAAAAAGAAGCGTTAATGATCGCAGCAATGTTATTAAGGGAAAATGATCTATCAAGCGAAGATGAGCATTTCTTATTTGAATCAGACCCTATTTTAAATGAGCCTATTTCGGTTAGGGTGTTTACGATGATAAATACCAGCTGGAAGCTTGTCGTTTCGATGCCTGTTAAATATACCGATGCAGTAGTATTGGAAATCACTGAAAGGATGTTGAGCTTACTTTTTGTCTTATTAGCACTGAGTACTATTATCTACTTCCTCTTTTTCAAAGCCGCATTTCTTTTCCCTGTAAATAAACTGACTTCTCAGGTTCGTAAGCTTGTGAGTCGTGAAGACTATGTGACGAAATTAGACTTGGATGGCGTAGATGAGTTATCACAATTGGCAAGTTGGTTTAATATCAGAACAGCTCAATTAAGTGATGTATTAGATAAGCTAAAAGTTAAAAATATTGCCCTGGATGATGCTCGTTTAGAGTCTGATCAAGCTAATAGAACAAAGAATATATTTCTGGCCTCGATGAGCCATGACATTAGAACGCCGATGAATGCAATCGTAGGTATGTCAGATGTTCTAGGAAAGAGTGAGTTAGACTTGGAGCAGAGTAATTATGTTCGGGTCATTAACTCATCAGCCCAAGCTTTACTTTTGTTAATCAATGATATTATGGATTTTTCAAAAATTGAAGCGAATCAACTCAGCTTAGATACAACGCCTTTTAATTTGCGTGAAACCCTGGATGACTGTGCAGATTTGATTTCTTTTCAGGCAGCAGAGAAAAACCTGGAGTTTATTTATTTCTTATCACCAAATGTCAATCCTAATGTATTTGGTGACCCAGGTAGAATACGACAAGTTATTTTGAACCTTAGTGCTAACGCTTTGAAGTTTACTTCTTCTGGCCGAGTTGAATTATGGATAGAACCAACGCACCAAAGTGATGGCGCGATTAATTTGCATATAGAGGTCAGAGATACTGGAATTGGTTTATCCCCGGCCGCTCAAGAGAGTTTATTTTTACCATTTTCTCAGGGGGACTCTTCGATTGCACGGAAATATGGTGGAACCGGTTTAGGTTTGACGATCAGTAAACACCTTGCAGAATTAATGGGGGGGAATATTGAGTATAGAAGTGTAGAAAATATTGGCACGACGTTTATTTTCAATGTGAAGCTAGAGGCTCAGCGTGTAACTGATGCGCCTTATGTTGAAGATGTGGGACCCCGGGAAAACAAAGTATTGCTTGTATTGGGACACAACCACTTTCAAAATGCAGTCATTGAGCGTTATGCGGAAGCTGCATTTTATGAGTGTCATATTTGTAGCACGTTTCAAAGCTGGCTTGACGCTTTAGAAAATTGCAAATCCAATATTTGTATTAGTTTGTGTAGTGACCAAGGCTTACTCGGTGATATTGATGTATTAAATGATAGTGTCCCAGAAAAATTCGATCATCATAGAATGATTATTCTGAAGCCTCAGAATGATCGACTTTGGGAGGATTTAAAAGTGTTAGCGCCGCATTTAACAGTCCTACCTTTAACGTTGCCGCTAAAATTTGATGCATTAAAAAAACAACTTAGTGCTAACTCAAGTGTGGACGAGGTTAAACCTGTTTCTAACGCGTCACTAGAGCCGTTCAGCAAAAAACGGTTGTTGGTTGTTGAAGATAATAAAGTTAATCAACAAGTAATCATTATTATGCTGCGTCACCTAGGTTTGAGTGCTGATGTAGCAAATGATGGGGTTGAGGCTGTTGAAGCCTTGCAAAACAAAGACTATGATTTGATTTTGATGGACTGGCAAATGCCTAGAATGGACGGTCTTGAAGCTACTCGGCGTATTAGAGCCTTAAGCTTTAAGGTAAAACCAATTATCATTGCCGTCACAGCAAATGCTATGTCAGGTGATATCGATAAGTGCATCGAAGCCGGCATGGATGATTACTTAAGCAAGCCTATCAGGCGCGATAAAATAGAATCAACTTTACGCAAGTGGCTGACCTAGAAAACCACTAGAAAGTCATTGCTTACCAGTCTCGTGTTGAGTAGTTAGTTGGCGTTAAAATAGTATCAGAAGCCATTTCAAAAGCTTCAGGGTAATCTAAAGTGAAATGTAAGCCTCTACTTTCTTTCCTTTGAATCGCTGAGCAGATAATCAAATCAGCAACAGTGACAAGATTTCGTAACTCCAGTAAATCATTCGTGACACTGTAATTGCTGTAATAATCCAAAATTTCCTGATGTAATAAGTCGACGCGGTGCTTTGCTCGCTGTAAACGCTTGTTAGTCCGAACAATACCGACGTAATCCCACATGAATCGTCGGAGTTCATCCCAGTTGTGAGCAATCACGACATCTTCATCAGAATCGGTTACTTGAGATTCATCCCAAACAGGGGCTTCAGGTGGGGGAGGGATTTGATTGATTTTACGATTGATATCTTTTGCCGCTTCCTGACCATAAACGACGCACTCAAGTAAGGAGTTGCTTGCCATCCGGTTAGCGCCATGAAGGCCAGTAAAAGAAGCTTCTCCCACTGCATATAATTGGTTGATATCACTTCTTCCACGATGGTCGACCATAATACCGCCACAAGTGTAGTGTGCTGCAGGTACAATCGGAATGGGCTGTTTGGTGATATCTATACCAAAACCAAGACAGGTCTCATAAATAGTTGGGAAGTGAGATTTAACAAAATCAGCCGTTTTATGGCTAATATCGAGCAATAAGTGATCTGCGCCGATTCGTTTCATTTCATGGTCAATTGCTCTGGCAACAATATCTCTGGGTGCAAGTTCTTTTCGGTCATCAAAGCGATGCATAAAACGCTCGCCGTTTGGCAGCAATAAATGCCCACCTTCACCACGAACCGCTTCGGTAATCAAAAACGATTTAGCTTGAGGGTGATAAAGGCAGGTAGGATGAAATTGATTGAACTCCATGTTTCCTACACGGCAACCACTACGCCATGCCATTGCAATGCCGTCGCCGCTTGCACCATCAGGGTTGCTTGTATATAGATAGGCCTTGCTTGCACCGCCTGTAGCGATAATGACAAAGCGCGCTCGAAATAATTCAACATGGTTATCTTCGCGATTAAGAACGTATGCACCAACGCATCGATTTCCAGGTAAAAATAGCTTTTTATGCGTGATCAAATCAATGGCGACTCGATTCTCATGAATATCGATATTCGTCGCGGCTAAAGCCTGATCACAAAGAGCGCTTGAGATGGCGAGTCCTGTTGCATCATCTGCGTGAACAACTCTTCGGTGGCTGTGACCACCTTCTTTAGTTAAATGGTAATCGTCTTGAGCATCAGTCTCATTATTTTTTGTAAAATCCACTCCTTGTTGAATTAGCCACTCAATACTATTCCGTCCATTCTCTGCAGTTTGGCGGACAGCGTCTTTATGACATAAGCCTGCACCGGCGTTCAAGGTGTCTTTGATATGAGACTCAACATCATCTTCTTCGCTTAATACGGCTGCAATTCCGCCTTGTGCCCACGGTGTGGAACCACTGGATAGCGATGCTTTTGAAATTACCGCTATGGAGATGTCTTTGTTAAGGCATAGCGCAGCACTTAAACCCGCTGCGCCGCTGCCAATAATGAGAACGTCGTATAGAAAAGAAGCTTGCATAGATTGAGGAGTCTTAAAATAAATATAGCGCGTATTATTAACGGATTGAACTAAATTGCAAATCTCTAGTCTCTTTAGTTACTGGTTTGTTTTATTAAGCGATAGATAGGGGCTGCAATGTGTCTGGTGTGTTGAAGCAGGAAAGTGATATAAATTTAGCGGTGTTCACGAGAGACAAACGCAATAAGGGCGTTTTAATTTCCCAGCTTCTGGGTAATAATACCTATGATTTTTCTCACCCCATGTTGTCTGAAACTAAATATAAAATAAACTCTATGCATAACAGCAGTTCAGCACACTCAATTAATGCCAACTCAGAGGTCTCTGTTGATCAGAAACTTGTATTGCGGGTTCAGAAAGGGGATAAGAAAGCCTTTGATCTGTTAGTGGTGAAATATCAAGGCAAAGTCGCGTCAGTTATCTCCCGTTATGTAAAAGACCATCATGAAATCGCAGATGTTAGTCAAGAAGCCTTCATCAAAGCTTATCGGGCGCTTGAGCGCTTTCGAGGCGATAGTGCGTTTTATACATGGCTGTATCGGATCGCTATCAATTGCGCTAAAAACTATCTAGTCGCAAAAGGCCGTCGTCCGCCTGCGGCAGATGTCGATGTAGCAGATGCGGAATTTTTTTCAGGAAATCAACGCTTAAAAGAAATTGCCACACCTGAAAGCTTATTAAATAAAGAACAACTCGAAAAAGTTGTAAATGACGCTATTTTGGCACTGCCCGAAGATTTACGTATCGCTCTAACACTACGAGAATTTGATGGCTTAAGTTATGACGAAATATCGGAAGTAATGGCGTGTCCTGTTGGAACGGTTCGCTCTAGAATATTTCGGGCGAGAGACGCGGTAGATAAAGAAATTCATACACTGATGGGGCATAGCTAATGTTACATGTATTACCAGCATTAATCGTAAAAACCCACGTAAGTCAGGAGGTATCGAAATGGATGATCGTTTAAAAGAATCGATTTCGGCTTTGATAGATGATGAAGCAAATGAGTTGGAACTTCAGCGAGTACTATCTCATGCTGACAAAGATGAATTGCTTGATACCTGGGCATCTTATCACCGTGTAAGGTCTGTTTTGAAAAGTGATAATGAAGAGCTTTTAGGTATAGATATCAGTCAGTCGGTGTCACAGATAATTTCACAGGAAGCACCGTTACAATTAAATGATGAGCCCTCTGAATCTACTTTTGATAGCTCGGATCAATTTCAAAAATCCTCGTCATCGCAGTCAGAAGAACTTGTTAAAGAGGCTGGAAGAAGTCGATATACTTCTCGAATCAGCGGAGGTCTTGCTATAGCTGCTAGTGTGGCATTTGCTCTATTTTTTGTATTACAAAGCAGCGTTAATGACCCTTTGAATGTAAATGATTCACAACTTGCGGCAGTATTACCTGTAGACGCTACTTCACCGCTTCAGCGTGTGAACGTTTCAAGTGGATCATTAAATAAGCAGCCCAAGATTATCGTCGAGTTTAGTGAAGAGCATGCGCGTCGCTTTAATGAATATTTGCTAAGGCACGCAGAGCATTCGGTTGTAAGTTCTTCTGCCGGTTTAATGCCTTTAGCGCGAGTTGCTAGCGTTAATGCTGTTGGGATTTAAAAGGTATTGTGAATTAAAATGAGATGTTTGAATTATAAAATCACATATTTAAAAGAGATAGGGCAGCGTTTATTTATCTCTGTAATTAGCTGTTTGTTATTTGTTATTTCAGGTGTAGCGAATGCTGAAGCCATATCTGAACGTTCCCCGGAGCAGTGGTTGGAAAAAATGCAGTCAGCAACTGTAAATGAAAACTACCGGGGTACATTCATGTTCTCCAGAGGGAAAATGTCTAGCTCCATGAGCATTGTTCATCGCCTTCAAAATAATGAGGAGCAAGAATTATTAAAGCAGCTTGATGGTGAGATGGGTGAAATAGTACGAAATGGCACTCAGGTTATGTGTGTTTTTCCTGATAACAGGGTTGTGCAATTGGAACAGTCTAAGTACTCAAATAAAGTTGTACAGCTGTTTTCTAATTTTATGCCCGACCAAAAAAACTATCGTTTGAAAAATTTGGGTGCTTGCCGGCAAGTTGAACGACCTTGTGTGAAACTCGCTATAGAAGCTGAAGATGAGCATCGTTATAGTTACTTTCTGTGGCTCGATAAACAAACAGGCCTACTGTTGAAATCTGTTCTGAAAAATCATGAAGGCATTGATCTTGAACGATTTCAATATACGCATATTGAGTTTCCAGATGTTATTGATGATCAAGACTTAGAACCAATGAATGCTGGATCATTAATTGAACATGTCATGATACCTACAGTGAAGAAAGATATTCGTTGGCCAAATAAAATGATGTGGAAAAGTATGTGGATTCCCTCAGGTTTTATGAGAGTCAATGGTGAAAATAAGCCAGGCAGTAATGTTATGGTGTACAGTGATGGTCTTGCCAACTACAGTATTTTTGTCGAGAAAATCAAAGAAGGTATGATGCCTGAAGGTGCTTCTCAGGTGGGTGCGACTGTAGCCTATACTCAGGTGTTACAATATAATTCACACGAATATGGCGTTACTGTCATTGGTGAAATACCTGCCATGACGGCAATGCTGGTCGCTGAGTCAGTTAAACCTGAAATGCAAAAGTAGCTTTTCACTTTTATAGAAAGAAATCGATGATCGAAGAACAAGCATTAGTATTAAGTGAAGCAAAGCATGGTTATGTCAATGTCAAAATTCAACGACAGAGTGCTTGCGAAAGCTGTCAGCTAAAATCTGGGTGTGGACAAAGTGCTTTGACCAAATTTGCCAGTAATAAATGCATAGAGTTCAGTGTCTCGAATAATATTAATGCTAAACCTGGTGACATTGTCTCGTTGGCAATTTCCGAGCAAGGTTTACTGAGCGCTTCTTTACTGATGTTCATGATGCCCTTATTGTTGATGCTCTTTGTTTCAATCTTTACCAAAAGTATCTTAGGGTGGCCTGATGAAGGCGTTGCTGTAAGTGGCCTGATTTCATTATTAATAGGTTTTGGGTACGCAAGGTACTTTGCTAAGCAGCACTCGGATGATGAGCGTTTTAAGCCAGAAATGATACGTATTGACGTTGCAACCGAGAGTCGTATTAATACAAAAAACCAATATTAGTCCCCCTTCTATCAATCCTTTCCTCGCCCTTAACTATCTTTAAGTTGAAAAGAAATCTTTAAAGGCCAAACTGTCTCGTCCATATGAATTATATCTAAGTGTCTATCAAGGCATTGTGTAGGAGTATCCATGACGTATCGAAAATCATTAATCTCAACGATTTGGGTGTTTTGTCTATTTGTTTTTTTTAGTAATCACTTATTTGCGTCAGGTCTGCCTGACTTTACTGAATTGGTTGAAGATCACTCTGAGTCAGTTGTTAATATCAGTACTATCAGCCATGTAGACCAGCCATCCCAATTCCAATTTAAAGGTGATATGGAGCAATTACCTGATTTATTTAAACACTTTTTTGGCGGCGCACCAGAACGTCGCGATGATAAGGGCGGTCAGGACGGCAATGGCGGAAAGAGACAATTGAAGTCAATGGGCTCGGGTTTTATTGTCAGTGAAGACGGTATTGTACTCACCAATAATCATGTTATTGAGGGCGCAGATGAAATTTTTGTACGTTTCAATGATCGTCGAGAGTTGAAAGCAAAATTGATAGGTTCAGATAAACGTTCAGACTTAGCAGTTTTGAAAGTGGATGCCGATGATTTGCCAGCTGTAAAAATGGGCAAATCAAAAGAGCTGAAAGTTGGAGAATGGGTTTTTGCCATAGGTTCTCCTTTTGGTTTCGACTACACCGTTACCGCAGGTATTGTGAGCGCGAAAGGTCGAAGCCTTCCTAATGAAAACTACGTGCCTTTTATCCAAACAGATGTCGCGATTAATCCAGGTAATTCCGGTGGCCCTCTTTTTAATATGGAGGGCGAGGTTATCGGTATTAATTCCCAGATTTATACCCGTTCAGGTGGTTTTATGGGGGTGTCATTTGCTATTCCTATTGATGTGGCAATGGAAGTTGTTGAACAGCTTAAAGGGCAAGGATATGTCTCTCGCGGCTGGTTGGGCGTATTAATTCAAGAAGTAAGCAAAGGTCTTGCTGAGTCATTTGGTTTAGATAAACCGTATGGTGCTTTAGTATCACAAGTACTTGAAGACTCTCCAGCTGCCGATGCTGGTCTGAGAGCTGGTGATGTGATTATCAAATATGAAGGTGAAGAAATTGGACTTTCCTCAGAGCTTCCACAATTAGTTGGTCGAACAAAAGTTGGCGAGAAAGTTGAGATGGTTGTTGTTCGAGATGGGGGGGAGAAAGAAATTACCCTTAAAATTGGAGAGCTTCCTAATACCAACAAAACGCCGGTTGAACTCGACTCACCCACGATTAAGAAAAATAATCGCTTAGGTGTTAACGTAAGAAAAATCGATGATAAAACACTGGCAGAATTGAACCTTGATAGTGGTGTACAGGTTATTCAGGTGCTAGATCAACCCGCGCGGAAAGCAGGTATTCGACAAGGTGATATTATTACTCGTTTAAATAATCAAGGTTTCAAAACCCTAACTGATTTTTTCAATGTCGTTGAAAGTTTACCTAGTAATCGCTCTGTTCCTGTTTTAGTGGTTCGACAAGGTAATCCTCTATTTATAGTGATAAAAATCGAAGATTAATATTTCGAATGAGATGCATCATAGAAATGACGCATCTCAAACTTCTGTCATCCCAATATCCCTTTTTTTTCGTCATTCCCGTAGTCACTTGTGCGGGAATCTAGTTCTATTAATGCCTGAGTGTAACATCATATATCGAGTAAACCGTCACTTATAGGATGCGCCATGCGCACCGGTTCAAACACCGCTTTCGTGTCAAGCGCTCTATTCAACCGGTTTATCATTCAATAATAAGCGAGCAATAGGAATTACATCAGTTGCTAATAGACCGCGCTGACCATTTTTATCGGCAGCAATGTCTGCCGCATTGGCATGAAGACAAACCGCCAGTTCAAGTGCAAACCCTTTGTTTAGACCTTGTGCAAGTAAAGCACCTAATATGCCACTTAATACATCACCCATTCCACCCGTAGCCATACCCGGATTGCCATAAGGGCATACTGTAACTGATTGATCTTCGTGAGTGATTAAACTTCCGCTACCTTTTAATAGCACTGAGCCCCCCCATTTTTTTTGGAGTGCTTGAACTGCTTTGAATCGATCCTCTTGAATAATGGCTGTTTCAGTACCTAATAAACGTGCAGCTTCGCCGGGGTGAGGCGTTAATATATGCTCAGCATGTAACACCCAGCTTGGGTTTATACAAATAAGGTTCAAGGCATCAGCATCAATGACAATGGGTTTCATGCTTTTTAGAGCAAATAATAGCATTTGTTCTGACCATGCTGATTGTCCTAAACCCGGACCGATTACGATAACAGTCGCCTTAGCTAATAAAGGTAGAAGTTGACCCGTATTAGTAACAGTTTTAACCATGATTTCAGGTTGGCGTGATAGTAAGGCAGAAACATGCTCAGACTGGGTTGCGACACTGACTAGTCCTGCACCTATTCTGGCAGCGGACTCAGCAGCCATTAAAATCGCGCCACCATAACCACGGTCTCCACCTATCAATAAAACATGCCCGCATTGGCCTTTGTGCATGTCTGCATTTCTAGGCTTTAAGTTCTTTAATAATGTGGGTAAATTTAGCAACTTGGCATCAACAGGGACTTGGCTATAGATGTTTTCAGTTATGTCTAAATCATCATAAAAAATATCCCCGCAATAGTGCTGACCACGTGCTGTGAGCATTCCTCGTTTTAATCCGATAAAGGTGGCAGTACATTTTGCTTCAATGGCAATGCCTAATGCCTGACCTGTGTCCGCTGATAATCCAGAGGGTATATCAATCGCTAGAGTGGGGGCTTTAGATTGGTTGCAAAGTAAAATAGCTTTCTTATAAAGCCCGCTAACTTCAGCGTTAAGACCGGTACCTAGCAGTGCATCGATGATGACCATATCTTGATCTGCCGATAAAACAGCATCACTTTTTTTGGTGAATGGCAGGCATTCGACACCATTTTCGATACAGTACTGATATGCAAGTAAAGCATCCTTTTTAAGATTTTCAGGTGGGGAGATAAAATACAGGCTGACACGAAAGCCTCTTTTTTTAGCGATGCCTGCAAAAATATAACCGTCGCCAGCATTATTACCGCTGCCACAAAATACATAAATTTGTTTACAGCCGTCCCATTGTTTAACAAATGTACGAAATGCAAAGCGAGCAGCTTTTTGCATTAGTTCAAAGCCATCGATACCATGGTCTTCAATGGCAATACGGTCAAGCTCGCGAACTTGCTGAGCGGTGTATAAATTTACTGTCATATTCATTCCACGTTATAGTTTGAACTATGAAAAACAGCTCGAATTTAGGAAAACAAAAGACTTATATGATTATTAGACGAATCCACTCAGCTGACAACCTATTAATGGGAGAAATTATTCGTGAAGTCTTAACTGAGTTTGGTGCTAACCGGCCAGGTTTTGCTTGGCAGGACCCCGAATTGGATCATTTATCAGCAGCATATGCCGGAAAAGGGCATGCTTACTATGTCATAGAAAATGAAGGGCGCGTCATTGGTGGCGGTGGCGTTGGTCATTTCTCATGTCACTTAGAAAAATGTTGTGAGCTGCAAAAAATGTACTTACTACCTGAAGCAAGAGGTAAGGGCTGGGGGGAGAGGTTGATCGATGAGTTGTTAATTGAAGCTAAACAAATGAGTTATCGGTTTTGTTATCTTGAAACATTAAAAAGTATGTCTAAGGCTGTTTCCCTTTATCAACGAAAAGGTTTTGAAACTCTTAAAAGCCCTTTGGGAGATAGTGGACATAATGCTTGTGACGAATGGTATTTGCGAGATTTAAATATAATACAACCCCTTTGAATCACTGAAAATATTTTTAGAACTCATTATAAAAATCAGTCGTTTATTGAGGTACAATTCAGGTTTTTTCGCTTGCCTTAATCGGTATTATCAATCCCGTAAAGAAATAGAGATGAACTTTAAGAGGTAAAAATGATAGAAGCAACTGATAAAATTATCAGTCCAAAATTTGAACGCTTGATAATTCTAGCAACCAGAGCATCTGTTTTCGTTGCATTTATTTTGTTAGTAATTAAAGTCTACGCTTGGTTAGCAACAGGATCTATGGGGGTTTTAGCAGCGTTAGTTGACTCACTATTAGACTTAGGCGCATCACTTATTAATATGTTTGCAGTGCGTTATGCTTTGATGCCCGCAGATGAAGAACATCGTTTTGGTCATGGTAAAGCGGAAGCTTTAGCAGGATTAGGTCAGGCTGCATTTATTGTAAGTTCTGCTTTGTTTCTAATTATTTATACCTTGGAAAGAATCGTTCACCCTGAATTACTTGAGTCTTTTGAGGTGGGGTTTAGTGTCATTGGTATTTCTATGATTATGACTTTTATTTTAGTCATTTTTCAACGACATGTGGTCAAATTAACCGGCTCTATTGCCGTGAAAGCAGATTCAGTTCATTACGCTTCAGATCTAGTGACCAATGCCGGAATTTTGATTGGCTTGTTATTATATCATTTTGGATGGCTCTACTCTGACCCAGTGATTGGATTATTGATCGGGGTGTATATTTTGAAATGTGCATTGGAAATAGGGTATGAGTCCGTGCAATTGCTGCTTGACCGGGAGCTGCCCGATGAAGAGCAGGCGCTCATTCATAAACTGGCAACAAAACATCCAGAAGTGATTGAAGTACATGATGTGAGAACAAGGCAGTCAGGGCAAACCAAATTTATTCAATTACATCTTGTTCTTGATGGTGGTTTAACGTTAGCTGAGGCGCACAGACTGAGTGATGAAGTAGAAATCAATATTAGAAAAGAGTTTCAGTATGCGGATATTCTGATTCATCAAGATCCACATACCGAACGCTCCGATAGTTAAAGGCTATTCTCTATTACTTGCCGTGCATTCGGCGCTTGTTGGGGATAACTTACAGCGAACCTTACGTAATAGTTTTAGGGTTCGTTTGTCGTAAATACCCCGCTCACCTAGTTCTAACCGACTTTCTCTAAAATCTTCAGTCCAATAGTCATAAAGATGATCGGGGATATCAATCCAGTATTTATCCGGAATGGTTGCCTCTGGATCAGTCAGGAACTTCACAAATTTGGAATAATCCTCGACGGCTTTATTTCGAGCTTTCTGGAAAAAACCTTCGGGAAATTTTTCCCAGCGCGCGATGACCTGCATAGTGATATAGAGGAAAGGCTCTCTATATATGCCTCCATCTGGTTCTAAACCTTTGTGCATCTCAAAGGGCTCATACACAATTGCTGGTGCAGCCGTTAGATCTACGGTGCCATTATTGAATTTTAGAATAGAATTAAAAATGGTTGAGTTAACAGGGGTCATACCATGTTTTTGAGTTAAGTATTCTGACTCAGGGATGCCATCTAGTACGGCTACTCGTTTTCCGGCGAAGTCTTTAGGTCGCAGTATTGTTTTGTCTCGAGTGAACATAAAAATAGCGCCAGCTGGTCCCATAGCCAAAACTTCATATTCGCCTACCCGCATCAGTTTGGCTGCTTTAGGTGAGCTAAGTGATTTAATGATAATACCTAGATGCTCATAACTCGGAATGGCTCCAATGGCACCTAAACTCCCCGTAAAGGAATTGAATTCCCGCGCACGAAAGCCAAGCATATTAACCGCATCGCAACGGCCTAGTTTGAATTCGTCAATAGCAATACGTTCATCTGTGTAAACTTCGTAAGAGAGGTCTACACCCCATTTGTATGCATAAATTTTGGCCTCTTTCATTATCTGCCCAGCGGGCCCCGCTTTTCCAATAGGGTCCCAGACGCACATATGTATTGGTACAACTTCTTGAGCTAAAAGTCGTGTGCTCATGAATGAGGTTAATATGGAAAGTAATAGAAATAGCGTGATATTAGATTTTGAGTTCATAGCGAGTGATTGTTTTTATTGGGAAAGGCTCATCTTAACGATGAAGCGCATTGCTGTCATGCTTAAGTAGGCAAAATCAAAAATTATAAAAAGAAATTCTTTTGATTGTTGAATTGTTAAAAAGAGGGTGAGTAAACAAGTTATCAAGGTTTCCTCTAGATTTGTCTGAAATCACACAAAGAAGATCTATGATTAACTCGAGAGTTTTTGACTTTGATAACATGATTTTGGTCTGTTTTTGAGCCCTTAACGTCAGAGTATAGAGACATTAAGTGATTTCTCTTCTAGGTATTTATAGTCTATAACTTTATTTATCAAATAACTCTATTCAGGCGGAGAGTGGCCTCTGTATGCCAGATATATTAAATAATAAGCGTTCTTTGGGCTTATATGGTGCATTATTTATAAGCTATTTTTTAATCGGCCATTTTCTATCATCCATCTCTTTTCAATCACAAATTATACCTATCTGGCTGCCTGCAGGCATTGCCTTGGTGGGATGCTTTATCTGGTGGTGGCGGTTTCTACCTGCGGTGTTTATTGCCTCAATGGCTTTTAACTATTCTGTTCATCCCTTTGCAGATATTGCTAACTTATTTGGTGCGCCCGGGGCTGAATTACTGGTAATTGCCTCGGGTGCGACACTTCAGGCTCTGGTGGGAAGTGCGTTATTACGGTACTGGATTGGAAATCCGCTCACACAATCCTCAAACATTAAACTATTTTATTTCATTTTTGTGGTTGGTATTCTGGTTAACCTCATTTCCGCCAACATAGGGATTGTTGCGTTAAGTACCTTCAATCCTAATTACAGTCAGGACAATTACTGGTTGAATGTTGTCTACTGGTGGTTGGGTGACTCATTAGGCGTCTTATTAGTGACGCCCTTTGTGCTGAGTATATTAAGTTTGAATAAAACTGCTCAGCAAGACCGGAAGTCCCGTTTTATTATTCCAGCTTCGGTTGTTTTTTTATTTTTTTCAGTATTAGTTTTGACAGCATTCTTTATCGAATTTTCAAATGAAAGTGCACGTAAATCAGCTGTCAGGGAAATGAAAACGGTGGAAAACGGTTTATATCGAGAGCTAAACAATAGTTTGGCCCAGCTTCAAAATCTGGCGAGTTTTATTCAAAGCACTCCTGATATGGATAGAGACGAGTTTTCAATATTTGTTAATACACTTACACAGTCACACCCAACCATTAAAGCAATGTCTTGGAACCCTATTATCATGAGTGAAAATAGGCCAGAAGCTGAAGAAGAGTTAAGTGCAATTTACAATAAACCTATGGTGATCAAGGGGAAGCCTTTAAAAAGGGAAGACCCCATAGTTTTCGTAAAACTGATCAGTCCTGAGCAAGGGAATTCTAAAGCGATAGGCTTTAATGTGTATTCAAACAGTAAGAGAAAAGCAACTCTGAATACCGCTCAAAGACTCTTTCAACCTCAAGCAACGCCTATTATTAATCTGGTTCAATCAAACTCTCAAGAGCCTGCTTACTTACTATTTTTCCCTGTATTCAGGCCATTAAATGATGATTCGGGTTCATCATCTAAAAAACTAATGGGTTATGCAACTGGCGTCTTCTTGGCTGAAAAAATGATACAACGGGCCTTTAATTTAGATGAAAGCCATTTGTTTAAATATGAAATATATGAAAAAGGTCAGTCTGTTGCCTTCTCATCAAATACAGGGGGCTCTGAATTAATTTTAGGAAGTGAGACGACTTTACAAGAAATCGATTTTCATTTGGCAGGGCAAGTTTGGCATCTGAACTTGCTTGCCGATAAAGAAGCTTTAGCGCAGCAACAGAGCAAGTCTTATTTGGTTTTATTTGCGCTGGAAGTCGTTATTGTTATTTTTATTATTCTGTTGATTTTGATGATGCATGTTCGACAGGTGGGCTTAGACGCCTTGGTTAAGGAGAAAACGGAGTCTCTGCGCTTGGCTGTTAAATCGTCTAATGAGGCGAATATGGCAAAAAGTCGCTTCCTTGCAAATATGAGTCATGAGATAAGAACGCCTATGAACGCAGTGCTTGGTTTCTCTCGCTTGGCTAAAGCATCAGAGGATATTGGTGAGATAAAAGACCATCTAGAAAAAATTGAAGTGTCATCTGATATATTGTTAAACATCGTGAACGATATTTTGGATATTTCCAAGATTGAATCCGGGAAGCTGGTTTTATCTCATGAAGCCTTGGATATGCATCAAGTCTTAGCCCGAATTGACACCCTTTTTGATAGCCAGGTATCCAGTAAAAACCTAATTTGGGAACTAATAGATAATTTACCACCGGATTTATACTTTAATGGTGACCAACTCAGAATAGAACAAGTGTTGCTCAACTTGTGTGGAAATGCTTTAAAGTTTACAGAGTCGGGTAGTATTCAGCTTGTCGCAAATTTAAGCCAAAAAACTGATAAGCAGGCAGAAATCAGTATCGTCGTCAAAGACACTGGTATTGGGATAGCACGTGAAAATCAGGCACAACTATTTAATGTTTTTTCTCAGGCTGATGAGTCTACTTCTCGTACCTATGGCGGTACAGGGCTGGGTTTAGCTATTTCAAAAGAGTTAAGTCTGCTGATGCACGGAGATATCACGATTATAAGTCACAAGGGTAAAGGCTCAGCGTTTGAATTTACATTTAAAATGGATCTTTCTGAGGAAAAACCACTAGAAAATGACAGCTACGAAACAAAAGATTTTTCTCACTTAAAGGTTTTAGTCGCTGAGGATAATAAAATGAATCAACTACTGATTCAGGCGATATTAGAGAGTCTGGGGATTTTGCCGGTGATTGTTGATGATGGATTGCAAGCCCTTGAGATGGTTCAAGAAAAAGAATTCGATTTGGTTTTGATGGACTGTCAAATGCCTGTCATGGATGGTTATGTTGCAACAGCTAAAATAAGACAAGTACCTCATCTAAAGAATTTGCCCATTTTCGCTTTAACCGCTGATGTGAATGTCGCAAGTAAACAGCGGGCACTAGAGGTTGGATTTAGCGAACACTTATCGAAACCCATTATTGTTGAGCAGCTCGTTAAGTGCCTTCAAAGTGTTTGATTCGCTGTATAAGTTTGTTTAGTTGATGTTTAGGTTATTGCTGTGAATCGGTATTTGAGGTTTCTTCCATCGCCTTGATGATTTTCTTAGCAAAGTCGTTGTATGAATGTTCCCATGCCTGTCGTAACTCATCATTCCATATGTCGTTGAGATTTTTCTCTAATGCAAATAAGAGGCAGTGAAGGAAGGTGTTAAAATCATCGGGGTTGACTGAAAGTGCCTTGTGTTTTTTAGCAAGCGATGAAGCAATAGCGGTGCCGCTATCAGTGCCGTGCCCATAGTACAACGAACTCTCACAGACTAGTTCGGTAACCATCGATAATAACCTGGCACGTTGTACACTTTTATCCTGTTTGAATAATTCAAACCTGCCGGGATTAGCCTCGACAAATATGCGGTGAAAATCGATAGAAAAAGCATTAAGTTTGCCAGATCGTTTTAACGTACTCCAAGAGGACTTCATGATATCTAACTGCTTATTATCTACTTGTAATTTCGGCATAGTATTTATCCCAATGGCTACAAATATAGAGATTCCTGCATAGGTTTTGAATATATCAGTACTTAGACTTAATCACATCAATACCCTGTTAATGATAGCAGTAAGAATGTGATATCGAGTACTTGTATTTGTGCCTAAGGTGCTTGATTACTATTCCAAAATTTGAAATGTCAGGAAAATGACCAGAACTGCTCGTTGTAATAAGTCGCGGTTCTGTTTGGATAGCTAAGGGCATAGCGCTTCGGTTTTCAAGTAATATTATTCTCGGTTACTTGCCGTGCACTCAGCGCTTTTTGGGGCGAGTTTACAACGCACTTTGCGTAGAAGTTTTAAGGTTCGCTTATCATAGATACCGCGCTCTCCGAGCTCTAAACGACTTTCCCTGAAATCTTCAACCCAGTAATCATAAAGGTGGTCGGGGATATCGATCCAGTATTTCTCAGGAATCGTAGCTTCCGGGTCTTTCAGGAATTTTACAAACTCCGGGTATTTCTCAACAGCTTTATTTCGTGCTTTTTGGAAAAAACCTTCTGGGAATTTCTCCCAGCGCGCAATGACTTGCATGGTGATATAAAGGAAAGGTTCTTTATAGATACCGCCATCAGGTTCTAAACCTTTATGCATTTCGAAAGGTTCATAAACAATGGCTGGTGCGGCAGTAAGGTCAACAGTGCCATTGTTGAATTTTAAAATGGAATTGAAAATGGTTGAATTAACAGGCGTGATACCATATTTTTGTGAAAGGTACTCTGATTCAGGAATACCATCAAGTACGGCCATTCGTTTTCCTGCAAAGTCCTTAGGTTGCAGAATTGAACGGTCACGAGTAAACATAAAAATAGCCCCTGCCGGTCCAATTCCCATAACCTCATACTCACCTACACGCATTAACTTGGCAGCCTTAGGTGAACTAATAGTTTTAATGATAATGCCTAAATGTTCGTAACTTGGAATCGCTCCAATGGCGCCTAAACTGCCAGTAAAAGTATTGAATTCACGCACACGAAAACCTAGTAGATTGACGGCATCACAGCGGCCTAACTTGAATTCATCGATGGCGATGCGTTCATCGGTGTAAACTTCGTAACTCAGGTCTACTCCCCAATTAAACGCATGGATTTTAGATTCTTTCATAATTTGACCAACAGGGCCCGCCTTTCCGATAGGGTCCCAGACGCACATGTTGATTGGAACAGTCTCTTGTGCGAATACTTGCGGGCTGATGATTGTTGCATTAGATATGATTAGAAGCAGGAATAAATTTAAAGTATTGAGAGACTTGATCATCATATATTATCGATTATTATTTGTTGAATGAGGCCTTATCTTAACGAGCAACAACGCGACTGTCATGCTTAAAACTGTGCATAGTTCATAATGTGAATTAAATTAATATTTATCGTTCTTTTTAAAGCTGATAATCACTGACTTTACTGCTCAGTCTTAGAATAAATTATAGAAATGAGTTATATTTCTCCCGTTAGATACGGGCTTGGAAAATCAAGTGTTCAAAAAGCTATTTTATCGGGATAAGTATGACTAAATGGAATTTGGGTTGTTTGGGGTTAAAGCGATTTTGTACTTTTACTTTATTAAGTTTGATCATACATTGTTCTAATGCTTGGTCTGAAGTGTACCAATGGAAAGATGAAAACGGGCAAGTACATTTTGGTGATCGGCCGCCAACTGGTCAGCATTCAGACAATATTTCTAGCCAGTTAGATCATATCAATATTTCTACAGACCTAAGTTCTCCAGAACTGATGTTGAAGCATGCAGAACAAAAAGAGGCCAAGCAAAATGAAAAGCGGCAAAAACTTATAGATCAACAAAAAAAAATGCCGTCATTATCTGAAGTATGTATAAATGCTAGAAACTATCTATCAAAAATAGAAGGGCGAGTGGTGTTCACCGATGAGCAAGGTAAAGAAATGAAAGTGAGCGAGCAAGAACGAAAAAATGAAGTAATTAAATTGAAAAAAATAATTCGTCAAAAATGTCACTAAGCAAAATTTAAATGATGAAGATTAACTTGGTTTTCGCTTTAGCCTTATGTTGTTGTAGTTCCTCGCTTCTGGCTGAAATATATAAATATAAAGATTCTAGTGGGAAGTGGACTTTTTCGGATAAAAAGCCTGAGCTAATAGCACCTGCAAATATCGAAGAAATCAAGTATGCCAAAACTAAGCAGAAGTTTACACGCCCCAGTTTGGATGTTGAAGCTGATGGCCGGTATATCACCTATAGGGTGCGTAATCCGTTTCATGCCATGGTCCAGTGTTTTCTTAGGTTTGATGACGATAAAGACGTAAAACGAGTTAGTAAAATGATCGCTGCTGACTCCACTAAAGTACTTTATAAATCAGAATCAAATAAGAGAAAAAGAGCTTATGATTTTTGGTGTGTGATTGGGGACCCTAAAAGTCAGCCTTTAACCTCCTTGGTTTTACCCCCTTTTTTAGACTTCAAACCGATGAGAATTAGTCAGGGATTTAAAGGTAAATTTAGCCACCACCGACAACCTAGTCTTTATGCTGTCGATATCGGCATGCCCGTGAGTACAAAAATAGTTGCGGTTAAAAAAGGTGTGGTGATAAGTACAAAAGATGATTATGCCGTAGCAGGTGTATCAAGCCCCTTTTTCTTCGATAAAGCAAATTATGTCGATATTATGCATGATGATGGCTCTTATGCTATTTACGCGCATTTGTTGTTAGGTAGTGTAAAAGTAAAAAAAGGTCAAGCGGTAGACGCGGGGCAGGTTATTGGTTTATCAGGTAATACCGGTTATTCAACGGGACCGCATTTACACTTTGCAATTAGGCATAATGCCCGAGGCAGAACCAAATCTATTCCGTTTAAATTCACTCAACCCAATAAGAAAGCTGTTACGCCAAAGCGTGGTGTATGGCTTCTTCCTGATACAGAATCTTTGGTTCATTGAGCTAAAAAGGGGGGCAATCAGTATAAGGTGTCTTTTGAATAATGAACTGTGTTTGATTAACTATATAGAGTGGAATACTGACAATAGGCTTAGTTAGTACCACCTAGTGTTAATTAGTAGCGGTGCTTTAAAAAGCACCGCTACTAGCAAGATCAGTTAACGCTGATTAGCAGACTTCAATCATTACCGGGTTTTCTTCACGATCAAAAATTACGTACTGAGCCATCGACTGCCCAGAAGAAAGATCATTTGTCATTTTGTTTAAGAACGGCTCCGCTTCATCAACGGTAGGTGCTACTCCATCTTTCCCGGAAAGGCCTACGGCAATCACAAAGTCCCAGTCTTTAGAGATGCTATCGGCTTCTTCTGACAGTGTTTTAAATGATTCAATTTCTTCAGGAAGCTTATCCACACACATAACGGGTGATAATGTTCCATGCTGTTCGTCATTTTTCTTTTTCTTTTTCTTTTTAGAGTCACTACTACCTTCGGCTTTGGCGAATAAAAACAATAGTCGTTGTGGTTGATCTTGTTCTGTCGCTGCGACAAGTAATTGCTCAAAGTTTGAAATCATTTAGCGTTAGCCTTTAAAAATTAATAGGAATAATTTATGAGCGTATAGTACCTTTTAGAGTGTCATTTTAAAATGATTCTTATCAAGCCCTGTCATTTGTTTTGCATCTGGTTATTAAGTTTTTACAAGCCTCGCAAGCTAACTATTAAGCTATAGTCAGGTGCTAGAAACTAAAACTGTCGTATTAAATGCTTTCAAGCTATATTCAGATAAAGCGACTTAACTCTATTTCGAAGAAGGGTGTATGGATTTACCAGTTTTTTTAAATGCTTTGACAGCATTGTTTGTCATTATTGACCCCATTGGTACTGCGCTAATTTTTCATGCCATTGCACCGAGTGAGGTTCTACGTGTTCGAATACAAATTGCTCTAAAAGCAATTCTTATTTCAGCGGTATTATTGGTGGCATTTGGTAATTATGGTGAAGTTTTACTCGAACAGCTAGGTATTAGCATTCATGCTTTACGTATATCTGGCGGTTTATTACTGTTCTATACAGCGTTTAACATGGTTACCAGTGAATTGAAATTCTCAAAAGGGAGTGACATTGTTGATATTTCAGTCTTTCCCTTATCTATCCCGTTGCTGGCAGGACCAGGCTCTTTGACAGTTTCCATTTTATTGTTTTCAAATGCGAGTCATGGAGCAGAGCGGTTAGGGGTATTGTTTGCGGTTATCATCGTTTGTGGCTTAACGTTTATCGCGATGATACTTTCTAAATATGTAAAACGCCTTATCGGGAAGACCGGAGATGAAATTCTAAGGCGTTTTTTAGGCGTGTTATTAGCTGCATTGGCGATTCAGTTTATATTTGATGGCGCCATGAATATTATTCATTAATCGACTAAAACGGTGCCTTGTTTAAAGGGAGTTGAAGGTCTTGTTTCATCATTCACAGCCGATTTAAAAATATTCTTCACTAGGCTTTGTGATTGGAATAAATGTGAAAAATTGGTATCGAGCGTTTGTTTCTTCAGCGTTTCGTACTGAAGCTTTTCATTTTCTATTTTTTCAAATTGTAAGGTTTGAACACGAGTTAAGTCTTGTACTGCTAGTAACTGAGCTGCTGGCGTTGTCATAAAAAACCTTTGTGAATACTGAATTGAAATTGACGTATGAAGTATAGAAGTTATCCTCTGGTTTGATTAGCAATAATCTGTACGGGAATGGTTAAGATTTGTTTCAAATGAATGTTGTTTGAGTTATTTCAATGTAAATAACTCTTAGTTATTTCTGGTGCATAGGGGGTCTATCCACTCAGCATTCTTCTCTATAACAATGATTGCAAGGCTTCTTCGGGTAGAATGGCTCTCCTTCGTTGCGCCAAACCTACTGTTGAGCATGTGAGTTGATTGCGCATGATGCTTAGTCCTTGTAGTAAATCTGAATTTTCAGACAAAGCTGCTTTAATTCCTTTATTTGCTAATTCTAAGATATAGGGTAGCGTTGCATTGTTTAATGCTTGGGTTGAGGTTCTTGAAAGTGCTCCCGGCATATTAGCGACACAATAATGAACAACATTATCAACAACAAAAGTCGGTTCTGCATGAGTGGTCGGGTGAGAGGTTTCAACACAGCCTCCTTGATCAATGGCAACATCGACAATTACAGCACCTCTCTTCATTGTTTTTAGCTGCTTTCGGGCCACTAATTTTGGTGCTTCTGCGCCTGGAACAAGTACGGCGCCGATAACTAAATCTGCTAAACGGAGTTGGTCGGCCAAGGTATGTTTCGTTGAAAATAGTGTTTTTATACGGTTACCATATAATGAATCAAGGTGGCGTAAGGCATCGAGTGATTTATCTAACACGACGACATTAGCGCCTAAGCCAACAGCCATTTGTGTCGCGTTGGACCCTACGACTCCCGCACCAATAACTAATACCGTGGCAGGTTCTACGCCAGGAACGCCCCCAAGCAAGACCCCTCGGCCTTGCTGTGATTTTTCTAAGCAGTGAGCACCAGCCTGAATACTCATACGGCCTGCAACTTCAGACATTGGGGCGAGTAAAGGTAAGTGCCCATGACTATCTGTAACAGTCTCATAGGCGATGCAAGTCGCGCCGCTGGCAAGGAGTTCTTTTGTTTGAGGAATATCAGGGGCAAGGTGTAAGTAAGTAAATAATGTCTGGCCCTGATGAAGTAGCGCACGTTCCTCGGCCTGAGGTTCTTTGACTTTTATGATTAATTCAGCGGCTTTAAAAATTTCAGCCGCACTTTGGATAATGCTTGCACCAGCTGTTTTAAAGTCTGCATCTTCAAAGCCGCAGCCTACGCCTGCACTTTTTTCAACCTGAACCTCGTGACCAGCTTGGCATAATTCATGAACAGAAGCGGGTGTTAAGCCAACACGAAACTCATTGTTTTTGATTTCTTTAGGTAAGCCAATCAGCATGTTTTGACCCTCAAAAATGAACGATCTATAAACACTATAAGTGTAGTTCAGAAATGAGGGTCTTGACACATCATTGATAGGCGAATCTTTTTAAAAGCTATGGCCGTGTCATATTCCTTAAAAGTTTAATAAATTCAGTGATGTGACCATACAATAAATCGACTTATGCTTTGATTGATTTGGGCGATGAATACTTTAGAATTCTCTGCACAACAGTGATGTACTGCTTGCTAAGCGAACCTGTATTATAAGGAATACCATATTTATGGCAGACAGCTTGTACTTTTATCGACATATCCGGGTAATGAGGTGCGGGTACGTCAGGGTACAAGTGGTGTTCAGTTTGGCAACTTAAATGGCCTGTTAATATATGGAACAATTTTTTTCCCTCAAGGTTTGAAGAACCTAATATTTGTCGGTAATACCATTCACCTTGTGTTTCATTTTCGATCTCTGCTGGTTGAAATGTATGGATGTCTTCAGTGAAATGGCCGCAGAAAATAATGGTAGATGTCCATAAATTACGAATGATATTAGCAATAAAATTCCCTGTCAGTACTTGCAAAGCAACTGGCCAGCAAAGTAGTGGAAAGAAAATATAATCTTTAAAAATTTGTCGCCCGGCTTTTTTAAAGAATGCATCTTTTAGCGCTTTTCGTGAGATTGGCAGGCTGCTGACTTCGCGTCGCTTGCCCATGAATATACGTTCAGCAGCGACCTCATGATAGGCGACTCCCCATTCAAACAGAGCACTTAAACCTAAATAGTGTAAAAACTGAAAGCGATTTTTAGGCTTCCAGGGAAGGTCATCACTAAGACGAAGTGTTCCATAGCCAAAGTCTCGATCCTTACCAATTACATTGGTATAGGTATGATGTTCATGGTTGTGGTAACGCTTCCAGGAGCCACCATCGCCAGCGATATCCCATTCAAAATTACGCGAATTGATGTTTGGGTCATTCATCCAGTCATATTGCCCGTGCATCACATTATGGCCAATTTCCATATTATCTAGAATTTTTGCCAGTGCTAATAATCCGACGCCTATTACCCATAGTGCAGGGCTAATAAACCCCAAAACCATGACTATTCGTCCGATAATTTCACTACTACGCTGAATACCTATTAAGCGTCGAATATAGCGGGCATCTTTTTCTCCAACTTCACTCATTGCATCAGAGCGAATTTGATCAAGTTCTTCCGCGAACTGGTCTAAAGTTCTTGTATCTGGTTTTTGCATGATTAATTCCTGATTTAATTTAAAGTTCGAGCTCAACATGACCAACCGGTACTGAAAGGCAGAGCTGAATCTCTTCGCTTCCTGAGTCAGAGTATTGCTTGGTTTTTGTGTTATAAACCCGCCCTTGTTTTTTCTTGCAAATACATTGGTGACAAATACCGATTCGACAGCCTGCAATAGGGTTTAACCCTTCTTTTTCGGCCATATCCAAGAGAGTCTGAGGACTAGCTTCCGGTTTAAAACTTACTTGCTTATTTGAATTTAGGTAATCAACTTGAATAAACTCTTCTTCTTCAATATCGAGAGGAGAATCTTGAATGTTAATGGGAGTAGCGCCGAAATACTCAAAATGAATATTGGCTTCGGGAATAAGATTCTCTTTGAGTAAGTTGTTGGTTGTTTCAATCATTTTTGTTGGGCCGCATAGATAAACCTCTCGCTTACTTATGTCTTGGCAGAAGTTATCTAAGTGTTGCTGGCAGATTCTTCCGCTTTCTTCTGAATATATATATTTATAGTCTAGGCCGTAGCTTTCCAACATGTTTAGGTCTTGTGCAAATAAGCGTTCAGACCTGTTTTTGACATAGAAAAGTAGTTTGGATTGCTTAAACCAAGGTTCATTTTTATATTCTTTTAAAAGTGGTCGAATGGCGGTGATACCACTACCAGCCGCAATAAACAGTTTTCGAGTTGTGTTTTGTCTCAGCGTAAAACCGCCATTGGCTTGAGATAAATACACTGTGCTTTCTGGGTGAAGGTTTGAGCGTAGCCACGGGGTAAAAATACCATTCTCTTGACTCCGAATGGTTAACTCAATTTTACCACTGGCTTTAAAATAAGATGGCTCTGATGAAATACTGAATGTACGGGTTATCAATGATCCGTTTTTTTCTGCGCTTAACTGCACAAACTGACCGGCCCTGAATGGTTTCCAGTTTGAGCTGGGTTTGAGGACTAAAGTGTAAATGCTTTCGCTTTCTTTGCGAACGCATGTGACTTTAGCGCTTAGATGATTACTTTTCCAATCCTTTTTAAATAGTTGAATGATTGGTTCAAGGTATGCGATGAAACTGCTTGTATTGGTGAGTGTTCTAGCTAAAGTTGGTATAAATTTATTATTAAAATAAGCTAAAAACCTATTCAAAAAAGTACTGTTTATTGCATTGAACATATCTGTCTCCATAAATTCGGGGTACAGTTGTACTCTAAAAAGTCTAGAAAGTCTACTCAGGTTGGTGAAAAGTGGTATTAATGTTTGATCGTTTTTACGTGCTTGTTCAGTGCATGAGGCGGGGCGAACTAAATTTGACGGAATGATAAAGTTTAAATTGGAAGGTATTGGTTATGATATAAGGTGTTTAGCTTGAGTCTTAACGATATTTTATTTTATGGTCAAAAGGTAAAAATATTTGTTCACCTTCACTTAGGTTATGGCCAGAATGAATTCGCTCAAACAATGCAGGTAGCTTGGTAAATGGAACTGGCTCAGAATATAAGTAACCTTGTGCGTACCTACAGCCATTGATCTTCAAAAATGCTTCTTGCTCTTTTGTTTCAACTCCTGTTGCAAATGATTTCAAGTCCATTTGATCGGTGATAGCGAGCAGCGTCTCTGTAATCGCCATATCACTTTCATCTTCAGGAATTCCTTTTACGAATGTCCGGTCAATCTTAATAATATCAATAGGGATTTGCTTAAGTTGACGCAACGAAGAAAGCCCCGTACCAAAACTGTCTAGAGTGAGGGATATTCCCAAGTCTTTGAGTTGGTTGAGTATAGTGAAGGATGCTTCGATGTTTGAGGTGATGGTATTTTCCGACATTTCGAAAATTAAGTTATGAGGGTTAAACTTTGTTTCTTTGAGAACGCTTTTTATCTGGTCAATCAAGTTGGGGTGATTGAATTGTCTGTTAGATAGATTTAGTGCAACTTGCATAGGGCTTCTTGACCATTCCTGAATGGCGCGTCCTTGAAGGCAGGCATTTCTAAGTGCCCATTGGCCTATTTCATGTAGTTGTCCGGTTTGCTCGGCTGTTTGTAAAAAATAGTCAGGTCTAAGGATGCCATTTTCAGGGTGTATCCAACGTAATAGAGCTTCAAGGGCGAGTACTTCGCCGGTTTCGATATCAATAATAGGTTGATAATAAAGCCGGAATTGGTTGTTTAATAGGGCTGATCTGAGTTCTTGTTCTATTTGCAACTGCCGTTTCATCTCGTTGTTCATTTCAGGGCTGTAAAATTGAATATTATTTCGGCCAGCCTTTTTTGCGCGATACATCGCCATATCTGAATTTTTTAGTAATTCCGGGTATTCATTACCATCATTAGGACATAGGGTGATGCCTATACTTGAAGTGATAATTAGATCATTGCCTTTTATGTTGATTGGTTGTGTGATGGTTTCTAGAATGTTTCTGGCGACTTTTTCTGCACCATCTTGCCCGGAAACATTTGTTAGTAAGATTGCGAATTCATCACCGCCCAATCGTGCAACGGTATCTTCTTTTCGGATGCATTCTTTTAAACGGCCGGCTAGAGCTATCAGAAACTGGTCGCCGGCATCATGCCCGAGTGTGTCATTAATACGCTTGAAGTGATCAATATCCAAACCTATCAAGGCAATGTTATGTTTGTGCCGGATAGATGACTGAATAGATTGTTCGCAGCGATCTTCAAATAGACGGCGGTTCGCGGTGTCTGTTAAGGCATCAAAATGTGCTAAGTAATGTAATTGATTTTGAGTTTTTCTGATTTCCGAAATGTTTTGACCTATTAGGAGTAATTGACCTTGTCTCGGATCGTTGTCAGTATCGGTTAGGTGGTTCATATTCCAAAGCATTGTATGGGAAAGGCCATCATAACTGATAATTTCACATTCCATACTTTCCTTACTAATACCGCTTTTAATTACTTTGGTGAATTTCCATGCGATTTCATCTTGCATGTTTTGAGGGATGAACATGTCAATAAAGTTTTTACCAACCACTTCGTCTCTTGTGTAACCAAAAAGAAATTCAGCAGCTGTATTCCATTGCTTAATACAAAATTTTTCATTAATGACAATAATAGGGATGCCTGCAGTTTCGAATAAGGCCTTATACCGCTTGGATGAGGTTCGGAAGGATTGTTCGGCTTGTTCTCTTACATAAGCCTCGTCTTTAAGTTCAAGGTTAGCCGTTTGTAATTCTTGAGTTCTTTGTAAGACCATTTCTTCCAGATTTGCTTCAGTTTTTATGTGATCCAGGCGAAGTGTATTGAGGTAAAGTGTGGTGATGATAAGTACTAACCAGGCAATGTTGATATTATATTGGAGGGTAATATTGTCAGTATTAGTAAACGTTGGTGTGAGTTCGTTAAGAATAAATGAGGTTGTTATTAATATAGAAATAACGCAAGCCAGTTGTTTTAAGCGTGTAGAGGACCACATTAGTAGAGGGATAGCAAAAATCAAAAAATTGTACTGTAGTGTGCTTGATGTGAAATCAAGAATTACACAGGTGGCAAACCATGCAATGTGTTCAAATGAAATCGAGTAATTTATTCTGTTCTGAAAATGGTTGTGCAACGAAAAATATAAAGCTGGAATAACAATCAGGCTCAATAGATTTGCAAAAAATAAATTCAAGATTAGCGATAGTTGGAACTGACTTTGATGGATGAATGTAATGTGATTTATGTAAAGAAGAACAGAGGTCAATAATGAAATAGAAGTACAAAGGCCGATAAAGATCATTAAATTACTGCTATTTTTTAATGGATTCTCTTTGGTAGAGAGATATTTAAAAAATAGAAAAATACTAAGTGTTTGAAGTGTTAAGCATACTGCATGAAAGGCACTGTATACGATGGTGTTAGCGAGGTCGACTCCTTGGAAGCTTAGAAATATACCCATGCTAGAAGCGAAAAATATAGTAGATGTGATTCTTTTGCCAAAAAGGAAGTACAAGCTAAGAACCAAACCTGAACTGAACCAAATTGGTGTGTGGAAAAACGTGTTTGCGTTGGAAAATGATTCGTAATATTCAGACAGGAAAATAGAGCAAAAAACGGCCAGAGAAATAAGTATCTTTTGGTTTGTAGTAGGTGGCTTTGTAGTGCGCGCAGTCATGAATTACAAAATTCTCTAAGGTGGTTTCCATTCCTAAAATATATACATTCGCAAATGTTGAATTCATTGAATGGCAACATGTGGAATTATTTTATCCAAGTGATGTTGTCATTGATTGGTTATCAATTTTACCTATGCCTACATTTTTAAACTGCGAGTTATTTAAACGCTATTCCGGCAATAGTCTATCGGTAAAGGCCGGTGTGTGTGTGAAACGAACTGTATTTATATGTTACATCGTGTTAATTGAAAATAAGTGCATAGTATTTAGATACTGATGCGCATTGAAAGGTCGATGGATTTACAGTCTTTTGTTAGTGCTCCAATGGAAATGAAATCGACACCGGTTTCGGCGATAGGTACTAATGTTTCGTGTGTAATGCCGCCAGATGCCTCTAATTTAGCTTTACCTGATGTCACTGAGACAGCTTTTTCCAGCATCGCTATAGAGAAATTATCTAACATAATGATATCTGCTTTAGCGCTTAATGCCTGGTTTAGTTCTTCCAGAGATTCAACTTCTATTTCAACGGGCTTCGATGAACAAATGTCACGGGCAGATTCAATTGCTTTAGTAATAGAGCCACAAGCCATTATGTGGTTTTCTTTTATAAGGAATGCATCAAATAAGCCTATTCGGTGATTATGACAACCACCACATTTGACTGCATACTTTTGCGCTAAACGAAGGCCGGGTAGAGTTTTTCGAGTATCAAGGAGTTTAACGTTGGTGTGAGCAACAAGGTTTGCATAATGTTGACTGGTTGTCGCTGTGCCCGACAGTGTTTGCAGGAAGTTAAGTGCGCTTCTTTCGCCTGTCAATATTGCGCGGGCAGGGCCGTCGAGTGTAAATAAGGTGTCGTTAGCCTGAACGGTATCGCCATCTTTAAATGCCCATTCGATTTTTACATCGTTTGAAACTTTTTTAAATACCGTATTGACCCAGTCCGTCCCGCATAAAATAGCATTTTCACGTGTAATTATTTTTGCTTGAGCGTACTTATCAGCGGGAATTAACTGTGCGGTAATGTCGCCCGAACCAATATCTTCATCTAGTGCTAATTCAACATTACGAGTGATGCTTTCTTGCTTGCTGAGGATCATATTGGTCTCAAAGTATAAAATTAAAAAAATGAAGCGTATTTAATCGCGCATATTATAAAGGTAAACGAAGGTAATGCTAAGTTGATTTATAAGCCTTTAGTTATTAATGACAAAATTAATAACTGAACAGTTGTATAGGGTTATCGTCTTGGGTGGGTTTACGTACGAATGTATAACGTAATTTCATACTGTAATAAAATTGGTTAATGCTAAGTTGTTTATGTGAACCAAGTCGCTAGGACACAAAACGTGACAAACGTGACAAAATAGACGGTTTATACTATTTAACAATTGAATACATGTTAGTTAAGTTATTTATTAGAGTGGATGATCATGAGTAGTGCGAAAATTGTTGGAATTCATGGGGGGAGATCGATGTCAGGTAGTATAGATGCTCGGCCATTACCTGTGCCTCTAACAAAGCTTCGTGATGAAATGAAGGTTAAGCTAAAAGGTTTAATTCAGAAGTTATTTGAAAATGCAGACGATGCATTGTTTGCGATGGCAGATAAATCTGGATCAAACGGTGACCAGACTATTTATTTTGATGCAATGCGTGAACTCCGTTTACAGAAGAAGGTGATAGCAACAAAACTGGTAAGAGGTGTCATTAAATCATTTAATGAGTTGGGCCGATATCGTTCTAAATGTAACTCTAACGAAAACGATATGAATGACTTAAGTGATTGGGATGATTTAAGTTTGGTTCAAAATGATGATCTTGAATTAAATGTGGCTATGGAAGGGATGGTTTCCCGTCTAAGAAATGCTTCTGGTTCAAATTTAAATGACTTGAAAGCTCGTGTTGAAAGCTTGATGCCAGGTTTGGAGTTGGCCGCTGATCAAACCCCTCTGAGTCCGGAAATGTTATGTGACTGCTTTTCAGAAGGCTGTAGTGTTTTAGAAGTTGAGATCAAAGTACGTTTGGTTGTCTTTAAATTATTTGAAAAATACGTACTGTCAGAAATTCCAGGGCTCTATAGTGAAGCTAATAAATCGCTCATTCAGCAAGGTGTTTTACCGACTCTGAAAGCGCAAAAAATAAATGTCAAGCGTGCCAATACTAAACTTAGTGTTGAGACCCCGGCTAATCCTTCGGTAGGGAATAGTTCGCAGAGTGCTGGTGTGTTACGTGAGCCTTCAAGTAATAATAACACCCAATACTTATCTGGTAATAATGAGGGGGGCACAGGAAGCTCAAACGATGATGTGCCCGTATTAAATGCAGATCAGTGCTTGAGTGGTGGTCAGTTTGAAAGTATTAGAGAGTTAATGCACCCTCAGCAAATTATGGCTGAGCAGTCAGCGCATCAGCAGTCTTCACAATTTACACAGGGTGAGCTCGTTGCAGCTTTATCCGGCTTTCAGCAAAAGCAATTAAATCAGCCGTCAGAGTATGCGAGTAATAGTGTCATTGATTATCGAATGCTGCTTAAAGCATCACTGCCAAAACATTCGGCCCAAGCAAAATATTCAGAGTTGGACTCAGATGTAATTAATCTAGTTTCAATGTTGTTTGAGTTTATTCTGGATGATCGTCAGCTTCAGCCCGTGATGAAAGTACTGTTGTCTAGGTTGCAGATCCCAATGCTAAAAGTTGCAATTATGGATAGAAGCTTCTTTGACCGTAGTGGGCACCCAGCACGGAAATTGTTAAATGAAATTGCATCTGCAGCAATAGGTTGGAATGAAAAGCCTGAAGGTAAGCCTGATCGCCTGAAAGATAAAGTTGAAGAAACAATTCAAACGATACTGACTGAGTTTGATAATGATCAATCATTGTTTACAGATTTATTAGCAAGTTTTACTAAGTTTATTGACCTTGAGTCACGTAGAGGTCAGTTAGTAGAGCAGCGCACAAAAGATTCCGAACGTGGCAAAGCTGCAAATGATGTAGCGAAAAAAGAGGTTCAAGAGTTTCTGGATTCTGTCATTAAAGCTAAAGCCATTCCTGACTGTGTGGTGGCGTTATTATATGAGGCGTGGAATCGCCTCATGGTGCTTTATTATTTGAAAGAGGGTAAAAAAAGCAATTCCTGGCGGTCAGCTTGTGATTTGGTAAAAGATTTAGTTTGGACCGTTTGTCCAGATGAATTCGATGGTGAACTCAGAACAGAGTTGTTACGTAAAATTCCAGGGGTTATGAGGCGTTTTCGTACGGGTCTTAAAGAAATATCATTTGATGAGTTTCGTGCAAATGAGTTGCTTGAGTTACTAGAAGCAGAGCACATTAAAATACTTGAAGATCTTCAGGAAAAAGAAGTCGACCAGAAAAATGATTCCCGATTTGAGGGAGTAGCTAAACCGGTTGAAGATATAGCTGAAACTGCTCCTCTAGCCACTGTGAAAAACGAAGAGCAGGATGAATTTGTTGCTGATTTTATGCGTGAAACCTTGGAGATGGAGGAAGAGTTCAAAAGCTTTCAGGCTCAATCAAATCTTCAAAACGAGGAGGTGAAAGAGGCGACAGGATCTAGGCTTGAGCAAATTGAAGCGGAAGCTCTTTCGAATGAAGAGATTGTGTTATCGGCGGTAGAAAAAGACCTTGTTGTCAAAGATATTGATGAGGATGACCCTTTTGTTCAGCAAGTTTTAAGGTTTTCTCCCGGGTGTTGGTTTGAATTTCAGACCGATTCTCAACCAGAGCGTTGTAAATTGGCAGCAATTATTAAGACTACGGGCAAATATATATTTGTAAATCGTTCAGGTGTTAAAGTGGCAGAGAAAACAAAATCTGGTTTAGCTGTTGAATTAAAAAGAGGGGCGGTTCAGGTGTTGAATGATGGTTTGTTGTTTGATCGTGCGCTTGAATCTGTCATTGGAAGTTTAAGAGGACGGAGTAAGAAATAAGGCAAGGTTGTTTAAATGTCTTCATGGTTATAGGTATAAAAAATAAAACCCCGATAATTTAAATTATCGGGGTTTTTTATTGCTACTTTAAAGGCAGGCTATTTCTTAGCTTTAGCTTTAGCTGCTTTCTTTTCTCTTTCTGATTCAATGACTGCTTCAGAAACTGAATTAGGGCAAGGTAAGTAGTGAGCAAACTCCATAGAGAACTGGCCGCGACCTGAAGTCATTGTACGTAAGCTTCCGATATAACCAAACATTTCTGATAAAGGAACGTCAGCCTGGATACGTGCACCAGTAACACCAGCGATCTGGTCTTTGATCATGCCACGACGACGGTTCAAGTCACCAATAACATCACCTACGTGATCATCAGGTGTAAATACGTCAACAGCCATAATAGGTTCAATTAACTGAGGGCCTGCTTTTGGCATTGACTGACGGAATGCGCCTTTTGCTGCGATTTCAAATGCTACTGCAGATGAATCAACTGCGTGGAAACCACCATCATATAGTTCAATTTCAACATCAAGAACAGGGAAGCCAGCTAACGGGCCTTCTGTCATCATGCCTTTGAAACCTTTTTCAATTGCTGGGAAGAATTCCTTAGGTACGTTACCACCAACAACTGTTGATGAGAAAGTGAATCCAGTTCCAGGCTCGCCAGGCTTGATGCGATAATCGATCTTACCAAACTGACCAGAACCACCTGACTGCTTCTTGTGAGTGTAGCTGTCTTCGATCGGTGTAGT
>ENA-OSET01000335-OSET01000335.1-sediment-metagenome-genome-assembly--contig:-NODE-335-length-53725-cov-27.230633_pt1 | contig 53725 bp, 54 predicted proteins | sample MGYA00237882_ERZ534229 | MGnify/ENA primary metagenome ERZ534229 (study PRJEB26408, sample SAMN06266212) | sediment metagenome | isolation source: Hudson Canyon methane seep mesocosm | place...
GCTTTACTCTAAATAATAAATACTGAGAAATAAACTATGCAGAATACGATAGCTGGTTTGCTTAAACCTAAATTGGTAGAAGTGGTCAGTCATAACGTTAATCATTCTCGAATTGTTATCGAGCCTCTTGAGAGAGGTTTTGGGCATTCGTTAGGGAATGCTCTTAGAAGAGTCATGTTGTCTTCAATACCTGGTTGTGCGGTAAGTCAGGTGGAAATTGAAGGGGTTCAGCATGAATATACAACAATTGAAGGTGTTCAGGAAGATGTTATAGACATTATCCTGAATTTGAGAAAGCTTGCCATTACAGTCCATTCTAAAGATGAAGTTGAGATTACTTTATCAAAAGAAGGTGCTGGGCCGGTTACTGCAGCTGACATTACGCTGCCTAATGATGTGGAGATTGTCAATCCAGACCTTGTGATTGCCAACCTAACTGATGCAGGTAAGCTGAATATTAAAATGAAGGTTGAGCGTAATAGAGGCTATGTCCCTGTTAGTGCTCGTGTCGATCAGCAAGCAACTGCACCTGTTGGTGTTTTAATGCTTGATGCTGCATACAGCCCTGTTTTAAAGGTCGCTTATAAAGTTGAAAGTACACGTGTTGAACAGCGTACTAACCTTGATAAATTAATTATTGAGCTTGAGACGAATGGCACGGTCGATCCTGAGGAAACTGTCAAACTTGCTGCTACAATATTACACGAACAATTATCTGTCTTTGTTGACTTTGAAAAAGTTAATGAAAAGGTTGTTGAGGAAGTCGTTCCAGCTGAGCCACAGTTTGAGCCTGTATTATTAAGACCTGTTGACGATTTGGAATTGACGGTAAGGTCAGCAAACTGTTTAAAAGCAGAGAATATTTTCTATATCGGCGATTTGATTCAAAGAACTGAGGTGGAATTGTTAAAAACGCCTAATCTTGGTAAGAAGTCACTAACTGAGATAAAAGATATATTGGCATTGAAAGGGTTGTCTTTAGGAATGCGTCTTGAAAACTGGCCCCCTGAAAACTTGGTTGATCAAAGCCAAGCTGGAATTTAACTTAAAGGTCATGAGAAATGAGACATCGTAAGACTGGTAGACAATTAAATAGAAATAGTAGTCATCGTAAGGCTATGTTTAGTAATATGGCAACATCTTTGTTTAAGCATGAGTTGATTAGAACAACTCTGCCAAAAGCAAAAGAATTGCGTGGGTTTGCTGAGCCGCTTATCACTTTATCTAAAGATGATTCAGTTGCAAAAAGACGTTTAGCTTTTGCAAGATTACGTGATCGTGATGTGGTAACTAAATTATTTAATGAGCTTGGACCAAGGTACAAAGAGCGTTCAGGTGGTTATTTAAGAGTTATTAAATGTGGTCATAGAACTGGAGATAAGGCGCCTATGGCTTATGTAGAATTGGTCGATAGACCTGAGCTAGAGATGGTTGAGGAAGATTGATTTATATATAATCTACAGACATAAAAAAACCGGTTAATACCGGTTTTTTTATGTCTGCTGTATTTTTATTTAAGCTTATTAGTTGTTTTTGATATTAGGCTTAGGTATTGCTATATTCATTACCGGGTTTTTATTGTTGTTCTATTAAAACCAGGCAATGAATTGACTAATAAGTTAGGTTTTAAATTACTTTTCTAATAAGTCTATTTTATTAGGTTTCCCATTCCACTCTTCAGAATCTTCTGGAGCGTCTTTTACCTCGGTGATAATGGGCCAGGATTGAGAAAGTTCTGCATTTATAGCGATAAACTTCTCTTGTCCTTCGGGTAGTTCGTCTTCTGCAAAAATTGCCTCAGCAGGGCATTCTGGTTCGCATAGTGTGCAATCTATACATTCATCAGGGTCGATAACTAAAAAGTTTGGACCTTCATGAAAGCAATCTACAGGGCATACGTCAACGCAATCAGTAAATTTACATTTAATACAGTTTTCTGTAACGACAAATGTCATGGTTTCTTCCTGTTGGGAATTGTAAAAAATCCTGTATATATTAGCAGAAAGTTGCGTGCAATAATAAAAAATATACGCTCTATCTGATTAGTTTTTTGAAGGATTGTTAATGGTTATTTGCTGTCCTTGCTGGTTTTCGGCAGGGTGTGCAGGTTAGCTATAAGATGGTGAGAGCTTGTTGTTGGGTTTATTTCATTGCGCTTGAAAGCAAAGACAAGAATTTGTTCTTGCCAGAGTTAAGTGTTCTTTTCTCTGCTTCAAAAAGTGCTAAAGCTGCCTCGTGTTTAAGGGAGTCATCTGCAAGTTGTTGTGAAGGGCGGCTTGGAATGTTAGTGGCGATTCTAAAGTACTTGTTGGCCTCTTCTTGTTTGTCTCTTGACAGTAAGTAGTCGGCATAGAAATAATTTGAGTCTATACTGTTGGGATTAAGTTTTAAGCCTGTTTTTAAAAGTTGCTCAGCCTTGTCTTCGTTACCAAAAGATATTGGCCATCCTGGTGTTAGGTAGTATAAAGTACCTAATGTTACGAATGCTGCGCCCTGTAATGCGTCTGGGTCGATAGCTATGCTGGATTCAAGTATTTTTTTAGATTTTTTAATGGATTCCAGTGCTGTAAATGGTGATTCGTAGGCTGCGTTAGTGGCGATGATAATGGCTTGCCATATTTTAAGCTCATAGGAGTTGGGGTATTGCTTCGAGGTGTTGTTGAGCTTTGTTAGAAGCTTTGGGTAGCTTGCGGATTGTTCAGAATTGTCTTTTGTATAATAGATCGTCGCCCACTCGGACTCAATTTGATTGAGTTCAAATTCTAAGGAGTTTGCCGATAGTATGTTGCTGAATAGTAGCGCAAGTGCAACAGTGGTTGTTTTTTTCATACAACAAATATAGTTGAAATAACATTATATTTCAACTATATTTTTTATAAGCTCATTTTTTACCAGTTTTTGAAAGGATTCTTACATAGGCTATTATTGTAATAGCGTTTTTGATCGGTTACTTCAGTATCAAGCCACGGCGGCCTTTCAAAGTGCTCTCCAGTTTTGCTGAGTTCAATTTCAGCTACTGTTAGTCCTTCATTGTCACCCGTAAAGACATCAATTTCCCAGGTGTGTTGTTTATATACTACAAGGTGCCTGGTTTTTTCAATAAAAGGTTTTTCACATAGTGTGTTTAGCATTTCAATTCCATCACTTGTTGGAATTTCATATTCATATTCTTGTCTGGTCGTGCCTATAGTGGCGCTTTTAATGTTTAACCACGCTTGGTCATTTGATATTCTAATCCTGACTGATCTTTTGCTGTCACTAATAAGGTAGCCTTGTTTATATTCTATAGATTTATTAATAGATGATCTCCATTCATCATTTTTTAATAAAAATTTATGTTCAATTTCTAATGCCATAATTAATTTGCTATTTATTTCACATGCACTAATTATAATCTACGTTATGTGGCTATTTTTCTTTATTTTATTAAAGGGCAATGCTAAAGTAGTAATACTTTAGTAAATTACTAGGTTTCTTTGCTTTGCTAATTTTAATCAAATCTAACGGAGATAAAAATGTCAATTGAACTACCTGCTTTGCCTTATGCTTTAGATGCACTGGCTCCTCATATTTCACAAGAAACACTTGAGTTCCATTATGGAAAGCATCATCAGACTTATGTAACAAATCTTAATAACTTAATCTCTGGTACTTCTTTTGAGGATGCTTCTTTAGAGGCTATAGTTTCTCGTTCTGAAGGCGGTATGTTTAACAATGCTGCGCAGGTTTGGAATCATACTTTTTATTGGAATAGCCTGTCTCCAAATGGTGGTGGTGAGCCAACGGGTGCATTAGCAGATGCTATTGTTTCTAAGTTCGGTTCTTTTGATGAGTTTAAAGCTGAGTTTGCAAAATGTGCTGTTACTACATTTGGCTCAGGTTGGGCATGGTTGGTTAAGAATGCTGATGGAAGTCTTGAGCTGGTTAGTACTAGTAATGCTGCTACGCCGTTAACGACAGGCCAAACAGCGCTGCTTACTTGTGATGTATGGGAGCATGCTTATTATATTGACTATCGCAATGCTAGACCTGCATACTTAAATGCATTTTGGTCTTTGGTTAACTGGGAATTTGCTTCTGCAAACTTCGCTGCTTAAAGGCTAGAAAATAATTAGAGGCCGTTGTACCTTTCTGGTGCAGCGGTTTTTTTATGCGTGAGGGTTTTTTAGGCATAAAAAAACCCACTTAATTGCTTAGGTGGGTTTTCTTTATTAGCTACGCTACAGTACTATTTTTTCTTGTTGCGCTCTTGTACTTCTTTGATTACTTCTTCAGAAATATTTTTTGGACAAGGTAAGTAGTGTGAGAATTCCATAGAGAATTGTCCACGACCTGATGTCATAGTTCGTAAATCACCAATATAGCCAAACATTTCACTTAGAGCAACGTCGGCTTTAATGCGAACGCCGGTTACGCCAGCTTCCTGAGATTTGATCATGCCGCGTCGACGGTTAAGATCACCAATAACATCACCAACATGGTCTTCAGGTGTAAATACATCTACATGCATGATAGGTTCAATTAGTTGAGGGCCCGCTTTAGGGATTGATTGACGATATGCCGCTTTCGCTGCAATCTCAAAGGCAACTGCTGATGAATCTACTGCGTGGAATGCACCGTCAAGTAATATTACTTTAAAATCTAGGCATGGGAAGCCCGCCAAAACACCATTGTCTATGCTGTTTTTAAAGCCTTTTTCTACCGCAGGCCAAAATTCTCTCGGTACGTTACCGCCAGTTACTTTTGATTCAAAAATAAATCCGGTGCCTGGTTCGCCTGGTTCGATTATGTAATCGATTTTACCGTATTGCCCAGAGCCACCTGATTGTTTTTTGTGTGTGTAGCTATCTTCAACGCTTTTAGTAATTGTTTCGCGGTAAGCAACTTGTGGTTTACCTACTTCAACATCAATACCATGTGTACGTTTTAAGATATCGATTTTGATATCAAGATGTAGTTCGCCCATGCCTCGAAGAATGGTTTCGCCACTGTCTTCGTCAGTTTCAACGCGGAAAGAAGGATCTTCTGCAATCATTTTACCGATGGCAATACCCATTTTTTCAGAACCTGCTTTATCTTTAGGTGCAACAGCAATTGAAATTACAGGATCAGGGAAGACCATAGGCTCTAGTGTTGCTGGAGACTTAGGGTCACACAAGGTGTGTCCTGTTTTTACATTTTTCATGCCCACAACCGCGATGATGTCACCGGCTTGTGCGCTATCTAGCTCAATACGCTCATCAGCATGCATTTCAACCATCCGGCCTACACGCTCTGTTTTTCCAGTGAAGCTATTCATGACTGAGTCGCCTTTATTTAATTTACCTGAGTAAATTCGGATAAAGGTAAGTGCGCCATAACGGTCATCCATAATTTTGAACGCTAATGCACGGAAAGGTTTGTCAACATCAACAACAGCAAATTCACCCGTTTCTTCACCTTCGTCATTCACTTCTGGCTGTGGCTTAACTTCAGTAGGTGAAGGTAGGTAGTCAATTACTGCATCAAGAACTAATTGGATGCCTTTGTTTTTAAAGGCCGATCCGCAGTAAGTAGGGAAAAAGGCAAGGTTGATAGTTCCTTTGCGGATACATGCTTTGATGACGTCCATATCAGGCTCTTCGCCATCAAGGTATTTTTCCATCGCATCATCATTTTGTTCGACCGCTGTTTCGATCAGTTTTTCACGCCATTCTTCGACGAGTTCAACCATGTCAGCAGGTACGTCTTGAATTTCGTAGTTAGTTGGGTCGCCAGAGTTATCCCAAACCCATGCTTTACGAGTTAATAGGTCAACAACCCCTGTGAAATCATCTTCTTCACCAATAGGTAAAACCATTACTAGAGGGTTGGCTCCAAGTACATCTTCAACCTGTTTAACTACGCGGTAGAAGTCTGCACCTAAGCGGTCTAGTTTGTTAACTAGAATAACTCGAGCAACTTCTGAGTCGTTTGCATAACGCCAGTTGGTTTCTGATTGCGGCTCAACACCACCAGATCCACAGAATACACCAACACCACCATCAAGAACTTTTAGAGAACGGTATACTTCGATTGTGAAGTCAACGTGTCCTGGTGTGTCGATGATGTTAAAGCGGTGGTCATTCCAGAAGCAAGATGTTGCAGCAGATTGAATGGTAATACCACGTTCTTGCTCTTGTTCCATGAAGTCTGTTGTTGCAGCGCCATCATGTACTTCGCCTAGTTTATGGATTTTACCTGTAAGCTTTAAGATACGCTCGGTTGTTGTTGTTTTACCCGCGTCAACGTGGGCAAAAATACCGATGTTTCTATAGAGGGATAGATCTGTCATGTTTGTACTCTAAAAAAGGAAATAAAAAATTGTAAACCCTCTTATTTTTAAGATTACTTGAAAATAAGGGTATTTATACTTCTAGGCGAGTCGTTCCAAGATTGGTCTAACCGGCTTTTAAGGCGATAAATAAGGCGCTTGTATATTATTTTAAAGCATAAAAACATTTATACTTCGAAAATCCTCCCATTTTACAACAGAAATGCTAAAAGGAGAATGATCAAGTGTTATTTGAGTGGGAATACTTGTAACTTAGCGATAGCCTTATGAGCTATGTGGTAGGGTTATAAAGTATATTTGCTTGCTTCTTTTAACTTTAATAATGCGTATAGGGTATCAAGAGTGGGGCAACTAATGCCCTTATTTTTTGCAATTCTAATTGTATTGCCTAGAATGGCTTCAGTTTCCATGGTTTGTCGTTTTTGATAATCCAGCAGCATACTTGTTTTATAAGGAGGCATGGCGTGAGTGTTTCTTATATTAATATCGATGCTGTCTTCAGGTAGTGAGTGTCCGCAGGATTCTGCTATATTACAAACTTCTTGCATGATCGTTCGAATTAGAGGTTCCTGAGTTGTTAATATTTTTTGAGTTGAAAGGCCGCTGGATAAGACGGATAGAGGATTAAATGCGGCATTCCATAAGCATTTTAACCAACGGCTGGTCACTATGTTGTCGGATGTATTAGCTTCAATTCCAGATTTGTTGAATAAATCAATTAAATGCTGAGTTTTATCTGAACTGTGAGAAAGGTTGCCTAAGGTGATCTTTCCGTAGGCCAGGTGATGAATGTTCCCAGGACTTAGTCGGTTACAGCAGATAAAAGCCAGGCCACTCACTACTTCATTATTAGGAAATGCATCGACTAATGCCTGTTCAATACCAATACCATTTTGTATAAGGATGATACTAGTGTTGTCCTTAACTGCTTTTTCTATTAATTTGACGCGGTCAAGTTCTGGGATGACTTTGGTGCAGAGTAAAATGTAATCTGCTTTGTCGGTGTAGTCTGAGGCATTGCTAACAACTTGAGAGGGTTTAAATGTCCAGCTACCTAGTTCCTCGCTATGAATTTTATAGCCATGTTTTTTGACAGTATTGTAATCAGAGCGACAGACAACGGAAACATCAGCGCCTGCTTTGGCTAGTAAGGCACCATAAAAGCTACCAATAGCCCCCGCGCCAATAATTAGGATTTTATCTGTTTTCATGGTCGACCTTCTCGCTCATGATTTCTTTAAGGAACGGAATGGTTAATTTTCGTTTAGCGGCTAAAGTCGCATGTTCTATGGTGTCTAGCAGAGACCAAATGGATGCGGTATCGCGGATGTAATGAGTCATTAAGAAACGACCTACGTTAACGGGGATTTCAAAGCCGAGGTCGTTTGCTTTGTGTATAAGTGCCAGAAGCTGCTGTTCGTCAGAGAGTGATTTAAGCTTTAAAGTAAGTCCCCAGGCCATTCTTGTTTTTAGGTCGGCCAATTGCATATCTAAATAAACGGGTGGGCAAGCGGCGGATAGGAGTAGTTTTTTGTTGGCATCTCTGTGGCGATTGAAGAAATCAAAAAAAGCATGTTCCCATTCGTTGTTGCCAGCAATGTGGTCTATATTGTCAAAGCAGACCAGGTCAAAGCTTTCCAAGCCCTCAAGCATGTCAGGATTTGGTAGTTGTTCTGTATCGAATGCGTAATAAAATGAATGGCAGTCTAAAGGGCAATTTTGGCAAGTGGCTTGAAGGAGATGGGTTTTTCCCGTGCTAGGCGATCCCCATATAAAAATAAGCTGCTCATCATTGTTGATAAAGTATTGAAGGTGGTTAATTAGTTCTTCATTGTCGCCAGGGTAGAAAGTGCTGAAATTTTGGTTTGACTGAAATTCAAACTGTAAAGGAAGTTGCTTGGGCACGTTTAAGCCTTTTTTTCAGCAGTGTATACATAAAATGAACAACCCGCACACAGCAATAAGCTAAAAAAAACTTCTAATAGGGCGTAGTAAATCTCTGCGGGTGTCGTGTACGCTTCAGATAAGCCATGCGTAAAATAGAATAGGCTGATGTAGCTCATCCAGGTACAGCTTTTTAGGTTGGCATTAAGCAAGCCTTTTAAGGGAAGCAGTAATGGTGTTATGACAGCTAATAGAACCATGGCGACTGGGAAGTGTGTCGAGGGAACTAAAATAGTATTCCAAAGCATTAGCAATATGAATAAACCCAAAAATCCCGTTAATGCAAAATAGTAATAATAAATTCTTTTCATGAGGAATGCTTTAGAGCAAGTGCTGTTTTGGCCAAACGAATACCGAGCGCTCGGCAGATTGTTTTTTCATCGGCACTAATGTTATGGGTAGATGACAAGTGACTAGGCCCATAGGGTGTGCCGCCTGTTTGAGTTTCTTTTAAGCAGATTTCATTGCTGGGAATGCTCATGATTAACATGCCGTGGTGCATGAGTGGCAGCATCATCGATAATAAAGTGCTTTCATGTCCACCGTGCATGCTGCTGGTGGAAGTAAATACGCCAGCTGGTTTGCCCGATAAGGTACCTGGAAACCAGATTTCTGTGGTTTGATCAATAAAGTGTTTAAGTGCTCCAGCCATATTGCCAAAATGTGTGGGACTACCTAAGGCCAGGCCATCACAAGATTTTAAATCATCCAGTGTTGCATAAGGAGCGCCTGATTTAGGGATGGCGCTTTCTGTTTGTTCGGATACCGAAGATATTTCAGGTACGGTTCTTAAAACAGCCTCTACACCTTCGATTGATTCAATGCCTCTGGCAATTTGCTGGGCCATCTTTTCTGTTGAGCCGTTACGACTGTAGTAAACAACTAAGATATTAATCATGTGTGACGGGGTTATTTGTTTAAAGTATTTTTAATACATCTTCTGGTGGACGACCGATAGCCGCTTTGCCATTGCTTAATACAATAGGGCGTTCAATCAATTTGGGTGTCGCAACCATGCCATTGATAAGCGCATCCACATTTAAATCCATATTATCCATGTCAGTTGCTTTGTATTCAGCCTCTTTTTTTCGCATTAAATCACGAGGTGCCATGTCCAGTTTTTGTAAAATATCTTTTAGCTCATCAGCTGATGGAGGTGTTTTTAAATATTCAATCACTTCTGGCTCAATACCTTGTTCTTGTATTAGCTGTAAAGTTTGTCTGGATTTACTGCAACGAGGATTATGATAAATCTTTACACTCATGAGCATGCCTATTAATACTGAGGAAAAGGGTATAATAGCATTTTGTTTTAAAAACTGCGTTTAAACCTATGCAATTACCCAATTATTCAACAGGCCGTGTTTTAGTTATTGGTGACTTAATGCTAGACCGGTATTGGCATGGCTCAACTTCTAGAATCTCACCTGAAGCACCGGTTCCTGTGGTTCATGTTAAAGATGATGAGCAACGTGCCGGCGGAGCAGGTAACGTTGCCTTAAATATCGCGGCATTGGGTGGAAAGGTATCGGTGATGGGGTTTGTTGGTAATGACGAGCAGGCTCAGTCATTAACATCACTTTTGCAGCAGGCAGGCGTTTTATGTGTATTTGAAGCGCTTGATGATTATCCTACGATAACTAAGCTGCGAGTAATGAGTCGACACCAGCAATTGATTCGGCTCGATTTTGAAGACGGTTTTGAGCAAGTTGATAATAGCGCTTTATTACACCAATACCATGCGGAAATGTTGCAGGCTAATGCGATTGTATTATCCGATTACGGAAAGGGTACGCTCAGTAATATAGAACAGTTTGTTACTTTGGCTAAAAAATTGGATAAACCGGTATTGGTTGACCCTAAAGGGTCTGATTTTAGTATTTATAAGCATGCAACATTAATTACCCCAAACTTGTCAGAGTTTGAAGCGGTCGTGGGAGCGTGTGTTGATCAGCAGCAATTGGTAGAAAGAGGTGTCAATCTACTGCACGAAATGGATTTTACTGCTTTGTTAGTGACTCAGGGTGAGCAGGGAATGACGCTGCTTACTAGAGATGAGCCGCCATTACATTTACCTACGCATGCGAGAGAGGTGTTTGATGTAACGGGGGCAGGTGATACCGTTATCTCTGTTTTGGCAGCCAGTCTTGCCGCCAAAAAATCGTTGGCTGAAGCAACGGTGTTAGCAAATATGGGGGCTGGTATTGTTGTGGGTAAACTGGGGACTGCAACTGTTAATACCGAAGAACTCACTTATGCCCTACAAGGACAAAGAGCACATCATCGAGGTGTTGGTACGCTCGATGATATTAAACAAGCAATGCACTCAGCGAAAGGCGAAGGCGAAAAAATTGTACTGACGAATGGTTGTTTTGATATTTTACATCCAGGTCATATTCGTTATTTACAACAAGCAAAAGCCTTGGGTGACCGGTTAATTATTCTAGTCAATAGTGATGACTCTGTTAAACGACTCAAAGGTCCTGAGCGGCCGGTTAATGATTTGCAATACAGAATGGAAATGTTGGCTGCATTAGAATGTGTTGACTGGGTGCTTCCTTTTGAAGGGGATACGCCAAAGCCTGAAATTGATCATCTATTACCTGATATTTTGGCGAAAGGAGGTGATTACACAGATGTTACTTCTATCGCTGGTCATGAAAGTGTTTTAGCAAATGGTGGTGAAGTAAAAATGCTCTCCCTTTTTGAAGGCCATTCAACGACATCCATTATTAAATCAATTAAAAATAATGACAATTAATAAAGCAATAATACTTGATAGGTTACAGCAATACTGGTTGTTAGCACGGTTTGATAAACCTATTGGTATTCTAATTTTATTGTGGCCTGCATTATGGGCGTTGTGGGTTGCTAGTCAAGGTAAGCCGGATCTATTTGTTTTGTTGATTATTTGTTCGGGTGTGGTGTTAATGCGAGCAGCGGGTTGTGTTATTAATGACTATGCTGACCGTAACTTAGATCCGCATGTGGAGCGAACTAAACAAAGGCCGATGGCATCTGGAAAGGTAAGCTCTAAAGAAGCATTAACCCTATTTGCAGTGTTATGTATTGTTGCCTTTATATTAGTATTACAGCTTAATTTAATGACTATTATGTTGTCATTTGTTGCTGCTTTTCTGGCGGCTAGTTATCCTTTTATGAAGCGCTATACGCAATTGCCGCAAGCTTATTTGGGGATAGCCTTTGGGTTTGCCGTACCTATGTCTTTTAGTGCCCAAATAAATGAAATTCCTTTGGTCGCCTGGTTAATGTATCTAGCCGTGATGTTATGGGCATTGGTTTATGACACCATGTATGCCATGGTTGATAAAGACGATGATTTAAAAATAGGTATCAAGTCCACAGCCATTTTATTTGGAGATAGAGATAGGGAAATAATGGCTGGGTTGCAACTGGTTATTATCGGTTTGCTCATAAGTATCGGGCAAATGGAGCAATTAGGTGGATTTTATTATACTGGTATTGCAGTGGCCGCAGGACTATCGGCCTATCAGCAAAAATTAATTTATAACCGGGATAAGGTTTTATGCTTTAAAGCTTTTTTAAATAATAATTACTTTGGTCTGGCGGTATTTGTTGGCTTGCTATTGGATTATGCTTTTTAAAAATAAGCTATGGAACGTGCATGAAACAACCTCCCGATTTCTAACTGGTTTTTTTGCTCCAGCTGGAATGATCTCATTCGTTACGTAGAATAACTATGCGCCTCATGAGATCATCCCACCTGAAACAAAAATCCTGCGTTATAACTTCGGGATGTTATTTCATACACGTTCCTATTCTTTAACCGGGCGTTTATCTAGTTTTCGCTGTAAGGTGCGTCTGTGCATATTGAGTGCCCGTGCAGCAGCAGAAATATTCCCTTCATGTTGCATTAATACTTTCTGTAAGTGCTCCCATTCCAAGCGTTTTACGGATAACGGGTTTTGGTTGATTTCAACAGACGAGTCGCCTTCGTTGTTTTTATTTAAGGCAGCCACAATTTCATCTGCATTTGCTGGCTTAGTTAAGTAATGGATGGCACCTAGTTTAATCGCTTCAACTGCCGTGGCAATACTTGCAAAGCCGGTTAACATGACTACTTGTGTATTATCATCAAGAGACATGAGTTTTTTAACCATTTCTAAGCCAGAGTCGTGACCAATCCGTAAGTCAATCAAGGCATATTCAGGTTCTGTTTGTTCCGCTAAGGCTATGCCTTGTTTGATATTGTTAGCGACTGAAACATTGTAATTTCTTTTTTCTAGAGCAGGTTTTAGGACGGAACAAAAGGTTTCGTCATCATCAACCAGTAGCAGATTAGGTTTGTCCATTTCCAATGTCGTCATGATTTTTCTCGACCGTTAGTAAGGGTAGGCTTATTTCAACACAAGCACCGCCTGATGTCATGTTGCTGAAATCTATTTTACCCCCTAAGCGGTTAATAGTGGAAGCAGTTAAAAATAAGCCTACGCCTAAGCCCTGTTTGCTACTGGTTACGGGCTGTTTTCCCGCAAATTTTATAATATCTTCAGGAAAACCAGGGCCAAAATCTCTGATTTTTAGATATAAGTGTTCATAGTTCCAATCGATATTAAAATCAATTCCTTTATCGCTAGGAGAGACCTCTGCTGCATTATTTAAAATATTGATGATAGAGTGAGTAAGCGTTCGTTCTGCTATGATTGTTGCATTAATATCAACAGAAGAAGGAGTGATATTTAAATTGAGTTTGCTGGTGGTGTTGGAAGAGCGCCATTGGTGTAAAACTTCATCAATATACTCAATAAGTGACATAGGCCTGCCAGACTCAGCACGCATTTCACCGGCAGATTGAGAAAGTAAGGAAAGGGTTTCTTTACAGCGGTGTATTTGTTGGTTCAGGATGGTTATTTTATGGTGTAAATCACCATATTCTTCTTCGGAGTATTCCAACTCCATTTCATGGGTCAGAATTGCCATGGTTCCCAGTGGAGTCCCCATGTCATGAGCCGCACTAGCCGCCAATGTGCCTAAAGAAATAACACGCTCATTGCGTAAGGCATTTTCTCTCGCATCTGCAAGGCTGCGTTCACGTTCTTTAAGGTTTTTTGATAATTCGACAACAAAAAAAGCAACTAAGCCAGCACTGAATACAAAGCCAAACCACATGCCAAATATATGCAGATTAAAGTAATGACTGTCTTCCATCTGATGGATCATGTGTTGTGTTTCTTGGCTTACTAAGTTGGGGTCGGGTAGATGTGGTTCGATAGCAGGCAAAGGGATGTTGTAACCTATAAGGAGGGTATAGGTACAACAGGTAAGAATAACCATGTTCCAAGCATATGCTTGAGGCAGCATAATCGCTGTTAAGATCAAAGGCAACAGGAATACCCATATAATGGGGTTAGAAGCACCGCCGGTTAAGTAAAGTAATGAAGCAATGGCGAAAACATCAAGGGTGATCTGTGAAAAAATCTCTTGCTCACTGACGGGTTCATCCGTTTTTAGGCGCATCCAGGTATAAAGGTTAACCGCAGCAATTGAGAAAAGAACGCTCCAGAGTTCTTCCTGAGGAAGTTGGATTTTTAACCCATAAATAGAAATAAGAATAAGAAACGACTCGCTAAGGAGCATTAAGTTTCTAAGAATATAGAGCCACTTTAAATTGTCTCTAGTTGAAATGTTTGATTTGGGAAAAACTTGTTCAAGCATAATAGAGGATAAAGTGTAGTTGTTTTTTATTTACTGTGAGCTTTTTATCATAACAATGAGTATACACAGAGCCAGAAGTGATTTTGTTGGAGCTGTGGATTATAACCTTTGTTAGTCATTGTTTGCAGGTAGTTTGAGCAAATGAGGCATGACTTTTAGTACATTTTTACTTCTTCAGGTGAGGTTTTTATGCGTGTATTTCGTCTTATTGTGTATGTTCGTTAGAATTTTATTGTGTGAGATTTTTTTAAGGTTAAGATTCGCGCGTTTTTTCAGTATCAAGTCTTAAAAATGTAGAAAATATAAGGATGAAAGATGGAAAGGTTAAAGGTGGTAAATAATAAGTTTCAAACTATTTCTCAAAGCAGGTCTGAGTATGAATATATTGAAGATGAAGTTTTAGCATTTTTTCCGCAGTCTAAATATTTCCAAATTCATTTTCAGCATTGTCATGAAAATACGGCAGCACTTCAGAAGGAATTGCATGTGATGCAAGATTATGTCGCTAGTCTGGACGAAAAGTTAGAACAAATAATAAAAATGTTAGATGATAAAACTAACGAACAATTATGTTGATAGCTAAGACATAATTGTTCCTGAGAAACGCTACAAGCAAGAAATACAAACGACTTTTGTCAAACTCACATTTACGAGGATATAACCCTATGATTTATCTTTGGCGAGGAATACCTCGACAATTTGTTGGTCTACTATTATTCAGCGTTTTCGCTTATCCTAGTTATGCAACTCACCTAGATTCGGCCACTCAAGCACAGCAACAAATTCATAATAAAGCTAAGCGATCTCAACAGAAGGTTGAAAAATTGGATGACCAAACTCAGGCCATGTTGGCTGAATTTCGGGAAGCTAGTTTGGAACTAAAAAACCTCAAGGCTTATCATAATCAACTAGAAAAAATAGTAAAAAGTCAGGAGCAGGAAAAAGCTGACTTAAATGAGCAGATGCTGGAAATCGAAATTACTCAGCGTAATGTCATGCCGTTAATGTTGCGTATGCAAAAAGTTCTTGAGCAGTTTGTTGAGCTGGATGCCCCTTTTTTAGAGCAAGAACGACAATTGCGTATTACTAGCTTAAAACAAATGATGGATCGTTCCGATATTGATTTGGCTGAAAAATATCGTCGATTGATTGAGGCCTATATGATTGAAACTGATTATGGCCGAACAATAGAAAGTTATACCGGGTCGGTAGCCTTAGAGGGTAAACTCAATACGGTTGATTTTTTACGTTTTGGGCGGTTAGGACTTTATTATCTGACATTAGATGGCAATCAAGCGGGCTACTGGATGCGCAAGGAAAAACGTTGGGAAACTTTGCCTGATAGTTATCGCAGTTCCATTTTACAAGGTTTACGAATAGCCAAAAAACAGGCCGCTCCTGATTTGCTCAAATTGCCAGTTTCTGCGCCGGAGGCCGTACAATGAAGTTTAATAAAATAATATTAGCTCCTGTTTTATTGTTGCTATGTTCTGGTTTTGTATTTGCTGATTCGTCTTTAAATTCGCTTGATGACTTAATAACACAAGTACGAAAAGACAGTGTGCTGGAAAGTAAGGAGTTGGCAGAAAGGGAACGCTTATTTCGTAAGCAACGTGATAAACGGGCAACGATGTTGAGCTCACTAAAAGCAAAGCTTGCTGCGGAAAGAAGCCGTGGATCAGTGTTGAAAACACATTATGAAGAAAATGAATCCATTATCAATGCTGAATCTGAGCGCTTGCATGAACAAATGGGCTCGCTGGGTGAGCTGTTTGGCGTAGTTCGACAGAATGCAAAAGATATGATGAGTTTGTTTAATGGCTCAATTATTTCAGCACAAATACCGGGTCGAAATGAATCAATTAAGCAATTAGCAACCAATAAAACCAATCCGACCATTAAAGAGATGGAGGAGTTCTGGCGTTTAGTTCTGGATGAGATGGTAGAGTCGGGGAAAATTACCCGTTTTGAAACGCCAGTCATTACTCATAATGGTGAAGAGCAGATTAAAGAAGTGATTCGTTTAGGTGCTTTTAATGTGGTTTCGGATGGATTGTACTTACGTTACCTACCTGAATCGGGACGTTTAGTTGAGTTAGGGAGACAGCCGGCATCTCGCTATGTAACGTTAGCTAGAGAATTGCAACAAACTGAATCTGGAATTGTGCCTGTGGCTCTGGATCCGTCACGAGGTGCGATACTTTCATTAATGGTTCAAGCTCCCAGTATTGTAGAGCGAATTAATCAAGGTGGGGTTATCGGCTATCTCATTATTATTTTGGGTGTGATAGGTTTAGTTATGGTTGTTGAACGCATGGCCGTTTTAATGCTTTCATACCGGAAAATGCAACAAGAACGAATAACAGGTGATGTGACGACAGAAACCGCTTTAACTAGGGTTCGTCGTGTAGCTATTGATAATCCACTGATTGATTCGGAAACCTTAGGTTTAAAGCTGGATCAGGCGATATTAAAAGAACGGCCTATGATTAGACGGTTTTTGCCCACAGTTGCTATTTTTGCAGCAATTGCACCGTTATTAGGTTTGTTAGGTACTGTTTCAGGGATGATTGAAACCTTTCAGTCGATTACTCTATTTGGCACAGGTGATCCCAAATTAATGTCGGGGGGTATTTCCGTCGCACTGGTGACTACTGAACTGGGTTTGATCGTTGCCATTCCTCTAACCCTACTACATAGCTGGTTATCAGGTAGTGCAAGAAAAATGTTTTTTATACTGGATGAAGAAAGTGCTGCATTAATTGCAAGTCGTGAGGAACAATCCAATGCTATCTCCCGCTGAACTAAGTGAGGTAGCTCAAGCTTTTCTGGACAAGGGTGGGCCTGCTTTATGGGCAATATTGCTGGTTTCTTTTGTTATGTGGATGCTTATTATCGAACGCTACTGGTATTTAAAGTTTAACTACCCTTTGTTACTGGATCAGGTGAAAACCGCATGGTTACCTTATAAAAATAAACATACCGCAAAATCTCAACGAAAAAGAGATTATTTGTTAACACAATTAGAACAGTTTGCTGGATGTCATTTGCTTAGTATCAAAGCATTATCACAAGCCCTGCCATTACTTGGCCTTTTGGGAACAGTGATCGGTATGATTCAGACTTTTGATGTGATTACTGTGTTTGGTAATGGTAATGCTCGAGGTCTGGCAGGTGGGATATCAGTTGCATTATTAACTACCATGTCTGGATTGGTTACTGCATTGTCAGGACTTTACTTCAGTGCAAACCTAAATGAACGTGTGCGTTTGCTGCTAGATGATGCAGAAAGCGAGCTGGATTAAAAATGAAAATACATAGTGAAGAAGACGAATTAAGTGGCACAGAATTAAATCTGACACCGCTGATTGATATGGTATTTATCTTGTTGATATTTTTTGTAGTGACTTCGTCATTTGTAAAAGAGTCAGGCATTGAAGTGAATAGACCGACGGCAAAAAGTGCAGAACGTCAGGAACGTGGCAATATCATAATTTCAGTTAGTAAAGCAGGCGAAATTTGGATAGATAGACGCAAGGTCGCAATGAATGCTCTACGAGCCAATGTGGAAAGATTACATGCAGAAAACCCTGAAGGCTCAGTAATTATAGCGGCTGATAAAGAAGCGCTCACAGGCATATTGGTTCAAGCGTTGGATCAGGCACGTTTGGCAGGTGTGGCTAATGTATCTATCGCTGCATTTTCAGAATGATGAATAAGCGTTTAATCGTTATCGTGTTAGGTGCGCTGGTCATTAATTTATTGTTGTTTATTATCATGGAAAGAATGTCTGCACAGAAACCCGTACTGCTATCTAAAGCAAACGATACGTTGTCTGTTGATTTTGTTCGCTTAAAACGTACGCCACCAACGCCTCAAGTTAAACAACGAGTAAAGCCACCGGAAAAACAAAAACCGTTAATTACACCTAATATGGATATCCCCAGTCCTAAACCTGTGAAGGTAAAGGACCTGACAATGAAAATGCCTAGGATGGATCTGGCAATGAATATTTCTGGCGTGCCCTTTAAAGGAGAAATGGGCGCGGGAAGTATGAGTGGGTTGCGGGAAGCCATTCCTTTGGTACGTATTTCACCGTTATATCCTCCAAGGGCTTTATCCAGGCGAGTAGAAGGACGAGTGAAAATTGAATTTACTGTCTCTGAAGAAGGTAAGGTGATTAACCCTATCGTGGTCGCTGCGAAGCCAAAAGGTATTTTTAATCGTGCTGCGTTAAGGGCTATTCGCAAATGGAAATTTAATAAAAGATTGGTTAATGGACAGGCCGTACAATGGCAAACAGTACAGACCATTATATTTAAGATGGATAAGTCATGAAGATGATTCAGTACAGACCTGAGCAACTAATTAGTTGTCTATTACTTATTTCTATTATCTTAATGCTGACTTTTTCTCATGCGGTCAAAGCTGAAAAGAAAAAGAATTATAGTGTCTCGCAAGCGACCTATAAAGTATTAACAAAATCACGTAAACTCAGTGATCAAAGCCAGTTTAAAAATGCCATTGCAATACTAAATAAACAACTTATAAGTACAACTAAAAGTCGTTATGAAACTTCTCTGATTCATCAACATTTAGCCTATATTTATCTAGAACAACAACAGTATAAAAAAGCAATTGCCTCATTAGAAATAACATTAAAAGGGAGTGATGCATTACCACCCGAAAGTGCTCAAGACCTACGCTATAATTTAGCTCAGGTTTATATGCAAACAGAGCAATATAGTAAAGCACTACCGGTACTGGATAAATGGTTCTCACAGCAGAAAAAACCAAATGCAGATGCCTGGTATTTAAAAGGCTTGGCTTATTACAAATTAAACCGGTTTTCATCGGCTATTACTCCATTAAAAAAAGCCATCGCCTTATCACCCCATGAAAACTGGTCAGTGTTGTTACTAAGCATTCATCTGGAACAAAAGCATTACCGCCAAGCTGTTGTTGTACTTAATAGATTGCTGGATTTATATCCACATAAAAAACAGTACTGGTTGCATTTAACTGATGTTCACCTGATGCTAAAGGACTATACAAAAGCATTGGCAACACTTAAATTAGCTTATCGGAGCATCTCTTTAGAGGAAAAAGATATTTTACGTCTGGCACAGCTTTATATGCATAAAAGCATTCCCCTTAGCGCAGCTGAGTTATTGTTAGGAAATATGCAGAAAAAGAACATCAAAAGAAGTGCAGCTAATCTAGAATTGCTAGCCAATAGCTGGTCTATGGCCAGAGAACATAAAAAAGAATTGAAGTTTCTTAAGCAGGCCGCTGAAATGAAAAATGATGGCCGGCTATATAAGCGTTGTGGGCAGATATTATTACAATTGGAACGTTGGAATGATGCCATAGTCATGTTAAAAAAATCCCTCAAGAAGGGTGATTTAAAACAACCTCAGCAGAGTTATTTGTTAATTGGTATAGCGGCATATAATGCCAAACAATTTAAAACAGCAAGCTGGGCTTTTACTCAGGCAGGTAAGTACAAAAAGACAAAAAAACAAGCTGAGAACTGGTTGCAGCAGGTTAACCAAAAGGTGAGTGAGTTGAAACAAAGTTAAACAAGGGTTGAATTGCTTTCTAGTGATTAAAGTAGGGCATATGCCGCAAAAAATAGGTTATATAACATAGTTTTCTAAGGCTTCGCTCTGTAAAGCTTGTAAACGTAAGCGGAATGATTATTGCTCTTATTTAAAGTAATTTCATCACACTGTTCATTTGACCTACATGTCAGCAAGCCTGGATATAGAAGCATTATTTCATTCACATCAAGGGGAATTAATCGGTCGTTTGACTAAAATTGTTCACTGTACAGATATCGCAGGGGAACTTGTTCAGGAAAGTTACTTGGTCTTAACTAAAACTGCGCAATCACAGACGATACAGCAACCCCGTGGTTTCCTATTTCGCGTTGCAACAAACCTGGCTTTTGATTATTTAAAGCACAATAAAGTCGTTGTTAATCATGTAGAAAAACATGGACAAGACTACCCACAAGAATCACCTTCAACAGAACATGTTGTTGATCAACAGCAAAGACTGGAAATGTTCAGGAAAATGCTGGATGAATTACCACCGCGCTGTCGTGATGTATTTATCTTATATAAGGTTCACGGTCAATGGCAAATGAACAGATTGCAGAAAAACATCAACCGCTTGATGTGATTTTGCAGGGACTGGAAAGAAGGTTTCCAAAACGTGCTGAAGAAGAAGTCTGGTTTTTAGTGATGCCGCGTGATGCTAATGATGGCATTACAGCTTGGCAATATTGCCCCGATGACTATTGGAGTGAATCCTGCCGGATGCGTATGATCAATGTTAATCCTTTTTCTGCCGATATTATCAAAAGCCAGTATTTTCATACTTCAATCGATGAATCGTTAGTTTTATGGCTCTATAAATTACATGTTTCTTTGCTCTTAGGAGAGTTGGGTGCTCAGATTGCGGGCATCGTTGCCTTGCTAATGGCAGTTTCGATCATTATTGGTTTTTACCTTTGGTGGCCGCGAGGAAATAATTATAAGCAAGCGTTTATCATTAAAAAAAAGGCTAGCAAGCGCGTTTAACATTTGATATTCATCGGGTCAGTGGAATCTACTTTGGACCAGTCTTATTTATCCTGGCATTCACTGGTTTTTATTTTAACTATCCCCAGTTTGTTGATCCGCTGATAAAAGTATTTTCCACATTACCGGAAAACCGGAATTAGTATCTACACCGGTGGTCAATAGTAAACGCATTTCTGTTACTGAGGCAGTGTCTATTGCAGATAGTATATTTCCATACGCCGCATTAAGAAACGTCATTATTCCACAAAATACAGATGGAATTATCGAAGTCAGTAAACGCCAACCTGGTGAGGCTAATCATGTTTACGGCCAAAGTATTGTATCGATAGACCAGTACAGTGGAAAAATATTACATATTAAAGACCCCAATAGTTTTTCAGCCGGTGAAGCTTTGCTAAATCTTATGTGGCCTTTACATACAGGTGAAGTACTTGGTTTTCCAGGTCGTATTTTGGCCTGTGTTACTGGCTTGGTTCCTTTAGTTCTATATAACAGGGCTGATTCGCTGGCTACAAAAGCGCAAAGCAAAAAAGTTTAAAGATGTAAAGCGGAGTTTGTAGGGTGTAGATAAAGACGGCTCTTTGTTACTCGTGGCGTGTTAAATAACAATGATTAATTAAAAGGGGCGGTTTATAGCCCCTTTCCAAGTACTGAAATTACTACAGAGGTAGTACCGGCAAGATAATTGCTTGTATAATAAATATTATTAATTTAAATACTTCTCAAGCCCAAAGCATGTTCAAGCTATCAGCCGCCTCAGCTTCCGAGTTAATCCAGGAGCATCAGGGTGAGTTAACAAACTATTTAATTCAGCGTAATCATTGCCCAGAAACAGCGGCAGATATTTTACAGGATGCTTTTATTCGTCTGGTTAATAGCAAAACAAAAGATGAGATAAAAAATCCTCGTGCTTTTTTGTACCGAATAGTAAGTAATCTGGCAATTGATTATCATCGTAGCCATAATAGGCGACAGGCTAGACATGTGGATGAGTCTGTGTTGGCTGATCTGCCTGAACAAACCCCTACTCTTGAACATCAAATTTATACTCAGGAACAAATTGAATTTTTAAAGCAAGCCGTTTCCGAATTGCCTCCTAAATGTAAACAGGTTTTTATTATGCATAAATTTAGGAATTACCCTTATTCCAGGATTATGCTTGAACTCAATATCTCTGAAAGCACTGTGCTTAAACATATGGTTAAAGCTATGACTCATTGCCGAAAACGTATGAAGGAACTTAATTCATAACACCTTGTTGAAGCCTATTTATCTGCACAATGCAAAGCACTTCCTAGCTGTCCTTTTATACTTTTTCTTATTTTATGCAGTGAATGTTACACTTGCCTATAGATAGTTTTCGATTACTGAATCGTCTTATTATTAAATACTTTATATCTTGTTAACTATGAACCAGCCAACAACCGAAAATGATGCAATAAGCGAAGCAGCTATGTGGCAAGCACAGCTAAGCTCTGATCTTGTTACAGATCAACAGCATTATGAGTTTGCACAATGGCTAGATCAAAACCAGAAAAATAAAATAGCCTGGAAAGAGGTGAATTCATTCTGGAATGGACTTGATGGGCTAAGTGAAGCAGATATTTTAAGTGGCGCAGATGAGCCAAATAACTCAGAACATTTAAACATCGAGGATGTCCTGGAGTTTGATCAACACGAAACAATCACTTTTCAAACAATTGATCAACAAATATCAAAATCATCTTTTTTACCTGGCATTGGTTTGTCAAAATCCATACTAGGTATTGCCGCGTCTTTTCTGTTGGTCTTTACCCTGTTTTATAGCCAGGTCGACTTTTGGTTGGCTGATTATAGTACAGCTCCGGGAGAATTACGTAGCATTAGACTATCGGATGGTTCTCAGGTAATGTTAAGTACTGATACTTTTATTTCAGTTGATTACAGCGAACAAAAGCGGCAACTCACGTTGCATCAGGGCGAAGCTTATTTTGATGTTGCAGCCGATAAGTCTCGCCCTTTTATTGTAACAACACAAACGGGGCATATTCGTGCATTAGGGACTGAGTTTGATATTAAAAGTCGAGGAGATGACGTTCAAGTAACGGTATTTGAGCATGCGGTTAAAGTCTCTCTTGATAATGGACAAGTTTTTGAAAGCCTGCCAGAAGGCCAGCAACTAGTGTTTAATGACGAAAAAATTGAAAAACCTAGTGTTGCCAACCTGTCTCGCACACAATCCTGGCGCAATCAACAAATAATCTTTCAGGATAAGCCATTAGTTGACGTTATTTCTGAGCTTAATGCATATCGTTCTGGATCGATTTTTATTGTGAGTTCAGCTATTAAGTCCTTATCTGTCACCGGCATTTTTGACACTCAAGATACTGATATTGCTTTAAAAACTATCGAACAAAGCCTGCCTGTTGATGTAAGAACCTTCTCTGACAAACTGGTTTTTATTTCGGCCAGATAAATCTAAAACATCTTCAAAAAATTCACAATTACATAAAGTTTTCATACAGAGTAGATACTTTTGTAAAGCCGCATCGTCTTATTAGCAACATACTAAAACTACAGGAAATCGAATGAAAATAACAGGACATGTTGCTGCAATAACATTATTAACTGCTATGCAGCCTCAAGCTGCCTTGGCAGATAATAAGCAAGCAATAGAGTTTCAGATTCCCGCACAAAATTTATCTTCAGCATTGTTAGAATTTTCTGAAAACAGTGGTGTAAGAACATTTTTTAAAGCAGATATTGCGCGCAATCTTGAAAGCAAGGGACTTTCTGGTAAATTCACCCCTCAACAGGCACTAGACAAATTATTAGAAAATACGGGGGTCAATTATCGTTTTACTGAATCAGAGTCAGTTACTTTGTCTTCTGATAGAAGTGAATTAAGTACGGAAATGTTATTAGCGATGGCTCCTAATGAAGAGGTTGTTGCTGATGCTAGAAACAATGAAGATTATTCAGGCCCTGTTGAGCAGGAAGATCTGACTGTGAGCGGACAAGCATTAAGTGGATATAGTGTTGTTAACGCCAATTCAGCAACTAGAACCGATACACCTGTTATGGAGCTACCTCAATCAATACAGATGATTCCTCGTAAACTACTTGATGATCAGCAAAGTATAACTGTTAGTGAAAGCTTGCGTAATGTGAGTGGTGTAGTCCCCAGAAACCCCTTGGTTTCGCCTAATAACGAGATAACACTTATTAGAGGTTTTGATAGTGTAGTTATGGTTGATGGTTTTTATCAAAACCTTAATAGCGGTGATCAGGGCAGCTTGGTCAATATCCAACAGATCGACGTGTTAAAAGGTGCCAATGCAACAATGTATAGTGGCGGTGGGGGTTCTCCTGTTGGTGGTGTGGTTAATTTGGTGTCAAAACGCCCAGAAAAAGAAGCGTTTTACGAGATGGGGATGAAAGGTGGTTCTTATGATTTTTATCAACCTTATGTGGATTTAAATCAGCCCATTAACGACAATATTTTGTTTCGAGTAACGGGTGAATATACCAATAATGAAAGCCATATCGATACGATTGAAACAGAGCGCTATAATATCAATCCGACTTTAGTTTTTACTGATAATGACAAAACGACATTTACCGTACAAGGTAAATATTCAAGCTGGGAACAACAGGATTATCAAGGTTTACCTGCAACAGGTAGCGTTACTGGCTCATTTAATATTGACCCAGAACTCTATATTGGCCCCGATGATATAGAAGATAGCACCTCTGAGTTTTACGCTGTATGGGGAACTTTAGAGCATGATTTTAATGATATATGGTCGGTAACAGCAAAAGCACGTTATGCGCATTCAAAAATTGATCAGTTAGCTCAAATAATAGCCGGTGGAGGATCTGATATGTTTGGTGCTGATGAGCCTTTTTTCGCAAGCACCTGGGCATTAGCTAATGTGGAGTTATACCAAGAGCAGGAAGAAGTAAGCTTTCAGGCCTATACCACCGCAAAATTTGATATTGGTCCTACTCGTAATACCTTTATGATGGGCATGGACTATACCGAGGAGGATGAAGACCAATTTATGGACGCTCCAGCTTTTAACGGTTTTGTCGATTTAAACAATCCAACTTTTTCTACCCCATTCCAAAAACCAGGGCCAGGGAAAAGTACAGAATTTATCAAACAAACTACTGTAGGCGGCTATTTGCAATTGCAATCATCATTTTATGAGCGTTTGCACGTATTAGCTGCTCTGCGTTGGGGAAATATTGAAACACATTATGATGGTGCCGCCTTAACCTCAGATACCAGTGAAACTCGGTTTTTACCAAATGTTGGCGGTGTGCTGGACTTAACGGACGAAATTTCGCTGTTTGCCAATTACAGTGAAGGCATGCGAGCTCAAGGATCAACACAGTTTTCTTCAGCGCCAGTAGCTGAATTATCTTACCAAAAGGAAGTAGGTTTAAAAGTTAATTTGGCTGACCAGTTGACAGGCCAGGTATCGGTTTATCAAATCGACAGGGAAAATGTTGCGGTAAGGGATCTAAGTGGTTTTGGTTCAGTCGCTAATGGCGTGCAAAGGTCTCAAGGTATCGAAACCAATATGGCTTGGCAGGCAACCGAAGGCTTAAGCTTTTTAGCCAACTATACCTATACCGATGCGCAATTTACGGCAGACTCCGATGTAGGTACAGGCACTATAAAAAAAGGCAATCAATTAGCCGGCGTACCCACTCATTCAGGTCGTTTTTGGACTAATTATGCCTTTCAACAGCCAGAGCTGAAAGGGCTGAGTATTGGAGCGGGCATCTACACTCAATCGGCTGTTTATTTATCTAATCAGAATAAATATATGAGTGATAGCTATCACTCTGTTGATGCAACAGTGTCTTATGATATAGACCGCTATCACTTTGGCGTTTCGGCAAAAAACTTGACCAATGAAGATTACTTCGATCGACTGAATTACTTTGGTACAAGAACTGCTCCTTCACAGGGTGCTTCAGTATATTTCACGGGTTCAGTACGGTTTTAATTGAACGCATTTAAGTCAGAGTCATAAACCATTCTTAACTAAGAATGGTTTATGACTCGTATTTTATAAGAGGAATTTTATGAATCGTCGCCAGTTTACAAAATATGCATTACTTGCAGGTAGTTTAGCTCCCTTTATCAATGTTGCTGAAGCAGTAGAAAGCCTTGAGCAAAGAAAAATTAAAGCAAAAAAAGCTTCTGAGCTGGCTCATAAAAGCTTTATGGAAGCTAAAAATATAAAAATGATGGGCAATGAAAAAATTGCCATGCTGTTATACCCCGGTTTTTATGCGGCTGACTTAGTTAATCCGCAATTTATATTTAACTCCATGATGGGGGCCAAAATTTATCTGGTGTCTCCAACAGAAGATTTAACACCTGTTGAGGCCAGTGGAATTTCGATAGTACCCACTCATAAACAAAGCGAATGCCCTGATGATTTAGATATATTATTTGTACCAGGTGGAGCAACAGGCACATTAAATGCCATGAAAAATGAGCAGTTTATTAATTTTATTAAAACTAAAGCCGCTACGGCAAAATATATTACCAGCGTTTGTACTGGTAGTTTGCTGCTAGGTAAGGCAGGATTATTGAAGGGCAAGTCAGCGACTTCTCACTGGTCAACTCTGGAACTGATTTCTAAATTTGGGGCGACACCGGTAAAAAAACGGGTGGTTTGGGATGGAAACCTGGTGACAGGGGGCGGGGTAACAGCTGGGATTGATTTTGGTCTGGAAATTTTAGCGGCATTGCGTGGAAAAGAATATGCTGAAGCAATTCAGCTACAAGCAGAATATGACCCCGCACCACCATTTAATTCAGGGTCACCAGAAAAAGCCAGTCCATTTGTTAGAGATAGTATTGCTGGCATGTTTGCTCCATTGATCGTTAATATGGAAGAAGAAATTTCATAAGAATAAAACTTCTCAGGTACGCCACTTTGATATTTACCCTCAACTCGTGTTTTTAGGGGATAGGAAAATATAATCATCCAAGACAGTTTTATAACTAGCTAATATTAATACAGTATGTTTTTTCACTTGGATGATTATTAATTTCAATCGCCCTGAACTCTGTGCCCAAATAGACTAAAATATCAAAAAGTTCAGACTGACAACAATTCCATTTTTAGTATCGTCATATTAAAAATAAAGTGTGTATTTACTCAAAAATAAGAGTGGCCACATTAATCGCCTAAACCACTATTGATAGAAAGCTAGTTATCTTTTGCTTTTTCAGCATCTTCTGATTCCATGATAATCGAGGCTAAGCAGTTCATCACGCTTTCTGTGTAATTAGCATGCGCCGCAGCCAGGTCTCTAGGTGAGCCAAATAGTGAGCGTAATTCTTCAAGTTTTTTCTGCTTGTCTTTTGCTGTACTCATTGAGAGCATTTTTGAATAGTTTTGATAGGCAATAAATCGATCAGGGTCATAAGCAAATGCACCCGGCATGCCTTTGGATGATAGATCAACAACGCAGTCTGTCATGTGCTCAGGTTCAATTTTGTAGTCTTTAAGATCTTGCTCTGTTTGCATTTGTGCAAGCACTGCTTGTTCGTATTGTTGTTTATCAGCGCAAGCAGTTAAAAATAGAGATGAAGCACAGATCAGTAATATTTTTTTCATTTTTTTATCGTTAGTTAGAGCTTATATTGGTTATTTCAGTCATTGCTTGGGCGATCCATGTCTCTGCTTCTGAATTGATTTCTTTTGCCTTTTTTCCTTTAGAGGTAATGGCAGGACCTATTTTTACTTTGATGGTTCCAGGGTATTTTAAAAAACTGTATCTAGGCCAAAACTCGCCTGCATTGTGAGCAAGCGGAATAACAGGGTGGCCTGACTGGTGTGCTAATAATGCGCCGCCCGCGTTGAATTTTAAATTTTCACCCGGTGCGGCACGAGTTCCTTCAGGAAAAACAACAACAATAAAGCCTTCAGCTAAGCGTTTACATCCCTGATCTACTAATGAACGTAATGCGGCTCTGGGTTGTTCTCTATCGATGGCAATAGGTTTTAATGTAGATAGCGCCCAGCCGCCGATTGGAATCCATGTTAATGATCGTTTTAACACCGTGGTTTGTTTAGGCAGAAATAAGCGCAATGCGAGCGTTTCCCATGCGGATTGATGTTTGCTTAAAACAATGAATACTTGATCTTTAGGGAGGTTTTCTAGTCCCTCGATTTCATAAGTTAAGCCGCATCCTGCTTTTGTAAGCCATATGACTGATGCAATCCACAGGTTTGCTGCTTTATAACGAACATCATAAGGGAATAGCGCGCAGATTAGGATCATAGGTCCAAAAAGAGGGACTGATATGAGAATATAAATAAATAAAATACTGGAGCCTATGTAGGCACGTAAATTATTTTTCTGAGAGGATGAATTTTGCTGCGTCATAAAGATCTTCAAAAATTGGAATGTTGATTTCTAGTGAATTTTGAATGGGTTTTTGCCCTTTACCTGTTTTTACCAGCAGTGGCTTCGCACCTGCAGAGATGGCTGCCTGTGCATCACTCAATTTGTCACCAATAAAATAAATGTCGCTCAGACAGGTCTTGGTATCTTTTGAAAAGCGGTGTAATAAGCCGGGTTTAGGCTTACGACATAAACAATCGTCATCAGGGCCGTGAGGGCAGTAATAAATACTATGAATTTTGCCCCCTTTTGTTTTAACCATGCGATGCATTTTGTCATGAATTTTATCAAGCATTGCCTCGTTATAAAATCCTCTGCTTAAACCTGACTGGTTGGTGATAACCACGACTTTATAATTACCCTCATTCAATAAAGCAATGGCTTCCAAACTCTTTTCAATGGGCTGCCATTCTTCAGGTGATTTTATATAGTCGTCTGAGTCGATGTTAATAACACCATCACGATCCAATAAGATATAAGCCTCAGTCATTACTGCAGTTTTGATATGTCGGCTATTTCAAGAAACTGATTAGATAGCATAGACAGTAAAGCTAATCGGCTGGCACGTAAGGCTAAATCATCCGTGTTGACCATAACATTATCAAAAAAAGCATCTACATCATCTTTTAGCTGGGCTAATCGAGTTAATGCTGCTTGGTAATCTTTGCATTTTAATAAGGGTTGAATTGCTTCCTCTGACTTTATAGCCGCAATATGCAAAGACTTTTCCTGGGCTTCAATTAAGTTATCAATTGAATCAGCAGGTTTTGTTGCTGATTTTTTTAAGATATTGATAATTCGTTTATTGGCTGCCGCAAGGCTTTCTGCTTCGGGCAATTGTCTAAATGCTTTGACTGCTTGTAAGCGCTGCATAAAATCCAGCGGCTTAGTGGGCTTAACCGATATCACTGATTCAAATATAGCCGCACTGTAGCCTTGGTCCAGGCAATAACCTTTTAAACGGTCGAAGACAAAATCTACGATGAGTTGTTGGGTTTTTTCTTGATCAAATTCATGATTGAAATGACTTAACGCAATATTAATAAGATCGACTATATCTAAGTCTAAATTATTTTCAATAATGATTCTTAGGGAACCTAAGGTAGCTCTTCTTAATGCATAAGGGTCCTTGTCGCCAGTAGGAATAAGGTTTGCACTAAAGATGCCGCATAAGGTATCAATTTTTTCTGCCAGAGATAGAACTTGTCCGGTTGTGCTTGATGGCGTAGGGCTTCCTGATTGCTTAGGAAAATATTGTTCCTCAATCGCAAGAGCTACTTCTGCTGGCTCATTATCAGCGAGTGCATAATAACGGCCCATAATGCCTTGCAAACTAGCAAACTCACCCACCATATCAGTCATTAGGTCTGTTTTAGCCAAATAAGCAGCGCGTTTGGCTAAAGTGACATCTGCATCTAAGGTTTGAGCAATATATTCGGCAAGCTTTTCTACACGTTGTGATTTGTCGGAAACACTACCTAGTGTTTTTTGGAAAACGATACTCTCCAAACTAGCGACTCTTTCTTCAAGCTTTAGCTTTCTATCCTGTTTCCAAAAAAATTCAGCATCGGCAAGACGCGGCATAATAACCCGTTCATTGCCTTCTTGAATGGATTTAGGTCGGCTACTCTCAATATTACTAAAGGTAATAAAGTGTGGAAGAAGATCACCTTGCTTATTTTTAATTGGAAAGTACTTTTGATTACTCTGCATGGTCGTAATCAGAACTTCTGTAGGTAATTCCAAGAAGCGTAAATCAAAATTTCCTAGTACAGGGACAGGCCATTCATTAAGAGCAGCTATTTCTTCCAATAAATCGGCTTCAATATGAGCAATACCATTAACCGAGTCGGCTGCTGTATTTGCCTTTTCTTTAATGATTAATTTACGTTGGGAAAAGTCAACAATGACCTTGCCTTGTTGTTCCAGTATGGATTGGTAATTGTTAGCAGAATCAATAGTGATTGCATTGGGCGCATGAAAGCGATGTCCAAAAGATTGATTTGCAGTTTTTAAACCAAGAATTTCGCTATCAATAACCGTGTTGCCAAACAGTAAAATACACCAGTGAACAGGACGAACAAATTCAGTGCTGTAGTTGCCCCAGCGCATTCTTTTAGCGATGGGGAGGGTGTGAATACTTTTGTTAATAATCTCAGGAATTAATTGTTCCGTTGATAATCCTTTTACGTCCTGTTTAAAGGCTAGCCATTCACCCTTGTCAGTTTTAAGTCTGCCTAGGTTTTCTATAGCGGTTCCGCAGCCTTTAGCAAATCCCAGAGCTGCTTTACTAGGTGTCCCGTCTTTAGCAAACGCAGCTTGCACAGCAGGGCCTCTTTTTTCGACTGACTTGTCGGGTTGAGAGGTGCTTAAGTCTTTAATAATGACCGCCAAACGCCTGGGGGTGGCATAGGCTTGTGCTGTTGAATAATCTAAATTAGCTTCTTTTAAGCCGGCTTCAATGCCTTGTTGTAGAGCGTTGCTGAGCTTAAGTAGCGATTTTGGAGGCAGTTCTTCACAGCCCAATTCAAATAATAAATCTTTGTTCTCACTCATGATTGCTCTCCCTGCTCAGTGTTTAGCATGGGAAAACCTAATGATTCCCGGCGTTGATAATAGGCTTCGGCAACGGACTTTGATAGATTGCGGACACGTAAAATATAGCGTTGTCTTTCCGTTACTGAAATAGCATGGCGAGCATCAAGCAGGTTAAAGGTATGTGAAGCTTTTAAAACCATTTCGTAAGCAGGTAAAGGCAGGTCTTTTTCAATCAGTTTTTGACATTCTTGTTCGTAGGTATCAAAACAACTAAAAAGGAAATCGACATTGGCATGGTCAAAATTAAACTCTGACATTTCCACTTCATTTTGGTGAAAAACATCCCCATAAGTCACTGGACCCTGTGGGCTGTTAGTCCATACCAAGTCGTAAACACTTTCTACGCCTTGAATGTACATGGCAATACGCTCAAGACCATAAGTTAACTCGCCACTGACAGGTTTACATTCTAAACCACCGACTTGTTGAAAATAGGTGAACTGTGATACTTCCATGCCATTTAGCCAAACTTCCCAGCCTAAGCCCCATGCACCAAGGGTGGGTGACTCCCAGTTGTCTTCCACAAAACGCACATCGTGCTCAAGTAAATCCAGTCCCAGATGTTTTAGAGAGTTAAGATAGAGTTCTTGGATATTATCGGGAGAGGGTTTTAAAATAACCTGAAACTGATAATAATGCTGAAGACGCATCGGATTTTCGCCATAACGCCCATCAGTTGGTCTTCTGGATGGTTGTACATAAGCTGCATTCCAAGGTTCTGGGCCTATAGCACGCAGAAAAGTGGCCGGATGAAATGTACCTGCACCGACTTCTTGATCTAAAGGTTGTAATAAAATACAGCCTTGTTCAGACCAGTATTGCTGTAAGGCTAAGATGAGCCCTTGAAATGTTGATAAATCGTTGTTTGTGCTAGACACGGCGGTTATTGCTCAGACAATAAAAAACCACCGATTATAGCTTAAAAAATACCGCTAGGTGTGGTGAAAAGTATTGAGTAAGATAAATTTAGTCAATACGGTTTCAATCATTTTTAACCAAAATTGATTTTAGCTTCCAGATCATTACGTGAATCCGCATTTCTTAATGCTTCATTCATATTGATCTTGTCTGCTTTATAGAGATCTAATAAAGCATCATCAAATACCTTCATGCCTTTGCCGCCACTGGTTTTCATTGCTTCTTTAATTTCATTTAATTCACCTTTGAGAATGAGGTTTGAAATATGCGGCGTGTTGATTAATACTTCAATGGCGGCACAACGCTTGCCATCTGGGGTAGGAATGAGCCGCTGAGAGACGACAGCATTTAAATTGATAGCCAAATCCATAAAAAGTTGTTTATGTTCGACATGAGAGAACATGTTGATCACCCGCTCCATTGCTTGGTTAGCATTATTAGCATGTAATGTAGAAATACATAAATGGCCGGTGTTTGCTAGTTCTAAAGCAGCTCCCATGGTTTCCTTGTCTCTGATTTCACCAATTAAAATAACATCAGGGGCTTCACGTAGGCTGGCTTTTAGAGCGCGGGCATAGGATGCGGTATCTATCCCAACTTCACGTTGGTTTACAATGGATTTTAAGTTAGGATGTGAAAACTCAACAGGATCCTCAATTGTTAATATATGGCCTGCTGAATTTGCATTACGATGGTTGATCATTGCTGCAAGAGAGGTTGATTTGCCTGAGCCTGTCCCTCCGACCATTAATAATAAGCCTCGTTTCGCAAGAATGAGGTCTAGCAATACTTCTGGTAATCCGAGGTCCTCGGGTTTCGGGATTTCTGAGGGGATTAAGCGTAATACCAGACCAATGGTTTTACGTTGATAAAATGCATTTACACGAAAACGCGCACTGTCATCGGGTAAAGCAATGGCAAAATCTAAATCTTTGGTTTCCAGAAATTCTGCTTTCTGCTGTTCTGACATAATGCTGAAAGCGGCGGATTCTGTTAGTTCAGGCGTTAGAATATATTCATCCATTTCAACTGCGACACCCGATATTTTTATTTTGAGTGGCGATCCGGCAGTTAAAAAGATATCAGAACCGTCTTGTTTAACCATTTCCTGCAAGTAAGGCAATAAGTCTAAATCAGACTCGGGCATTTTTCCTAATACTTGAATATCGTATTGTTTTTCTTTACGATCTGGCGATCTTTTGTCAGGAGTAATGACGACGCTTATGCCATCAATGTTTTTGTCGAGTTCTGTAATGTAAGTAATATCCGCTGGTGTGTAGACTGTACGAATAGGCTTGTAATTATTCAGTTCTTGTATTTGTGAAACAGTTAAAACTTCATCAATAAAGCTACTTAAAAACTCAGGACTTACAGAGGAGTTACCAACAGGCTTTTCCTGGTTAGATAGACGCAGGCAAGGTGCTGAGCCAGGCTTCAGCACTAGGCAGTCGGCTTTTTTATCTAACATTAATTTTAAATAAGGTAATAAATCCATAGTTTTGACTCAGTATTGATAACAGGGAAAGTAATATATTGTTTATGACTTACATAACGTTGTTTTCTTCGTCTGCATCATTAACCGTTAGAGATAAGCCACCTGACTCTTGATCTAAACCGCCAGAGAGTTTGATTTGTAAACGTAATTCATTTCTGGAATCTGCATTGTTAAGTGCTTCGTCATAGCTGATTTTTCCTGCTTGATAGAGTTCCAGCAAGGCTTGATCAAATGTTTGCATGCCTAATTCACGTGATTTAGCCATAATGGGCTTCATACCACTGATATCACCTTTAGCAATTAAATCTGCAATTAAAGGGGTGTTTATCATGATTTCAATGGCTGCACATCGACCACCATCAACTGTTTTAACCAGGCGTTGAGAGATAATGGCGCGCAAATTAAGTGCAATATCCTGCATTAGTTTTGCTTGGCTTTCTATAGGGAAGAAACCAAGAATACGGTCAACTGCCTGGTTGGCATTGTTAGCATGTAATGTTGCAAGTGCTAAGTGACCAGTTTGAGCAAATTCCAAACCAAACTCCATAATGGTGGAGTCTCTGATTTCGCCTAAAACAATGACATCGGGTGCTTGGCGTAGTGTGTTATGTAGAGCTATTTCCCAGTCGTCGGTATCAACACCGACTTCTCTTTGCATGATGACGCAGTTTTTATGTTTGTGTACATATTCAATAGGGTCTTCAATGGTAATAATATGGCCGTAGCTTGTTTCGTTGCGGTGGTCAATCATCGCAGCCATTGAGGTTGATTTACCCGACCCGGTTGCACCTACCATAATGATTAGGCCATTTTTAGCGGAGATAATGTCTTTTAAAACAGGGGGGAGGCCCAGTTTGTCAAAATTAGGAATATCTGCCGCAATGGTACGAACAACTAAACCTTGGCAACCTTGTTGAACAAACGCATTGACACGAAAACGACATAATCCAGCAGGTGAAATGGCAAAATTACACTCTTGCGTTTCTTCAAATACTTTTAGCTGCTTATCATTCATGATGCACTGAGTGAGTGCTTGTGAATCATTTTCAGATAAGGGTTGTTGGGAGATGGGCGACAAGGTGCCTTTTACTTTCATCGCAGGGGGAAAACCCGCTGTGATGAATAAATCAGAACCATCCTTGTGTAGCAGGATTTTGAGTAGCTTTATCATAAAAGCCATTGCTTCATCTCTTTCCATTAGAATCCCCTTATATCTATAGTCAAAGTAATTTAATTAAGCCTAAGTCTAGCTTAGGAACGTGCATGAAACAACCTCCCGATTTCTAACTGCTTGTTTTGCTCCAGCTGGAATGATCTCATTCGTTACGTAGCACACGGATGTGCAAGTGTCGGTCGAAGCAGGATGCTGGTTGCGACCGTAGAATAACTATGGTCGCAACCAGCATCCTGCTTCAGGGTGTGATTAAAAGTGAAGTAATTGTATTCAGAAATATTGTAGAGCGGACTTCAGTCCGCAAATCATGCTGAAATATAGCGGACTGAAGTCCGCTCTACGATAATACAATTCATATTTACTTCACTTTAAATCACACCCCCTGCTTCAAGCGACACTTGCACATCCATGAGCTTCGTGCCTTATGAGGACACCCCACCTAAAGCAAAAATCCTGCGTTATAACTTCGGGATATTATTTCATACACGATCCTTAAAATGATTTACAAACAAAGTCTGGAGGAACATTCAATTTAAAGTAGCAAAAAATCAACTGTTTGAATAAGCAAAAAAGTTGTTTTGCAGCGTATAATTGAACAATTTTTGAAAAATGTCAGGTGTTATGAGTAAGCAAAGAAAAGCGGTAGCGTTGATTTCTGGGGGATTGGATTCTTTATTAGCGGCTAAAACCATTATAGAGCAGGGTGTTCATGTTGAAGGTATTAACTTTTTTACCGGTTTTTGTGTGGAAGGGCATACTCATGCGATAAGAAAAAAAGACAAAGATAAGCCTAAAAGAAATAATGCCTTGTGGTCTGCCGAGCAGTTGGGTATTAAATTACATATTATTGATGTGATTGATGAATACAAAGATGTATTGATAAACCCTAAGCATGGATATGGTGCCAATATGAATCCTTGCTTGGATTGCAAAGTTTTTATGGTACATAAAGCCAAGCAATGGATTGAAGAAAATGATTTTGATTTTATTATTACCGGTGAAGTTATAGGGCAGCGACCTATGTCGCAAAGAAAAGACACCATGCCGGTGATATCACGTGAATCAGGTGCTGATGATTTATTATTACGACCTTTATGTGCTCAAAATTTACCAATGACCTTGCCTGAGCGAGAAGGCTGGGTCGATAGAGAAAAGTTACATGACTTTAGTGGCCGGACTCGTAAGCCTCAAATGGCCTTAGCCAATGACTTTGGGTTTGAAGACTTTGCTCAGCCAGCAGGGGGCTGTTGTTTTTTAACGGATAAAAGCTATTCTGATAAATTAGTTGATTTATGGTCAGCACGAGGCAAGAAGGAATATGACCTGGATGACGTCATGCTGTTGAAAGTGGGACGGCATATTAGACCTAATAAGCAGTTTAAAGTAATTATTGCCAGGGAAGATGGCGAAGCCCGTTTTATGCAGGGCTATAAAAAAGATTTTATTAATATGAATTGTGCAAGTCACAGAGGGCCATTAGCGTTGATAGATGGAGCGCCTTCTGAAGAGGATCTGTTGGTTGCGGCACAAATTACTGCAAGATATGGACAGGGTCGAGATGTTGAGATGGTAGATGTAATGATCAGAGACAAAGATGGTTCTGAAAGACAAGTTCAGGTCAAGCCATTTGGCATTGATGAAATTCCACAAGCCTGGTTTGTCTAATGGCTAGAGAAAACTTAAATGCAAAACGTTTATTGTGCCCCATGCCGGTGATAAGGACGCAAGATAAAGTGAAAACGATGGCTACAGGTGATGTGCTAGAGGTTGTTTGTACAGACCCTGGGGTGATGCAGGATATTCCCGCCTGGTGCAGAATTAATGGCCATAAAGTGCTGGAAACTCATTCGGAAGATATGGAATATACCCTTGTTATAGAGGTCGGATAGTATGACTGAAGATTATGATGCTAATGAAATATTAAGGCTAAAAACGCAAGTGACTTATGTCGGGGCGTTAGTTAATGTTTTTTTAACCATTATTAAAATTGGTGTGGGTGTTTTTGGCCATTCTGCTGCTTTAATTGCGGATGGTATACATTCTCTATCCGATTTAATCAGTGACTTTTTTGTTATTATTGCGATTAAGTTAGGTAGTCGAGAGGCTGATCACGACCACCCTTATGGGCATCGCCGTTTTGAAACCATGGCTACCGTGCTATTAGGCCTTGGCTTAGTGGTAGTCGCCGGTGGAATTATGTGGGATGGCATTGAACGATTACTCGAGCCAGAAAAGCTATTGACCCCAAATAGAGATACATTAGGTATTGCCGTTATTTCTATTTTAGCGAATGAATGGTTGTTTCATTACACCAAAAGAGTTGGGCAAGTAACACGTTCCAAGTTGTTGTTGGCGAATGCCTGGCATCATCGCAGTGATGCTTTTTCCTCTATTGTGGTTGTAGTGGGGATTGGTGCAGTATTCTTGGGGTATTCCTATGCCGACTCAGTTGCTGCTATCCTTGTGGCGGTCATGATTGCAAAAATGGGTGTGTCTTTGGTACTGGAGAGCATTAGTGAGTTGGTTGACTCTTCTTTACCAGAAGACTTTGTTAAGGATATTCGACGCATCATTAAACGGACATCAGGAGTGAAGAGTATTCATTTGTTGCGTACGCGCCGTATGGGTGAAGATGCTTATGTGGATACCCATATTGTGGTTGATTCCCGTATTAGCGTTTCTGAGGGGCACATGATTGGTGATGCCGTCAGAGATAGTTTAAAGTCTGAATTTGATGATGTGGTCGATGTACTAGTGCATATAGACCCGGAAGATGATGAGTTTAAGGATGAATATAGTAAGTCAATTACAAGGGAGCAAGTTCAAGTTTATTTAGATCAATACCTGGCAGAATCTATTCATACGGTTGATGATTTTAGAATTCATTATCTGGATGGGCAGGTCGAAGTTGAAGTGGTTTTGCCTCATGCAATGTTTAATCAAGCTGAGCAAGTGGCATGGGTTAAACAGCAATGTGCAAAAGTTGAACTGGAAATTGATATGATTAAAAAAGTTTATGTGTTTTTTAAAGCGTGAGTGAGCGCATGGTTGGGTTGTAAAAATGGCAGTTGGAAATGTTCGTTTTCCTGAAATGAAGCAAATAGCAGGAATTAGTCTGGGTACAAGTAATGCAGGCATAAAGCAAACTGAGCGCGATGATGTTTTAGTCATTCAAATGGCTGAAGGCTCAAGCTGTGCCGGAGTGTTTACTCAAAATGCATTTTGTGCGGCACCTGTTCATATTGCCAGGCAACATTTGCAGAGCAGCCCCCGTTGGCTGTTAATTAATTCCGGTAATGCCAATGCAGGAACTGGCAAACAAGGGATGCTTGATGGAATGCGTTGTTGTGATGCTTTAGCTTCAGTGGTTAAGGGAAGTGCAGAGCATGTTTTACCTTTTTCAACAGGTGTGATTGGCGAGATATTACCCGTAGCAAAAATTGAACAGGCTTTACCTGCAGCAGTAAGCAATTTAAAAGAACAGAACTGGAGTAATGCCTCACAGGCCATTATGACCACGGATACTTTTGCTAAAGGTGCTTCTATAACTATTGATATAGAAGGTGAAACCGTTACTTTGACGGGTATTTCAAAAGGCGCGGGGATGATACAGCCGAATATGGCAACCATGTTAGGTTTTGTCGCAACGGATGCCAAAATTAGCCAAGCCTTGTTACAAAAGTGTTTGGCAGGCGCGGCAGAACAGTCATTTAACAGAATAACAGTTGATGGAGATACATCAACCAATGATGCCTGTATCTTAATGGCGAGTGGTTGCTCGTCTGCACCAGAAATAATTGAAGACTCTGAAAATTATAAGGTATTTGCCAATGCTGTCATGGATATTTGTAAAAAGCTGGCAGAATTAATTGTAAGAGATGGAGAAGGCGCAACCAAGCTTATGCGTATCCATGTAGAGCAGGCCCTTGACAACAACGAGGCTGTTTTGGTTGGAAAAACGATTGCTCATTCGCCATTGGTTAAAACTGCTTTTTTTGCCAGTGACCCAAACTGGGGACGTATTCTAGCGGCTGTGGGCCGAGCCGGTGTTGAGAATATGGACTTGGATAAGATTGAAATTTATTTGGACGATATCTGTATTGTAAAAAATGGTGGTCGGGCTGAAAGCTATACCGAGGAGCAAGGACAGCAAGTGATGAATCAGGAAGAAATTCAAATTAGAGTTGTTTTGGGTCGAGGTGAAGTGAAGCAAGAGGTTTTAACTTGTGATCTTTCTTATGATTATGTACGGATAAATGCTGAATACAGGACGTGAGGATAAGAGCAGGTTAAAGGCTCAAGGCGAAAGGCTAAAGGGGAGAGCGGAGACTCTATTGCATGTTGCTGTGGGGGTTGTTACGGATTTTGATGGCAGGGTTTTGATTTCGCTGCGCTCAGATACTGTTCATCAGGGTGGTTTGTGGGAGTTTCCTGGGGGGAAGGTTGAAGAGGGAGAATCCGTTGAATGTGCGCTTGCTCGGGAATTGAGGGAAGAGTTGGGTATTTGTGTGGTATCTGCTACGCCTTTGATTCAAATTGAACATCAGTATTCTGATTTAAATGTATTGCTTGATGTTTATCGTGTTTCCTCTTTTTCAGGTGTTGCTTCGGGTTGTGAGGGGCAGGAAGTTAGGTGGGTACACCCCGATCAATTATTAGAATATTCATTTCCGGAGGCAAATAAAGCGATTGTCACTGCTGTTCAGTTGCCTACAGACTATGCCATTTTAAATGGCAGTGAAACAGCTGTTTTATTGACCAATTTGCAGCTTATTTTAGACCAAGGTATCAAGTTGATTCAGGCGAGGGTAAAGCCTTTGTCAAGCCAAGAACTTAGTGTGTTTTTTGATGCCGCTTTGCCGATGTGTAAAAAACAAGGTGCCCGGTTAATTGTTAATTCTGCAGTGAGTTATAAAGAGAGGATCGCTGTTGACGGGATTCATTTAACATCAAAAGATTTGTTTGTTTTGGATAGTAGACCCAAAGGCTATGATTGGGTTGCTGCTTCTTGTCATAATCTAGATGAAATAAAACAGGCTGAAAAGATAGCGGTGGATTTTATTGTGGTAGCGCCAGTTTTGGAAACAGCAACCCACCCAGAGGCTAAGCCGTTAGGGTGGGATGGGTTTCAAGAATTAGTTGAACAGGCTACAGTCCCAGTATTTGCCTTAGGGGGAATGCAGGTGGTGGATAAAGAGATTGCTCAGTTAAGAGGGGCGCAAGGTTTGGCGGGTATTTCTTTGTTTTTGAATTCAGGAAATAACAAAATTACAAAATAATTATGAATACTGCAAAAGAAGAAGTAAGAACACTTCTTGAAAGTTTACCTGATGAATGTGTATTGGAAGACATTCAATATCATCTTTATGTCGTTGAGAAAATACAAAGAGGTATTGATAGAGGAGATGTTGAAGGATTGTTGAGCCAAGAAGATGTAGAAAAGAAATTTAGCAAATGGACTACATAGTAAAATGGTCACCTGAGGCTACAGAAGACCTAGAATCAATTGCCGAGTATATTGCTAGAGATTCCAAATTCTATGCTCGCTCCGTTGTTTCTAAAATACTTACTGTCTCACGAAAAATCCCAGAACAACCCATGATAGGACGGGTTGTGCCTGAAATTGGTGAAAAAGAAATAAGGGAGCGCTTCGTATACAGCTATAGAGTGGTGTATAGAATTAAAAACAGTACAATCACTATTGTGGCAATTATTCATGGCAAAAGACTGCTTGAAAATGTTTCAGAAAGGTTTGAATAGGCTATTTACTGTTTTGTGAAAGTAAACCCTGCTGCTTTACCACAGTTTTACTGCGTACCAGAAAGAGCAAAGCCCTACGCTATGCATGCTCCCGTTCAGGCTATATTTATTGAAAAAAAGAATCAGGATCAAACTCTGATTCAGAAAAAGCAGGTTCTCCTGGAATTTTATGTTGTTCAGAAGCCCATTCGCCTAAGTCGATTAATTTACAACGATCACTACAAAAAGGTCTGTAATTTTTTTCGGAATCCCAAAGAGTTTCTTTTTTGCAGTTTGGGCAACAAACAACGAGTGTTTTTTTAGTAGCCATTAGAATACGCAGCGAGTTAGCGAGAAAGGAATATCATCGGTCATTTGGCTGGGGCGATTATTGTCAGAAGAAGGCGACATAAAACGAATGGAGAAACGGTGTTTTCCTCCGCTGATTTCAGCAAACCCATGAATTGAGTGATCTACTGAGACCCTAAGTAATTGAAAAGGCTGTGACTTGTCAAGCGCAAGCTGAAAAAAACCGGCTTGTGCCAGTTCTTGAGTGGGTATGCTACTTTGGCGAATAAAGTTTAAAATCAAACTGATAGCGGTACTGGTATTAGTAAGTGGCTGTGTCCATTCACGTAAGTCATTTTGTTGGGTATCTGCGTCTCGTTCTAACCAGTAATGAAACGCAGGCAGGTCAAAAGAGCAAGTGCCACCAGCAATTGAACTGCGCTGAGATATGCTTTTAAACAAATCATTTTCCATGATATTGCTACCTAGCTTTCCATTGGTTTCGTAAAGCTGTTTGCTGATAGCGCTTAGTTCGTTGAGAACCTGATCAAGCCTATCTGCATCAACACCATGGCTATTAGCAATTTGGTTCAGTGTGCTTGAGTGACGCTCCAGTTCTTTTAATAACTCGGACTTTATATTGTTTCGACTGAAAATCATCAAAATATCAAGCAATATAGAAACAGCGGCACGTTTGTCAAAAACGGTATCACCTTCCATAGAATGATTAAGTTGTTTAAAAAGATGCTCTAGTCGCATAAAGACTCGAATTCGTTCATTAAGAGGGAATTCGTAGAAAGTCTGGGTATTCACAAACAGGTTTGCCTAACAGTTGCTAAGTAATAAGTATTGATTGTGAAGCTTTTTGATGTGATCTGCAAGTTGAGTTGTTGAATTTGAGTTGTTAATAACATTATCAGCATGTGAAAGGCGATATTCACGGGAGACCTGACTGTTAATGATTGATAAAATTTGATCTCTGGACAGCTTGTCACGCGATTGAACCCGTTCAATTTGCTGGTTAACAGAACAGTCAATAACAAGTGTTTTATCAACAAACGCAGTCATTTTAGTTTCCATTAGCAGAGGGATACACAGTAAGCTATATGGGGTAGATTGCTGTTCAAACTCACACTGCATTTGTTGGTATATAAGAGGATGAAGAATCTGCTCCAGTTGGTCTTTTAGTGCAGGGTCTGAAAATATCAGCTCTCTTAGTTTTGGTCTATTTAAAGCCCCCTCCTCAGTGATAATCAATTTTCCAAATTGGTGTTCTAGTGATTGAAGAGCGGGTTTTCCTGGTTCTACTAATTGATGAGCAATGATATCTGCATCTATAACAGGGATGTTATAGCTTGAGTTAAAAAGATTAGCTATGGTTGTCTTGCCGCAACCTATGCCCCCTGTTATACCGATTTTTAGCATGAATTACATGCCTATGCTGGTTAAGTAAAGTGAATTGATCTGTTCGCCCCATATTAAGGCCAGCCAGCCAGCAGCGGCTAAATAAGGTCCAAAAGGAATGGGGATGTTGTGATCTTTTTTTACAATGATAACCATTGAAACGCCTATCACTGCACCGACTAGGGATGATAGCAGGATAATAATGGGTAAATATTGCCAGCCTAACCAGGCACCAAAAACAGCCAGTAGTTTAAAATCACCATAGCCCATCCCTTCTTTACCCGTTGCCAGTTTAAAAAGGTGGAAAACAGTCCAGAGGCTAAGGTAGCCTGCAATAGCTCCAATAATGCTGGTATGGGTATCGGTATAGATTGAAAATAAACTGAGAAACAAACCTAGCCAAACCAGAGGGAGAGTGATCGAATCGGGCAATAACTGGTGGTCAATATCAATAAAGCTAAGTGTTATTAGAGACCAAGTGAGTAATAAAGCAAATAACATCTCAACTGAATAACCAAAATGCCAGGCAACAATACCCGACATGACACCTGTAAAGGCTTCTATTATTGGATAACGCAGAGAAATATGGGTTTTACAGTTAGCGCATTTTCCTTTTAAAAAACAATAACTGATAACTGGAATGTTTTGATAAGGTTTGATTGCTGCATCACAGCCTGGGCAACGAGACAAAGGAAGTACTAGGTTAAATGGTTCATTTTGGTCTAGTTTCGAATCATCCAGCTCAAGATATTCAGTACACTCTTTTTTCCAGCCCCGTTCCATCATCACAGGCAGTCGATAAATGACCACATTAAGAAAGCTTCCAACAAGCAAACCAATGATTACAATAAGTGATACTAAAAGTATGGGGGAAGACTGGAGTATTGTTTGAAGTTCTTGCATATAAATTTAGGCGTTGTAAGAGCAAATATTTGAAGTATAGACTAGAAGAGAGGGCTTTAAAATATTGTTTTAATTGGAGGGTGTGGCTTAGCTAGTATTAAGTTGAGGGATTAGCTATTGGGGCGCAGTGCTTTAGCCTGCTATTTTCGGCGATGAAAGCAGGCTAAAGCACTGCGTCCTACGTTAAGGCAGCAGGCAATAAATAACCTACCCAGATTGCGAGTTAAAAGGGTTTTTCCTGAAAAGAGATGCAAACGAGGGTTCAATAATCGCCGAAAGTATAGGTTGGTTTTTGGAGTACAAAAACATGTTTTTGTACTCCCTATGATATTCTGCAATCTATACTTTTCGCACGGTCACGGTCACGGCTACGGGTTTCTCTCATCAAACAAAAAATAAGCTATTGATTTTAAATAAGCTTATTTTGTATTTTTATGCTATTTATGAAAAGATATTTGCTGCGTGACAGCGCGCTGTTTTCGTGGCGTTAGTTGCCAGTTGCCTTACCTTAATGGCAGTCATCCCAATATCTGCATATGAGAATGATTAATTCTGTGTGTTTGATCTAGAACGAGAAGATTGGCTTCTTCGTTTTTTAGCCGCATCTGATTGACCCTTTGGACTTTGGGTGTTTCGTTGAGGCTTAGGTTTGTTGTTATTGGCTGAATTTTGTTTTGGTTTTTTGAATTTGCTTGAACGGTCTGTTAATGAAGTTATAGGGACGCTGTGAGAAGGTACAAACCCCGTTTCAATTTCTCGAACCAGTGTTTGGCGAATAAGATTTTCAATATCAGATAGTAATTTTACTTCATCAGCACTCACTAGTGATATTGCAGCCCCTTCAGAACTTGCTCGCCCAGTACGGCCAATACGATGGACATAGTCTTCTGGCACATTGGGTAATTCAAAATTAACCACATGTGGTAATTCTTTAATATCGATGCCTCTGGCTGCGATATCGGTTGCGACTAAAACTTGAATATCATAACTTTTAAATTCAGCCAGTGCTCGGGTACGGGCAGCCTGACTTTTATTGCCATGAATGGCGGCGGCTGGAATGCCGTCTTGTATTAATTTTTTGGTTAATTTATTGGCACCATGTTTGGTACGGGTAAAAACTAAAACCTGATCCCAGTTATTATTTCTAATAAGGTGGCTGAGTAAAGCTGTTTTCTGGCTTTTATCAGCTTCGTATACAGACTGCTGAACACTTTGGGCAGCTGCATTGCGAGGACTTACCTCGATTTGTACCGGATTGTGTTGAAAGTTTTCAGTGAGTTTGCGAATTTCAGCAGAAAATGTTGCAGAGAATAACAATGTTTGGCGCTTCTTGGGTAATAGCGATAGGATTTTACGAATATCACGAATAAACCCCATGTCTAACATTCTATCGGCTTCATCCAATACTAAAATTTCAAGTTGTGAGAAATTGACCGCTTTTTGGTTGTATAAGTCGATAAGTCGTCCAGGTGTGGCAACTAAGACATCAAGACCGCCGCGTAATTTTGATATTTGTGGATTAATTTTTACACCACCAAATACCACGCTGGATTTTAATGAAACATGCTTGCCATAGGTTGTGAAGCTTTCTGATACTTGAGCAGCCAATTCACGTGTTGGTGTCAGAACCAAGGTACGGATATGTTTTGGCTGAGCTGAAGGGCCATTTTCCAAACGCTGCAAAATAGGTAATGCAAAACTGGCGGTTTTTCCTGTGCCTGTTTGTGCTGCCGCCATGACATCTTTACCAGAAAGAACGGCAGGTATGGCTTCAACTTGAATAGGTGATGGGGTGGTGTAACCCTTATCTTCAATTGCTTTAAGATAGGAGGGTGAAAGACCAAGAGAACTAAATGACATGAATTTTTTGAATAAGGTGAGGATTATGAGCGCACACGCTGCATTACAGGTGGCGAATAGATTGTTTATATGTTGATTATAGCATGGCTGTGTTTTATAAGCTTAAGGAGTGGATTTTCAAGCAACACCGGACATTTTTCAGTTTAATCGCAATTAAACCAGTTGCAGAACGGTTTAATTGTCCCTAAGTAAGCTGTACAAGACATAAGTCAATCATTAGGTTTACTCTAAATGATCACCCATTATCAAAACTCATCGAGGTTATTGACAGGTTGAAGCATTAGAAAAACCAGGGTGAGAAGTGGTATTCACTGAATTTTAAACTAACATCCGCAGAGAGCGTCAACTAGAAGGTGCTGCTAAAGTAAAAGCTCAGGGGTGGTTACATGGGGCGTAAACCAACGGCTAGAAAGGTAATAGTGAGCAATTGTAAGTGTTTACCTTAAGGTTGGAAAGTTACGTCAGTTGTCAGCTAAAAGTGGTCATAAAAAGTAGTGCGCAGCACTTTAAATGAGATTTAATTTTTTTATCGTAATTATTTATAATTAAAAGCTCTATGAGCCTCTTGCAAAAATACACATTATGTAGATGTGTGCGTATAAATAGCACTATATATTGTATGCTGGTGTGATTGTTTCGTAGTTTTGTAAGGGGGCTTGTAATACTTGATAAAAATACTCAGTAGAAAGGTTAGTTAAATAAGAGCATACTTATATATGAAGTAGTATCGGAAAGCTAGAATAAATGCTCTCCCGTATAGAGTTATAAGGTTTCTATGTTCTATTTCTAAATGATGTGGATAACGTATAAGTTATTTAGGTCGGGATAATAACTTTTTATCGGGAGTACAGAAACGGCTGTCCAATTTGATCGAACGATAAAATATACTTTCACCACCAAAAAAACAACAATTTTAATAACAAGAGGAAACAAAATGAAAAAAATTATATTAGCAGTTATATTGAGCTCACTACTACCTGCATTGGCTGTTGCTGAAGACAAAAAAATGCAGAATACCCATGCCAGCGCTCCAGATAATATGAAAGGAAAGCATATGATGAATACTCATACCAGCTCTTCAGATGTTGATATGAAAGAAAACAAGCACATGTCGATGGGTGATAACCCATTTTCTTCACACGAGAAGAAAGCGGGAACAAAAACTAATCAACCACATAAAGGATATACAGTTAAAAAATTCAATAAATAATCTTGTTTTGGTATTACTTAAGATCACTTAAGTTGTACTAGCTGAAACCTAATCGTACAGTTACCCGTTGTTTTCTGTATGGTTAGATTTAAGTCATGCTTTTTTCCAATAGATCTAGCAAATTGGGATGATTGAAGCGATTCTAAATCTCAGATGATGTGATGAGTCAGTACTTTTCAGGGCACTCGTTCATATAGAGTGGTGTGTTACCGCCAGTATCGCCACCACTACTAATTTCTAATAAAATGTCAGATTAAGTTTGAGCTAATATATTTGAGGCCCCTTCTCTGATTTTTACAATAATTCATTTACACAAAGGTACAAGGACAGGGCATGCTTTTCTGTCTGTACCTTTGTGTGAAAAACAACATATTCTGCTCAATGTGGTTTTGCTTATTACAAAGAGTCCCACATTTCATCAACCCGTTTAACGACATCTTCAGACATAGTAATCGTTTTTCCCCATTCTCTATTGGTTTCACCTGGCCATTTATTGGTGGCATCAAAACCTACTTTAGAGCCTAGACCTGAAACAGGTGAGGCAAAATCAAGATAATCTATAGGTGTGTTTTCTAAAATGGTTAAATCGCGTGCCGGGTCCATTCGTGTGGTAATGGCCCAGATAACATCCTGCCAGTTATGTACGTCGACATCATCATCCACGACAATAACGAATTTGGTGTACATAAATTGACGCAAGTATGACCAGGTGCCGAGCATGACGCGTTTGGCGTGTCCGGCATATTGTTTTTTCATACTAATAACCGCCATACGGTATGAACAACCTTCCGGTGGTAAATAAAAATCAATAATTTCAGGGAATTGTTTTTGTAGTATAGGGACAAAAACCTCATTCAATGCAACCCCTAAAATAGCAGGTTCATCGGGTGGTCTGCCGGTGAATGTGCTGTGATAAATAGGTGCTTGTCTTTGAGTGATACGTTCCACGGTAAAAACAGGAAACTCATCCACTTCATTGTAATAGCCGGTATGATCACCAAAAGGCCCTTCAGGAGCCATTTCATCAGGATAAATAAAACCTTCTAAAACGATTTCTGCGCTCGCAGGGACTTGCAAGTCATTACTTAAACAGGTTGCTACTTCTGTTTTACTACCTCTGAGTAAGCCGGCAAAAGCATATTCAGACAGTGAATCAGGAACGGGGGTAACGGCTGCTAAAATAGTAGCGGGATCAGCACCTAATGCAACGGACACAGGGAATGGTTCACCTGGATTAGTTTCCTGCCATTCTTTAAAGTCCAGCGCACCGCCTCGATGAGCTAGCCAGCGCATAATGACTTTGTTTTTTCCTATGACTTGTTGGCGGTAGATGCCTAGATTTTGTCTGTCTTTATTAGGGCCTTTGGTAATCACTAAAGGCCAGGTAATTAATGGTGCTGCATCATCTGGCCAGCAGGTTTGAATAGGAAAAACACTTAAATCGACTTCATCACCGATACGAATGACTTCCTGACAAGGGGGGCTGCTAATGACCTTGGGAGCCATATTGAGGACCTGTTTAAAAACCGGAATTTTTTCCATGGCATCTTTCATGCCCTTGGGTGGTTCCGGTTCTTTTAAATAAGCGAGTAGTTCACCGATGCCACGTAACTCAGACACCTCTTCAGCCCCCATTCCCATTGCAACGCGTTTGGGTGTGCCAAACAGATTGGTTAGTACAGGGATATTTGAGCCTTTAGGATTTTCAAACAAAAGAGCGGGGCCTTCTTCTTTAAGCACCCGATCACTAATCTCAGTCATTTCCAAATAGGGATCGACTTCTACTGTAATACGTTTAAGTTCCCCTTGTTTTTCAAGCTGGTTGATAAAATCTCTTAAATCTTTATATTTCATGCGGCAATTCCATTATGTCTCAGTAATGCATCAATGTTTGGTTCGCGACCACGAAAATCAATAAATAATTGCATAGCATCCTGGCTACCGCCTTTTTCAAGGATATTATGTAAGAATGATTTTCCTGCGGCTTGGTCAAAAATACCTTTTTCTTCAAATAAAGAATAAGCATCACTGGATAACACTTCTGCCCATTTGTAACTGTAGTAGCCTGCGGCGTATCCACCTGCAAAGATATGTGAAAAGCTGTGAGCAAAGCGATTAAACGCAGGTGGTTGAATAACGGCGACCTGTTCTCTGATTTGATTGAGCGTTTTGTAGATTTGTCCACCCTTGGCTGGGTTGTATTGCTGATGTATTTTAAGGTCAAATAAACTGAATTCCAGTTGTCTCACCATCATCATGCCCGCTTGAAAGTTCTTTGCATTGAGCATCTTTTCAAATAACTCATCAGGCAATTTTTCATTGGTTTTATAGTGACCTGATATGAGTGCTAACGCTTCTTTTTCCCAGCACCAGTTCTCCATAAATTGACTGGGTAATTCCACAGCATCCCATTCAACGCCATTAATACCGGAGACGCCTAAATAATCAATTTGAGTCAGCATGTGTTGTAAGCCATGACCAAATTCGTGAAACAAGGTCTGTACTTCATCGTGAGTTAATAAAGCAGGGTCATTACCGGTAGGTGGTGTGAAATTACAGGTCAGGTAAGCTACTGGCGTTTGAATGGTGTCGCCCGATTTTTTACGGCCGACACAATCGTCCATCCATGCGCCACCACGTTTTTTCTCTCGGGCATACAAATCAAGATAAAACTGTCCACGTAGCTGATTGTCTTTATCGTTAATCTGGAAAAACCGGACATCAGGGTGCCAGCTATCAAAATCTGAAACTTCAGTTATTTTTAAACCGTATAGTTTTTCGACTACTGAAAATAGTCCGGGAATTACGCGTGTTTCAGGGAAGTAAGCTTTGACTACTTCCTGGGATAGTTGATAAAAATGCTGGCGCATTTTTTCTGAGAAATAACCAATATCCCATGTTTGTAATTGATTGAGGTTATGGTGCTGTTTAGCAAATTGCTTTAACTCTGATAAATCTTTGCGAGCGTGTCGCCATGATTTGTCGGCTAAGTCTTCTAAAAATAGGCTGACATCTGCTGGTTTGTCGGCCATTTTAGTGGCCAGGGAGTATTCGGCATAATTATCAAAGCCGAGCAACTGTGCTTTTTCATGACGTAAAGCCAAAGTCTGTTCCATGGTTTGGCTGTTATCCCACTGTTCGGCGTTAGCGGCCTGATCTGAGGCGCGTGTGGCAAAAGCGGTGTAGTGTTCTTTGCGTAATTCACGGTTGTCGGCATAAGTCATGACCGCTATGTAGGAAGGGAATTGCAAGGTGATCATCCAGCCTTCTTTCCCTCGGCTTTCGGCTGTTTGCTTGGCGAGTGTTAAAGCGCTTTCTGGTAATCCAGCGAGTAAATCAATATCGGTGATATGTTTACTCCATGCATTGGTTGCATCGAGTAAGTTTTCTTCATATTTGCTGGATAATTGAGAGAGTTCCTGGCTGATTTGTTTGTAACGCTGCTGCTTTTCTTCGTTTAAATCGATACCTGATAAACGAAAGTCTCTTAAAGCGTTGTTGATGATTTTTTGTTGAGCAATATCAAGTGAAGCAAAGCTATTACTATTGGCAATTTGTTGATACGCATCAAAAAGTGCTTTGTTTTGACCCATTTCAGTTGAATATTCACTGAGCTTGGGTAAGCAGGCATTATAAGCATCACGGTGTTCATCCGTATTGACGACAGAATTCATATGGCTAATAGGAGACCAGACTTTATTGAGCTTATCTTCAATAGTGTCGATGGGCTCAATCAGGTTTTCCCAGCTGTATTGGTCTGTTGCTTGCAGGTGTTGATCTACAATGGCTCTTGCTTCAGCAAGTAATGAGTCGATAGCGGGCTCAATATGTTCTGGTTTTATTTTGGAGAAGGGTGGCAGTGTGCTGTTTTCTAGTAATGGGTTGTTCATATTGTTAATGCTAGTCGGGAAAAATATTCTGAATATGATAGCAGACTGAAGTCTGCTCTACAGGGGAAATCGGGGCTGTGGTTTATTAGCCAAACGAGGATTCAATAATACCCGAAAGTATAGATTAGATTTTGGAGTACAAAAACATGTTTTTGTACTCCCCTATGATATTCTACGACCTGTACTTTTCGCGTGTTTACGGGGCGTTTTCTCCTAGATACTTAGGCAAGCATACGCATTGCGCTGCTGATTCTTTTTTGTGCTTTATACAATACCTGTAGTGAAAAATCAGGGTTTAATTTGCCTTCTTTTAGTTTGGAATAGGCTGGAATTGAATTGATATAAGGTAAGCCTTTACTTCGTTTTAAGCTAATGTAACTGTGTAGTTTGGCGAGAATAACAATGTCGGTCATTGTTAGCTTTTCACCGCTATCATAAGACCAGTCTTCAGCATGATGAGGAATAGCGGCTAATTCGTCGGTAAATCCCAAGGTATGTAAAACCAGAGTGCCTACCGGCGCTCTTAAATAGGGCATGGCACTTTCAAGTTCCGAAAATTTTGAGTAGTCGTCAGGGTGTTGTTCTGCAAAGTGTAATAGAGGGATTGATCCAATATCAGCCACTAAGCCTGCTAATAATGCATCTTCAGGGTTGATAGTGCCAGATTCGGCAGCAAGTACAAAGCTTAGACTGGAAACATACAGGCTTCTTTTCCAAAGACTTTGCATGCTCTTCATTAACTGTTTGTCTTTGCATTGAAATAACTGTTTTAAGCTGATGCTCATAACTAAATTTCGAGTTGCCTCTAAGCCCAGCCGGGTAACCGCTTCATGGCAGTTAGTAATTGGATTAACCGATGCATAAATAGGACTGTTTGCTACTTGAATGAGCTTGGTTACGATAGGTGGGTCGATATGAATAATATCTACTGCTTCACTAACACCAATATCTTTTGACATCGCTTCTTTAAGCTTGATAGCGACATTAGGTAAGGAGGGTAAACTTAGTGCGTTATCTCTATAGGCAGCAGAAAAACTTTCAAAGAAACGGTGATCATTCAATTCTTGTGGTAATTGAATGTCAACCAATTCAATACATGATACTTCACTGTCCGTCTTGTTGGCCCAAAGTTGGTTGAGTTCACTGGATATAATGAGTAGGCTGACTTCTGTTGTTGCCGTAGCGGTTGCGCCGCATAATTGACCGCTGTTTAAGGGGAGATGAGCCCTGGTATCGTCAGCATGGATTTCATAGCCATTGTCACTATCCGGTTGTAAGTGGACCGATCCTTCCAGCAGGTAATAAATCTGTGCTGATTTTTGGCCTTGTATAAACAGTATGGATTCCGGACTGAATATTTGTATGCTGTGAGGGAGCAGGTTGATATATTCTTCATCAAGGCTTCTTAAGGGGGCATATTTTTTAAGAAGCTCATTAGGCAAGCGTTTGTTATGAGTTTTTATGGGTTTTGATGGGGATAGGGCTGGAGCAGCCTGACCATCATCTGCACCAGATGATGGGACTTTATTTGTTTGCTTTGTTGAATCTGACTTTTTAAACCAACCCATGGCTAAGCTCCAAATAAACTCATTGCTTCAGAAATTTGTTGTTTGGCATCGTGTAATGTTTGTAATGACATGTCAGGCGTTAGCATGTTGTCACCCAGTTTTTGAAAAGCGGGTAAGGTCTGAATGGGAGGAAGCTTTTTCATTTGTGGGCTGCCAAGATAACTATGGAATTTTGCTAATAAAACAATATCGCTAATTTGTAATTGCTCACTGTCTTTGTGATACCAGTTTTCAATTTGTCTGGGGATCTTTTTTGAAATGTCCTGAAAGTCCCAGCGGTCCAGAATGATATTACCTAATAAGCCTTGTAGTGTTGAAATGGTGAGATTCAAATCCTGCTCGGAATAGTCGTCTTTGTTCAGGCTGTCAGCAAAAATAATAACAGGCAGGGCTCCAATGTTGTGGACTAGTCCCGCAAGTAAGGCTTCATCGGGGTTAGCTTGTTTTGATAAAACAGCAAGTGCCTGGCTGATACTGGAAACCTGCACACCTTGTTTCCATATATGATGAATTCTATTATTCAGTGCTCTGTTTTTGCTTCTAAAAAGGTTTTTCATGCTAATACTGGTGACAAGGTTACGAGTGACGGTAAGGCCTAGTCGAGTCACTGCATCATGGCATGTAGTAATAGGGTTAACGGTTTGATAAAGGGGGCTGTTGACAATTTGTATCAACTTAGAAGCAATGGCTGGATCAAAGTTAATAATGGTAACGGCTTCTTTTACACCGATATCCTTTTGAAGAGCGCTTCTGAGTTTTAGAGCGACATCAGGAAGCGAGGGGATAATCAGTTTATCTTGTTTGAACTGTTGACAAAAGGCATTGAAAAATTGATTATCTCGACAGTTATCAGGAATATCTTCAATATTGAGTAGGGGGTTACGATTGTCGGGATTACTTTTTTGAAGAATGCTTAGTGGAAAATGAATGAGATGTACATCAGACTTTGCAATGGCAGAGCAGTGGTTATGGTAGTCACTGGATAAGGGGTAATAAGACTTAAATGTAGATGCTTCTATGTCGTAGCCACTGCCATTATTGGATTCTAAAAAACAATGTCCCTTTACAATATAGCTAAGTAGCTCTGATGGTTCATTCCGTTTAAAAATAACATCGCCAGGTTTATAGCGTGAGATGGTCGCTTTTAAATCCAGCAGGTCTGCGTCAGTTAAACGGCTAATAGGGATTAAGCGTTTCAAAAAAGATAGCGGTAGTTGCTTGTCTTTTTCCGCTCTTGTGGATGCTTGGTTCTCCACGGTCCCATTAGAAAGGCTGTTTTTATTGAGGGTGTTTTTTTTGCGATTCCAGAACATAGTTTTTAAGAGGCAAAGGTTTTTAATGCATCATTAATTTTATCTTTTGCATCATGTAACATTCCCAGTGTATTTTCCGGGGAAAGCGTGATATTTTTTAGTTTACTGGCTGCGGGAATAGAGGTAATTGCAGGCAGATGGGCAGCGCCTTTTGTACCTATCTGGCTATGTAACCTAGATAGCACGACGATGTCAGTATAAGTGAGCGTTTCTTCATCCGATTGAAACCAATCCCCTGAGCGGCTGGCGACGGTGATAAATTCATCGGCAAATCCCCATTTTTTCAAGATAGAGGCGCCCACTACACCTTTAATAATAGGGATTGATTTTTGAATCTCCTGCTCATCATAATAATCAGCGGGCAAATTCGCAACAAAATTAAGAAAGGGAATTGCACCTATATCACAAACTAATCCTGCTAATAATGCTTCTTCCGGATTTTTTTGTTTGCAAATTGAGGCGAGTACAAAGCTTAAACTAGATAGATACAGGCTGTTTTTCCAAAGCTTGTCTAAATGTTTTTTAATATGAGGTGAGTTAGTGTTGAAAATATTTTTAACGCTCAAGCTTATCACTAAGCTGCGAGTGGCATTAAGGCCTATTCTTTGGACGGCTTCAAAACAGCTTTTGGCTGGATTCATTGAAACGTATAACGGACAATTAGCAACTTCGATTAATTTTGCAGAAATAACGGGGTCCAACTGAATAATCTTAACAGCTTCATCGATGCCAATTTCTTTTTGCATGGCCTTACGCAATTTAATAGCAATACCTGGCAATGAGGGGACTTCCAAATCGTCATCAAGAAAGTGCTGAGCAAACGTTTGTAACAAACGGCTATGGCTTAGGTCGTCAGGAATAATGAGTTCGGTGTGTTGCTGTTTCTCTGAATTAATCGACATGATTTTTTGGGAAACACGCAAAATACTAACGTCAGATTTAGCCGTTGCTGTTGTTGTGTGTTTTACACCGCCACAAAGAGGAAATTTTGCTTTGGCTTCAGAGGCATCTATTTCAAAGGTTTTTCCATTGGCATCAGCTAAAGAAACAGAACCATCTAGTAAATAAATTGCGGTGTCGGCTGCTTCATTAATGTTAAAAACCATTTCACCTTTTGAGAAAAGCTCAGATTTATTTTCCAGGGCAAAGGCCTGAAGCTTGTCATCACTCAGGTTGCGGATAGGAATTAACTGTTTTAAAGATTCTAAAGTAATTTCTTCTCCCGCTTGTTTTACAGGTGAAGTTGATTGTTTTTTTCCTTTAAAAAAAGAACGCATTAACGCCATGGGGCAATCCTAAAAAAGATATCAATAAAGCTGTCTCTGTAGGGTGTGATTAAAAGTGAAGTAATTGTATTCAGCAATATTGTAGAGCGGACTTCAGTCCGCAAATCATGCTGAAA
>ENA-OSET01000337-OSET01000337.1-sediment-metagenome-genome-assembly--contig:-NODE-337-length-53646-cov-35.994064_pt1 | contig 53646 bp, 44 predicted proteins | sample MGYA00237882_ERZ534229 | MGnify/ENA primary metagenome ERZ534229 (study PRJEB26408, sample SAMN06266212) | sediment metagenome | isolation source: Hudson Canyon methane seep mesocosm | place...
TCGATGCGTTGTGAGCGTATCATATGCTTGTTGCACTGCTTGTGAATAAGCGCGTACTAACCCTCCAGCGCCTAGCTTAATGCCACCGAAATAGCGTGTAACAATCACGGTCACATCACCAACGAGCTTATGCTGTATCACGTTGAGTATGGGTTTGCCGGCGGTACCTACGGGTTCACCATCGTCTGACGTAGCCACCCATGTTGGCTGACTGGGTGAGCCAATTTGAGATGCCCAGCAATGATGCCGTGCATCCGGGTATTGTGCTTGTATGTGCTGCAAGCAGGCGCGCGCTTGTTCGCGTGATGTTGTAGGGAAAATCTGCGCGATGAAGCGGCTTTTTTTCACTATCAACACCTGCTCTGTTGCTTGGGCTGGGATGTCGTAATCTCCGTTCACTTGTGACTACCTTAGGAGCGTTTCACGTAGAGGCGCCCGCTTGCGTTAACGAAATCTAACCACAGTTGATAGTTCTGATACCGTAAATGCATATGTTCCAATATGCCTTCTGGTGAGAATCGACTCTCTAGCGCGATATGTTTTTCTTGACCAAAGGTCACACCGTTCAGATCACGTTCAACAAATTCAAAGTCTGCAATAAAGGTTGTCGCGTTAATTTGCTGACTCGTGACGTTATTTTGATAATCGACCAGTGTCGGGAGCATCGTTTTGGGTATGCTCGGCAAGCTGAGTGTTGCGTCAAGCTTGCTTAAAGTGAGATCGACATCGCTGGCGCAAAATGAAGAAATGACCTGTTCAATAAAGTGACGAGAATAAATTTCACTTAGCGCGGGATCTAAATAACCGCTCGCGAGTAAGAAATCATCGCCGTGTCGTGTATACAGTGCTTTAACAGAAAAAGTTGGGGGCGAGATCGACGCGGCTTGCGGGTTAATTAAACTGAATTCACTGAGCACTTGCTGAGAAGAAAAGCGTTGTGAAAAACTGTTGGCTCGCAAATAGTGTTCGAACACTTGTTTGGGTAATATGGGGTTCGAGAACAACAAACTTTGTTGGTGGTCGACGGTTTGCACGGCAATGTAGCGCTGGGGCTCGCAAAATTGTTGGCTAAATGTATAGAGTGACCAGTAACGACAGCCCTGCAGGGCAACGCTGCAGATTAGCATGAGGCTGATAGCTCTCAGGCAATTACCAAGATAACGATTAATAGTTGCTGGATTCATTTAGACAGTTTATCTCCCAAGCCGATCTATATCCTACAAAATTTGATTGGGAAAGTTCAGCCGAATCACGCATAATTGCCCACCTTTAATGCAAGTCAACACTTCGCTTCGGGTATTAGGATGAAACCACTTTCTTTGGCAGATCAGCTTTTTCTTTGGATGGAAAAACGGCAGCAGCCTATGCATGTTGGAGGCTTACATTTGCTAAGTTTTCCTGAGGATGCAGGCCCTAATTATGTGACCGACTTGGCTGAATACATGAGTAGTTTTCAGCAACCCGAGTACCCGTTTAATCAGCGGCTTCGGACACGGTTTGGTCGCTATTATTGGGATGAAGATCCGCAGTTTGATCTGGAACATCACTTTCGACATAGCGCCCTCCCCAAACCGGGCCGTATTCGTGAATTGCTATCATTGATATCGGTAAAGCACGGTGCGTTAATGGATCGGGAGCGTCCGATGTGGGAATGCCACTTAATCGAAGGTTTGCAAAGCCGCCAATTCGCGATGTATTTCAAGGTGCATCATTGTCTTCTCGATGGGGTGGCGGCTATGCGAATGGCCATGCGACTCTATTCTGAAGACCCGACCACGATGAATTACCCACCGGTGTGGGCAATGCCAAAACCGAAACGTCGTAAAGTTCAGGAACAAGGCGTGCAATTGGCCTCTAACGATTTTGTATCGAGTTTAGCGACGGTCGCTGGGGAAGCAGGCAAACAAATTTCAACGATTCCCACCTTGGTGAAAGAAGTGAGGCATGCGCTGAAACAAGCGCGCAATAACCCAGATTATGTGTCCGCTTTCCAAGCGCCCGATAGTCTACTCAATACGCGTATTACCGGCTCGCGTCGATTCGCCGCGCAGTCTTACCCGATCGAGCGGTTTAAGAAAATTGGTGCCGCATCTGGCTCCACATTGAACGACGTGGTGATGGCGGTGTGTGGCAGCGCCTTGCGAAAGTATTTGCAAAGTCAAAACGCGCTGCCAACCAAACCCTTGATTGCGATGGTGCCGATGTCGATGCGCCGAGACGATAGCGACACGGGTAATCAGGTGGCGATGATTTTGGCAAGTCTAGCGACACATATTCCAGACCCAGAGAAGCGTCTTGAATCAATTAAACGCTCGATTCTTGAATCAAAAAACCGGTATACGCAGATGAGTTTAGAAGAGGCGGTGAATTATACTGCACTGACCCTAGCCCCCGCGGCACTCAACATGGTGACGGGTGTATCGAGTAAGTTGAATGCGTTTAATGTGGTGATCTCCAATGTGCCAGGGCCTAAAAAAGAGTTGTATTTGAATGGTGCGCGCCTAGACGGTATGTATCCGGTGTCTATTCCGATTGACCGTATCGCCTTAAACATCACGATGTTTTCTTATGTCGATCAATTAGAGTTTGGTTTTACGGCGTGTCGTCGTTCGCTGCCATCGATGCAACGGCTACTCGATTATGTTGAAGATGGCATTGTTGAGTTGGAACAAGCAGTCGGGATCTTGCCCGCCCCTAAAGCGCCTCGGCGCAAAGCAAAAAGTAACGTAGTCACCTAGAACGAGTAAGTTTATGTCAGAGAAATGTGCGAAAAAGCCAGAGAGTATGGAACAAAAAGTGAGTTATGGCTTTGGTTGGCAGTTTGGTCGTCAACTACACAAAAACAAATTTGAAGGGATGGATATTGAAGCCTGCGTTCTGGCCATTCGCCAGTGCTTTGCAGGCGAGCCCTCGTTACTAGATGAGACTGAGTTAAACGAGGCGTTTGATTTGGTTAAAGAGAAACGCAAGGCAGTTGAAGCGCAGCGCACCAGTGACTACCGGTCGTTATGTGAGACCTTTTTGATTGAAAATGCGAAGCGAGATGGTGTTCAAACGACCGCTTCTGGTTTGCAATATGAAGTGCTTGAGATCGGTGGAGGTGATGTGCCTGTTGCGGGTCAAAGTGTGCTGACACATTACCACGGTTCATTTATCGATGGTCAGGTGTTTGACAGTTCCGTGACGCGCAATGAACCGGCACAATTTGCAACCGACCAAGTAATTCCGGGTTGGACTGAGGCTTTGCTCATGATGCCTGTTGGTTCCAAATGGCGTATTGCCTTGCCGGCAGCGCTCGCCTACGGCGAAGCGGGCATGCCACCGACTATTCCGTCTAATGCCGCTTTAATGTTTGAATTGCATCTGCTTAAGATCATTTCTTAGTGCAGCATGTCCGTAATATAAGGACTTGCTGCTGTAAGCGCGTGGCTATGACGAGCAGCTTACAGATTGATTCGTTGCCCACTCAGGAGCGCTTGCTGCATAGGCTGCGTGCTCAGGTTGCTCGTCAAAGGGCTTTGTTAGCACTTGGTGCAGCTTTTTGATTTCTGAATAGTCGCCTTGCTGCGCTTTTTCGATGGCGTTCTGGGCCAGATAGTTTCGTAGGATATATTTTGGGTTGCAGCGTTTCATTTGCGTAGAGCGCTCGCGCAAACTGTATGTTTCGTTTTCTAGCCTTGCCTTATATTTCGCTTGCCAAGCCTCGAATACTTTTAGGTCTAGGGCGTCGTTTCTAAGTTGAGACAACGTTTCGTCTACATTTATTTCAGACAGTTGTCGAAAAAAATTGCTGTAATCAAAGTTACATCGCTCGAGCATTTTGAAAGTGTCCATCACCAAGGCTTGATCCGTTTCATTATTGCTATCTGCCTGTAGCCCCAATTTGGCCCGCATGCCGGCGATAAAACAGCTGTTGAAGGTTTCGCTGTAGGCCAGTAAGCCTGCATTAAGCGCCTTCTTTTCAACAATGGGGCTGAAGGCCTGTGCCAAGACACTTAAATTCCATTGGCCAATAGCCGGTTGACGGTCAAAAGCGTAGCGCCCTTGATGATCGGAGCCGTTGCAAATAAAGCTAGGTTTAAAACGTTCCATAAAACCATACGGGCCATAGTCAAAGGTGTCGCCGATGATTGACATATTGTCGGTATTCATGACGCCGTGTGCAAAGCCTAAGCATTGCCATGTTGCAAGCAGGTGCCCCGTCGCTTCGCAAATGCGTTTAAATAAGGTTTCGTTCTGCTGCGCATGGCCAAAAATATCCGGAAAGTGCCGCTGTGCGACATGATCGCATAGTGAGTTGAGGAGTGTTTGATCCTTGCTGTGGTAGGCAAATTCAAAATGCCCGAACCGGATATGTGTTTTGGCGACACGCATGAGCATGGCTGCTTTTTCTATCGCTTCACGTTGCACGAGGGTATCGCTCGTTACAATAGAGAGTGCACGTGTGGTTGGAACATTCAAGGCGGCCATCGCCTCGCTGCATAAAAATTCACGGATACTTGAACGCAGCACGGCGCGGCCATCGCCATCGCGCGAAAAATCGGTTGTGCCTGATCCTTTTAGGTGTAGGTCCCAATGTTCGCCTTTCGGCGTGACTACATCCGCTAAAAGCACTCCGCGGCCGTCTCCGAGTTCCGGATTCAAATAGCCAAATTGATGACCAAAATAGCGCATCGCAAGTGGTCGCCATGCATCATGGAGGGTTTGGCCTGAGAGCATTTGTAAGCTTTCTTTTTCAGTTAACGATGCAGGGTCTAGATGCAAAAGCTGCGCGCAGGCTTTGCTAAAAATGACAAGCTCAGGCGTGTCTAAGCCCTGTGGCAACGTATCTTGATAAAATGCGTTAGGTAATGATCGAAAATTTTGCTGGTAGCGTAAGTTTTGTAAGCTCTTCATTGCCTAACCTTATCATGCGAAGGTCTTATGCTGGAGTGAATATATGCGATTTTTTGCAGGCGTGAGACGAAAGAAGCACTGGTCAGCGCTGAGCCATTTGCTTATGCTGTTATAAAAACAATTAAGATAAATAAATACTAAAGAGAGACAAAATGGTTTTACTGATTGCGGGTTTGCTCGTTTTTCTTGGCGTGCATTTATTGCCAACCTTTCCAACAAAACGTGAAGCGTTGATAGGGCGCATTGGCACATTACCTTACAAGGGATTATTTGCCTTAGTGTCGTTAGCGGGCTTTATGATGATTATTTATGGAAAGGCTCAGGCCCCCTATGTGGCGATTTGGGAACCTCCCATGTTTTTGCGACACATCACGATGTTGTTAGTACTATTAGCTTTTATTGCTCTGGTTGCGACGTATGTGCCGAGCAATATTAAACGTATTCTCAAGCATCCGATGCTGGTGGCTATTAAGTTATGGGCGCTTGGCCATTTACTGGCCAATGGTGATTTAGCCTCGCTTTGTTTATTTGGTGGGTTTTTAGCGTTTGCAATATATGATCGTATTTCAGTGAAACGTCGTGGCGTGATGCCAGCAATACAGCATCGGCCTGTTTATATGGATGCATTGGTCGTGATTATCGCGCTTGCCGCTTATGGCGGTGTGGTGATGCATCATTATCAATTGTTTGGTGTGCCAGTGATGGCGATATCTTAGGAGCGGCTATGACTTTCGTTTTCGTTTTATTTGCAGTGCTTTGTGCGGCTCTCGCATATAACGTTGTAAAACCCCATTTTTATCATCCTAAATGGATGGTATTTAGTTTCCTATTCGGTTGGTTGGGCGGTGAGCTGGCGATCCATCTCATCGCGATTGAGGCATTACTATTAGCGCTGTTTATATTAGGCGATGTGGTAAATGGCTTTTGGGGCTTTATTGGTTTGGCTGTGATTGTCGCCTCGTGGGTAATGCTGACCTATCACTATTATTCAGGCTATAAAATGAAAGCGATCATGGAAAGCATCGTCGCGCCACACCGTGATTCAGATAACGTCTCTATTTATAAACATCTTGAGGAATCTAACTGGCGGCGCCTACTCAATCCGTTTCAAGCATTTCGTGATAAAGAGATAGACCTTATAAAAGATATACATTTTCATACTGTTGATGACCTTAACTTAAAGCTCGATATTCGACGGCCAAAAAATCCAATCGAAAAGGCGCCAGTGCTGCTGCAAATTCATGGGGGTGGCTGGACATACGGTTACGGCAGTAAGAATGAGCAGGGTGTTCCGTTAACGGTAGAGATGGCCAAACGCGGATGGGTGAGTGTTTCCATTAGTTATCGTCTCAGCCCCAAGGCAACCTTTCCTGAACATATTATCGATTGTAAGCGCGCACTCTGCTGGGTAAAGGAACATATTGCAGAGTATGGTGGCGATCCAGACTTTATCGTAGCGACGGGCGGTTCTGCAGGGGGCCACCTGAGTTCGCTCTTGTCTTTGTCTGCAAATGAAAAATCATTTCAGCCAGGTTTTGAAGACCTGGATACAAGCGTGCAAGGGTGCGTTCCTTTTTACGGTATCTACGATTTACTGGATGAGCAGCGCTTACAGAACAGCGTCGGCTTAGAAATCATTATGCGGAAAAACATCATTAAGCAAACAAAAGCTGAGGCCCCTGAGCTTTATCGTTTAATGTCCCCAGTGACGCATATTACGAAAAATGCACCGCCATTTTTAGTGTTGCACGGCGATAAAGATACACTCACTTCCTATGCTGAGGCGCAATATTTCGTGAGTAAATTATCTGAGGTATCCGCGGCGCCAGTTGCCTTTGCCGCAGTGCCCGGAGGGCAGCATGCGTTTGATTTATTTGCCTCCCTGCGTTGCGATTTTGCGATCGCTGGCATCGCCGAGCGCATTGAACAATGGCACAGAGAGTTCCAAGGTAAGTGAACGTCGATATGTGGACGCTATCAGTTCGCCTGCCTATACTGCGTTACAGAGAAAACGCGCTACTTTGCTTTTATTCGACAGAATGAGCGGAGCGATTCTATAAAAATAAATTTATGCGCTTTAGGCCAATAACATGAAAACACGTGTAACGGATACTCACTACCGTACTTGTAATCTTTGTGAAGCAATGTGCGGTATTGCTATCGAGACAGAGAAAGACCAGATTGTATCTATCAAAGGCGACATAAAAGATGCCTTGAGTAAAGGCCATATTTGCCCTAAAGCCTTGGCACTAAAAGATTTGCATGAAGATCCAGACCGTCTGCGAGAGCCGCTGTTAAAGACGGCGCAGGGGTGGAAGAAGATCTCTTGGAATAAAGCCTTCGATATTGCTGCGAGTAAATTAAAAGGTATTCAAAAACAGTACGGGCAAGACGCGGTCGGTTTGTATTTAGGAAATCCTAACGCGCATCACCATGGCAATGCCTTGTACTTGCCTTCGCTTTTTAGTGCCTTAAATACGCGAAATCGGTTCGCGGCCACATCGCTTGATCAGCTGCCCCATATGCGCGCAAATTTTGAGATGTTTGGTCATCAGGGCTTGTTTCCGTTGCCTGATATTGACCATACCGATCTCTTTATATTGATGGGCAGTAACCCTGCGGCATCGAATGGCAGCTTGGTGTCGGTGCCAGATTATATGGGCCGATTGAAAGCGATTAAGAAACGTGGGGGTGAGGTGCTGGTCATTGATCCGCGCCGTACAGAAACCACCAAAGTCACCGATCACTTATTTATTAAGCCGGGTACCGATGCGTTCTTTTTACTCGGCCTGGTTCATACCTTATTTGAAGAGGGCTTGGTTGAAACCGGACGTTTGACGAACTCAATCGACAATATTGCCCAAGTACAACTTCTTTGCTCAGATTATTCAGCGGATTTTGTTTCTCCGCTTTGTGGTATTGATGCGGACCAGATTCGAGCGCTTGCGCGAAAGCTGGCATCCACGCCTCGCGCCGTTTTATTTGGCCGTATGGGCACCTCTACCCAGGAGTTTGGAGGCATCGCCACCTGGCTAATTTATGTGATTAATGTGTTAACTAATCATATGGATGAGCGAGGTGGTTTAATGTTTAGTAAACCGGCCGCAGATTTGGTCGAGATTGGCGCACTAGTGGGTCTAAAAGGCTCTCATAATACCTATCAAAGTGTAACGGGCTTACCGGAATTCGCCGATGAATTGCCCTCAAGCACCATGGCCGATCAGATAGAATGCGAAAGCGATATGCAGATAAAGGCGATGCTTTTCATGGCTGGTAATCCAGTGATCTCGTCGCCCAATTCTAAGCGCCTAGCCAAGGCTTTAGACTCGTTAGAGTTTATGATTTCGATTGACAGCTATGTGAACGAAACATCACAGTTAGCCGATTTAATTCTCCCTTCAAGCACACAGTTAGAGCGTTCCCATTACGATTTAATTTTTAACATGCTGTCGTTACGCAATGTGGCTAAGTATTCGCCGCCACTTTTTAAGCCGGCTAAAAATACCAAGCATGATTGGGAAATTATTGTTGAGTTAAGTCGTCGACTTACCCAGCGTGGGCTCACTGACCGGGTTAAATCAGAGGTTAAGCATCGGGTCCTGCAGAATTTAGGGCCAGATGGGATGCTTGATATCCTGTTACGCGTGGGGCCTTACGGTACGCAAATTCCTGGCACCTCAAATATCGGTGCATTTTTGATTGATACGATGCAGGATGTATTACCTGCGGACCATCCGATTCGCCATGCACTAGCAGTGGGGCCTTACGGAGCACAGAATAGGGGGCTAAGCAAAGGCTTGTGTTTAGCGTCGTTGAAAGAATACCCGCATGGCATTGATTTGGGGCCACTGCAATCTTCCTTGCCTGATCGATTGTTTACACCAGCGAAGCGCATTAGGCTTGTTCCACCCGCTTATATTCAAGACATGTCTCGTGTAAGAAAACGCGCGGAGCAACTAATGGAGCGGAGTGAGGATAGTCTTGTGTTGATCGGGCGAAGAGATTTACGTTCAAACAATTCTTGGCTGCACAACAGTGCGCGCCTAATGAAAGGTAAGCCACGTTGTACCATGTTGATCCATCCAAACGATGCAGACGCCCGAAATATAAAAGAGGGCAGTTTGGTAACGGTCAGTACGCATGTCGGTCGTATCGATATTCATGCACAGATCAGTGATGAGATGATGCCGGGTGTTGTCAGTATTCCGCATGGCTGGGGACATCGAGGTAAAAACTTGCAGATGTCGATTGCGCAGCAGCACCCCGGTGTGAATGTTAACGAGTTAATGGATGAGCGTGCGGTAGATTGCTTAACTGGCACAAGCGTCCTAAACGGTGTGCCAGTGACGGTAAACGCCGTCAAAGTGGCTAAATCTGATCAAGGAACTGGCACCAAGTCAGCAACTAAGCTTAACACCTCGGCGCGAAAGGTGACCTCAAGCCCTGTGCGAAAGCGTGTCTCAAAAGCTTCCACGAAAACATCCTCCAAGGCGCCGATTAAGTCAGCAAGTACGGCAACTAAGCGTAAAGAGCGAGTGCGTGTTTCGGCCAAATTAGACTAGCGTGGCTCGTCAAAATTGAGGCGTATCGTTTCTTCGCTACGCGCACAGGGTTCGCTTTTTTTATGCGTTCAGCATGATAGGCTTACCGATTGTTTTAATTTAAGTCGAGCGTTAGTTTGTGATCATTCCTGTCGAACAACTCAGTGATGAAGCCTTAGATGGTTTGATAAAAGAATTTTGCCTGCGTGATTGGGGGTTGAATGAAACGGAACAACCGCTTGCCGAACGCGAACATTATGTTAAGCGGGCGCTTGAGAAAGGCGAACTAGTTGTGCTTTTTAGTGAATTGCACGAGTCGGCACAACTCGTTTCGCGCCAGTCAATAGAAATGGCCGCTTCATCAGAAGACCCGAGCATTGACCGTGGCTCGGAGTTCAGCCAGTGACACAGCGTATTGTTAGTTCAGAAACCTTGTTAAAAATTGCGGGCAAAGAGCGTTTTCAGCGCGGGTTGCAGGCGAGCAAAACGCATAAGGTGACTAACTTTCAGAGTAAAGATTCGTCCGTGACTGCTGAAGTGCAGGGCCATCATGTGACCTTGCGTTATAAAGGCGAGTTAGTTGAGGGTGCCTGTGACTGCGCCGACTCTGATGGTTTCGAGTTTTGCCATCATTGTGTGCAGGTGACATTGCATGCCAATAAAATTGCTCAACAGTTACTGTCCCTCTCCAAAGGCCCCGACAAATCTAAAATTTTGGCATTCTTGTTAGGCCAAGAAAAACAAGTATTAGCAAAGCAGTTGCTCGAATTACTTGAAGAAAATACAACGCAGTTCGAGCGTTTCTTATTGAAGGCCTCCTTAGAAAATGGGCAATGTGATTTTACTGAATTGCGCGCCCAAATAACTGAGATTACCCGCCCGCAAAAATCTTTATTTAGCCAGCGTCAGGTAAAGCATTACCTTTCGCGTATCGAGCGTTTTTTGATTGAACTCGAGGCGTCCAATTATTTGCATGAGCCGGATGCAATGTTTAAGTTGGTTGAGTATTTTATTGCGCGTACGAATGCCTTGCTGGATGTGGTGAATGACTGTTGGGATTATCAGCATGAGATAAGCCAGAGCCTTGCGCGCCTATATTTGGCGTTATTTGAAAGGCAAGAGGGGCGTTTGCTTACCCGAGTGAAGCGGTTTGAAAAGCTATTTTTAAATGATCGGCATTCGATTCTAGGCCGAGATTATGCGCCTTATCTGCAAGGAAATTCAAAATTAGTGGGTGTGTTTGAGGCGCGATTGCAAACGATTTGGGCGCGCAAACACTTTGCTAAGCATTCGGATGCATTGGCGCAGCCCACTTTGCCCGAGCTCACAAACGATTGGCAGTGGCGAAATATAGCAAGTTATCTTGTTGCTTTACCGGTCCCCGATGGGCTCAAGGACGTGTCCTCTGCTACTTGGATGTTTAGTCTTCGAGAATGCTTAGCGCAAAGTTCTGAGGCTTATATGTCTTGGTATACAGATTTAATAAAGGAGCAGGATACCACGCAAGCGCTTGCGGTAATTCAACAGGGCTTAAAAGCGTTTCCTGACAGTGAACGGTTGTTGGAGGCCACGTTAACGACCTTAACTAAAGATAAAAATATTGAAGCCTTGAAGCGTTTAGTAGCTGCCTATCCTCTGGAAGCTGGGCAAGCATTTTATGCGCATAGGGAGCAGTTTGGTGACCAAGCGCTCAGGGGGTTAACCGAAACGTATGCCCAACATTTTAAGGCGGTAGGGCATAAACAAGAGATGGATGACCGCCCTGCACAAGCGCATGCGTTGATGCTTGACCTGTATCTAGCGTTAACAATGCACGATGAGGCCGTCGCCTTCGTACTAAAGAACCCGCAATTAGTAAAGTTTGAAAGGCGTATCGAATTAGCAAAACTTTTGGATAAGACATCGACTAAAAGTGCGATAAAAATTCGAGAGTCTTTGCTCGGCGATTTACTCGCAAAAGAGCAAAATAGAGCAGATTATCTGGCAGCAGAGGTGCTCGCAGCGCTGCAAAAAAACTACCGTCAACAAGGGCTGGGCGACCGTCAGCTAGACTTATGTCTTGCACCTTTAGAGTCGTTGATCCGTAAGCGGCCCAACTTTACAAAGCTCGCTAGGCAATACTGTCAGGTGTAGTGGAAAACGAATTTCAGCGGGCGCTTCAGTCTTACGAAACGGCTCCAAAGCCGATGAATTAGTTTTTCTGCCTTTTAAAAAAGACGCGCCACTGTATATTTAAACTTTGTGACTAAATAGCGCAGATAAAATCGCTTACAACAGTGGTCTGTGAGCAGCTCACGCGCGTCATCTAAATGGTGTTCTTTGATCTTCCAAAAAACAATATCTAGCAATTGCGCGGCAACAAAATTAAGCATGGCGTTGCGCTGCCCAGCGGATGCTTCTTTTTCCGCATGTGATTTGATCTGGTTAATAAAGGACACATAGGTGTCAACATCCGTCGCTTTATTAACTTCAGTACTGGTCATATGATCGCAGAAACAGAGCACACTCGGGCAATATACGATTTGCCAATGTAAAGCCACATCGCAGAAGAGGTCTTGATGATTTTTCTCTGCCAGATTATTTGGAAAATTATCTAGTTGCCTCAAGATCTCTCGTTTCAGAGCCAAGCTTGAGAGACAAAATGGAGGATCGCCAAAGGCGGCCACATCAAAGTAATCATCTAATATTCTCGGCTCCGACGCGGGTATGTCGAATATGACCTTTGGGTCGGTATAGTTATCGCTGTTATCGACTAACTGGTACGCCACTGAGTAAGCCCCTGCGTCTGGGAAGCGCGTATAGAGTTTGGTTAGCTCATCGAGCAAGTGCGTTTCCCAAAAATCACATTCTTGTAAAAATAGAACAAGGTGGCCTCTCGCAGAAAGCGTTGCGTATTTTAGCGCATCTGTCCGATTGTTAAACAAGCCGGAGAGCACCCTTAACTGATGTGTTGCTTGTGCTTGATCACACTGCTCTTCGATCGTTTTCTTAACATATTTGTTATAGCCGACAGGCGCAATAATCAATTCAAAATCACGATTTGACTGCATTAAGACAGATCTAATAGGGCGTATCGTCAACGCCTGTCTTTTCTGAGGCGCAATGATTACGCTAAACATAGGGGCGTTTGATCTTGTCATGTGCAACCTCCTATGCAATCGTTGTAGCAAGTCACGGATCGATCGTGTTTAACTATAAACATAGAGAATGCTCTCCGCCGACTGCGCTTGTATGGCAGTTAAAACGTTCGTAGTAAGACGCCGCCCCGGTTTTGATGCGGTATCTGTTTTTGGCGTGTCTACCAGAAGAAAGCACACTTCTTTGGACACACGATCCAATCGAATTAATCGATTTGTGGCCATATTTTTAATAAGCACCCTTACCGAATAAAACCACGGGAATTGTTGCAAACAAGATTTGCAGATCTGCGGCCCAATTGCGGTCGTTCACATAACGAAGATCCAACTCAATTTGTTCTTCAAATGTGGTATCGGCGCGGCCCGACACCTGCCAGAGGCCGGTAAGTCCTGGCGCTGCATAGAGTCTTTTTCTGGCATGCATACTGTATTGATCACACTCATTTACCAGTGCGGGCCGAGGGCCAATCAGCAACATGTCACCCTTCACGACGTTTAAAAGTTGCGGGAGTTCGTCGATCGAATATTTTCTGATAAACCGCCCAAATGTTGTGACGCGAGGGTCATTGAATAACTTTTGGCAAATACCTTCTCGGTCGCTTTTACAGGTGTTCATATCGGGATAATCAGGATCTGAGGAAGTACGCATTGACCGAAATTTATAGAATGAAAATCTGCGGCCATTAAGACCAACGCGGGTTTGACGAAAAATTGCATGTCCAGGGCTTTCGAGTGAAATGATAACCGCAACAACAAGTAAAAATGGACTGAGGAGGATCAGGCTCAGGCTAGCTATAAATCGCTGCAAAAATGGGTTGAGTCCACCACTTGATGAACCGAGTATTGAGCGCGTTCTTTTTATCGAAAATGGGTCGATTCTTGTTTGGATGTCTGTATTCATTTCTCTACTCCAATATTCTGACTGTTCAACTGTATACCGCTTTCAGGCTGATGCTTTTCGAAGATGCCAAAAGCATCGCCATAAAAAAATCGGATTCCCAATGACATATCGATGAAATTTTGTGCGTGGTTCCTGCAAGAGTCGCCATATCCATTCCATACCCTTGCGCCTAAGCCAGAGCGGTGCGCGCGGAATTTGACCCGAATAAAAGTCAAATAGCCCGCCTACTGCAAGCACAGTATTTACCTTTAGCTTGACCTTGTTTTGCTGCATCCAATGCTCTTGAATGGGTGAGCCAAAACCAATTAACAAAATATCGGTCTTGGCAGCATTGATCTGTTCGATAACATCAGAAGACTCGTTAACGTTAAAATAGCCATGATGTGTACCTGCGATTTCGAGCCCTGGATGAGTTTGTTTGAGTTGGTCTGCGGCGCTCTCTGCGATGCCTGGTTTAGAGCCAAGTAAAAAAATGCGCTTACCGGCGGCGACCGCGCGTTCGCATAACTTGGGTAACATGTCCGTGCCATTTACATTTTCTCGCACCTGTAAATTAAGACAGTTCGCTGCGATTCGTATACCCGAGCCATCTGGAAAGACCCAGTTGGCATCATTTACGGCATCAGTCAGGTCGTTAGTATGTTTTGCAAGGTTGAGTGTATTTACATTCACAAAACAGATAGTTTGTGGATACTGTTGTCGGCGATAGAACACAACTTTTTCAACGGCCTCGCGCATGCTGAGATTGTCAATTTGAATATTGAATAGTGAAAAATATCGGGGTGTTGCTTTGTTCATTTAGGCCAACCTTTCTACTATTTTTCTGACTGCTCATTTACAAAGCATAGGATGTGCCATTTTTTAAGTTGTTGTTTTATATATAAAAAAGTATTTTTAGTGCGAGGCAGATTAAGAATTATTTTTCAATTTGATAATCAATTCTTAATCTGAAAACGCGTGGTAGGTGATGGCACATACTCACTTCATAAGGTGGATTCAATAGAGAGAAAAAGTAGCCATGAGGTATCAGATTAACATTGGGGCTTCATGTATTTGAACGGCTTGGCGGTATTGTTTGGCAACAAACTAATTAGGCGGGTCAAATGCCTTGGAATAAAAAGTTTCAATCTTCAGAATTATTACAAAGGATTAGTATTGAGCCCGATATGATGCGTGTTCGGACGATGAGTTTCCGTTGAATCGCTGCTAATGACCTGGTTGCAAGAAAAGATGACCAGTAACAGAATGATCCACGGTGGTAAGGTTTTGAGTGCTGTAAACATAAGCTTCACCCTTTCGTTGCGCTAGGCCTACGAGAAGCTAAATTGATGCCACTAATGGGAACTATCGTTTTTTCAGGCGCTTATACGTTTATTTTACTGCTGGTCAGGCCTTGAGGCATGAAGCTTGTGCGTTTTGCAAAGCAGTCTTGTTTAGCATCCTAATCTGTACCCAACACTTCAATTAATGTGCGTCTGTTTTCATGAAGTTGTGTATTGCTATGTGCGGCATCTTGAAGCTGCGTTTCGCCGAATGCAAAGGACTTAATTTGTGTGGCGAGGATACCCGCTTTTACCAGTGCATTTTTAACTGATGCTGCGCGTTTTGAGGCTAAATTGAAGTTGCTAGCGATTGACCCGCGATAATCGGCTTGGCCATAAATTTTCAAGCTAGCATCTGGCTGTGCCTGTTGAAGAACACATGCCCAATTGCTGAGTGCGAGGGCTTGTTCAGCGGTAAGTTTGAAGGCATTGGTCTCAAAATAAATTTGGGGTAAGGGAGCCGTGTGTGTTTTACAGGGCGACCGATTCGTCGCCATCAGTTCTTCGCCGCCGTCTTTTTCGTTGTCGCTATAGGTATCTTTTTCGATGTCCATAAAAATCTTTAACTGGGCGGGAGCCGCACCTTTGGATAAATATAAGTCTTGGCGAAATTGGTGATCAAATAAGGGTAATGCTGCAATCATGTGGTTTTTATTTAACCTGTGATCTAAGGCAACTACTTGAGGAGATAAGCCCACTTTTTTACCGTTTAAATAAAGCATTGCTTTACTTGGTGCGGTGAGAATGTAGGTCTGCTCAATTAAACGTTCGTCTAGAATTTCTTCCGCGACTAGGGTTTTTACGTCCAATAAAAGTACGGATAGAATCAATGTGATTATATAGCCGGGCATGGGCATCTCCGTTCTAATTAGAGCGAGTTGTTTACCGGTCTTAGGGTTATTCATCTAACAGTCTTGCTAGTGCATTAAGCATGAGTGAGAGACGAACCTCCAAATCGACTGATGGAAGCGGCAATACGGTGTAGCCGTGACTGGCATAAGTTCGACCAAGTACTTTGAACAGTGCTGATGATTCGTTTTTACTTTCATTTCGCCCTGTGTGTTTCCTCTCGGCGAATGTAGTCAGCGTTTCGCAGTTTACGATGACCTGGTAAGAGAATGTTGAAATGAGTGCTTTGTCTTGGAACGCATGACTGAACCCGACGCCGTGATGAGAGAGGTACGCAAGTCCGTCCAGTCGCCCTCGATCGAGAAAGGTCATGTTATCTTTTTGTGTGGTCTCTTCCGCATTGCGTTGCGCCTGTAAGATCATTTCTTGGAATTCAAATGGATGGTGAATTCGCCAATGACAGAAATGTGTCGCCCCCATTTCTAATTGCAGCCTATCGATAACCCTGATTGCTTGTTCGGGTATGGTGTTAAAGCCGAGCGTCTTTAGACGATTGATGAGACTGGTCTTACCGGCACAAGGCCCGCCGGTTAATACGACATTTAATGGTAATGGTTGCAGACGGTTGATGGTATCGATGAGTGTGAACATCTGGTTTGACCTTGGTACATCACTTTACAGTGCTATCGAGGACCACTGCTTGGCCGAGGCTTGTGTCGAAGCATTTATCTGAGATACGCTTCGTGCCGAGCCTAAGCCCCTGAAAGTAAGCCCATTGGTAGACGAGTCGTTTTGGCAATATGCTCGGAATAGATCGCCAATCATGCATGCGTACATGGAAGATCATATCGTTGGCGGTCATGGTCACTAACTCGCGCAAACGCTCGTAAATATTTGGCCTTTTTTTAAAGATAAAACAATCTGCTTCGCCTTCGACAAAGCGGCGGCCATAAATCTCTTTTAATGAATAATTATGCGAATGCATGGTCGTTGCCGTTGGGACATAAGCAATTTTATGTCCCATTTGTCGTGCCCATTCGCCCCATTCGGTGTCTTCCGAGGCCCATGCATCGGTGTAAAATGGATGCTGCTTCAGCGCGTCTTGTCTGATTGCGGCCAGTGGAAATGATAAGGTAATCCAGCTTGGTTTATCCTGAGCATGTTCGGGAAAGCTCACGGCATAGTCGCGTTTGACCCACGTTTCAGCTTCGGGTCTCGCCAGTTGGCGACCATAGGCAGCGACAAGGTTTTCGTCATCAAACGCACTGACCAAATTGCCGAGACTATTTGGTGATAGCATGACGCTGTCTGAATTAAGGAAGACGATTAAGTCACTGTTGCAGTGTGCGATGGCTTCATTCAACACTTTCCCTGGGTAGTAGTGTTCGGGGGCTATCTCAATAAGACGGCAGGGGTAAGCTGAAACGAATTCTAAGGTTCGATCTGTTGAGCCGGAGTCGACTACTAACAGTTCGAAGTCTTTGAAGTGTTGAGAAAATAGGGCGGATAGCGCTTCAGCGATCACCCAATCGCTATTTTTACAGCGCATAATGATTGTTACGTGTTTGTTCATTATCGCTCCTTCTTGATAGGGACTATTTGCGCGGTATTTGATTGTGTTAGTTGTTTTTGTTGATAGTAAGTACGTGCTAACCGTGTGACCGTTGTGGTCTCGAATTGACTGAGAAAATCTGCCACATGGTATAGCGCATCAAAGCCGCCGCATAAATAGATTGTGATCGGGTGAATAAGAAGATGAGACACAATGCCTTGCTGCTCTCTTTCTAGAATTCCATGTTTAAAAATCTCAAGCCAGTCGTTCAAATAGTAAGACTGTGATCCATAGTCATCAGACCATTGGTAGCGTGCAACCCATTGTTTCACCCACTTTTCGGTACGCTCAGCGTGATAAAGATGCTCATGGTCGGGAATAATATTGAGGGGGAAGTTAAGCACGCCATTTTCATGTAATTCAAAACCAGTCGCTGCGCGCTTGACGCCATCGCAACAAACTTCAATACCATTTCTGAGTAACAGCTCTTCCGTATGCGGGCCATGCATATACATATGATTACGCCAGCTGCTAATGCTTCGCCCAGTCTTGTTTTTAATAATGCGTTGGGTCTTTGCGATATCCCAATTTTGTTGCCATTTTGGGCCATTGTAGCTCCCTAAAACTTTATTGCAGCCACGGTGCCATAACTCTGGCATAAAGCAATAATAAGTATGGCCACCTATCTCCACATTTTTACTATCACAAACCGGTTTGATTGCTGACCATTCTTCTTCAAACAATTTTCCGGTGATGAAACAGGTGATTTGTGCACGATTTGAATGAAGCCTTTCAACAAACTGGCAAGCAATTGCGGCTTCACTTAGATCAGAATGCGCCTGATTGCCTGTCTTTAAACTCATATGATGAATATCGGAGGTAATACAAATCATGGTAGCGCCCTATAGTGCGATGTTATTTTTTAATAACACCGAATCTAAGTTTCTGTCGAAGGTGTAGGCCCAGTTTTTGAGGTAGGCTCTAATCACCTCGCCAATCGATGCAGTCGGTTGCGTACCGAAGTGACTGGCTAAAAATTTTGTTAGCTGTTCTTGGTCCGCATGCATCTTTGGATTGAATGCAATGTAAGGGAAGACCAGAGGTAAAAGACTTTCTTTATCGGACAACCAATAAGAAATTTTATTCAATGTAGGGACGCTGGCAGGCAGATGACCATGCTTCACAGAGAACGCATTGAGTATTTTACGAGCGATCGCTTTAAGCGTAAATCCTCGCTCAAATAAGGAAGCAAAGAGTGCTTTATTGAGATAACCATCCCAATCTAAATCAGGTAAGCCAAGTCTCAGACTCTCGCATCGTAGGTGCACCTTTTCCAATTGCTGCATTACTTCAGCGTGCCAGCCAGATAAATCGTTTGCTAGGTAATAGTTGTAAGTAGGGGTGCGTCTAAATGACATCGCCTGCTCATAAAGTTTCTTAAATTTTAAATCGATCTCCGCATGATTGAGTAGCCGCTTTTGTTTTTCTTGATAAGACCAGTGGTAGTCTCCGAGACAAAACAGAAGTGCGTCACCGTAGCCTATAATAGCTTTCATCGTATGTTTAACTACCAATTTATCTAGTTGCTCAGAACGTTCATTTTGTTGTATGCAGAGCAGGTTTATCAGCAGAAGTGAGCCTCTATTTACCATGAGGTTTCGCACATCCCATGCGGGAATTTTGTTGCGTTCATGATTAATTGAGGGAATAAAATGTCGATCGCCGAGTAATGTTTTGTGCCCTTCTCTCATGTCATACCAAAGCACCCTTGTTGGCATCAGTTCTAGCTGCCATTGATTCATGATTGACAGATCAATACCCACCATGAACGCCTCTGAAAGCGCTTCGAGTTTTGCGGCCAACCTGCGATGAATTGATTCACGCTTGCGTTTGCTTATTTCTCTTGTCACAAGCAATAGATCGAAGTTGTTATGTGGACGGTATTTACCCGCCACTTTGTGTACTCCACCTTCTCCTTTTCCGTAGCCTCCTAGCAGCACTAGTGCACGCATATCGGACTGACATACCTCGGTGGCAATCGTCGTTTTTAGTTTGTCGACACAGGCGCTAATCGCGCACTCTGCCTCGTGGTCCCTCAAAAGCGTATATTCTGTCTGGTTACTCATGCGGCCTCCATCATGCCTGTAAGCAATTGTTGAACTTGAGTAAGGTGTTTCTCGGGGGCGAATCGCTGATAATCTTGCATAGCAATCATTGATCTCAATCTTTTTTGAAGTCTTGCATCCGATATAAATCTGTCTATTTGTGTCGCCAAACCTTTTTCGTCATTTGCCTGAAAAGCAAGCCCATTTATGTTTGGTTTGAACCATTCGTTCATACCACCGGTGTTGCTGGCAATAACGGGTACTCCATGTAAAAGTGCCTCAAGGCCCACGAGGCAAAACGTTTCTGGCGCGCGCGATGGTATAATCACAGCGGCCGAATTCAGATAGTGCTGACGCAGTTGCGTTGTTGTTTGATGGCCTTTAAACACGACATGCTGTTCAATGCCTAGCGCGTTCGCTTGCGCATGGTATATAGGCGCCATTTTTCCGGTACCGCAGACTATTAATTTGGGCGTTTCATCGCATAGCGCGATGGCATCTAAGAGCGTATCGAGCCCTTTCCCCCGAACAAGTTGGCCTGCGAACAAAATTTGCTTGCTTGCTTGTTGTTTCTGGTTGCTGGATTGCGCCAAATTGTCTGTCATTAAGCCCGATTTTGATGCGGGCGAAAGTAATGAAAATAACGGTAAGGTGAGAATTTTTTCGGGCGCGAAATGATTCTGTTTGAGTTGGTCTGACATATAGCTCGAGCCAACAATGATGTGATCAAATTTGCGATTCATAGCGAGCACTTCTTGGTGAGAGCGCAACGATTTAATACCTATTTTCCAAGGTTTCTCGCTTGCTTTTATAAAACCGAGGCAAGTAATACATTTTTTTCCGAGTCGTTCTGAGCAAGGATGGTTGCCGAGTGTCGTGTACTTGTGTTCCCGTAAACACAAGGCCCGTTGATCATGCATAAAACGTATTTTTTTGCTGGGAAAGTCTAAGATCTGCGCCAAGAGCGATGCATCGTTTAGTGAATGAACATAGATTAAATCGGGCGATAACTCTGCTAACTGTTTGCGCAGATCAACCATAGGAAACGACTGATCAAAGCGTTGTAAAAATGCCGGGCTTTTGGGTGAGCCAACCTTATAGAGCAAGGTAGACTTCATCTCAGTATTGGCTAAGGAGCCGACAGATTGATAAATATAATTTTCACAGCCACCCGTAAAATCAGCGTCCTCATTCACCCAAACTACATGCATTCCCTCTACCTCTCTTGAAAACACGATCTCACGAAAATAAGATGTCTCGAGTCAAAAAGCAGATATTGTGCCATTTGCTAAAGTTATGAAATATATAGTAAAAATTTGACAATAATCGTTTTGCAGTTTACCGCGTCGCAAAAAGAGAAGCGTTCTGATTAGTCTCTTGCAAAAGTTATGGTAGGGAGGATTCTGGAGAAAATATGTGTGCCCGCGGATTTGACCCGACTAGCACTGGTTTTGACAATCGATTTGAGTAAAGTTTGTGCACGATACCTAGAATCGAGAGATTTTGGCGCTTTAGGTAAGTCGTAGCCTTGATCTTGTAACGCATCAATAGTGGCGATCACATAATCATAGTGCCGCATATGATTGAAACGCCAGGTATTCCAGGGTTTGAGCTTTTGGCCAAAATGTATCAACTTCTTATGAGGATCTTTGTTCAAACAGTAATCGTAAATTTTAGGTACCTGTGCATCAAAAATAAGCAAGGAGGCAAGGATTGATTCGTCTGTCATAAAATAAGCCGTACTTGAATTATCAAAGGGCTTCTCAGGTTGCAAAAGAATCTTGTCAATTTGTTCTTTCCATTTTCGAATTAATCCAAAGTGCTGGCGGTGAATCGAAATAAAGTTGGTCACACATTGTTGTTGATGCCTTGGATAGCTTAACCCATCTACGTCACGCTGCCATGTGTCTAAAATATGGGCTGGAATTGCACCGACCTGCTCATGTTTTCGAAAATGCGATTTGAATACCATATCATTTTCATTTTCTTCTCTAAATCGAATGTGCAGCCCTTTGTTTTTGGGTACTAATTGTTCACCAATGCTTCCAATGAACATGCAATCTGCATCGATCCATGTTGCATACTCGGTATTTACGTTTAGCATTGCTGCTGGTTTTATGAGATGAGGACAAGGATTATCGGTCTCGATGAGCGTGACATCACTAAATTGTTTTAGTAACCGTTGGTTTGCCTGTGATAGCTGACTTGCCCAAACAATAATTGGATCCTGACAATTATTTAGTCGGATGGAGCCTATTAACAGTATGGCGCCCCATAGGTACTGGTTATTGCAAGACGTGACAATGGTGTTCGTCATTCCTTTACCCCATTTGGTTTTCATACCGTTGCATCGCGTTTCATCTATATTCTGCTTGGCTCGCGTACAGATATACTTGTTATCACTAAAATTCTGCTGCGTATTCAGTTGTCTCCGATAGCGCCAGATATTGATAAGTTTCATGGCTCTTTCCATCCATGGGTAGCCATTCAAGAATTAAAAAATCCTGGTCTGAGGGGACCACAACATTATAGACAAGCTCGGTATCAGCAATAAAAATTGCGAGTCGAGTCATATAATCTGGGTAGTAGGTGTCTTGGTTGCTGTCGTAGCGTTCAAAGTCGCTGTAAATAACAAATGTACCGTCGGTGCTGGGAAACTTTTCGAAGCTAAGCGAAAGGGTGCGGTCACTTTTGAAATCAAAGTCAGCTTGGGCAACGAGCTGCTGCGTCGAATTGATCTCATTATCTTCATTGTCAGATTGCTCAGTACCAGACTGCACGGCTTCGATATTTGTTTGACCATCTTCATCACCAGAAGGTGCGCAGGCGATGCATACCATTGCTATCAAGGCACAGTTAAGCTGTTTATAGTGGATCATATCTGTCTCCTTTATGAGGCGCTAATATTTTGTATGGCAACCTTATTCGCCATAGGTATGGCCAGCTTGCGCATTGGCGTCTGAATACCAACTCTTGGCTGACTCACCATTACTTTGTACCCAGGTTTTGAATTGAGGGTAGGCGCGTAAAATATCTATGTTTTCTTGGGGGTGTTTCCATGTCGTCGGGATATTGATTACCCAGGGGAAGTTATTATGATTCACGAAATGCTTTTGATTAGTACTGTTATCGTCTTCTAGTCCGATGAAGCTGGACAGAAATTTATCTGTTCCTTGATGCGCTAGCAGATGCACTTCCCAGCCTCTGCCCCCATAGGTGCCATGGTAGGCGCCCTCAACACCAAAAATGTAGGGATCATAAGGCGGCTGACCAATTACCGACGTATCAATCGGTTCAGTAAAGGTGACGTTGAGTGTGTAGGTTTCCGTCATGCTTGCTTGACAGGTGTTTTCGGTACGAAAAAAATCGCAGTTTTGATCTACATGATTTTGTACATCGTCTAACAAAATAAAATTGCTGTCTGCTTGACCACTCTCAAGAAGGTTCGTTGAGATAACGCCAGTCCCGTCAAGCGATAACGAGTGCGTTGCAATTTTGTTAGGCGGTACATTCGGCAAGCGAAGCGCAAATCCATTGTGATAATTCGCGCCCATTGCTTGTATCTCAAAACTTAACTCTAGGTCAGTGAGCTTATTTCGATTGTTTAAGGTATTTGTATACCGATAACGAACGACAAGGTCATTGAAATCATAATCCCCCATCTTTGGCCAGAGATCCTCAAACATCAAAGTGGCCATACCCGATTGCGATGGGTAATAAGTCGTTGAGGTAATTTCGGTATCGCTTTGTTCGAGAACTTGGTAGGTGTTGGCGTCTACCGAGCCGTCTTCATTCACCCCTTCGATAGCGTAAATAGGAGTCGCCTCTATCGAGACGAGTAAATCATTAAAGTCATTATCACCGCTACTGCGATGTTGATCATCGAAGCCAAAAACGAAAAAATCATTGACCGAATCGTAAAACGCAACATTATGCGCTTGCAGGTTAGACGCTTCCGGGTTCAGTTGTGGAAGACTATAAAAAGGCTGGCTCCATGGCCCCAAATTTTTTATGTTGCCGTAGCCTGCGGAATAATCAAAGCCATTGGGTACCACAAAAAAGCCTAACGCTTGCCCTGCTGTTAAATTGATGTTGAGCGGTACCTTATGTCCCTGTGCCATTTCTCCTTGATAAGGTTTGGAGGCATTCGGGAAAATGATTACATGCTCGCTAATTTCGGTATAAGCATTAGGCGGATTGTTCGGATCGTAAATGAAATAGCCAAAGGCATTTAGATAGCCTGCGCCTTCATTCAAGAAGGTCACGTCGACGGTCATGATACCGGTAAAATCATCATCAATGATTAGGTTGCTCTGTAAGGTCGTATCAATGAATGCGCTATTAACGTACTGGCCCTCCGGCAACATGCTGTAAATGTTGTTTAACACATCTGTGGGGAGGCTGGCCGATGTATCCTGCAGGTTGGTTGGGGCGCCTTTCTGTGTATACCCCGATGTTGCGGTACCGTTTAGATAGCTGAAGTCTATGCCATAAACCCACTTAACGAATAAAAGTGAAACGAAGAATACTACAGATTGAGACACTCTCATGATTTCTTTCCCTCATCACCAACTACATCAATACAGGGAATCAGCACATTTTATGCCTTTTACTTTTTATATAGTTTTTACAACAACTTATCGTTTTTTAAGTGTCAGTTTGAGGCTATTAAAGCGAGGTTGTTTGCAGAATGTTAGGCTTGATTCGCAGATAAGGAATTATTGCGCGATGCTATGCAACTGAGAAAACTTGATCAGTTTTGTATTGCGGTCTGATTGAAGCGCTAAGATACGCGATTTAAAGGCGTTCCACATCGGCACGATCAGTTTACCTTGATTAAAAAATTCCCAATGGTGGGCGACAATGATAGATATTTCATGCTTTTCAATATGCTGGTCTAGGCATCTGTCTGAGACAGAACGCTCTACAAATTGCGAATAGTGACACCCTGGGTGTTCGGTTAACAAAAGCTTACCGATCCTCATGCGATTGCGACAGCATAGTTTCTTCAGTATGTAGTGCGGTATGCAGGTGATAGGGAGTCGTCGTCGATCAATCCAACCTAGCGAAAAGGTAGAGAAGCGCGTTTGAATGAGTTCAAATGCTTCTTGGCTATATTTGTCTTGCGGGGCAACGAACGTGTCGGGTGCTAAGCCGAAACTGCGTCTTAATATTTCTCTGCCATGGTCTAATTTCTCGCTCAACAGTTTTTTGTCGGAACTCTCGAATTCGCAACCTTCCTCTGATTGACTATGTTCATAGCCATGATGAAGGTATTCATTGCTGCCAATGCTCCTCAATTTGCTCACGAGAGAGGCATTTTTATCTATCGGGTAGTTACCCTCTAACCCCTCAATCTCTGCCGGTAAAAACGGCTCTTGGATAATGTTTCCGGTATCTCGGTCTATGGTTTTAGCGGCTGCATTGACTGCCGGAATGGTTGAAAGGTTTACCGGTATACCTTGCTCGAACATAAAGCCATACACACGTTCGATTTGATCAAAAGCCGTGAAGTAATTGAGATCATCGTCCCTAACTAGTACATATCTCATGAAAAGCCTTCCGCGTAGGTTAAAGCGTTTGATAAATATGGGATAATTTCTGGCCGATAATCTGCCAGTCGTATTTTTTTACATCTTCCCTGGCTTTACGTTTAAGGCTTTCCCTTTTCATTGGCTGTCTCATCAATTCTTTGATCGTTTTTGCCAAACATTTTTCATTTCGAACATTACAGAAAAGACCATTCTGGTCATGCTGCACAAACGAGGTTAGGCCACCCACTGCGCCGCAAATGACGGGTAGGCCTGCCGCCCATGCCTCTAGCACGACAACACCAAAGGTTTCATATAGGCTCGGTAAAACAAAGAGATCAGAGGCTTTATAGGCATCCACCAAGGTCAGGTTATCAAAGGAGATATCATTCAAAATAATGACAGAATCCTCGATATCCAGCTGGTGAATAAGCTTTTTGAGATCGCAAAAGTACGCTTGATCGTAAATTTGGCCAATTAACAGGAGCTTCATTGGCTGTGCTGAGTGTACTTTCGGTATGCTTTCCGCAAAGGCTCGAACAAGCGTCATTTGATTTTTCTGTGCATAAAAACTGCCTACTGATAAAATGTACCTATCGTTTGGCGATACCTGAGCCCCGCGCTCTATCAGACTGTTCTGAAAACGGTCACGATCTCCAGACGCGAAATACTCGACATCGACGCCATTTGGTAAAAAGAAGACCGGCGTACTCGGATATTTTAATTGTATTTTTTTTTGTTCGGCTTGCCCGACGCAAATGATAGCATCTGCCTGCTCGATCAGTTTTCTGGCAGGCAGCAGCCAATCGAACACTTTACCCCAATTAAAGCTGTTTTTTGTCGGCGCAATCAGTTCTTTGATCTGTTCATCGGGCAGATCAAGTAGACCTCCATGAATACTTACGACATATGGGATGTTCCGCAGATTCGCAACGAGCTTCATTAATGCGCCTAACCTGCCTAAGGTATGCAGGTGAATAACACATGGCTTTTTACTGACTAAGGCACGAAAAAATAAGCCGATAGAAAACATATTGCCACCGCGTTTATCTAACAACAGACGGTTCTTTTTGGTGAGTCCCCAACGAGTATAGGAATAACTGAAACGTTCTATTTCAATTTCACAAATAGATTCTTTAGCCGCAGATGACAACGCCCTTGTGGTGAGTATCTCGGGTTCGTACCCGCGCCTGCGTAGCTGTTTAGCCGTTTCAAGTATAACGGTTTCAGTGCCGCCCCAATCATCGAGGACAAAGCGGCGAGGGATATTTAAAATTTGCCCATATTTCATTGCGTATACTCACCATTACCCACAGTCATTATGTGGATGCGAACTTAATGCCATTAACAATAAAATCATTTAAAACAACCATATACGTTTTTTCATACGAGGGCGGAATTTAATGAATTTTGCAAAATGCAGTGCGCTACGAACGTAAATTTAGCCTTAAGCTTTTGAAGCTTCGCAACAAATAAACCGGTTGATCATGGGCCAAACATGATAGTTCTTGAATTGGCTTTCTTGGAATAGCGTTAGAACCTGATCTTGTGAGATGAAATAGTTCTGCCATCTATTCGTCAAATAATCGTTTACAGATTTTGGCAGCATAGGCTGTATTGCCTCAATCATTTTTCTTTTTGGGCTCTTGTAGAGCAGAGGGTTATATTTCTCATCGTCCCGATTTGCGATGGTAAACATCAGCTTCCCTCCTGCTGCTAAATTTTGGTGAAACTGATTTATTACTTCAACGGTAATTGGCGCCGGATGGCCATAGACACCTATTGAATAGATCAAATCAAAGTGATTCTGGGTTAAATTAGATGCGCTGTAATTCGCCCATATGAGTCGAATCATTTCAATGTCCAATTTCTCCGCATGAATAGGCTGTCGCGCGGCGTTGAGCATTGATGAGGAAATATCGAGCCCTGTCAGCTCTCTGATATTTTTTAGGGCATGAAAAAAACGACCGGTTCCACAGCCAACATCTAGGGCATTTATTTTATGAGAAAATTGCGCACTCAGAGACTGGAGTCTTGATATGACTTGAAGACTGGCTGGGGTACAAATATCCCTTTCATCATTTTGACGATAAGTCTTCGCGGTTTGGTCGTTATAGTCCTCTTGAATTTTTCGATTGAATTGCTTTTGGTTGATGTGTCCATTAAATAGGTTGATCGCGTCCATAATATGCCTCTTATTCGTTAGCATTGCAGATTCATGTTGGCGTTTCGCTTCGTATGATGAAACGACGCTTTAGCCCTAGAAAATACGATTCGAAATAAACAAAACTGAGTTTCGCAATCCAGAAAGTAAACAATGAGGTGAGTAAAAAAAGTGTTAATTGGCAGAACACAGGGCTCTCTGATAGGAAGTTTGGTAACGGGATAAGTTTGATTGCGTTTAACACAAGCATATGGAAAAGATACATTCCGTAGCTAACTTGGCCAATTGCGATGACCCAAGCGGTGTTGCAAACGTGCGTTAAAAAGCCGGTTTGGCGTGTTACAAGGCAGAAAAGAAGCGCTGCCATAAATAGATAAGCGACCAGTATGAAGATGCCGGTTAGTTGCAGGCACAGCAGGCCCGATACCAAGAGTAAACCGGGCACGCATCGGTAACGCAATACTCGGTAAACTGCGGTAAAACACTTTTCATTATTCATTAGGTGTGCGAGTAACACCCCGATACAAATGGGAATAGCAATATGGCGTAAAATAACCGTAAGCATATGTGAGTCTGGCCACGGCAACAGCCCCGCGTCGGCTAGTAATGCGACACCAATCGCCGTAATTGCAGCGATCACCGCGCCGGTTTCAGTTAACCATTTTATAATGGCCGGCCACACTAAGTAGAATTGCTCTTCAGCAGCCAGTGACCAAGCAAAGTAAAAGATGACTCTGTCGCCATGCAACGCCACAAAATAATTGGAGGTGTAGGTCGCAAAATACGCTAGATTTTCGAAAAAGTTTCGCCCTGCATTACTGTTACGCTCTAGAACAAATACAGCAATGCAGTAAATTAGTAACACAAGGTAGTATAAAGGGAAAATTCTTAGTGCTCGGCGCACGTAAAACCTGATCAGTGAAATAGTGTTATGTTGCGCTTTCTCGCGCAATAGTAATGTGGTGATTAAGAATCCGCTAATGACGAAAAAGAGCGTGACGCCATGGTGGCCCATAAACAACAGACTATCAGATGAGTACCTATCCCCTGCCGTATGATGCCAAATTACCGCGAGTATACTCAGGCATCTGAGACCATCTAAAGAGAGGAAGTGCTTCTTTTTGGCGAATTCAACAAATGCATCGGCAGCTGAGCTGTTTTCGCGTAACCAAATGGTTTGAGCTAGTGATGGCTGCCTGGTTTGAGTCATGATATGCGGTCTATTAAATGCTGATAATCATGATAAAGCAGCTTATGTGCCAATAGATTTAGTCGCCTAAATAGCCAATATTTAGGGTTAAGAACCCGCCAATCTACTGTTTTTTTGCACAATGCATTTCAGTTTTGCTAAACGCCAATAGTTTTGGCCGCGTGATGCACGGTTTTAAATAGCTACGATTACTGCTCCTTCTCATTTTATCGGCTATTCAGTACTTCGAAGTGCATCAAGAATAAGCTGGTCGGCATGTTGTCGAGGGACAAGGTCGATATCAAAAAATGTTTTCATTTCATATAGCAGAAGCGCAGCGCTTAAGCTCAGGCTGATCCACAAAACACTCGTACAGAAAAAGTGTAAGGCAAGGCGTATAAAATTTTGTTTGTTTGTGGTGTCGAATCGGGGCCCGTGGCGCAGGTCTCTGCCGAGATACCAGACCATGTAAAATCGTTTGAAAAAAGAGAATGTTAACTCAACGCAGATAAGCTTTTTTGCGGGTACGCGAATGGCACGTTGAATCACTTTGCGAATTTCTCTTTCTTGTTCATAAGTCATTTTCTGACGTACGCCTTCAGGTAGTTGCTGATAGTAATATTGGCTATCGTTTACCGGGGCTTTGCTAAGACTATTTTCCTTCATAACGATTCGCTTTTCTCATATTAATTCTGCATTTGCGAGCCACACTTAAATGGTCGTGATACAACGAGGCTCTGCGCGCGGTGCCCTAGCTAAGCTGGTGAACGCGTGATCGATTCGCCTACTCGTAGATTTATTTTGTGGTATGTATAAGCGGCGCATCGCGGCGATGAGGGCAAATACAAACATGAGCTGGTAAAAATTGTTGGTTTGCTTGATGACCCACTCGAGTGAGGTTTGAAGATAAACTTGCACCAATGCGCCAACCAGCGCTATGGCAATGTAACGAGAGGGATGATCCTTCAACTTAAATAAATTAATTACATTTAAAATAAAAAAATAAAACAGTAACGTGAGGAAAAGAGCTAACGCTGGCCAGCCGGCTTCAGCTGCAATCATTAAATAGGCCGTTTCAACTAAGCCCCGACGTGAACTATCTCGACTGATCTCCTTAGGAATGTGGTCCCCATAGGGGTAAGGATCGTTAATTTTATGGCCAAAGTTGTTTAATCCAACGCCAAAGATATTTTCGTTTGCCATCTTAACTGCCGCCTGTGCAAGGTAGATACGTGTTAAGCCTGACTCCTTCGGTGCGTTTGTAAACCGCTCGACGATTGTATCGGAAGCCTTAAAAAGCGCTATAGCGACTACAAATGGGAGAATAGCAACAACCACCCATTTTCGACGGCGTAAGTGTTTTTGTTCATTTCCACGTAGCAGCATTGATATTGAAAAAATAACAATACAATTTAAGAGAAACAGTGCAAGACCAGCGCGTGAGAGCGTAGCAAGCACACAAAATGACGCCATTGCGAATAGGAGAAACCAGATAGGCGCATTCGCATCGCGATGATTTAATAGTTTTGATAACGCGAGTGATCCGAGTATCGAGATATACATGGTGAGCGAATTTTGATGGGGGAATGGCCCTGATGCTTGAAAAACACCATAAAGATATTTTTGTTTTACGACTGATACAAAAATGTAAAACACAATAATAGCCACGCTTGTCATGAATGTTTCAATATGTTCTTGCGTTTGAATATATTGATACGTGATCCAAAAATAGAGCAGCATTCTTAGCATCTTGATGATTTCAAATGCAGAGTATAGGTAAACGTCAGCATGTATAATCGAGATAATCGATATTAAAAAATAGCTCAGATAAAGCACACTACCTGGGGGTAACCAGATAATTTTATTGGCTGGCGCTCGTTTTATCGTGAGCAGGAGGATGATATACATGGCAATATCTACCATGCCGAATTCGAAACCTTTAGAAGTACCCCGATATGTTTCCATTGAAATGAAATTTATATCTACCATCTCGCAAGTAAAAAATATAAACAAAAAGAAGATGAGTTTTTCTATCCATTGAAAGCGCAAGGCAAGGGCGTAGCCAATGGGCACACCCAATAGCAATACACTGAAAAAGACGAGATATTTCAGGTCGACCATGTTTATCTCCGTATCGTTATTTCCTTATCGATATCAAAGTAGGTCAGTGCGGCCTCAAGTGATGGGACGATCTCTGCAAGAATCGCATTCCATTTACCTAGAATACCTTTTGGCACATAAACAATATCGTTAGGCTCCAAGCGAAAGTCTCGCGTCAACCCGGCCATGATATCGCTTCGAGAAACCTTATATAATTTAGGATGTTGTAAATTGCCGCGAATGATTAGGATTTCGTCACTGGCGCTATTTTTTAGGCCCTCTGCATGCGCAAGCAAACGGCCTGCGGTCATGTTTGGTTTGAAGCCAAAGTAACCTTGTTTATTCACCTCGCCAATCACATACACTTCTTGGTTCATTGCCGATGGAATGAAAATGTAGTCGCCATTAATGAGGGGGATATTCATTAAGGCATTACCTTTTCTGAGGAGTGCATCAAAATCGATAGGTAAAATTTCATTTCCGCGGCGAATAAAACTATGGGCTAAATCGGCCAATTCAATGGTATTGTTATCGAAAACACCCACTGATAACCCTTCTGCCTTGGCAATCGCATCAGCGAGATGTATGGATCCATCAAAATAATAAAAACCTGGCTTCGTCACCTTACCCACGATAGTGAAGCTAGAGCTTCTCATTTCATAAGGAATTAACGATACTCTGGGGTAATGAATATATTGTTTTAAACTTTTTTCGATTAGTGCCGTGGCTTCAGGTATCGAAAGATCTTTTACGGAGATCTCGCCAATGAGCTTACACGTTATGGTTCCGTCCATTTTCACAATGATGCCTTCTGTATCTAAATCTTTTTCGTTGTAGACATAGATATTGAATTTATCACCGGGCGCTATTTGGTAAGCCATGGTCTCAAGGTTATGTAGGCTTTTTAAATAATTAAAATCCGGCTCGATATGAATTTCTTCGCCTTTGTTGGTTGGCGTTTGGTCCATCAGTCTGTCTGGGAACTGGTTTTCATCCACTATTTGTTGGCTGGTGCAGCTTGTCAAAAATAAGCAGAGTATTGCGAGAATACAATGCACTGCGATAAGCGGGAATGCGCCACCTAAAACTAAATTTATTGGAAGATAATGTTTCTTCATGTCCATACCCTCAACGAATATTTAGTGACTGGTTGATATAACGCTTTGGCAGCGAATTTATCAGTACACCAATGTTTTTTATATTCCATGTATTCATCATGGCAATGACTTGTTTCATTGTTGCAATGGGCGTTGTACGGCTTTTGGTGAGGAGCAAATTAAATTGTGCTTGTTGAGTAATTGTTCGAAACAGCTGTAGATGTCGATTACAAGGCAGAAGGTCCCAAATCACAACATCGAATTGCTTATCGCAATGGGCGAGAAACGCTTGCGTTTTCTCATCTGAGAGCATGTCTAAATAAATGCCTTTGTTTAGCGAAAAATAGTTTTTATACAGGTTTGCGTGGACCTCACTAAACCGATGATTATTTATATTTTCATCCCCGTACAACAGGTTATTAATAATCGATGAGGGGTCTATTTCATCGGTGTGCTCTTCCGACTCAATGTGTAAGATGCGTTTTCCCTGTTTTGCGAATTGCGATGCGATCTCGCTGGCTATAAACGTTGTACCTTCTCCTTCAGCCATGCCTGTAACCACTACCAACTTTCCTTGAGTTCCAGCTAGCGCGTGCGCGATTTCAGAGAACAATAATTGAAATTGAGAGTAAAATAATTGCGCAGACACTTCATCTTTATCTGGGAGCACGGCGACAACGCTCGCGCCCTCTATCTTTTTTAAATCATTGGCGGTTTTCAGTGAGGTATTAGTTATCTCTTTAATCAAGATATAAAGAGCAATAATGCCCGAACCAAATATGGCGAGCACTAAAGAAATAACTTTCCGAAAGGAGCGCTTGGGATACTCTGGAATTTGCGCTCGTTCCAGTATATCGAAATCACTGATATTTGATTCGAGTGCAAGATTAGCGGCAACCAAACGTGTGTCTAATGTATCGATTAAGTCTTGTTTGCTTGCTGTTTTTTGTTCTAGCTTAAAATGTGTTTGCGCGAGTTCTGACAGCACTTCGATTTTTTGTTTAATGTTTCTAATACTCTCTGCGTAAGACTTTTGGTTCCCAAAATTGGCGAAGAGTTGGGATTCTAGGTCTAGTTTGCGAAGGGATAACTCCTCATATAAGGGATTGATGCCATACTCAACTTCGTCAAACGTGATATTTGATGATTTTTTCCTTTGCTCTTCAATTTCGAGCACCGAAATTTGATGCAGTAAATGCTGCACTTTTGGGTTGTCTTCGGTGTAGCGTTTTCGTAACACTTCCAGCTCGTTCTTGAGTGATTTTGTTCGGTTTCCTTCGTTGGTTCTTAATAACTCTGAGGTGACAACTTTGACGGAGGTTATCGCTAGTTTTTCTGATATATGTTCAAGCTGTGAGGTGAGGTCATTGCGTTTAACTTCGCCGTCTACATGACGTAACTCAAGTTGCGTGAGATAGGCATATAAATTATCTTTTTCAGTCTCAAAATCTAGCACATCATTTTTCGTTTTAAAGAGACGCTCAGCTTGCCGTGCCTCTTGCAATTCTTTGAGTGTTAAGCTCCTTTTTTTTACGTAATATTCATAGATTTCGTGTGTCGCGGAATTTTGAATTTGCGTATAGTTTTGCAAAAAAGTTTCGCTGACCTTGTCCGCGATCGCGGCGGCTAGGGCTGGCTCGGCCCACGTTACTTTGATTTCGATAACATTTGAGGTATTCGTTTTATTGATCTCTATCTTTTTTCGAAGGTCTTGGGGGCTAATGTCCAGCTGCATGGCGCTGATTACTTTTTCAAGGTTTTCACGGAGCAGAATAGTTTCCAACAAGGTATTAATGTCCGTCTTTAAGTATAAGTACGGCATATCGTTTTGCGACGCCATGTTTTTAGCGTGGCGTATCAGAAAACAGCTAGCTTCCCAGGTCTTGGGAATAAATACCTGGGTAATCTTATAGGTACTGACACCCAGCACGATCGCTACGATAATCGGTATTAGTAGTTTGTACTGAATACTGATCCATAGCGTGCGTAGGTCGATTTGAGGCTCGACTGTTTGCTGGGTATCTGTTGTTAGCATTCGATAAGCATCCGATAGCAACTGTGTTCTAGTTATTGATAAGCATGAACGGTGCCGTGAGCGTACATTTCCAATTCTTTTTGCATTGTTTTACGAATATCTGTAATCGATTTTATTTCGTCCGGTATGGGACGATTACTGATAATTGAGGCGAAAGAGTCTTTGTCATTTGGATGATAGCCGTGCATACCCGGAATCACCTTGAGCCCCATATAACTGGGGTTAATCAAAAGCCCCGGGTCCATAAGAAAAAAGAGTTCGCCAAATTTTGCGTCTTGATAAGGGACATGCATCTTTTCAAGCTCTTGATTCGAGACCAATGACCCTTCTGGGATTTTCTCTAAACAGCCCTCTATTACCGACCTCGCATCTGGATTAGGAAACCAAAACCGCGCCATAGTTGAATCGTACATGGCAATATAATCACTACCGTAGTTAAGCCCTAAACTTTCAATCTTTTTTATAAGGTCAATACTGCCGCGAACATTGGCCATGCCATGATCTGAAATTACGTATAGAGAGACGTCATCGTAATGCTCTTTAGCGGTGTCATAGAGGTCAGTGACTTGGTCTTCGAGCCAACGAATTTTTTCATTCACTTTTATATCGTTGGTACCAACGGTGTGCATTAACCCATCTAGCCTTGGCAAATAAACATACGCGAGCTTGATCTCCCCTTTTCGAATCTCGGCTTTGTTCTCTTCAACAACTGTTTCTTCTGAATGCCGCCAGTTAGAGCAGTAATAAGGAATTTTCTGTTCCACACACCAATCAAAAATCGTATCTGTTTTGAGGATGCCCCCAGGTACAAAATAATCTCTTTTTTCTAGGTAATCGAATTGCGGTAATTTCGCGAATGGCACGCTGTAGAGTTCAAAATAGCCCGTGTAGCCATAGGCAAATTTGATGAATTTACTCAGCCAATGCCTAACTCGCCATCGGTCGAAAATAATGCCCGGAAGCATGCTCAAGTATTTAAATGGTTTAAACGGTGAGGTGTTAGGTTCGTAATAAAAGGCTGACCAATGTCCGTGTTCATCTGGATAACGCCCGGTCAGTATTGAAGGGTCGGCGGCGGATGAGAAGCCAAACGTTGTTTCAAGTCTTTTGGCATTAGGCATCAGTTTGTTTAAAAAACCATACTTTTTGTAGACCTCCCATCCAAATGCATCAACAAACGTGTAGATCGCAATTTTATCTGATTTGCCCGATTTCTTTTTTTCAGACACCAAAATTGTCGAGTCCCTTTTTGTTTTTAGTTGTCCAATATGGTTCGTATGTGTACGTAATACTTCGCTCATGTCATTTGCTCCCAAAATGGTTAGCTTACTTTCTCTTGTTTTCTTTATTGGTGATCATCCTTGTTTCGCGGACGGCGGTTTTAGGTAGGTGTTTGTGCTCTTGCATGGTTTTAATTCGGATATCTTGCTGTCAATGTGTGCCGCGAGGTTTGGCCAGCTAAATCGATAACATTTTCGGCGTGCGCGGTCTTTTTTAATCGCTGCTGCAGAGGGGTTTGAAAGTGCTAATGTAAGCGCGTTTTTAATTGAGTTCACCGATGAAGGCGAGAAGGTAAACGCTGCATCGCCAGCGATTTCACCCAGTGCGGAATTATTTGAGCACACACACGGCGTACCGCATGCCATCGCCTCGACTAACGGAATACCGAAACCCTCGTATAAAGAGGGAAACACCATTAGCTCTGCATGATGATACAAGCTCGGTAACTCCTCGGTTGCTACAAACCCAAGAAAACGGACTTGCGCGTTGCGTTCCATACGCATGGCATATTGCCTAACCTGCGCTGAACCATTCCAATCGTTGCCGACAAAAATTAGCAGCTTGTTATTCGCTATTTGGGGCTCTAGTTGATCGAATGCCTCAAGTAAACGCACATGATTTTTCCCAGGGTGTTCAATTCGCGAAACGTAAATGAGGTAGGGCTGATCGATACCATATTTTTTTAGAGTATCTGTTGCAGTGTCGGGCAAATGTTCATTAAAACGTTTTGCGTCATAGCCGTTGTATTTGACTGAAATGATCTGTTCATCCACGCGCCAATAACGGATTAAATCGCGGCGTGTATTCTCGCTGATGGCAACAATATGATTCAGGCTGCCTAATAATTTTGGCAGCAAAGCTTTCACATAGAATGTTCGAAAAAATCCATACTTTTTACCGATAGAAAATTGAGACAAATCATGGGCAATACCGATGGCTGGTTTGGGGTACCAAACACCCATTCTGCGATTAATAGCCGGAAGAATTAAGGCATCATATTTTTTGTTGAGCAGTAACAGGGGTAAAACTAATACATGCCAAACAATACTCATTATTGGGTTCGCGAATATATTTGAGATCGGTATAACCGATAAATTTGTATGTTTTGCGTTGAAATATTTTATGTCTTTGCGCAACAAGGCCACGCTGATGGGCCTATGCGCGCAAAACGCATACGATAATTGACGCGTATACTCTGAAATCCCAGATTTTCCTCCATCATAAATTAACGCACTAATAAGGAGGTGTTTCTGTTCGGTGGGTTTGGATTTGGTTGGCATTGATACTCTCTGAATAATTAGCAAATTAATCGTGATTTGGCGTGCGAGGCGTGAAGCACTTCAATCTCTTCATAAAAAGAGCGGAGCTTTTGAATATGGTGCTTCCAGAGAAAACGTTGTTTGAGCTTGACCGCGCCTTTTTCAATTATTCGCGCCCTCAGTGCGGGTTGCGCTCGCAATGTTCTCACTGCACTCTCAATATCACCTTTACACAATGGGTCAAATAAGAGACCTGTATGCTGGTCATCAAGCAAAGAATTGAGAGCGCCGGTTTTGGCTGCAATGACAGGTAAACGGTTTGCCCATGCCTCGAGCACGGGTAATCCCATTGGGTCATGAGTTGAGGGAATAATCAGCGCATCAGCCTGTTGATAACAGGCGATTAGTTCTTCTGAGTTATGTTGTAGGTTACCTGACCATGTGACATGTTGATCAAGCTTCAATGCGCTGATCTGCCGTTTAAGCGCCTTAAAGTAGTCGGGATTAGCTAAATGGCCCATTAAAATTAAGTGAAAACTTCCGGGTGCTTCAGCAGTGAAATGAGAAAGCAAATCAATTAGTAAACGTTGATTTTTTTGGTTGTCAATCCGTCCGGAGCAAAGCAACACGAACTTATTCGCCTCGATTCCATATTTCTTTTTTATGTCTAGTTTCACGTTAACATCAAAAGGGGTCGGGTCGATCCCGACCGGCAAATATAGAGAGGGTTTGAGCGGGTAAGCTTTACGAACAGCGACAAACTCATCATAACTAGGACATATGATACCGCCAGCATCCTCCAGAACCATTTTAGGTTTAAATAAACGGTCTAGAGCAAAGCCATACCTAATCCAGCTCTCGCGTGCGGTCGTTAAATTTTCATGTTCAGACTGCGGCATCGCAAAGGCGCCACTATTCAGCGATACAATGTAAGGAATATTTTTAAGTTTCGCGATGACGCGCACTCCTGCGGCGAGCCGCGAATGCGTATGGCAATGAACCACTCGACAAGGTGTTTTTAATAACGCACGAAGCAGAGAGGCAGAATAAGGGTTACCACCTTTCAGATCGAGTTGTCGGGATTTATGTTTGTTGAGGCCGATCTGGGGGTAGAAGTAGTTAAATCTATTAATTTCGATTTCGTCACGGGTTTCTCTCCCTGGCGTGCACAGTGCGCTTGTTGCAAAAACGGCAGTGTGAATACCGCTACGGTTCAAACATTTTGCAGTACTCCATACTGTTTGCTCGTTAGCCCCCCAATGATCTGGGGAAAAACGCCTGACAACTTGGATAATACAGTTTTGATATCTCTGATCCATGGTGTATTCCTGACCTGGGAATCTTTCGTACCAGAGATTATTGCAAGTCCTTGACCAATCATTATCTTTTTGCTGGTTTTTTTATGTTTATGATAAATATAAGAAAAGTCAGATTATTGCTTGTATAGAAAGCTTCAGGAAAAAGATCGATTTGCGCAAATCGCAAAATGCACTGCAAAACGAGACTATGGTTTCTTGATATTCTCAAATGTCAAAAACTCCTCCGCTGGTTTACGTGCAGATTTTGCAACTTTAAAGGTATTTTTTAAATGACCAATCGCAACCATCATGATGACCGCCTCACTGTCTTCGATAGCAATGACTTGTCTTAATTTCTGGTCTTGCCGTTTAGTGGCAGACCAGTTTAGACAGCAACTGCCTAAACCCAAAGAATGCAATGCATAGATGAATGACATTGAAAACAGACCACCATCGATCCAACATTGGTTACGCTCCCCCGCCGTAAAAAAGCATTGCCGGTCTACCGTTATGACGGCAACAGCCTTAACTCTATTGCCAAAGCCACCATTACCGGATTGGCAATTTAATACAGCCGATACGGTTGCTGGAGTTAAAAAAATATGGGCTTTGACCGCTTGACGATTGCAGACGGTTGGAGTGTTAATCGCCATCATGATCGCTTTTTCAATATCTACTTTTAAAACAGGCGAATCTGAGAAGTCTCGGATACTGCGCCGAGATCGAAAAAAATCTGTTAAGTCATGCTCGGCAGAAGCGAGCCAATCGCGTTTCGATATTATGTCGCAACCCGCGAGCTCCTCATTTAAATTGACTCGTTTCTTAAGCCGATCGATATCGGCAAAAAGATGTGTATAGCAAACACCGTGGTCAAGGTTGAACTTCTGGTATACACCGAGCATCATTATGGCGGTGTCGACGGATCGAGATGCGCCAAATCTATTGATAAAAGTATCAATTTCCCTAACTAAACGCGTTGCTACTCCCTCTCCGAAACCCGACCGTGGCTGGGGTAAAGCAAGCCCCTTTTCGAGCTTATGAGCGTCCGCGTCAATCCATGAATTTAACTGTTTCTCTGAATTAAAAAATTGCAGGGTAGACGAGTGTCTGAGGTAGAACTTTATATCATAGAAATAATTGATCAGTAGGTCGATGAATCGTTGTGGGGTGTAGATAATTGATCGCAAAGTCTGCCGCGCATCGGTCGATATATAGTGTTTGAGAAAATGCATCTTGGTTTTCATTTGATTACCGCCCAAAAACAGATTGTGTGTCTACCTCTGGTGCTTGTCGTAAAGTTAAACAAGACTTCAGTTCTTGTTTACCCTTATCGAGACGCATAATCATTGCTTGCCTTACTAATGTGCCAATCTCGCAAAAAGTACTTTTCTTTTGCAGCAACTTAGATACCTCTTTGCTTAAGTACTCAAAGTTAATATCTTCGGTCGTTCCGGCTGTGCAATAGCCAAATTCGGATAGAAAATTACTGACTTTGGACCCTCTTCCGATGCCGATGCAAAGCGTATTGCTAATAGCGGCGAAGATCAGTAAGTGCAGTCGGCTACTAATCACAATATCCATGTTTGAAGTAAGTCCTGCGATCGCACTGGGATCGACTGAGCCTTCAGCAATTAATGCACTATTTTGCTGTTTCATTTCAATCTGAATTTCGCTCATTACCTGATAGTCGGTGATCGGATTCATAGGAATGAAGATAATCTGGGCGTTGTGTTGCAAGACAATTTTATCGAGCCAATTAGCAAATTGAATAAGTTGTGTAATAGGCTGTTGAGACGACACACACACACCGATTTTTACAGCGTTCGATTCGAGAAATGCCATCAGTTTATGTCCCCATATTTTTTCGTTGACGGGTATAAGGGGAAGCGTAATAGCAGGGTCAGCGGCAACAATCGGCGGTTTTTTTAACTTAGATTTCATCAGTTGATGTCGGCTTTGGCTATCTCTATTAACAACAAGATCGCAATCATCCAACACAGATTTTAGTCTTTTCCGAACGGTGGATTCTTTTTCCGTTTCATAGCGAGCGATCAGATCAATTTGTCCGAATGTTGCCCCATGCAAAACACGATAAAGTTTTCGACGAGGACCATTGCCAAGCTTAAAATGCGCAGGATTAAACGTGTCATTCATGCCTGTACAAAAAACGACTGTTTTAAGCCCGCGTTGTTGAGCTTCATCAAGACAATCGAGCGCCGCATCAGGATAATCCGACAAGCCTGTCGCGCCGGCCCAAATGAATACATCGGCTGTATTCATTGCGCTAAAAAATGATTGATTATCCTCATTCTGTGAAAAAGCGCTGTACAACGGACAAGTCTCAACATTCAACGACGATGCCGTGTTCTTTGCATCACCGGTGCTCACAACTAGGCTTGCCATCGGAACAATATCTTTAACGATATGAACGACCTGCGTTAGGATTGCTTCGTCGCCAATATTGTTGCAACCAAATGGTACACCCCCGAGCATGATCTTGAGTTTACTCATCTTTACTTCTCCTTACTTATTAGCGTTTAAAGCATCATGGTTGGGCTTTGCTGACTCAATAAATCGTCGCAGTTTCTTTAATACGCGGCGTGTTTTGCCACCTAAAAAAACGTCAAAGTCTGCGATGTCAGCGTCGCTGAATAACCTCAATTTGAAACAAAGCCCAAAAGTTACGCCGAGGTAGACAAAAAAGAATGCACCGATAGAGACGGCAGATTCTGGTGTAAACACTATTTTTACAAGGTAACTGGCAGCAAGCGTTGCAAAGAACGTACGAATCAAGAACCTACTGGGGAAATAAATGCCACCTAGTAAGCGAGCGACAAAATAGAGCCGAATAGGGATGGTTAATAAAAAAGTGAGAAGTAATGCGACAAAAGCGCCCCAAATGCCTAAATTCATCTTAACGATAAAAACATAATCTAGGATGATATTTACGAGTAATTGCAGAACAATTATTGGAAATAGTGACATCACTTTTTCTTTCGCTTGGATGGCAGTAGAGAGCGGGACCGAGATGAGCGGTAATACATGGAGCAGGCAGAAGGCCATCGTTAGCTCATAAACACTGACCACCTCATAGCCATAAATGGCGACAAGTAAGTCACCTGAAAACATAAAGCCGTAGACCGCTATTGGAATAGAGATAGCGATGAGTATTTTGTAAAGCGCGCGTATCAATTCAGGAAGGCAATCCGATTTTTTAACATAGGCTTCTGAAAAACTGGATACGAAAAGTTCATGGATTGCAGCGGGTATGAATACAATGACCATCATTGGTAACGAAAACGCAAGATCATACAAACCCACGGTTGCTGCATCCTGCATGCCTCCCAAGAAAAAAAGTTCCGTATACTTGAGAAGGAGCAGACGCACGACTGTTGTCAGCGCGATAGAGCCAGAATGGTTCATTACGCGCTTATAACCAATTGCTTTGTCAGGTGACTGCCACTTTAAGGTAAACAAGTATTTAGCAAGAATGATGGCGGCAATGAAATAGATCAGGGCATACGAAAATGACTGCGCTGAGAGAACCGATTCCACAGAGCGGTCCTTTTCTAACAAGATAACGAGTCCTACCAGCCAAATGAGGCCATTCAATGACGAAAATAGGGCCAGGCGTTTGGTTTGGTATAGAGCAGTTAGAATCGAATTGATATTGGTTTTGAATAACTCACACACCATCAAAATAAACGTGAACAATAACGCGCCATTGAATGCGATTGAAAAATGTCGTTCGATTAAATTTTGCGAAAGGTAAAGCCCTATGCCTGCTATGCCCAGTGCGATGGTTTGAATAAGAAATGCTTTTCTTATTAGGCGCTTTATGCCGGCGACGTTTTTGAACACCACTAGCTCTGGGATAAATCGAATGTAGGCTGCCGTCATTCCTAAAGTGCAAACCAAAATAAGAATGTCGGCAATGCTCCTGCATATGACGAACACACCATATTGATCGGTTCCTAAATAGCGAACCGTTATGACAGAGATAAGAAAATAAATTATAAATAACAGTGACTTACTTATTATCATCCATGGGATTGCGTTTTGTGCAGAGCTAGATAGCAAATTTTCGTGTGCAGTATTTGTGTTTGCCATCTGTTTAACAACCTAGTCAATATGATCTCTAGAGAAGGTTGAGCAAGGACTAGGCCAGTCTTAAATTGGAAAATAATAAAGAAAATAAGTTTGAGAGGTTAAACAGCTTTTAGAAGAAATAAGTATGGTTGTATTACTAACGCGAGAGGCATTCGGCGCTGCCGACGTTAGTCGACGGCCGAACCCGAAGGCAATTGTGTATGATAGGTCTTGTTAGGCCGTGATTGCATACTTAAACGTATCTAAGCGCTCTCCCAGGACTGAATTTTTCTGTAAAGAGTTGAGGGGCTTACCTGCAATAAACCGGCGGCTCGCACTACATTACCCTCGCATTGGTCAATTGCTTTTTTGATAGCGAGTTGTTCTAGGTGAGCGAGGGGCAATATTGCTTCGTTAATCGGATTTACGCCGGGTTCATGCGCTTGTTTTCTCTCCAGGAGCGTCACGTTATTAGTGAACGTTTCCGTTGTATTTGTCACGGTCGTTGCCGCCGCGTTCGAGAGGGCATTTGTTGATGATAACGATTGCACTGCCGGTGCTTTTAACTCGGGGTTATCCAATTTAATTCGCAGTGCGTTGGCGATGCATTGATCCGTAATAAGCGGCCCGCTCGACATAACGACGGCGCTATGAATCGAATTCTCTAATTGTCTGACATTTCCTGGCCACGCATAGTTTAAGACCAGCTTTTCAGCGTCTGATGAGAAGCCAACGATCGCTTTGTCTTCGCGATCAGTAAATTTTTTCAAGAATGATTCGGCTAGTATTAAGGCATCATTTGTACGCTCTCTAAGTGGTGGAAGGTGCACTGAAATGACGTTTAATCGGTAATACAAATCTTCTCGAAGCTTTTTCGCTTTAATCGCGTCAAGCGGCTCCTGGTTTGTGGCGCATATAAAGCGTATCTCTGCGCTTTCAGTTTGGCTGGCGCCCACGCGCTGATAGGTGCCTGTTTGGATGAATCGAAGAAGTTTAGACTGCAGATTAATATCCATTTCTGCCAGCTCATCTAAAAACAATGTGCCGCCATGCGCGAGCGTGGCTGCGCCATCCCGATTGCTGACTGCACCAGAAAAAGCACCTTTGATATGACCAAAAATTTCCGATTCCATCAGTTCACTGGGTATGGCCGCACAGTTTATCGCGACAAACGGCCCTTCAGAATTGTTACTTAAATCATGCAGGGCCTGCGCAGTCACTTCCTTACCCGTGCCGCTTTCACCCGTTATCATTACTGAGGCCGAGCTGGGGGCTGCTTTTTCGATGGCGCTATACACAGATTGCATTTCCGAGGAATTACCGATGAACCCCTGGAATTGTTCTTTTTGTTGTCGTTTATACTGAGCAAGCGTACGTTTAAGTAAGGCGCGTTCAGCCACAACTTGTTGTGTGAATACGGCCTGATCGATGGCTTGTATGAGGTCGGCACCATTCCAAGGTTTATGGATAAACCCCCATATATGGCCTTCATTGATCGCTTTCATGACGAGATCGTCTTCGGAGAAGGCACTCAGTACGATGCGTATGGTTTCGGGGTAGCGTATGGATATTTCACGAAGCAGCTCTTCACCCGTCATTTCCGGCATTTTCATATCAGAAATCACGACATCGATGACATGTTCTTCCATTAACGCCAGCGCTTCGGCGCCACTATTAACATAGTAGACTCGGTAGTCCGTATTACGCATGGATCTTTTTAACGTTTGGATGACGTTATTCTCATCATCAACAAACAGCAAATTAGCTTTTACAGCGTCTAATGAATCGATCACTTAGTCCTCTCACTTACCTATGATTGGCTTGAATGGGACAGCAATACGCGCGCACAAACCATGATGATTCAGATTCTGCAGCGAGAGATTACCGTCATGTTGTTCAACAATTTGTTTAGCCATGCCTAAACCCAAACCATTATGCCCTGGCTTTGTTGAGTAAAAGGCCTTAAAAGCTTTAGTCATATTTTCTTCAATGATGCCCTTTCCTCGGTCAATGACTTCGATCAATATCGTGTCTGTCTCGCGATATGCTTTGATAATAACCGTCGGATCAGTCGTGCTGGCTTCAATTGCATTTTGTATTAAATTGGCAATCGCCTGACTCAGCAGTAACGGCATGCCCTGAATAAGTTCAAGCTTTTCGGTTTCAAAGTTTAAATTTACCAGCTGATCGTTACTGCGAATTAGCTGACGTGCATTGTGAACACATTCGCTAACATCAAGCGCTCGTTTTTTGGAAAGATCCGGATTTGCAAAAAAACGTAAACCATTCGCGATGTTATTAATGCGTTTCGTACCGTCTAAGCTCTCGCGCATTAAACTTGTTAGATCCCTCTTAATATAGTCGAGATCTGAGTTTTGTCTTATCTCCGCAATCCCTTCGGTTATGGCTCGTCGCTTCTCGCTATGATCAATCGCGCCTTGGGCTTGCACCAGAAGGCTTAGGGCACTTTCTAATCCGGTGGCTAATTGATTAATATATTCTTCCAAAACCACAATATTGTTTTGAATATACGCATTAGGGTTATTCAATTCGTGGGCAAGGCTAGCCCCCAACTGGCCAACAGTCGCGAGTTTCTCATTTGTGAGCAGTTGTGCCTGTTTTTCGTTTAGTTTTTCAAGGGCGTCGCGTAAAGAGGTGTTTTTGTAATAGAGCTCGCGTGATTTGTCTTCTAATAAACTTTCTGCTTGTTCGCGTGCTTTTTTCTGCATAGCCAGCGCACGTTCCAAATCTTCTATTTTAGGTGTTGTGGGCTTTGATCCAGAGGGCTTCATGATCTGATGCTCAAATTTTTCTGATCAGTAATTCACATGACGCTTCGCCATCGTGCATACACTTTGGCTGCGAAATCTCGATATTAATACCGTAGAGCCGCGCCGCGCCTAATAATAATCCTTCTGCTAAATGGCAGAGTTTACGTGGGGATTGATACTGCAAAATCGCTACATCTGACTCCACTTTTTTGACCGAGATATGTGGCGTGTTAGCTGATTCGTCTAGTTTATGTACTTCGACATGAATCACCCCATCTATTGAATCAATAAAACTAAAGAAGTCGGGTTGCGCGTTAGCAAAAACAGGATGCGCTTTGTGCAGATAATCAAATAAGTATTCGCCAAAGTTCCGTACCACTTGATCAGCCGGTGCAGCGAGTTCTAGGCATATTGTTTCCACAAGTGCAGTGAGTTCCGAATCGTCGTAATTTTGAGTGCTGGTATAGATTCCTTCAACGCCGGCATAATCTATAATGTCGAGCCAAGTGCCTAACCCATATTTTTCCACCACCATTTCATTTAGCGCGATAAATATTGATCCTTTCACTAGCGTTTTCCTTTGCGTTTTGATGTTTCTCGTAGTGAATTGTTTGCATGTCACGTGCCAAAAATTAAGGATCGTTTTTCGTTAGTCCCTGCTTATTTTTCGCAAATTAGGCGTTTGTGCATTGCATTTTGCAAAAAAAGAAACAGGCTCAATTTGCAATTTGCAAATCAATTTCAGGGTGCGCCTTGATCGGAAGTGTGATGGTAAAGGCAGAGCCAACGCCTAGTTCGCTCTCAACAGAGATAGAGCCATGATGTTTTTTGATGATGTCATAGCAAATTGACATGCCAAGGCCAGTTCCCTCTCCTACCGCTTTGGTTGTGAAGAAGGGTTCAAAAATATGTTTCAAGTTATTTTCTCGAATTCCACAGCCGTTGTCTTTTACCTCGATGATGACTGACTCATCATTACATGATGTGGTAATCGTTAATGCGCCTGATTTATCCTCCATGGCATGCGCCGCATTGACAAATAAATTCATGAATACTTGATTGATTTGACTGCCAATGCACTCAACCTTGGGCAAAACAGCAAAGTTTTTTTGGATTGAACAATTATATTTAAGTTCATTCCAAACCATTTTAAGTGTCGATTCAATGCCCTCGGTGATATCAATTTTGGAGCTGCTCTCACCCGCATATGAATAACCTTTCAGGGCAAGCGTGATATCGCGCACACGCCTTGAGCCTTCTAATGATTCGTCGGTCAAGCACGCCAAATCATTTAAAACAAAATCAAGATCTTCTCGGCTTAGGGTCTCCTCGATTGCTGTGAGTTCAGTTACTAACGCATATTTGGCATTTTCGGGCAGCTTATCGCGAAGCGCGAGTAGCTCGTTAACCAACTGAATTAGCAATGCGTGGTATTCAGTCAGAACCGTTAGATTGTTCATAATAAACGCAATGGGGTTATTTATTTCATGGGCAACCCCCGCAGTAACTTGCCCTAAACCCGCCATTTTTTCTGCGTGAACTAGCGTGTCTTGGTTGTTTTTGAGTGTTTCATTTGCCCTGATCAAAGACTTTTCACGATGCGATATTTTCTTTGCCATTTCACGTATTTGATCGGATAGTTCTTGAATCTCGATTGTCATCGATTTGCGATTCATGAGTGACTGGTTGCTGCCTTCACTTAACGCAGAAGCAAATTTTTGTAGCTCCTCCATCGGACGAACAAAAAACCAACGACCCACGAAAATGGCAAAACCAATCGACAGAGCGGCGATAACTAACATGCTAATGGCTAAACGATTACGGGCACCTTTAAATGAATCTTCTACCGAAGACATATCAATTGCGTACGCCATTTTAACAGTGTTTTGTGGGGCTTGAACGGCTTGCCAGTTTTGCTCGTTATTTACGCCCCAAGACAGGATTTTACCGTTTGAGGTGGTCGCCCGAATGGCGACATCGAGCGTGTTATCAAGTTTTAAAACCGACACCATTTCATCGATTGGAATATAGGTAAGTAAGACACCCTCTATCGACTGACCATACATAATAGGCAAGGTGATTTCCCAAAAGGCGCTATCGGGCGTAATCTCGATAAAAAGTGATTGGCTGCCGTTTAGCAAGCGGCTGAGGCGCCGCGATAGTTGGTCATCTACCGACTTGAACTGGTGCTCAGGGAACTGCTCCGATGCCGTATCAAAAATTAGAGCGCCTTTAAAATCATAAATTGTCTGGGGGTAGTTGTTACCGAGTATGGTTTGGCTATCTAGGAAGTCGCGAACTAAACCAATGCTTTGATTCGGTTGCATGGCCGCTTGTCTAAGGATCGGGCTCTTGGCTTGGGCTTCAAGTTGAAGAACGCGTGCATTCAAGAAACGGGCTACTTGGTCGGTCAGGCTGATGGCTTTTTGTGCGTTAGATTCCTTGTAACGCGAATTCAGGTCAGATTCGAGGCCAGCAGACATTACGCTCAGCATTAGCACGCTCATGATCGAGATGACGAGTATTAAAAAGAGAGAGAGTAAACGCTCTGTTTTTGGTGGCTTCGCCGAGATAATTTTAAAAAGCGTCGATTTAAAACTTGAACGCATACTGCAAAAATTCCTTTTCAACGTTAATTTTTGTGTCTAACGAGTCTTATATTCCCCATCGTATCGAACTTAGCCATACTGAAATCCTCTTGGTTAAGCGCTTCATGCGCATCAAAATTTCCCTTTAATGCCGGATTAGAAAATGGTCGTTGATAGTTTTTCACTAGGCCATTAATGCTTACATTTAGATCCTCTAGCGCCTGACGAATGGCGAGCCTATCGGCCTTTATGTCACCACTTAATGTCGCCACGTTGGCGGCTGTAATTAATATGCGTGTTATATCATATGCATGAATGAAGCCAGCCGGCGCTTTTATATCGCGGCCCTCCAGTTTTTTGAGATTACGTACCTTTCTGGCTGAATTGAGCGCACCGCGCGCCGTTTCGTTCATGGGTTCATCAAGAAACGAAAATGCAGATTGAATAAAGCGCAGGTCTAACTGGGCTAGTTTTTCAACGCCAACCCTTTCGGGAAAATTGCCACCCGTTATGCCCCAATGACTGCGAATGGGTTTTCTGTCCTCGGGAGGGAGCGACAGCATGGCCTTCGCAAATGTAATACCTTCAGGTGCGTTGGCGACCAATACAAAACTGTCAGCACCTTGCCTCATGGCAACATTTAAAATGTGTTGCGCCTCGTTTTGGCCGAGCCCCCATTGAAAGAACTTGGTTCCTACTGGTTCGATATTAAGTTCTACCAACCTTTGTTCCATTGTTTTTTTATTGGCTTTTCCCCAGCCCGTCTCTTCGAGTAACAAAAAAGGCTTTTTCAGCGCTGAGGAATTTATCAGGTCATTTATGATGACTGCACCCGCTTTACTATCGTCTAGCGACAAGCGAAAAATCCAATTATTATCTTTATTACCCCGTGTAATGGGTGTGGCAGCCGCCCATGGGACGAATGTTAATACTCCGTTTTTGTTAAGGGTGTCTCGTGCGGCCAACAAGGGCGGTGAATGCATGCCTCCGAATAGCGCGAGGGCGCGATCATCCTCTAATAATTGGTCTAAATGATATTGGCTACGCGCGGTATTGCCATGATGATCTTTTACAACAAGCGTTACATCGCGCTTACCCAGTTTCCAGTTAACCTCGCTAAAGGCGGCGCGAATACCTAACTCGATTGAATTTCCCGACCAGGTATTGTTCGTCTGGTCGGCATCTAAATAAATTGAATATGTACGGATGTCATGCGTTGGTGTATCTGCATTGACTAGACAGCTGTAAAGGCAAATTACCCCGGTTATCACGACAAACCAAGTGCGAGGCATTGTTTTGTAAAACAGGTGCTTTGAACAACACAAACGTTTGACTGGCATTTAGTGGGTCCTTTCACAGCAAAGTAACATAGCCCATGTACGGCCTGCGCTGAACATCCTATCTGACGCTACTATTATCGATACACGTCAGGCTGCGTTAGTGAGGGAACGCAGCGATGAGCACAAATATAGAATGTTGTTGCGGCTTGGCCTTGTCGTTTATCCACAGCACCGGGTAGCGAAAATCAAAGTGCCAACCACCTTATCCTTGCGCAGTTTACGTATATTGTCTAGAACTTAACAACGGCAAAATAAAATTCATGCCGGTGCGACGTTAGCATTACTTGAAAATAGAGGCTCTTATGAAAAAGCGGATTCTAATTGTTGATGATGAACAGAGCGTTTTAAATTCACTAAAACGATTATTTAGAAATTCTGCCTATGACGTTAGGTATGCCCTATCAGGTGAAGAGGGCTTAGCGCTTCTTAACGAAGAGTCAGTCGATTTAGTAATCAGTGATATGCGGATGCCTGGGATGGGCGGTGCAGAGTTTTTATTTTTAGCAAAAAAAATGTTACCGCTCACGGAGCGGATAATGATTACTGGTTATTCTGATATGGCATCGACCATAAAAACCATTAATGATGTCGGCATTTTCGGTTATATCTCAAAACCTTGGGACAGTGAGGCGTTGATCGCGCTGATAGAAAGTGCATTGGGGCAAACGAATAAAAATAGATTACGAAGTTCCGTTCTGAAGCGTTTTAAAGCAGATAACGAGGCGCTTCTCGAAACGCTGAAGGACAGCACGGAAAAGTCGGACGCCATTCAAGCGCATGCAAATGATGTGACGCAAAAGCTTGCGGATAATTATCAGGTCACTGAGCAAGTATTATTAAATTTGCTTGATATACGCCACAAGGGTGAGCGCGAGTTCGGGCTTAAATTAGAACATATCGCACAGCAGTTTTCCGCTTTAGTCGATTTAACTGAAAGTGAGCGAGACACTTTGTGTTTAGCTGCGCGCCTGCATGGTGTGGGAAAGGTTGGACTTCGTGATTCAATTCTCGATCTGCCATACCAACAATTAAATGAGGCGCAATTAGCACAATATCAAGAGTATCCGGCGCATGGTGCGTGCGCACTAATGTCTTACTCAGGTTTTCAGTATGTGGCGCAAGTTATCTTTGAGCAAAAGGAATATCTTGATGGAAGCGGTTATCCGAACGGATTGAAGGCGGGAGAAATAAGTCGATTGGGCACCATCTTGGCAATTATCATTGACTATGGAGAGCTTCGGTTTGGTAAAGCAACGGGTGAAGAAATATCGCATGATGCAGCTTTGCAAGCGCTGCAAGAGTTCGAGCAACGCTACGATACGACATTATTTCCGACGTTGAGCTCGATACCCCTTATATTAGATACGACGAAGCAGCAGACCGTGACCATGTTGCCACTTTTTTCTCTGCGAACGGGAATGATACTCGACCAAGACGTATACAGTGGTGCGGGAATATTACTACTACCAAAGTCGACGATGTTAACAGATTCACTGATTGGTCATTTATGCAATATAGAGCGCAATACAAGCAGCCCTTTGCATGTCTGTGTGCGTTTCGAATCAGATTAGCGGCGTGTCTCTGTTATGTATGGCACTCTCCCTGATTGATTGACTAAATCAATCATTTACTCATGTTAAATAGCTTATATAATCGGGCTCAAAATCATATTAATCTGTTTGTTGCGGCTTGTAGTGTTTGTCGGGTCTGAAATTCGTTCAGGCATCGGTGGTAATGGTTTGCTGGTTTATGTTGTCTGATTTGCCAGGGCAGCACATTTAAAGGAGAAGAGTAAGTGTTAAGAGTATTAGTTTGTGCAGTTGTAGGGCTGAGTCTTTGGGGTTGTAATGAAAGTGATTCAGCATCGCCAGCCGAAGCAGAGGTTAAGCAAATGCAATTGAGTGGCGAGGTGTATTATTTAGAAAAGAAGCTCCTCCCTCCCGGTGCAGAGCTCCAGGTAACGCTTGAGGATGTATCAAAAATGGATGTGGCATCGACGGTGCTGTCTGAACAAAAGCAAACCATAGAAGGCGCGCCACCATATGCGTTTTCGCTTAACTATGATCCGAATGCGATACAGCCAAAAATGGCATACAGTTTACGGGCGAAGGTTATGATGGCAGATAAACTGTTGATGACGTCTACTGAGGCGTTTGACCCGTTTAAAAGTGCCGATGATGCGATCAAAATAAAGCTGTCCATGGTCGGTCATGGCAAAAAGTCAGCAACCTTGACAACACCTGACACCGGACTCGCAGTGGTATCAGTTAACCCGCTTGCGACCCTTACCAATACTTACTGGAAATTATTAAGTATCGGTGGCGAAGAGGTTGTTATGGCCGAAAATCAGGCGCGTGAAGCATACGTTCAGATGAACGACAACGATAAGTCTGTCAAGGGTTTTGCTGGTTGTAACCAAATCATGGGCACTTTTGAAGCGTCGGGTAACCGCATCAAATTCGGTCCTATTGCGGCAACGCGTAAGGCCTGTATGAGTGGCATGGAAACCGAGTCTGCTTTTGTAAAAGTTCTCGAAGATGCCGGTTATTTCTCCATTCATGAACATAATATGACCTTGCTCAACGGCGAAAAGAAACCCATCGCGCGTTTTAAGGCGCAGTACTTTTAACGCATCAATACGCTTTAAGCGTTAACATTGGTGTTTGCCAAACCAGCGCTTTGATCTGCGGTTTGGCAAGCGCAAATGACGATCCCCCTTTTTGTAACGTCGTAGGACGCTCCATCTGCAGGCTAAGAGCTGCTTAAATTAACGCGTGTGCGTGACTGCCTGTTGCGAATAGTTCAGTTGATCAACTACTGCATGGACATAATAATACTTAGGGTTCTTTGTCTGGTTCAAAACTGAGAAAACGTGTGCCTTGGTGTCGAAGCGTGCCTGTGTCCCCCTCATTGAAACGCATAAAGATTGAATTTTTGACGGTGAACGCTTGGGTTGAATTACTCGTTTTTTCTTTAAAAACAAGGGTGTTGGTAGTTTTTTGCGCACTCATTGAATTCGTACGATTATTAATTTGCTCTGCTTTTTTTGTTCGCTCGATTGTTTTTGTCCGCATGTCTTTCTCAATCAATACAACAAATAACTCGTTTTCTGGTTGTTTATTATTATTCGACCACTCAGTAATTTCTGATTTGATTGAGTAAAGAGCAAGGGCGATGACAATAACAAAGATGACCAACGCCACCAGCGATGTGATGCTCGGCATGGTTTACTCCCTATCAGATTAAAATTGAGATAAACGGTGTCTCTAACCTTCGTTGCAGTAGGCTTCAAAAGCCTCTTTTGTGTTCTCTACGCTTACTTTTTCAGCTAATTCCCAAGGCCGTTCGCATTGCTCGGTTTTGGCGCACCAAGCGTATCCGGCCGAACCTATGCAGCCATGTTCATCTTTGTCCGCCCCAACTCTCTCAAACGTCAGTACTTCGTCATCGCTACAGCTTGCTAAAACAAGGAGGGATACCATCAGTAAACATGCATTTTTTCGCATAAAAGCGCTGCCTTTTGTCATTACAAAGTGCCGATGACTTTAAATAGGTTCTTCAGTGTTCGTCAAGCAGGCATCCGTTTATTTTGTCTTGAGTTAAACAAATGTGCCCATCTGTGGGCGACTAACGAATAAGGCAGGTTCATATTTTTGACAAAAGTGGTTGGCAGGGCTTCAAATAAGCCTATTAGTAAAGTAAAAAATTGTATTATTTGAACGGCTTGCCCAGCTTTCGCCCGACTTCGTAGGCATTTAGGTATAAAATCTGCAGGTAAGTTGGCAAAGAACTAAGCCTGATCCAGCCAAGGTTCTCAGTTTTAAGCGTCATCTCTTTATCAAAATGGGTTTATTCGAGATAATTGGTGGGGTAGGCAATTGCTCTTCTTCGTAACGCTGGTGTTGTGTGAGTTACCTTTATGAGTACAGATAATGTTATTTATTACCTCGTAATCGACGGTGATCTTTGGTTGTTAAACGCGAACGGCTTGCTGCAACTGCTTGTCGATGAGAGCGCCATTGATGACACGATTGAAATTCTTCAGCCTGGCCAATATAGCTTGTCAGTGAATGAAGAGGGATTCCCGATAGTTAATATTGCCGGGCGCCCTGAGGTGGTTATTGAATCACTGCAAAATTATCGCTTGTCCGACGATGCACAGCCTATAAATCCACAGAACCAATCGCCTGTTTTAGCAAACGATAGCGCTGCGCTTGCGCAATTTATTCAGTTTCCAGATGCGCTGCCTGCGCAGGAAGTGAGCGTTGGTTACACCAGTCGGACAACGCCTCTAGATTTGGGCAATGGCGGTGACTCGGACGTGTCGAGCAATGACATCGTCCTTAATGCTGCCATCGATGTGCAATTCGAACATACTAATGCGGGCGAGTATTACAATGCCGCGGAGGTCGGCGAGCGACTCATCTCAATTTCAGGGGCCGTTTCAGGCGTTGAGCCATCACAACTTATCGAACTTACGATTCAGGATTCAGATCCAACCACTGCTGATTTAACCGTGAGTACGCAGATTAATGGTGGAACTTACCGCGTAGATAACTTAGATATATCTGCTTTAGCGGAAGGCGATTTAACGGTGATTGCTGCGGTACTGGATAGAACTGGTGAAATTATCACGGCCAGTGATGCAGCAATTAAAGACACGCTTGCAGGGATTCAGGCCACATTTACCGACACGGTTTATAACAAAGTTGAAGTTGACTCCGGTCAGGTTGCGCTGACGACGGAAATATCGAACGTAGAGGTTGGGCCGCAACAGCCGGCAGAAGTTCGTTATACATTGGTTGATTCGCTTGCCAATCAGGTCTCTGGCACGATCAATGCGAGCAGTGCTAGCCAAGAACTGTCGATCCCCGTCTCGGTATTTAACCAGCTTGCCGAAGGTGCGGTCGAGATAATTCTAGAAGTGCAAGACGTTGCGGGTAACATTGCCACGACTGAAGCCGTAACATTCAAAGATACCGTCGCGAGTTTAAACGCAACCGTGCGCGGTGGGGCGGAGTTGAGTGCGACCGAACTCGATGCCGTAGTGATTGATTTTGATGTGTCGGCGACCATTAACAACATTCCAAATGCCCAGAGTATTGAGGATCAGCAAATCATAAGCGTCGCGATTGATGGGGTTGGTTCGGGGCAAACACCTAAAAAATATCAATTTGAAATTCCCGTAGAGACGACAAATTTCTCCAGCCAACCGCTCGATCTTCTCGCCCTCGGTTTTATAGACGGCCCGCTCACTATATCGGCGCAAGTGGTTGACCTGGCGGGCAACATTGCTGAGTCCATAGAGGCTGGCTTTATTGATCAAATTGCGAATTTGAATTTGCAGTTTGATGGCGATGCGATTTATTCCACCACCGATGCAAGCAAAGACAGCATTGATGCCAGCGACGGCGTAGCCGAAGCGAGCCAAGTAACATTGTCTGGCGATGTGTTTGATGCATTGGATGGCACGACCGCGACAGTCGAAGACGGGCAAGTGGTGTCAATTTTAGTGACAGGACTTACGCCAACTGGTGCTTCAGTCGAGCTTGAAACGCAGGCGACTATCGTAAATGGACGCTTTGTCACGCCTCGCCTAGA
>ENA-OSET01000338-OSET01000338.1-sediment-metagenome-genome-assembly--contig:-NODE-338-length-53496-cov-5.176024_pt1 | contig 53496 bp, 38 predicted proteins | sample MGYA00237882_ERZ534229 | MGnify/ENA primary metagenome ERZ534229 (study PRJEB26408, sample SAMN06266212) | sediment metagenome | isolation source: Hudson Canyon methane seep mesocosm | place: USA:Hudson...
ATTAGACAGGACAGCAGAGTGCATCATAAAGCCTTTACACAAATTGTTACAGATTTATTAGCCTCTGGTGACACTACTTTTCCTGAAAACTATTACAGAATGTCGGACAAAGAACAGATTGAAGTTTTAGCTTTGGTAAAAGGCAATATTGATTCTGAGGTACTTTCTGATGAAATGTCTAAAAAAACAATCAATTCCATTTATGCTTTAAAAACCATTCAACAAAGAAATGGAGAAAGAGGAGCAAATAGATACATTATCAGTAATAACCAAACTGCATTAAACGTAATGCAGACTTTTGCAATGTTAAATTTATGTGGATTTGAAAATGAGTTACCTGTAGATGTAATTCCGTTATTTGAAACCGTAGATGATTTAGAAAATGCAAGTGATGTAATGAGAACTCTTTATTCAAATAATGTTTACAGACATCATTTATCTAAACGTAAAAACAAACAAACCATTATGTTAGGTTTTTCTGACGGAACAAAAGACGGTGGTTATTTAATGGCAAACTGGGGTATTTTTAAAGCAAAAGAAGCATTAACAAAAATATCTAGAGAATTTGATATTGAAGTTATTTTCTTTGATGGGCGTGGTGGACCACCAGCAAGAGGAGGAGGAAAAACACATCAATTTTATGCTTCACTAGGCCCCACTATTGAAGACAAGGAAATTCAACTAACTATTCAAGGGCAAACCATTAGCTCTAATTTTGGAACCGAAGATTCTTCTAAATATAACCTAGAACAATTGATTAGTTCTGGAATTAAAAATGAAGTTTTTACTAAGGATCAAATTACTGAAAACCATAGAGTATTGATTGAGGATTTAGCTACCACGAGTTATCAAACTTATGTAGATTTTAAAAATCACCCTCAGTTTTTACCTTATTTAGAAAAAATGAGTACGTTAAAATATTACGCTAAAACCAATATTGGTAGTAGACCTAGTAAACGTTCTAATTCTGATAGCTTAGATTTTTCTCAATTAAGAGCCATTCCTTTTGTAGGTAGTTGGAGCCAATTAAAACAAAATGTTCCTGGTTTTTTTGGAGTAGGTACAGCTCTTAAAAAATATGAAGATGCGAATAGGTTTGATGAAATTATAGACTTCTATAATGCTTCAGATTTCTTTAAAACGTTGTTAGAAAATAGTATGATGAGCTTAACAAAATCTTTCTTTGATTTGACAAAATATATGGCTGATGATAAAGTTTTTGGAGACTTTTGGAAATTGATTTATCAAGAATTTAAAACTACAAAACGTTTGCTTTTAAAACTAACAGGACATACAGAATTGATGGAAAACTTTCCTGTAGGAAAAGCCTCTATTGAAATTAGAGAGAAGATTGTTTTGCCTTTGCTAACAATACAACAATATGCCTTAAAAAAGGTGCAAGACTTACAAAAAGAAGAAGGTAACGAGGCAGAAATTGAAGTGTATGAAAAAATGGTAATGCGTTCTTTATTTGGTAATATTAACGCAAGTAGAAATTCTGCTTAAAGCCCTTTCAGATTAATCTTTTAAGAACAACTTTAATTTTTTATAAATTTTAAAGTTGTTTTTTTGTTTTCTCCAATAATCTTAATAAAATACAATCCTTTTTTAAGATGAACTACATTTACACTAGAATTTTGGTTTTCTTTCAAGACTAACTGACCAATAGCATTATAGATTTCAATATTAGCCTTATCCAAGTTACCAGAAATAAAAACTCTGTCATTTACAGGGTTAGGATAAATTTTTAAAGTAGAATTGAATATATCATCATTAGAAAGTGACTCATCATTTATAAAATTTGGGCTTCCATTTGTGTTAGAACAGTCCCAACTTTCTGGTAAACTATTATCTAAATCAGCTGCCTTAAGCTCTAAAGTATTTCCTGTTTCATCAGCACAACTCGCCCAAGAATTATCATAAATTACCTCATCTTGTAAAACATCATCTGTATTAAATAGTCTAACTGCATCTGAAGTACCCAATCCAAAACCTAACTCACCAATATAATTTGTTATTTCTGGATATACGTCTGAAAAATCTGAAGCATCTTTTACCAAAATCAAATATCCATCAGCTGAAATTACAGTGCCTTCAGGAATGTTATAAATATGAGAATTGTCATCATCTTTTAATTTCCAACTAGAAATATCAACAGAAAAAGTATTAGGATTATAGAGTTCTACCCAATCATCGGCATTAAAATCATCACTCGATTTAAAATTGATTTCATTTATCACCAAAGGAACTTCAGTTGTGGATTCAGTAAAATTTGGAATCACTTCAAGTGCGTTATTTAAATCTATATAAATTGTTTCATTTGTTGAAGAAATTGCACCACTCCAATGCGAGAACTTATAACCAGCCTCTGGAATTGCTTTTAGTTGTATGGGTACAGTCTCAAAATAATCTCCATTCCAAGATGATTCTTGTATCTTTAAATTTTTATTAACTTCAACAAAACCTTCCAATATATTTTCTGAAGTAATGGTTATGGTATGAAAATTAGGTAAGTTAAATTTATTTTTAAGGTGGTTTTTTGCAATAGAATGTCTGTTATCTGCAAATATTTTCATTTCATTTACATAATAGTTTGCTGTTGATGAATTGCCGCCCCAATTGCTATAATGCGCATTTAATTCTGATGAAAAATTTTGATATATATTATCAATATGGCTTTTTATATGGCTAGACATAAAACGCGTATTCAACTCATCTGCATATCTATTTATAAATTGATTTCGAAATCCAATATTGGTAATTAATCTCCTAAATAATAAAGTAGACCAAGAAGGATTTGGCCAATTTGGCCCATTTGGTTCTAAAGCAAAATCCAGTGTATTCTGATAATAATTTCTGGTATCCCAAAAAGGACCAAAACCAAAATCGGTATCATACATAACCCACCTCCACTTGCCCTCTGGATGTTTCCAAAATTTAATATTATTTCCAGGCCAATCTGTATTGTTGAAGAAAATGTTCGCTGTTTGATAAAGGATATATTCTTTTATATCAACTTGCTCATTTACATATTCAAAATTGGCATCATTAGATAAATCAGTATTACTGATGTAAGCAATTAAATCTACATATTCTTGGTTACTGCCTTCTAATTCCTCAGCATTATTAGTTAATAAAGTAACTTCATCAGCATTTATATTATGTTTTGATGCCAACATGTGTTCATTTATTTTTTCACGTAAGTTGTACATTCCCCAGTACTCGCCATTAATATAAGTTGCTACTGAATTATGTTCTTGAAAATCCAATTCAGTTCCTCTCATTAAACTAGTAAGCATGATATCTTTCATTGATGATTTTAACCAATCTTGACCGGAGTTTCTTAAAACTAAAGATTGAAATTTTTTATAATTTAATTCCTCAAAAAAAGAATGCTTAAACTCTGAGTATCCGTATTGTCCACGCGCAAAAATAGCTAAAGAACGTTGATCGTTTTGACCTCTGCTCCATCCTCCAAATATTTTGATTCCTGCATTAAATTCAGCAAAATCATCATCATCTTTATTATAAAAAGCCAAATGAACTGGTTTTTCCCAATCTTCCCAAAAATTAGCACCAAAATAAGGTTGATTTGTATCATAAGTTCCATAAGGACCAAAAACGTAAATCCCAGTATCTTCATCGAAAAGATTCTCTGGATCTGTAGTTAGAGAAACTACATCTAATTGATGATTTGAATTGAAAATATAGGATTTAGTAAATATTTGAGAAGGTAATTTATTATTAGAAAATATTTTAGCCCTAATGTTACTGTTTTTATTTATCACTATAGGATTTGAATAAATGGGAGAGTTATTAGAGGGTTCAGTGGCATCTATTGTATACCTTATAATTTCATTGGAATCATTACCCGATAAAACCAAGTTTATAGCATTGTTAAGGATACCTCCTTCATTAGAAAACTCAACACTACTTTGTACAATTCCTGAGTATTCATTTGTAGTATTTTGAGAACCAGGAGTAGTCTCTGAATAATATACTATATTTCCTGAATTATTAGATACTCCAATAGATGTGTCTGGAGGAAGGTTTTCGGCTGTAATTTCTTGTATAATTCCACCGTTTTTATCAGTAAGCCATAAAGTTTCTGATTTTGTAGCTATTTTAAAGTTTGTATGAAAATTATTACTTTCTAAATTTAATATATCAGGTGGTGTTACTCCAACATCTTTGGGTGAATTAAATACTACCGACAAAAAAGGAATGATGGTAAAATCGGAAGAATTATCACTTACATTATGCGCTTGGATTGTTAAAATATTTTCTCCCTCATTCAAAATTTCATCAAAATTAGAGATTGAAAATCGATCTGGATTTCCTCCTAAATACATTTTTGCTTCATGATCTTGATTGGTAGAAGCATTAAATGCAGGTGGCACTCCATTAATGTTTTCACGCGCTACTTCTTTTCCATTTATGTAAGCTACAAAGGCATCATCATAATCTATATCTAAGATTAAAGATGAAATGGTTTGAATATCATCAATATTAAACTTTTTTCTTAGGTAAATAGATCTAGTTCCGTATGGAATAATTGTACTATCATCTCCATCATTATAACCAAATCCGGAGGTACCTTGTGCCCAACTTGCATCATTATAACTTAGGCTTTTCCAGTTTGAATCTGGTTCTGAATTTGGAATCAAATATTTAAAAGTATCTCCTTGATTTATTAATGTTCTTGGGTATAAAATCGAAGATTTATCTTTAGAAGAGGCCCACAAAAGCATATATTCGTTAGGCGCTAATGAAACATTAGGAAATGTCCATTTTGATAGGTTATCCTCATCATCTGATAAAGACCACCCATTAATTGAAATAGTTTGATTGCCATAATTCTGCAATTCTATCCAATCTGGAGTATCTCCTTCTTCATCCAAATAAATAGAATTTGAAGACGCGAATTCATTAATTCTTACTGTTTGTCCATTCAAATAATAACAACTAAACAATAAGATTAATAAACAGTATTTCATATCTACGATTTTTTTCGTTCACAAATATAACTAGGTTTTAGCATAATTTAAATATAAAATCTTGTGTTAGACATTGTTATTATCAAAAATGTTCTATTTTTAAAGAAAAAATGCTTGTTAAGGTCTACGGCTCTGCCGTTTTTGGTATCGAGGCTACAACAATTACTGTTGAAGTAAATATTGATAAAGGAATCGGGTATCATTTGGTTGGTTTGCCAGACAATGCCGTTCGCGAAAGTTCTTACAGAATATCAGCGGCACTTAAAAATAACAACTACAAACTTCCTGGAAAAAAAATTATTATAAATATGGCACCTGCTGATATTAGAAAGGAAGGTGCTGCCTATGATTTAACTTTGGCTGTTGGTATTTTAGCTGCTTCCAATCAAATAAAATCAGCAAGCATAAATGAATATGTAATTATGGGTGAGCTTTCTTTAGATGGAAGTTTACAACCTGTAAGAGGTGCTTTGCCTATTGCAATAAAAGCTCGTGAAGAAGGTTTTAAGTATTTAATACTTCCAAAAGGAAATGCAAAAGAAGCAGCAATTGTAGATAATTTAGAGGTTTTAGGCGTAGAAAATATTTTGGAAGTGATTAATCATTTTAATGGCGATGTAAAAATTAAACCTACAATTGTAGACACAAGAGCTGAATTTTATAAAAATATAGATTTTCCTGAATTTGATTTTGCTGATGTTAAGGGACAAGAGTCTATAAAACGTTGTATGGAAATTGCAGCTGCTGGTGGTCATAATATTATTTTAATTGGACCTCCTGGTTCTGGAAAGACAATGTTAGCCAAAAGGTTACCAAGTATTTTACCTCCAATGACTTTACACGAAGCTCTAGAAACCACAAAAATTCATTCTGTAGTTGGTAAAACTAAAAACGAAGGTCTGTTATATGCAAGACCTTTTAGAAGTCCGCATCATACTATATCTAATGTTGCTTTAGTTGGAGGTGGCCAATACCCAAGACCAGGTGAAATTTCTTTATCTCACAATGGTGTTTTATTTTTAGATGAATTACCAGAGTTTAAGAGAGAAGTTCTAGAAGTAATGAGACAGCCTTTAGAAGATAGAGATGTTACCATTTCAAGAGCAAAATTTACGGTTACTTATCCTGCTTCTTTTATGCTAGTTGCAAGCATGAACCCAAGTCCAAGTGGTTTTTTTAACGACCCAAATTCTCCAATGACATCCTCTCCTCAAGAAATGCAGCGTTATTTGAGTAAAATATCTGGACCTTTATTAGATCGAATTGATATTCATATTGAAGTTACTCCTGTACCTTTTGAAAAATTATCTGAAGAACGAAAAGGAGAATCATCCGTAGAAATTAGAAAACGAGTTACTGCTGCAAGGGAGATTCAATCAGAACGGTTTATGGATTTTAAAAACGTTCATTATAATGCGCAAATGAGTGTAAAACAGATTCGTGAGTTCTGTAAATTATCTGAAGAAAGTTTATCACTTTTAAAAACAGCCATGGATAAACTAAATCTTTCTGCAAGAGCTTATGATAGAATATTAAAAGTTGCCAGAACCATAGCAGATTTGGCCAATTCTAAAAGTATTTCGCCTGATCATATTGCTGAAGCCATACAATATAGAAGCCTAGATAGAGAAGGTTGGCTCGGTTAAAATTATTTTTTTGCTTTTAGAGGTAGGACTTTTTAAACTTCGTTTGTTATAGATACAAACAAAATATATTTATTATGAAAAATTTACTCCAAAAAATTCTATTTATTTTATTTATTGCATTTGTATCTTGTCAAGAAGAACAAATAATAGAAACTACAGATTCAGATCAAAACATTACTTCAGATTCAATTATTTTTGGCAAGTTAAGTGATGTCTCTATAGATGATACTATAAAGTGTACCAATTTTGTGTACCCATTATCATTTTCTATTTATGATTCAAATAATCAAGTATTAAGAAATGAATCTGTAAATAACGATGAAGAACTTAATGACCTCTTAAGCTCTATTGAAAACTCTGATTTTGACGGCTATTTTATCGAATTAAACTATCCATTAAGTTTAGTTAATACGGAAGGTGAAACTATTACTGTTTATAGTAACCAAGAACTAGTTGAAGCTTTGAGTACAGAAAATAATTGTGAAGATTTTATTAATAATCTATTTACCTGTGTATTTGGTTTATTTCAATTAGATATTAATATTATTGATTCTGATACAAATCCTAACGATGGCATAACTTCATTCTCTTTAGAAATTGATTTAGATTGTAATGGTATAGAATATGATTTAACCTATTTTGAAACCCAATCTGATGCAGAAGCTAACGTTAACAATATTGTATTTCCTTACACCAACACTTCAAATCCTCAAAAACTATATGTAAGAGCAGAAACTAATTATATAAATCAGACTTATAATGAAGTCTTTGAGGTAAATATTAATGTTGCTGCAGAACAAGCAAATGATGTTTGTCCTGGAGATTATGCAAGTGGCTTTTTAACACAATGTAAATGGAACATTACAAACCACAGCAGTATAGATTATTCTGATTACAGTTTTTCTTTTAGAGATGACGGAACATTTACTGCAGAAAATACTTCAGACAATACTTCTCAAGAAGGTACATGGTTAGCTGCTGATAATAGCAATGGAATAGGATCATTTATTCGCTTAAATTTTGATACTGCAACTGCATTATCTCAAATTGCAGGAGATTGGAATATAAAAACCTGTAATTTAAATTTTGAAACTGCCGCATTTGATGTTGAACTCGGATCAGAGGCTTTTACTTTCAAAATTAATTGTAATTAAAATCTTACATTGTATCATTCCCACAAAAAATTTGTTTAAATAAATCGATTTTTTGTGGCTTCTCAAAATATATCAATTATATAAAAGATTAATTAATACTAATAAATTAATATTTTTTGAAAAATATAGTCATAAAAACAGTTTGCGAGGAAAAACTTTATAAAAAGATATTTTATAATCATGCAAAAAATATTCACAGTTTTTTGTGTTATAAGTTTGGTTTAAAATATGCTGTAGAGGATAAAGTACAAGAAGCGTTTATAAAACTTTGGGAAAATTGCAAAAAAATACCACCAGAAAAAGCAAAATCATACGTGTATAAAGTAGCTACTAATTTGGTGTTAAATGAAATAAATCATCAAAAAGTAAAACTTAAATATAATAGTTTAAAAAAGGAAAATATAAATTACGAATCGCCAGAATTTGTTTTTGAAACCAATGAGTTTTCAAAAAAAATACAAAGTGCTATTTCTAATTTAACAGAAGCACAAAGAGTAGCATTTTTACTTAACAGAGTGGATGGAAAAAAACACAAAGAAATAGCGGAAATACTAAGCATATCTACTAAAGCTGTTGAAAAAAGAATATATGGAGCTATAAAATCCATCAAAAAAAATTATAAAATTAAAGTCTAAATTAAATATCATGGAAAAAGAATATTTAATAAAAAAATGGTTAGACAACGAGCTAACTTCTGAAGAAGAAATTGCTTTTAATGCATCAGAAAACTTTTTATTCCTAAAAGGTTTAACAAAAGATTTAAAAGAGGCAAAATTTAAATCTAATTTTAATGAAGAACAAGAATTTTCAAAGTTAAAAGATAAACTTGAGCTTAAGAAAGTTACCAAAAACAAAATAATATCTTTGAGTTTAATCACTAAAATTGCTGCAATATTTGTTATAGGTTTTAGTAGTTTATTCTATATCACTAGTAAAAAAGAAGTATCCACATTGATAGGTGAAACCACAGTTTTAAATCTTCCAGATAATTCAAAAGTAACTATTAATGCTTCTAGTAGTGTGCAAATAAAAAGATTTAATTGGAACAGAAATATTATTTTAAAAGGCGAAGCCTATTTTGAAGTTGAAAAAGGTAAAAAATTTGTAGTTGCTACTAAAGATGCTTCAGTAAAAGTTTTAGGAACAAAATTTAATGTAATTGCTAGAGATAATTATTTTGAAACTATCTGCTATGAAGGGAGAGTTTTAGTTTCTTATAAAAACTCAAAAAAGGTGTTATATGCTGGTGATAAATTTTTAGTAATTGATAATAAAATTATAGAAACAAGTAACACCAAAAAAAATCTTAGTAAATGGAATGGTAACAAAAGTTCATTTAAAAACACACCTATAAAATACGTTTTAAAAGAGTTTGAAAGACATTATAATGTTAGAATAAAAGCCAATTTTAATGTTGATGAAAAGTTTACAGGTTCTTTTATTTACAATAATGAAAACGTAGCTTTAAAATCTATTACGATGCCACTTAATCTAAAAATTCAAAAGAAAAACAATAGCATAACTTTATCAAAAAATGATTAAAATTCAAAAAAATTTTAGTTTAATATGTTTGCTTTTTTGTTTACAATTTTCTTTTTCTCAAAACACTAAAACAAAGATTTTATTAATAGATGCATTAAATCTTATTGAAAAAACAAACAACGTATATTTTAATTATTCTAATGATGTTATAAAAAATATTAGGGTTAATAAACCAAAAAAAAATCTTAAAACTCAGTTGTTATTAGAAAAACTTTTCTCAGAGACAAATTTAAAATTCACACTACTAGAGGGCGGGCAAATAATTATTTTTAAAAGAGAAGAATCAGAAAAAATCACAATTTTAGATGAAATTATTTTAAATAACATTCTTACCAAAGGAATATCTGTAAAAAAAGGAGGAAAAATAACCATAAAACCAGATGAATTTAAAATACTCCCTGGTTTAGCAGAACCTGATATTCTGCAATCTATACAATCTTTACCTGGGGTTTTAAATGCAAATAAAAAGCTCTCTGATATAAATATCAGAGGAGGTACTCATGATCAAAATTTGTTTTTATGGAACAATATTAAAATGTACCAAACAGGGCATTTTTTTGGTTTAATTTCACCCTTTAATCCTTACTTAATAAAAGAAGTTAATCTTCTAAAAAATGGTGCAAGTCCTAAATATGGCGATGGGGTTTCAAGTATTATAGAAATGAACAATAAAAAATCTGATACTAAAGAAACTAAATTTGGATTTGGCCTTGATTTAATTAGTTTAGATGCTTTATTAATTACTCCATTGAGTAAAAATACAGAGTTGCAATTTTCAGTAAGAAGAGCATTTACAGATATTTTAAAAACCATTACTTACAATAATTTTTTTGATAGAATTTTTCAAGATTCAGACTTGAACCCAAATAATGTTCAAAATACATCTAAAAATGAAAAGTTTTTTTTCTATGATATTTCCACAACAATTTATCATGAATTTTCAAAAAAACATCAAATACAAATAAATTTAATAAATGTTAATAATAATTTGATCTATAACAATACTCAAAACACCAATTCATTTTTAGTGCCCAACAATTTATCACAAAATACGTTTGCTATAAGTACAGATTATCATTTTGAACAAAATAATTTAGAACTTGATGCACAACTTTTCTTCTCTAAATATTCTCAATTTTCTACAATTAATAATTTAATAAACGACAATACAAATCAAATCCTAAATCAAGAAAATTTAATTCAAGAAAATGGATTAAAATTGCATGGAAAATATCAAGTTTTAGATCAATTAAATCTTTCTTTTGGCTATCAATTAAATGAAGCTGGAATAACAAATGCTGAAGATGTAGTTTCGCCTAGTTTTCAAAGATTTATAAAAGAGGTGGTTTTAACTCATTCTTTGTTTTATGAATTGACTTATCAATCAGATGCCAATAAGTTTAATGGTAAAATAGGATTTAGAAATAATTATTTTGAAAAGTTTGATGTATTTAATTTTGAACCAAGAATCAGTTTAAATTATAATCTTTTAAATGATTTTAAACTAGAGTTTTTAGGAGAAATGAAAAGTCAAGTTACAAGTCAGATTATAGATTTACCTCAAGATTTTTTAGGTGTAGAAAATAAACGATGGATTCTTTCAAATAATGACAATATACCCATTTTGAGGAGTAAACAAGTTTCTCTTGCGTTGCGTTACAAGAAAAAAAACTTTATTGTAAGTGCAGAAACTTATTTAAAGAGAATTGATGGAGTAACTTCTAGAAGTCAAGGTTTTCAAAATCAATTTGAGTTTTCTAATACTAATGGTAATCAAAAATCTTCTGGTTTAGAACTTTTAGTTCATGATAAATTTAAGAATCTAAAAACTTGGTTAACCTATAATTTTAATAATAATTCTATTTTTTTAGAAGGATTGAACAACAATAATTATTTTCCTACTAATCAAGACATTAGGCATTCTTTGTCTTTAAATACATCAGTAGAGGTAAATCAATTTAATTTTGCAATTGCCGGCAATTGGCATACTGGAAAGCCATTTACGAGTATAAATACTACAAATCCATTAGATACGAATAACACAATAAATTTTAATACTGTTAATAGCAATAATTTGAAAAACTATTTTAGAGTAGATTTCTCCATGAACTATACGTTTAAATTCAAAGGTAGAATTGGTCTATCTATTTGGAATTTATTGGACACTAAAAACATACTAAACACTTACTATAATTTAGATGAAAATAACATCATCAAAACTATAAATACGAATTCTTTAGGCTTAACACCTAATGTGAGTTTTAGAATAAGTTTTTAGTTAAAATAAAAATAGAGTTAAAGACTAGGCTTTCAAAATCTATTTATAAAATGCAATAACAGAAGATTATTAAACCTTAATAAAAATATTTTTTCTAAACATGTAAAGTGCTAATCCAGCATAAAATATTACTACAGATAAAGCATATAAAAAAGAAGAAAAGTTGTCTGTAAAAAATGATTGTACAAAAATAGTTTCATATAAATAACCATGTAAATTACTTTCACCTAATTTTGTTAAATACATGGTTTTAGAAATAAAGCTTGAAAGAAAATAAATTGTAATAGCATTTATACCCAAATACTTAAATATAGTGCCAAATTTAAAGTTTTTTACATCTCTAAAATAATATATAATTGTTAGAATTAGTGTGGCCCAACCACTTGTTACAATAACAAAACTACTGCTCCATAAAGCTTTATTGATAGGAAATACCATATGAAATAAATATCCTACACTCAACAACAAAAGAGAAAGAATAAACAATCGTAAAACACCAATATTGTTATCTAATAGTTTTCCTATTAATATTCCAGAAATACAAGTTACGATGGATGGTAGCGTACTAAATATACCTTCAGGATCATAATCTGACTGCCACATATGATTTCCTAAAATATTTAAATCTATATAATTAGCCCAGTTGTTTGCTGCTCTTTCAAAAGTTGGTAATGTACCATCTGAAAACGGAAGAAATCCTAAAATAAACCAATAGCCAATTAAAATTGCAATAGAAATTGTTACTAAAATTTTCCAATTAAAATTGATATATAAAATTGATGAAATAAAAAATACAATACCTATTCTTTGTAATACTCCAGGAATTCTAAAAGTATCAAAATCCTTTATAAAAGGGTAATAAGGTAAAAATATATTTAAAAATATACCCAACCCTATTAATTTTACACTTCTAATTAAAATCTTTTTGTAAACTAAAGCATCATTTGATTTATTCTTATAAGCGAAGTAAATCGAAATTCCAACAATAAATAAAAAGAAAGGGAAAATTAAATCTGTTGGAGTTAAGCCATTCCATTCTGCATGCAATAAAGGCTTGTAAACAGAAGACCATGTTCCTGGTGTATTCACCAAAATCATTGCAGCAATCGTGAATCCTCTTAATAAATCAACAGATTCTATTCTTTTAGACATCTAAAACTAATGTATTACATATATAAAAACTAGGATTTCTTTAATCCTAATTTGTGCCCCCAAAAAGCATAGTAAAGAATTACTAAGTAGCAAGGTAACAAAATCCAATAACCAAAAGAAGCTGCTTCTGACAAAGCATTAGCTTCATTTAAACCAGCAACTATTAATTCTTCTTTTTTACTATCAACCAAAGCACCATATAAAGGAGGAATAATTGCACCCCCAGAAATGGCCATAATTAATAAGGCTGATGCAGTTTTAGTAAATTTACCTAAACCTTTCAAAGTTAACGGCCAAATTGCTGGCCAAACTAATGCATTTGCAATACCTAAAGCAGCAACAAAAAGTACAGATGTAAATCCGGTTGTATAAACAATACATAAAGAAAAGATAATTCCTAGAAAAGCACTCGCCTTTAAAGCCAAAGATTGAGAGATATACTTAGGTATTAAAAACACACCTAAAGCATAAGTAACAACCATTGCCATTAAGGTATATGTTGTAAAAGAGTTAGATTGTTCTCCTAAACCCAATGAATGTCCGTAAGCAATAATAGTATCACCAGCAATTACCTCTGCCCCAACGTATAGAAACAATGCCAATACACCTAGCCATAAATGTGGAAACTGAAAAACACTTGTTTTAGATGACTCTCCGTCCTTTGGTTCTTCTATTGGAGCTGCTTCAACGTTTGGTAATGGTGCTTTTCTAATTAAGATCCCTAGTAAAAATAATACCAAGGCCATTACAATATACGGTGTAATAACACTATCTGCCATTGAATTTAATAAATTTTCTTTTTCTTCAAGGCTCACAGTACTTAATTTTTCCTTTATCTCTCCAATACCAGACAATAGAATAGTGGCAAAAATAAATGACCCTAATGCTCCAGCCACTTTATTGGCAATTCCCATGATAGCGATACGCTTTGCGGCACTTTCCATAGGTCCTAAAATAGTAATATATGGGTTAGAGGCTGTTTGTAATAAAGTCATTCCGATACCTTGAATAAAAATAGCGGTTAAAAACATCCAATAAGTTCTTGCATTTGCTGCAGGTATAAATAATAAAGCTCCAATTGCCATTATTATCAACCCTAAAGACATTCCTTTTTTGTAACCAATTTTATTAATTATATAAGATGCTGGCAAAGCCATAACTACAAAAGAGATGTAGGAAGCAGATGCTACTAAATAAGATTGTGCATCCGTTAACTCATTTATGGTTTTCATAAATGGAATTAACGCTCCATTTATCCAAGTAACAAATCCGAAAATAAAAAAAAGTCCAGCAATAATTAGTATTGGGATTAATGTATTGCTCTTTTGAGAATTAGATTGAGTAATATTAGACATAAATATTAGTGTATTTGGATATTTTTTAGTGAGTACTTAAGGTATATGTAAAGAATGTGATAAGAAGAAGAAAATAAAAATAAAATCTACCAATGACACAATTTTAAGGTTAAACAGAATTATTTATAAAACTAATCAGTTTTTATAAATTAATCATAAAACCTGTTCATAAAGTTCTTCTGAAAGTTTTATAGAGCAATATTACAAGTATACAATTGAGAAAAATTCTTTTAAAAGTTTCATGATTAAATATTTACCAAATGGTAAAATTTAAAAAATCATTTGATTATGATAATTCCAACAACGCAATTTTATAACTTAACTATTTCATATGAAATTATGATATTAATTTAAACCCTGTTAATCAGTATTTAAAATAATTCTCTTTGCGTGGTTAACGTACTTTCTGCCTATAGGTATTCTTATTTTATTAATTTCTACCAGATTACCCTCAATACTATTTATCTTGTCTATCGCTATAGTATAGGATCTGTGAATTCTAATAAAATTATTTTCAGGAAGCTCTTCGGTAATACTTGTTAACGATTTATGTACAAGATGTTTTTCTGCAAGGGTAACTACTTTGATATAATCCTTTAAACTTTCTACGTAAAGTATGTCTTCAAATTTAATTTTTACAAGCTTTTTATCTACTTTTAAAAAGATAAAAGATTCTTTGGTGTCTTCATCTTTTACATCTTCAGAATCTGAGACAACCTTTTTAGTTATTTTATTAATAGTTTTTAAAAATCTATTAAAAGGAATAGGTTTTACAAGATAATCAAGTACATTTAGATCATAACTCTCTACAGCATATTCTCTGTATGCGGTTGTTATTACAATGTTTGTTTTAAAGTTAAGTGTTTTACCAAAATCTAGCCCGTTCATTTTAGGCATATTTATGTCTAAGAAAATCACATCTATATCGCCTGTTTCAATTGTTGACAAAGCTTCAATTGGATTTTGAAATGTATCTACAATCTCAAAGTTTTTAAACTCTTTTAAATGATTTTCAACAACCTTAATGGCTAAAGGTTCATCATCTATAATAATACATTTTATTTTCATGATTTAAAGATACTAAAACATTATAATTGTATAGATAATTTTACACTGTAATTTTTATTTTTTGTGTTAATGGACAAATTAAAAGTATCCTTGAAAAGCAACTCCAATCTTCTTAATACATTCTTATTTCCAATTCCGTGATTTTTTTTATTTTTTACAGCTAAATAATTATTGACAACTTCAAAAACAAATAAATTCTCTTTGGTCACTTCAAACTTGATAAATAATTTTAACTTTTCATTATCAACTGAACCATGTTTAAAGCAATTTTCTATGAATGGTAAAAATAATAAAGGTGGAAGACTTTTGCCTTCTAAGTCTCCAACCATATCCATTTGAACGCTAACATTATCACCATATCTTAACCTTTCAATTTCAATATAATTTTGAATGTAGTTTATTTCTTTTAAAAGACTTATACGTGGTTCTTTTGCATCGTATAAAATATATTCCATAATCTCCGAAAGCTTCAGCACAACTTCTGGAGCATTTTTCGATTTTTCGAGAGTTAAAGCATACAAATTGTTCAGAGTATTAAAAAAAAAGTGAGGTTGTATTTGAGCCTTTAAAAATTGAAGTTCTGTTTTTAATTGATTTGCTTGTAATTCCTCTATTCTCTTTCTATCAAAAATCCAATCAACTGTCAATTTAATTGTTGTTACAATTGCAATGTCATAAATCCCTATTAAAAACACAACTAGTATATGGTTAAAAGCATAAGGTCTTTGTGGGGTTTGCGACTCTGGCCATACATTTTCATTTATAAAAAAGAATATTAACTGAGTTCTAACAATATAAAAAATAATTAAAGCAGCTAGAAATGCTAAAATATAGATTACAATTTTTTTCTTAAATAGCAGTCGTGGTAATAAAAAGTAAACATGAAAATAAGCAAGTAACATGCCTAAAGTAACAGTTACCAAATTAGACCTGAATGAATACAAATAATCTTCATAATAGCTCCCCCACCTAATTACATTAAGTAAAAAGTAACTTATCCAAAATGCAAAATGGTACTTTAAAGGAATCTTGTAACTAAAATTTAAAAAAGTATTTTTCAATAAAATAGGTTTAAAATTGTAAATATAGCAAACCAATCAAACTATTGATTTCATAATCACAATTAATATTAAAAAAAATGTCATTCATCACTTTTTTTCTGTTGTTGGTATATTATATTTTTTATTTAACCCGATACAAACATACTTTTATAGAGGAATTTAATCAAAATAACTTAATTCATTTTATGAAAAAAATTTACACAGTACTGATTGCTGTTTTTTCATTTATCCTTACGATGAATGTTCAAGCACAAGAAAAAAGTATAACTGGTACAGTAACATCTAAATCAGATGGGGCCACTCTACCAGGAGTTAGCGTTGTTATAAAAGGAACAACAAAAGGAACAGAAACAGACTTTGACGGTAAGTATACCATCAAAGCTTCTGAAGGAGATGTTTTAAGCTTTTCATTTTTAGGAATGAAAACAAAAGAAGCAACAGTTGGCGAATCTAACACCTTAGATCTGGTTTTAGAAGATGACTCGGACCAATTAGATGAAATTGTGGTAACGGCACTTGGTATTAAAAAATCAAGAAAGACACTAACTTATTCAGCGCAAGATGTCAAAGGTGACGAGTTAACAAAAGTTAAACAAGTGAATCCTATTAATGGTTTATCAGGTAAATCAGCGGGTTTAACTATAACTAGAAGTTCATCAGGTGCAGGTGGTGCTACAAAAGTAGTATTAAGAGGTAACTCTTCTACAACTAATAATGATCCTTTATATGTTATTGATGGGATACCAATGCTTAATAGTGGTAATGGTCAAAACGGTGAAACACCTGGAGCAAACATCTTTGGTGGGTTAACAGGAAATAGAGATGGTGGAGACATTACGTCTTTAATTAATCCAGATGATGTAGAAAGTATAACCATTTTAAAAGGTGCTTCTGCAGCTGCATTGTATGGTAGTCAAGGTGCCAATGGTGTAATTTTGATCAACACTAAAAGTGGAAAAGAAGGGAAAATTAAAGTAAATATTAATTCTACGTTAACAATTGATAATGTATTTACTTTACCAGAATTACAATCAGAATACCAGTCATTATCTGTAGGTGAAACGATTGGTGAAAATGGATTTGTTTCAAACGCAACGTCTTGGGGACCTGCTGCTAGTGGATTGTCTAACGATGTAGGTAGTTTTTTTAATACGGGGGTTACGGCTATCAACTCGATTTCTTTAAGTGCTGGTTCCAAAAAAGCACAAACCTATTTTTCTTATGCAAATACAAATGCTTCAGGAGTTACACCAAATAATAAGTTAAACAGAAATGTACTTAATCTTCGTGAAACAGCTTCTTTTTTAAATGATAAAATTCAATTATCAGCAAATATTAGTTTATCAGACCAAAGAATTCAGAATAGACCTGGAAACGGGTTGTACTCAAATCCTTTAACTGGATTATACTTGCATCCTGTAGGAATAGATAGAGATATTTATAAAAATAAGTTTGAATATTTCAATACCGATTTGAATATGATGGATCAGTATGCTACATCATTTGATGGAACTATTCAACAAAATCCATATTGGTTAATCAATAGAAATCCTAGTGAGGATGTTGTACAGCGAGTTCTTGCAAGTGCAAATATAAAATATCAAATCACAGAAAATTTTGCCTTACAATCAAGAGCAAGTTATGATAAATCATTCTTTACATTTGATAAAAGATTATTCGGAGGAACTGACTCTAATTTTGCCCCTGCTACCGGTCGTTATATTTTAGAGAAAACAGAGAATACTCAACAATATATAGATCTAATTGGGACTTATAATAGAGAATTGTCAGAAGATTTTGACTTTGGTTTAACTGTTGGTACAAGTTTAACAAAATACAAAACTGGAGACCAAATACAATTAGATTCAGGACTTGAAGGTTTAAGTTTTCCTAATGAATTTACACTTGCTAACTTTGAATCGTCTAGAGGTATTAGACAACAAGTTGTAAATCGTGAAGTACAATCTATATTTGGTGCTGCTAATATTGGTTACAAAAACATGTTATATCTAGACATAACAGGTAGAACAGACTGGTCTTCTACACTAGTAAATACAGATTCTAAATCATTCTTTTACCCGTCTGTTGGTTTAACAGGTATTTTAACAGAAGCCTTTGAAATGCCAGAATCTATTTCTTTTGCAAAATTAAGAGTATCTTATGCAGAGGTTGGAAAAGACATACCTGCATATGCAACTGTTCCACTAAGAACAATTGGAACAACAAACTCTGGTGGTCAAATTGGTGCTGCTAATCAAGCTACATTTGCACCTATTGTAGGTGAAACATTACAACCAGAAAGACAAAAATCATTTGAAATAGGAACAGAATGGAGATTCTTTGGTAATAGATTGGGCTTAGACCTTACTTACTATAATTCCAACACTGAAAATCAAATATTCTTTATAGATGCAGAACCAAATGCTGAAGGATATACTCAGAATATTGTAAATGCAGGAGAAATTTCAAATTCAGGTATTGAATTGGTACTTAACGGTAAACCTATTGTAAATGATAACTTTACATGGAATACCTCATTAAACTTTGCGACGAATAAAAATGAAGTTGTCTCTGTTCACCCATCATTAGAAAATGGAGAAGCAATTATAACTGCACCAGGTGTAAATGGATATGGATATTCTTTAATTGAAGGTGAAGATTTTGGTAGTATTCAAGCAAATTCTATACAGAGAGATGATTCAGGACTGCCAATAGTAACAATAACAAAGGATGCTGATAACAATGATATCTTTGCTTTTGAAACTACAGGTTTTGAAACGGTTGCTCATGCACAACCAGACTTTACTTTAGGCTGGAGCAATAGCTTTGACTTCAAAAATTTTACAATAAACTTTCTAATTGACGGTAAATTTGGTGGAGAAGTAGTAAGTGTTACAGAATCTATAAATGATTTATATGGTGTATCTCAAGCATCTGCAGATGCTAGGAACGCTAACGGAGGCTTTGTAAATGTTGTAACAACAGATGGAACAGCAGCTCAAATGACAGCTCAAGATTATTTAACAAGAACTGGAGGTAGAGCTGGTTTATTAGGTGAATATGTTTATGATGCAACCAATGTAACTTTAAGAGAGGTTTCAGTTGGTTATAACATTCCTAAGCCAGGAGATTTTTTTGAATCAATCAAAATTTCTCTTATCGCAAACAACCTATTCTTCTTATATAAAGATGCACCTTTTGATCCAAATATTGCCTCTAGTACCGGAATTGGGCTTCAAGGAGTTGACATTTACGGACAACCTTCTACAAGAAGTATAGGATTAAACATTAACGTAAATTTCTAAAAAAAAATGAAAAATATATATACATACCTATTAGCCTCTTTATTGGTAATTAGTTTTACTAGTTGTACCGATGATTTTGAGAGCATAAATACAGATCCAAATGGAATTTCTGAAGAAAGTTTAACCCAAATGAATAAGAATGTTGGTAATGAATTTGATCCAATGTTTTTAAATGTGTTCAATGTTACACCAGCTTGGAATTACCAATTACAACAAAACCTTATGGCTGATGTATATTCTGGCTATATGACAGCACCAACACCATTTGCTGGAAACGTAAATAACCAAACGTATGCACTTGTTGATGGATGGAATGGTTTTCCTTGGAGCAATGCATACGGAAGCGTTATGCCTCAAGCATTAAATATAAAAAATGCTATAGAGTTAGGTGGTGATCTTAACGGAATGAAATTTATTTACCTCGCAAATATTATAAAAGTTTCAGCTATGCACCGTGTTTCTGATATATACGGACCAGTTAGATATACTAAATTTAATGACTATGCTACAACAGGTGAATATGACTCTCAAGAGGATGCTTATAAAGCCTTCTTTGATGATTTAACAACTGCTATTGATGGTTTAGAAGCTTTTACAGAAGATACTCAATTTGCTAATTTTGATAAGTCTGTTTTTGGAGGAGATATTCCTTCATGGAGACAGTACGCAAATAGTTTACGGTTACGTTTAGCAATTCGTGTCTCTAAAACAGACGCAGCATTAGCTAAAACACAAGGTGAATTAGCTTTATCAAGTAATGCTGGTTTAATGGAGTCTTCAAATATGGTTATAAATACAGGTTTCCCTCATCCAATTACTGTAATAAGTGGTTCTTGGGGAGATATTAGAATGGGTGCAGAAATGGAATCTATTTTAACAGGATATAATGATAATAGAATTGAAACTTATTTCAACCCTTCTGCCGACGCTTCTTTAACAGGTGACTATAAAGGGATTAGAATGGGAATTGATATAGCAGATAAATCTCAATACGTAGATCATGCCTCTATTGGTAAAGTAATCGATGGAGAAACGTTAACTTGGATGACAAATGCAGAAGTACATTTCTTAAAAGCAGAAGCATCTTTAAGAGGATGGTCTGGTGCAGGTGATGCAAAATCTAATTATGAAGCAGGAGTTACTGCATCATTTACACAGCATAGTGCTGATAATGTTTCAGATTACTTAGCAGACAACACTAGTACTCCAGCAGACTTTGTAGATGCATTAAATACAGCAAATAACATTCCATATGCAAGCGATGTAAAAATAGCATATAATGCTAGTGGAACTAACGAGGAACAGTTAGAGCAAATTATTACTCAAAAGTGGATTGCTATGTTTCCTGATGGTCAAGAAGCTTGGTCAGAATTTAGACGTACTGGGTACCCAAGAATTTTTCCTGTAGTAGTTAATAATAGTGGAGGTACTATAAATACTGATATCCAGATTAGAAGAATAAATTTTGTAGCCAATGAGGTTAATACTAATAGTGCCAATGTAAATACAGCTACCGGTTATTTGAATGGCCCAGACAATGGTGGCACTAGACTTTGGTGGGACACTGGAGCACCAAACTTTTAGTAGATAATTTAATATTTGTTTAATTAATTCAGCCGGAAATGTTTTATACGTTTCCGGTTGTTTTTTGTGCGTAATTTAGTGTGTTTAGTCGAAAAAAGTTCGTAGCTGCCTTTAAGAGTTATACTTTTATTATGTAAATCTCTAAAACAGAAAACATGCTTTACCAAAAAGAAACCGCTTATCAACCTGTAGGTCAATTTGAAGACAATAGATTTGAAAAAATTCATAATGTAATTTACAAATCCTCTGATAAGGCTTCCATACTTGTTGCGGAAGAAATTGCTTCTCTTATCAAAGAAAAACAAAATAAAAAAGAAAACTGTGTTTTAGGTTTAGCAACGGGTTCTTCTCCAATAAAAGTTTATGAGGAACTTGTAAGAATGCATAGAGAAGAAGGTCTTAGTTTCGAAAATGTTATTACCTTTAATTTAGATGAATACTATCCAATGGAAAAAAGTAATATTCAGAGTTACTTTTTTTTCATGCATGAACATCTATTTAATCACATAAATATACTTCCAGAAAATATCAATATTCCAGATGGTAGAGCGTCCTTAGAAAATCCAAATCAATACTGTATTGATTACGAAATGAAGATTAAAAATGCTGGTGGATTAGATTTTCAATTGTTAGGAATCGGAAGAACTGGTCATATCGGATTTAACGAACCAGGTTCGCATGAAAACTCAGGGACAAGAATAATTACATTAGATCATATTACAAGAGTTGACGCAGGTCCTGCATTTCTAGGAATAGATAATGTTCCCAGAAAAGCTATAACAATGGGTATTGGAACTGTTAAAAGTGCCAAAAGAATAGTACTTCTGGCTTGGGGTTCAAATAAAGGTGATATTATAAAACAAACTATTGAAGGTGAAATAAGTACTGAATTTCCAGCTACATATCTACAAAAACACAACAATACAACATTTATATTAGATGAAGGAGCCGCAGAAAAACTAACACGTATAAAGACACCTTGGCTTACTAGATCTTGTATTTGGGATGATGATTTAAAACTAAAAGCCGTGGTATGGCTTAGTAACAAATTAGGTACATCTATTTTAAAATTAACAGATAAGGATTACAATGATAATGGAATGTCTAGTCTATTATCTCAAGAAGGTACTGCATATGATTTAAACATAAGAATATTTAATAAATTACAACACACAATTACAGGATGGCCAGGTGGTAAGCCCTATGCAGATGATTCCAATAGACCTGAAAGAGCTACACCAGCAAAAAAGAGAGTAATTATATTTAGTCCTCACCCAGATGACGATGTGATTTCTATGGGAGGAACTTTTGATAGACTTGTGCAACAAGGGCACGAAGTACACGTTGCTTATCAAACCTCTGGAAATATAGCTGTATCAGATGAAGAAGCGCTTAAGTTTGCTGAAATTTCTCAAGAAATAAGTTCTGATTCTCACAAAACGTGTGAGATTATTGACTTTCTTAAGAATAAAAAAGGAAACGAAAATATTGACTCTCTTGAGGTTCGAAAGTTAAAAGGAATTATAAGAAAAAGAGAATCTCTTGCAGCAACAAGATATTTAGGATTACCAGATGAAAATGTGCATTTCCTTAATCTTCCTTTTTACGAGACAGGAACCATAAAAAAAGGCAAAATTTCTAAAGATGATATAGATATTATGATGAGCATTATTGACAATGTAAAACCTCATCAAATCTACGCTGCGGGAGATCTAGCAGATCCGCATGGAACTCATAAAGTTTGTTTAGATGCATTATTTATAGCTTTAGAAAAAATAAAAGTAAAAGAATACATGAAAGATTGCTGGGTTTGGTTGTATAGAGGAGCTTGGCACGAATGGGATTCTAATGAAATTGAAATGGCAGTACCTTTAAGTCCTGATCAAGTATTAAGAAAAAGACATGCTATTTTTTATCATCAAACACAAAAAGATGGAGTTATGTTTCAAGGAGACGATTCAAGAGAATTTTGGGTTAGAGTAGAAGATAGAAATAGGTTGACTGCAGAAAAATACAATGCTTTTGGCCTAGCTGATTATGCAGCTATGGAGGCCTTTAAAAGATACTTTTTTTAAATAATGAAGAAAATTCTCTTTTGTTTAATTGTTATCTTTAGCTTTTTAAATTGTAATCAACAAATACCGTCAACAACTAGTAACGAAATTGAAGGAACTTGGAAGATGGTTTATGCTGAAATTTTTGAAAACGATACTATAAAATCAAAAGATTTATCAAATACATCTTTTATAAAAATTATTAATAAAACTCATTTTTCTTTTTTTAATCAAGAGAATTCTGGAAATAGAAATTTTTATAGTGGTGCAGGTTCTTATGTTTTAGAAGGAGGTAATTATAAAGAAACCCTCAATTTTACTACTATAGAATCATTTAAAAACCATGAATTTTCATTTAATGTTAAAATAAAAGGTGATACCTTAATTCAAACAGGAATTGAAAAAATATCAGGTGCAGGCGTAAACAGATACATTACAGAAAAATATATAAAATTAAACGAATGAAAAAAATTATTTTAATATTACTCGCTAGCATATTTCATCAATATTTATTTTCTCAAGAAAATTTTAAGAAACGATATAATTTAATGCCTTGGCCACAGAATATTAGTGAAAATAATTCGTCTTTTAAAATAAACGAATCTTTAACAATTTCTATTTCAGGAGAAGATTCTGAGAACAGAGTTAAAAATGCTTCTGTTCAATTTTTAAGAAGACTTTCAAACAGAACAGGTGTTTTTATAAATAATGGTTTTCCTGTAAAAGACAATATCGCACCAATACAGCTTCGTTTCGAATCTGTTTCAAATTTAAAGGTAAACAGTAATGAAACTTACGCTATAGAGGTAAAAGAAAATAATATTTTAATTAAAGCCACAACAGATGTAGGGGTTTTAAGAGGTTTGGAAACACTTTTACAATTGGTTAATTTTAATAAAGAAGGGTATTATTTCGAAGGAGTTGTAATTAAAGATGCTCCAAGATTTTTATGGCGAGGTCTAATGATAGATGTTTCAAGACACTTTCAGCCTATTTCTGTATTAAAAAGAAATTTGGATGCCATGGCGTCTGTAAAATTAAACGTTTTCCATTGGCATTTAACAGATGACCAAGGGTTTAGAGTGGCATCTAAAACATATCCTAAATTACAAAAATTTGCATCTGATGGATTATTTTATACCCATGAACAAATAAAAGAAGTGGTTGCATATGCTTCTAACCTTGGTATTAGAGTGATTCCTGAATTTGATGTTCCGGGCCATGCAACAGCTATCTTAACAGCGTATCCTGAATTAGGAAGTAAAAAGAATTATGATTATAAAGTAGAACGTTTTTCAGGTGTTTTTGACCCAACACTAAACCCAATTTTAGAGGATACATATACATTTCTTGAAAATTTATTTACAGAAATTGCGCCATTATTTCCAGATGAATATTTTCATATTGGAGGTGATGAAAATGAAGGGAAGCATTGGGATGAAAATAAAGAAATACAAGCTTTTAAAAAGGAGAACGGATTAAAAACTAATCACGAATTACAAACCTATTTTAATATAAAATTAGAAAAAATATTAAAAAAATTGGGTAAAAAATTAATGGGTTGGGATGAAATATTAACACCTTCTACACCTACAACTGCAGTAATTCATTCTTGGAGAGGCAAACAAGAAGGGCTAGCACAAAGCACGCTTATAGAAGCTGCAAAAAAAGGTTACCAAACTGTATTGTCTAACGGATTTTATATTGATAGAATGTTATCTGTAAAACATCACTACCTGCAAGATCCTATTGGAAACGAAAAGCTCACCAAAGAAGAGCGCAGTAGGATTTTGGGAGCAGAAGCTACAATGTGGAGTGAATTAGTTACACCAACTACAATAGACTCCAGAATTTGGCCAAGAACGGCTGCAATTGCCGAGCGCTTTTGGTCTTCAAAAGAAATAAGAGATCTTGACGATATGTTAAGACGTTTAAAAGTAGTTAATACTAATTTAGAAGAATTAGGCATCAATCACATCAGAAATACTGATTATATTTTGCGAAATATTGCAAAAGACAACGATATTGAGGCACTAAAAGTATTGTCTAAAATTTGTGAACCATTAAAAATATATTCTAGAAATAAGGGAGGTACAGAATATAAAACATTTTCTCCTTTTACCCTTTTTGCAGATGCCTGTGTTGTTGACGCAGAAGATGCTATCATTTTTAATGAAAATGTAACGGATTACTTGCTAAATGAAGATAATATTAACTTGAAAGAAATCATTTATTACCTGGAAATTTGGAGTGAAAATCATGAAAAATTCACCAAAATAAATAAGAACCCTATTAGCAATTCTTTAGCACCTTTATCTAACAATTTATCTAAAATTTCAACCATTTTACTGCGTTCAATTAATAAGAAAAATATTAGTAAAACAGACTTGAATAAAGCGAAAGAATTAAATAATAAACTTCAAAACCCTATTGAAGATGTGGAATTAGTTGTTACGGAATCTTTTGATAAATTGATAAAACTCTGCGAAAAAAAATTCTTATAATTCAATTATAAAATAGAAATGAATATAACTCAAGAAACTACTTTTTCATTAGACCGTCATAATCTCAATAAACAGTTATGTTTTAATTCATCAAATGGCTATAACCTATTTTTAAATTGGGTTAGTAGTGAGTTCGATTTATTTTTACAAGAAGAAAGCAATGGATTACAAGTATATTTCCCTGATGGTTGTTTAACCATTAAAAGTGCTGATAAAAATAATAACTTGACGGCTAATATTGATTTGCAATATAAATTTTTAGAAAAAGGTCAAAGTTTAATTTATAAAATTGAAGCTCTACATTCTTTATTATTAAATACTACAAAAACAGAAAATAGATAAGTATTATATATTATTCCATTGATTAAAGTTTGAATTATATGATAAAAAAATTGCAGAAAATCATATATTACCCTAATATTTTAAACAATGATTCTTAAAAAGAACAACATTCATATTCTTAGTGTCTTTATATGTATTACTTTCTTTTGTTGTACTAAAAAAGATAAAGAAATCACTACTCTCTTCAGTAGTTTAGATGCAAAAAAAACCAATATTTACTTTAAAAACACCGTTAAAGAAAACCTTTATTTCAATTTCATTAACTATGCATATATCTATAATGGTGGTGGTGTTGCGATAGGAGATATTAATAATGATGGTTTGGAAGATATCTATTTTACCTCTAATCAAGAATCAAATAAATTATATTTAAATAAAGGGAAATTTAAATTTCAGGATATTACAGAAAAAGCAAAGGTTGCCGATTTAAATGGATGGACAACTGGTGTAACCATGGTAGACATTAATAATGACGGTTGGTTAGATATTTATGTATGTAAGTCTGGATCTTTAGATAGTCATGAAAATCGAAAGAATAAACTTTTTCTAAATCAAAAAAACAATACATTTAAAGAAGTTGCAAATGACTTCGGTCTTGATCATTATGGCTTTTCAACACAAGCATACTTTTTCGATTTTGATAAAGATGGTGATTTGGACATGTATCTTGTAAATCATAGACAAGACTTTAGAAATAATGTAAATATAGACCCAAGACTTCAAAATAGAAAAGAAGACTATAATTCTGACCAACTTTACAGAAATGATGGCAATACTTTTAAAAACATTACCAAAAAAGCTGGTATACTTAACAAAGCTTGGGGCCTAAGTGCATCTATTGGAGACTTTAATAATGATGGATTATTAGATATTTTTGTAGCAAACGATTTCTTAGAACCTGATTTTTTGTATATAAACCAAGGTGACGAGACATTTAAAGAAGAAGCTTTAAAATCCTTCAATCACATCTCATCTAATAGCATGGGTTCTGATTTTGCCGATATAAATAATGATCTAAATCCAGATTTAATTGTTTTAGACATGATGGCAGAAGACCATATTAGAAGTAAAGAAAATATGGCTACTATGAGTATTTCAAACTTTCATAAAATGGTAGACATAGGGTATCACCATCAATACATGTCTAACATGTTACAACTCAATAATAAAAATGGAACATTTTCTGAAATAGGACAATTATCAGGTATTGCAAAAACAGATTGGAGTTGGGCTCCTTTAGTCGTAGACTTTGATAATGACGGCTTTAATGACCTCTTTGTTACTAACGGAATTGAGCATGATTTATCTAATCAAGACTTCAGAAATCAAATGAAAAATAACATTAGAAATAGAAAAAAAGTTTCATTAGAAGAGGCTATAAAAATGATGCCCTCTAAAAAAATGAGTAATTATATTTTTAAAAATAATCAAAATCTAACCTTTCAAAATGTATCAAAAACATGGGGGTTAGATAAAGCAATAAATTCAAATGGAGCAGCTTATGCCGATTTAGATAACGATGGCGACTTAGATTTGGTTGTAAATAATCAAGGTGAAGAGGCTTCTATATACAAAAATAACACTACAAAAAACTTTATAACAATTACGTTAAAAGGCCCAAAAGAAAACACATTCGGAATTGGAGCCACCTTATCTTTATTTGCTGATAAATTACAGCAATCAAAACAACATTTTATTTCTAGAGGATTTCAATCTTCTGTAACATCAAAAATGACTTTTGGATTAGACAATATTAAAAATATTGATAGTTTAATTATTGATTGGGGAAATGGAAAATCTCAAAAAATCTTGAACCCAAAAATAAACTCTAATCTTAAAATTAACTACAAAAACGCGTCTGAGAATAAGACAACTAAAAGGAAGAAGAAAAACCATTTTGTTCAAATTAATCCATCTGATATTGGCATAGATTTTATACAAAAAGAAAATAACTTTGACGATTTTAAACTCCAACTATTATTGCCTCAAAAACAATCGGAAAAAAGTGCAGCACTTTCAATTGGTGATGTAAATAATGATGGTTTAGATGATTTTTTTGTAGGAAATGCAAAAGGTCAAAAAGCAGCCTTATATATTCAAAATAAAATTGGAAAATTTACAAAAACAAACACAAAACTATTCGACTTAGAAAAAGATTTTGAAGATACAGACGCCCAATTTATTGATATTGATAATGACAATGATTTAGATTTATTTGTAACATCTGGAGGTTATGAAAATAAAACAGGTAGTAAACTTTTAAACGATCGACTTTATCTCAATGATAGCAAAGGGAATTTTAAAAAATCAGCATTAAAAAGTCCTTTTATTAATTCTAAAGGAATTGCCTTTTCTGATTATGATAAAGACGGAGATATTGACATATTTATTGGCAGTAATGTAAAATATGGACAATATCCAATTTCTGACAAGCCCTATTTTTTAGAAAATAAAACAGGTAAGCTTACAAATGTAATTGATAAAAAATTTGATGATATTTCAGAATTAAAAATCATTAATGATGCTATATTTTCTGATTATGATAGTGATGGTGATGATGATTTAATAGTTATTGGTGAATGGATGCCCATTGTATTTTTTGAAAATATAGATAAAAAGTTTTATAGAAAAGAAATCGATGGCGTTTCTGATAAAAATGGGTGGTTTCAAACTATTAAAGCAACCGATTTGAATAAAGATGGAAATATTGACTACATAATTGGCAATTGGGGTACAAACAATAAATTTCATCCAACAAAAGAAAAACCTTTACATATTTATGCCGATTATTTTGATGATAATACTTCATTTGATCTTGCACTAAGTAAAGTTTCTAAAACTGGAGATTTGCTTCCAGTTCGTGGCCGAGAGTGTTCTACGCAACAAACTCCTTTTTTAAACCAAAAAGTAAAATCTTTTAAAGAATTTGCAACAGCCACAATGCCGGATATTTACGGATTTGAAAAATTGGAGAAAGCAACACATTTTACTGCAGAAAGTTTTAATTCAATAATTCTAAAAAATAAAGGAAACGGTAACTTCAACATTGAAAAGTTACCCAACCAAGCTCAATTTTCTCCCACACTATCCTTTGAAGTAATGGATATAAATAATGATGGTTATTTAGATATTTTTGGTGTTGGAAATATTTATGAAGCGGAAGTTGAAACCATAAGATATGATGCTTCTAAAGGTTACATTCTACTTGGTAACAAAGAAGAAAAGTTTGAATATTTAAATGATAAAAGCTACTTATCTAATAAAGAAGCTAAAGTTGTAAAAAAAATAGTTATAAATAATAGTTTACATTGTATCATTTTAAATAAGAATAATGAAATAACTGTTTTAAAAATGCACAATGCAAAATTATAAATATCTTCTTTATCTATACATTATATTATCTTTTGGATGTTCAAAAAAAGAACAAATAGTTACCAATGATCTTATTTTTGAAACTAGCCCTTACCTTTTACAACACGCTAAAAATCCAGTAAACTGGCAAGCGTGGAATCAAAAATCTTTAAATAAAGCAAAAGAAGAAAATAAACTTATGGTTATAAGTATTGGATATGCTTCTTGCCACTGGTGTCATGTAATGGAAAAAGAAAGTTTTTCAGACTCTATTGTTGCAAGCACAATGAATTCTAACTTTATTAATATAAAAGTAGATAGAGAAGAAAGGCCTGATGTAGATAAAGTTTATATGAAAGCTTTGCAATTAATGACTGGTAATGGAGGTTGGCCTTTAAATGTAATTGCCCTGCCAGACGGAAGGCCAGTTTATACAGGCACTTATTTCTCAAAAAATCAATGGCTTGGAATTTTAGAACAAATTTCTGAAAAATTTAAAAATTCGCCAGATCAATTTTATGAATTAGCAAGTAAACTAGAAAAAGGTATTCAAGATATAGATTTAATAGAACTAAACACTGATGAAATTGCCTTTGAAAAGTCATTTTTAGAAAAGGAATTAAAAAACTGGCAATTATCATTTGACACAATAAACGGAGGCTCAACAAATACTCCTAAATTTATGATGCCTAACAACTATAAATTTTTATTACGTTATGCGCATCAAAATGATGATAAAAAATTAATGCATCATGTTGAAAATACTCTCAACAAAATATCATTTGGTGGAGTTTTTGATCACATCAATGGAGGTTTTTCTAGGTACGCTGTAGATAAGCAGTGGCATATTCCTCACTTTGAGAAAATGTTATATGACAATGCTCAATTAGTTAGTTTGTATTCCAATGCCTATCAACTTACTAAAAACGAGACTTATAAAAAAGTAGTTTATGAAACGTTAGATTTTATCAAAAATGAAATGACATCTCCTGAAGGAATCTTTTACTCTTCTATAGATGCAGATAGTTATAATAAAGAAGGAATTCTAGAAGAAGGCGCATACTATTCATGGACTGAAAATGAACTGAAAAAAATATTAAAAAAGGAATTCAATTTATTTTCAAAATACTTTAATATTAATGAATTTGGCAAATGGGAAGACGAAAAGTATGTATTGATAAAATCAAATTCTGATTCTAAGTTCTGCAAGAAAAACAACCTTTCAATTTCAGATTTTGAAGTATTAAAAATTAATTGGAGAAAAAAATTAAAAGAAGCGCAAATAAAAAGAAACAAACCTAAATTAGATAACAAAAGCCTAACTTCTTGGAATGCCTTGATGATAACAGCCTATATAGATGCTTACGCTGTTTTTAATGAACAAGAGTATTTAGATATTGCGAATAAAGCCGCTAGATTTATTTTGGAAAATCAATTCCAAAAAAATGGTAAATTATTTCATAATTACACATCTGGTAAAACTTCAGTTAATGGTTATTTAGAAGATTATGCAACAACAATTGAAGCCATTATAAAACTATATCAGGTAACCGGAAATGAAGTTTTACTGGATAAAGTAAAACTTTTGATTGATTATACCCTTAATAATTTTTATGATACTAAATCTAAAATATTTTATTTTACATCTAGAAAAGATGCTCCTCTATTAGCAAACACCATTGAGATTCAAGATAATGTTATTGCTTCAAGTAATTCAATAATGGCAAAAAACTTATTTGTTTTATCACATTATTTTTCTTCAGCCGAGTATCTTGAAATTTCAACATCAATGCTAAATAATATCAAATTAAAAATAAATAACAATGGCTATTTTTTCTCAAATTGGTTAGATTTAATGCTAAACTTTACAAATCCCTTTTATGAAGTTGTTATTTCTGGAAAAAATGCAAAAGAAAAATTAAAGGAGTTAAACAAACATTACTTGCCTAATATTTTATCCTGTTATAGCAATCGTAATTCTGAGTTACCATTATTAAAAAATAGATTTATTTCCGATGAAACATATATATATGTTTGTATAAATAATAGCTGTAAGTTGCCAGTAGAGACAGTTAGTGAAACTTTAAGTTTGTTAGAGAAATAATGGAATTACATATTGATAATATAAAATCAATAAACCAATTGCTATTAAGTTTAAAATAACACCTGCTCTTACCATTTGGCTCACTTTTACGTAACCACTTGCAAATACAATTGCATTTGGAGGTGTTGCCATTGGCAGCATAAACGCACAACTACTTGCCATTGTAACCGGAATTAATAAATTTAGAACAGGAATATTCAATCCAATTGCAATACCAGCAACAACTGGGGCCAAAACTGCTACCAAAGCAACATTACTCATTAATTCTGTCATAAATAACATTAATATAATTAAGAGTGAAACTGTAAGTAAAATATTCAATTCTCCTGATGCAATTGCCTCTGTAATTAAAGCAACCAATCCACTTGAGGCCATTCCTTTAGCAAGCGCTAAACCTCCTCCAAACAATATTAAAATTCCCCAAGCTAATTTGTTTGTATCATTCCATTCTAAAATAAAGTTTCCTTTTTTAAAATCCAATGGAATAGCAAATAATGAAACAGCACCTATTAAACTAATAATTGTGTCTGATAATTTTAATTCTGGAAAAATAGAATTAATTAAGGTTCTTGTAATCCATAAAAAAACAGTGGTTGCAAAAATAATTAAAACTCGCTTTTCTTCCTTTGAGATTTTTCCTAACTTTTTTAACTCTTTAGAAATTAAATTTGATGAGGATGTAAATACGATTCTTTTACAAGGAAACATCCATTTTACCAATACATAATAAATTGCAATAATCATTAACATTGAAAATGGTAACCCAAAACTCATCCAAGTTAAAAACGAGATTTGAATATGATATTCATTCTCTAACAATCCAATTAATACTGAATTTGGAGGAGTGCCAATTACTGTTGCAATTCCGCCAGCATTCGCAGCAAAAGCAATTCCTAACATAATACTTAGTGCAAAATTTTTATCACCTTTTGCTAATCCGTCTTTATCATTTATTAGGAGTTTAATTACAGAAATTGCAATTGGTAACATTACAACTGTAGATGCTGTATTGCTAATCCACATACTCATAAATGCTGTCGCCAGCATAAAACCTAAAACTACTTTCTCTGGAGTTGTTCCTGTTAGTTTTATAATTGTTAATGCAATTCTTTTATGTAAATTCACTTTCTCCAGAGCCAAAGCCAATATAAAACCGCCAAAAAACAAAAAGATAATTGGACTCCCATAGTTAGAGCCAACATCAGCAATTGTCATTACTTTTAATAGTGGAAATAAAATTAAAGGTAATAGCGCTGTAACCGCAATGTGAACTGTTTCTGTAATCCACCAAATTATCATCCAAATGGCAACTGCAATTACTGCATCTGCTTTTACTGAAACTAAAGTTGATGGCAAAAACTGAATAATAACAAATAAAAGTGGGCCAAGTGGTAATCCTATTCTTTTTGACAGCTTCATTTAAATTGGTTAATCATACGCAAAATAATCATTTTAGAATACTCTTTACAATTTTTAAATGATGATTTGTATGCGCGTTTAAAAAAGACAAAACCCTATCTTTATTGATATTCCCAAACAAGGGATGTTTAAAAAATGCATTCTTATCTAAGTTATGAATCTCTTTGATATTTGCTCTTGCAACACTTAATTGTGAAACAATATCTTCTTTTAAAATAATTTCTGGTGGATTAACATGTTTTGGAGACCTTGCTTTTCCTCTTGGAAAATAATTGAGTGCTAAAAGCAGTTTCCCAATAAATTTAAAATTATTTTCATATAATTTTGGATCAGAATTTTTCATTGCAGTAACCACAGCATTTATCACTTTTAAACTATGATCTAATTGCCAACCAACATCTGCTTTAGAAATTTTTAGATCTTTTTTCTTAAAATCAGGAATATAGTTTTCGATTCTGTTTAATTCATTTTCTAGAGTTGAAATTTTCATTGATAACATTTATTTTTTTTGAAAAAGTAATTTTTAAAAGTAAAACTATTTTTCTAGATAATTTTATTAGGGTAAATTTTGAGAACTTTTTAAAATAAAAAACCTCTCAAAATTGAGAGGTTTTACAACCGTATAATGTCATTAAAGACTAATATCTATAATGTTCTGGCTTAAATGGCCCTTGTTGAGTAACACCAATATATTCTGCTTGGTCTTGACGTAATTCTGTCAACTCAACACCAATTTTTTCCAAGTGTAATTTTGCTACTTTTTCATCTAAATGCTTTGGTAACATATAAACTTCGTTTTTATAAGCATCTGCATTGTTCCATAACTCCATTTGTGCTAAAGTTTGGTTTGTAAATGAATTACTCATTACAAAACTTGGATGACCTGTTGCACAGCCTAAGTTAACCAAACGCCCTTCTGCTAAAATAATAATATCTTTTCCATCAATAGTATATTTATCCACTTGTGGTTTGATTTCTACTTTAGTATCACCGTAGTTTTTATTTAACCAAGCAATGTCTAATTCATTATCAAAATGTCCGATATTACAGATAATTGTTTTGTCTTTTACACCTTTAAAATGCTCCCCTTTAACAATATCTTTATTTCCTGTAGTGGTAATAATAATATCTGCATTAGCCATTACCGTTTCTAAACGTTTTACTTCAAAACCATCCATTGCAGCTTGCAATGCACAAATTGGATCGATTTCTGTAACAGTTACAATAGAACCTGCACCTTTAAAAGATGCAGCTGTACCTTTACCAACATCTCCATAACCACAAACTACCACACGTTTTCCTGCCAACATAATATCTGTTGCTCTACGAATTGCATCTACTGCAGATTCTTTACAACCGTATTTGTTATCAAATTTAGATTTTGTAACAGAATCATTAATATTAATGGCTGGCATTGGTAATGTTCCATTCTTTACTCTTTCATATAATCTATGAACTCCTGTTGTAGTTTCTTCTGATAAACCATTAATGCCAGCAGCCAATTCTGGATATTGATCTAAAACCATATTGGTTAAATCTCCACCATCATCCAAAATCATATTCAATGGTTTTTTATCTTCACCAAAAAACAGCGTTTGTTCTATACACCAATCAAATTCTTCCTCATTCATACCTTTCCAAGCATAAACAGGAGTTCCAGCAGCAGCAATTGCAGCAGCAGCTTGATCTTGAGTTGAAAAAATATTACATGAACTCCAAGTAACTTCTGCTCCTAAAGCTTGCAACGTTTCAATTAAAACTGCTGTTTGAATGGTCATATGCAAACAACCTGCAATTCTTGCGCCTTTTAAAGGTTGAGAAGCCCCATATTCTTCTCTCAAACTCATTAATCCAGGCATTTCTGCTTCCGCCAATTCAATTTCTTTTCTACCCCAATCTGCTAAAGAAATGTCTTTAACTTTAAAAGGGACATATGTTGTAGTTGCACTCATATATTTGTATATTTATATTCTAATTTTTGCGTTTGCAAAGATACAACAACCTTTTTGAAAAATTATGGCTCTTTACAAAACATTCACGGTTAATAAAACAACTAAAGTACTGATTTGGAAGATTGAAGAATCCATTAAAGATTTAAAAGTAGACATTTCGCTTTCTCAAAATAGCGTAACCCGTTTAAATTCGATGAAATCTGAATTACATCAAAAAGGATTTTTAAGTATACGTCATTTATTAAAAAATGTAAATTATACCGATTTTGATTTAGTTTACGATCAATTTGGTAAACCACATTTAAAAGACGGAAAATTCATTTCAATTACACATTCATTTACATTTACAGCAATTATAATTTCTGAAAATTTAGCTGTTGGCATTGATATTGAAAAGCAACGTGAAAAGATTTTGAAGATTGCACATAAATTTACACCAATTGAAGAATACAATACCATTGCAAATGTAGATGCAAAAATTAGCAAACTCACTATTGTTTGGGGAGCAAAAGAAAGTTTGTATAAAATCTATGGAAAGAAAAAACTCTTATTCTTACATCATATTTACATTAATGATTTTCGCTTTGCTGATGAAAAAACCACTGGAGCAATTCGTTTTAATGGCGAAGAATATATATACAATATTCAGTTTTTAGAATTTGAAGGTTTCACTTGTGTTTTTGCCTATTAGAATTACGTGTAAAGTTTAGAGTTAAAAATTCTAACGATTTTCTAAATGTAAATAACTTCTTACTTTTGATTTTTTAAAAATACATGAAATGTCAGAAATTTTTGATTTCTTTTTTGGGCAATACAAAGACTACTCCAATACAGATACAATTTTAGAAATTACAGCTGTAATTTTTGGGTTTCTCTCTGTTTGGTCTTCCAAAAACAACAAAATTTGGGTTTTTCCAACTGGCATGATTAGCACAGCCATCTTTGTTTATCTCTTGTTAAAATGGGAACTTTTAGGAGACATGATGATTAATGGATACTACTTTATTATGAGTATTTATGGCTGGTATGTTTGGACACGAAAGGTAGATGAAACACATGTAACACCAATTTCTGAAACTACTAAAAAAGAGCAAAAAATCTCCATTTTTATTTTTTTAGCAACCTTAATTTTTGTGTTTATTGTTTATAAAACTTTTAACAAATGGACTTCTTGGGTAGCATATATAGATACCTTTACAACTGCAATATTTTTTGTTGGTATGTGGCTTATGGCAAAACGAAAAATAGAAAATTGGTTGTTTTGGATATTAGGAAATATCATTTCTGTACCTTTATATTTTTATAAAGGATTTACGTTTACTAGTTTCCAATATTTCGGGTTTACGTTTATTGCCATATTTGGATATTTAGCATGGAAGAAAAGCTTAGACAAAAACCCATCAATATTGTAAAAGTTGTTTTATTTGGGCCTGAATCTACAGGAAAAACAACACTTTCTAAACAATTATCTAAACATTACAATACAGTTTGGGCTCCAGAATATGCAAGAGAATATCTGCAGAAAAAATGGAATAATGAACGTAAAACCTGTGAGTTAAATGACATTTTGCCCATTGCAATTGGGCAAATAAAATTAGAAAATAAATTAGCTAAGAAAGCAGATAAAGTACTTATTTGTGATACAGATTTATTAGAAACAAAAGTGTATTCTAAAGAATTTTATGGCGGTTTTGTAGATGAAATATTAGATAAAGCTGCTAAACAAAATAAATATGATTTATATTTACTTACCTATGTAGATACTCCCTGGAAACCAGATGATTTAAGAGACAGACCCCAATTAAGATTGCAGATGTTTAGCGCTTTTGAAAAATCTCTTAAAGAACATCATAAACCTTATATTCTGTTAAAAGGGGATAAAGAAAACCGTTTTAAAAAAGCTACTGAGGCTATTGATGAAATTCTTGCAAAAAAAGAAAATCTATATTCATTTTCTGAATCCTTATAAGTTTTAGATATGCATTTAATGGATCGAAATCATGATTTTATTAATATAAACACTAATGAATAGTACTGAAATCTTAAAAGAACTGCAATTTAAAGCACTAAGAAGTTCTGGTGCTGGAGGGCAACATGTAAATAAAGTGTCTTCAAAAATTGAACTAACTTTTGATCTTCAAAACTCACTTGCACTTTCTGAAAAAGAGAAAGATTTACTAAAAATAAAACTTCAAAGCAAACTAACTAAAGAGCATCATTTAATACTTTTTTGCGAAGAAACAAGATCTCAGCATAGAAATAAAGAACTGGCTATAAAACGATTTTTAAACTTAGTAAAAGTAAATTTAATTCGCCCTAAAAAGAGAAAACCTACAAAACCAAGTAAAGCTTCCATAAAAAGAAAAGCAGAAAGTAAACAGAGAAATTCGCTTAAAAAAGCTTTACGTAAAAGGCCAAAATTAGAATAAATTCTTAAAATGCTTCTGCAATATTTAGGTATAAATTACCATCAGATTCATTTCCTGCACCATAATCAAATCTAATATTTAATTTCTCTTTTTTATCTAACATAAAACGAAGTCCTACACCATAATTCAATTTTATATCCTTAAACTTTAGTTCACTGGCCCTGCTAAAAACATCGCCAGCGCCCAAAAAAGCTACAAAACCAAAACGACTATCTTTAAATGTTCTTCTGTATTCTACTTGTGTAGCTAATAAATTCTCTTCAACATATCTTCCCTCTATATATCCCCTCATTATTTCTTCACTTCCAAAAAGTGCATATTCAGACAAAGGCACATCTCCATTTGTAAAATGACCAATTGCTTGAAAAGCTAATACATCTTTACTTTTCTCTGAAACTGTTAAAAAATAACGCAAATCAAATCTTGTTAAATCAAATTTATGCGTACCTCCTAAAGAGGTGTTGTAATATCCTTTGGTAAATTCTAAATACCAACCTTTAGTTGCATTTAAAATATTATCTCTGCTATCATATAAAGCTGCAAGCTCAAAACCAACTGAAGTTGAACCATCATAACCTGTTGGTTTATTGGTGTCTAATAATCCATTCGGTTCAATTTCGGTGTTATAAACTTGGTTATATCTTAAACCACCTCCTAAAAATAAATAACGGGTAAATACTCTTTTTAAAACTATGGGCTCAAATAAAAACTGATAACTATCATATAATTCCTCATTACTTTCCAAAGTATTTTTCCCAATTCCAAAATATAATCTTGGATAATTTTGAAAAAGAAAATTTCCAGTAATTACCCATTTTTCTTGATTTGTGAATACCTCAAACCCTGAAAATATAAAAAATTGATTTTTTAAAGTATACAAAAAAGAAAGTGGCATATTAGAAGTTCTTGTCTCTTCTCCACTACCTTTAAACTTAAAAAGATATTTTGCACCAATACCAAAACCTAAACTGGTTTCTGGAGAATAATAAATTATTGGTGCTGTAATAAACTTAGATTTATAAAGGGTTGAATCTTTTTCTGCTTTCTTTTTATTCGGATAAAAAGTAAAATATTCTACTACCTTGTCTAAACTTGTCTCCTTTTCCTGTGCTAATATATTGTTTATTGATAACAAGAGAAATATTAAGATCGATAACCTTTGAAAAATCTTCATGAATTCGTTTTATAATAGTCTAAATTTCAAAAAATAAATATATTGAATACTTATGAAATCTATGATCTTTAAATATTAAAAATATCACATCTTAGATTTTACATTTTTAATAACTTTAATTTTTTATTTTTATTATTCATTATACATTTGACAAATGAATCTCTTGTGTAGCATATGATTAAAGAAACACGAAAAACACCTTGAAAACTTATAAAAGAGGGTTTTCTTAAATTCATACTAGCAAAAATTAGAATAGAACAGGCTAAAAAAGAAAAAATAGCAAAAAGTTTATTTATTTGCTAGCTAAAATTATTATCAAACCTAAAAAAAGAAAGCCCAAAAAATAACAGAAATTAAAAACAGAAAGTACCAACTCTAGTGTAATGATTTTTTTAGTAAAACAGCATTACTTTTTCTTTTGTAGTTCTGTTAAATTTATTTTATTAATCTTTTTTTATGAAAGGAAAGCTTAATACTACAGAAAAATAACTTGACTTATTAGTTCCATTGCTAAAATTTGATTTAAACACATCTTGAGTTCCGTAATAATAACGGGCGTGAATATGCATGTCTTTACTTCCGTTAAAATTTTTAAATATATAAGCAATATCTGCAATAACACCAAAGTCATTAGATTTTGTGTTATATTTAAAATCTTCAGTAAATTCTCCTTCTTCGCCTAAATAAACCATCTCACTACTTTTAAGAAATGAAATTTGGGGCCCTAAACTATATTTTAAATTTCCTTTTTTATTCAAGTAAGAAAACAATATAGGAACATCGTAATAATTCATGTTCAATTCTGCACTTACATTGTTAAAGTTTTCGTTTAAAGAAGGTGAAGATGTTTGAGCAGAAATATTATCAAGTTTTATATTACGATTTCCAAGAAAAAAAATACTGGGACTTATATAAAAGTTGTCTGAAACTTTAATATTACCAGATATACCGAAATTAATTCCCAAACGTGTTCTATCAAAATTTTCTAAATCTGAATAATGGGTAAAATTCCCTCCAATTTCCATTCCTAAGTTAAAATTTTCAGAAGCTACTTTATCTCCAAATATAAGCGCCAAAATTGCTGCCTGACCTTGCATTAAACTCGATGTTAAAAGAAAAAAAAACAAGCAAATTATATGTCTTTTATTCATAATTTTATTAATTTTTTATTCCAAATCTATATTGTAAACCTGTTAAAATAAATTTTTGAGACCCAGAAATACCATACTCACCTCTAAACATTAAATGCTTATTCAGTTGTAAATTAAAACCAAATTGAAAAGTACGTGTTTGAATCATATCCTTTTTAATGAAATAATTTATAGAATTTGTAAACGCCTCGCTATCATTTACTTTATTCTGAATTTCTTCTAAAGCTATATTTTGAGCTTTTAGTCTTATAACTTCACTAGCATCCGAAATTGGATTTAAATTCGCTATCGCTTGATTATTTTGTTCTACTTTAGTATCGATTTTTTCATTGAAAACATTGTCAATGTCAGGAAAAACTTCATTAAACTGTATAGAGCCACTGCTACCTTTTGCACCAACAAAATCTCTATTCATAACTCCAACGTACGCCGCTAAGAAAAAGTCAGGGTTCTTTTTAGATAAATCAAACTTATAACCCAAACGAGCGGAAAGATTAAGAACTCCAACTTGATCATCTAAAAGTTCTGTTTCCGTTGCTGAATAATTAATATCTGTGCTCAAAAAATAATTTTGATAACCAAAAACTAGTGTTGTTCCAGCGCCATAGGCAAGTGCATCAAAATCAACTGATGCGCCAAATTCAGGTAATTGTACAAGTATATTTCCAAGTGCATCTTTCCAAGTTGGTTGAAGACTAACATTAGTGCCTCCAGAAATTTTAGAGTACAATCCGTAAATATTCATAAAAGGGAATAACCAAAAATCAGCCCTTAAATTTACTCCACTTGTAGTAGCTGAAACTTCTGTAAAATTTAAAGTTTCTATATTGATAATACTAGACAAATCATAATCTCCTATATTTAGTGCAAATTCGGTGATTTCCATGTCAATAAAGGCATAAACATAATTAAGGTTTACTCCTAAAGGCAATTGTAATTGATCTCCAAATCCTTTATCATAGGCTTTTTGCCCCCAAATTGGAAGCTTATAAGGATATCCTTTTTTCGAAATACTATCAGTTAAAATTTCATTTTGACTAAAACATAAAAAATGACAGAATAGCAAAATCAAGACAACAAATTTATTTCTGTTTTTATAATTTATAATCATATATATTTTATTTTAATTACACTTACTCTAAAGTTAGTGTTAATCTACTTTTTTAGTTTTAACCTATGTTAAATAAATACTTTTTTACTTAAATTACTGCTTTCTTTGTTCCATTAATTCTTTTAAAACATTATAATTTATAATTACAATTTTTTCGTTTTCTAAAAATGATTTCATTTCATTACTAGACCAAACTTCTGCATCTGCCAAACGCACTATTCTATCTAAACCTGTTTTATGATTAAAACCGTTCGGTATTTTTATTTCGTTTGTATGTTCTTCTGATGCTGCGTGCATGTAAAAATGATTCAATCCTGGTTTTACAATTTTTTTTAAAGCACTTTTTAATATTTCAATTCTCACTGGCACATCCTCTGAGACATTAAGTTTATTTTCATAAGGAATATCGAAAGCAAAAGCAAAATTTACCACCAATGCAGTTATCCATTTTTTTAATTTAGAACCTTTATAAGACATATGAGCATTCATTTCTTCCAACTCATAAAAACCGAAAAAAGTGTCTGGACGAATAATCTGATTATTATCTATATATTGTATTATTGCTTGAGCATCTTTATCAAAAGTATTTACTGTTATTGGTAAATTGTATTTTTTAGCAACTTTAACTGCTGCCATCCGCAAATCGTCAATATCAGCTCCGGGATAATAAGAGTTTCTATACACAGTTCCCATATGAGAATCTAAATGAGATACTTCTAAACCAAGGCGTAATGCTTTTTGCACTTGAGCATCTAATTCTAAAAAGACCTCTTTAGGATTTGCAAATTTTTCAACCTCCTCAATTTTTTCCCACGCTAAACCTTCTGAATTATACAAACTTGGCACCTTACTTTTTGGTAAAACAGGTTTCCACGGATATCTGTTTTGATATTCATTTGTTAACATTAAATGAACACCAAAACTCCAATTTGGGTGGAGTTTTGAGATTGCTGCAGCCTTTTCAATTTCTTGTTCATTATGATCATGAACAAGAATACTTGTAGACTTTACAACACCTGATTTCATAGTTTCAAACACACCATCCATAAATGTTGGATGAGCAGCAGTATCATCACTATTAACAACTAAAAGCTTCGTATTCTTTTCATATCCTAATTGTTCCGCTAAAGTCAAACCTTTCTCATTTAAAGGAGCATTAGACATTTTAAAAACTAATAATTTAGAAATGTCTATAGTGTTTAGAAGAAATATTCCTATTGATAAAAACAACAGAAAATAGATTTTTTTTGATCTCAAAAATTTAGCTTTCATAAATCAAAACTAAGTATTCTTTTTTTAAATAAAATCACTTTTCTTTTTCATATTAAAATATTGCTACTTAATTTTGCAGCGTTCTCAAAAGGGGTGCTGTAAAAAGCTGAGATCATACCCAATGAACCTAGAACAGATAATGCTGTTTAGGGATTTTTTAAACAAGTCATTTATTTTTAAATGACAATTAATTATTCAATATTAATTACAAGAATAATTACCTCTTTTTATTCGTTTTAAATTTTTTTAAAATGAAAAAAATTACCATTTTTTTATTCTTGTTTACAAGTATACTTGTAAACGCCCAATCATTTACACTAAAAGGAACAGTTGTAGGTGAAAACAATGAAACTTTGCCAGGAGCAACTATTTTGGTTAAAGAAACTAATCAAGGAACTTCTACAGATTTTGATGGAAAATTCAACATCAAACTTTCTAAGGGAATTTTCACAATTCAAGTATCATTTATTGGATACAAAACTGTAAATCAAAAAGTTTCTATTACAGAAAATTTAGAAATTAATGTTTCCTTAAAACCTAACGAAACACTTTTAGATGAAGTTTTGGTGTCTGCAGTTCGTGTAAATGCAGATATTCCTGTTACATTTTCTAACTTGTCAAAAAAGGAAATTGCCAAACGTAATTTAGGGCAAGACATTCCAGTTTTAATGAACTATTTACCAAATGTTGTTTCTTCTTCAGATGCAGGTGCAGGAGTTGGTTACACCTATATGAATGTACGTGGTTCTAATAGCGAAAGAATTAATGTAACCATTAACGGAATTCCATACAATGATGCCGAAAGTCAAGGTACTTTTTGGGTAAATTTAGGAGATTTTGCTTCATCAACCCAAAGCTTACAACTACAAAGAGGAGTTGGAACATCTACAAATGGTTCCGGTGCTTTTGGTGCAAGTTTAAATATTTTAACAGATGCTGTTTCTGAAGAAGCTTTTGGAGAAATTTCTAACTCTTTTGGTTCTTTTAACACTAGAAAACATACTGTAAAATTTAGCACAGGTAAATTAAATGAACATTTTGAAATTGCAGGACGTTTGTCTAATATTTATTCTGATGGCTATGTAGATAGAGCTTTTGCAGACTTAAAATCGTACTTTTTACAAGGAACTTACACAGATGAAAATACGTTGATAAAAGCGATTACTTTTGGTGGTAAAGAAAGAACATATCAATCTTGGTTTGGTTTAGATGCAACTCAATTGGAAGAAGACAGAAAACAAAATCCATATACTTATGATAATGAAGTTGATGATTATGGCCAAGACCACTACCAATTGCATTGGAATGAAAAATGGACAGAACAGTGGTCTACAAATCTTGGTTTGAACTACACAAAAGGAGCTGGTTTTTTTGAGCAATTTAAAGAAGAGGAAGATGCTTCTGATTTTAATAACTTAATAGTTGATGGTTCTGATGTAATTGTAAGAAGATGGCTAGATAATGACTTTTATGTAGTTAATTTTAACACAAATTATAAAACTGAAAAATTAAATTTAATTACAGGAATCTCTTACTCTAACTATAAAGGAGATCATTTTGGAGAAGTAATTTGGGGAGAAGATTTAGCAGCAAACACTAATATTAGAGATCGTTATTATTTTTCTGATGCCACAAAAAATGACTTCTCAATTTTTGCCAAAGCAAATTTTGAAATCAATGAAAAGCTATCTGGATATTTAGATCTCCAAGGTCGTTTTGTGAGTTATCAAACCAAAGGTTTAACCTCAGATAGAGTTAATATAGATGTTGATGAAAGCTTCAATTTTTTCAATCCAAAATTTGGTTTCACCTATGTTATAAACGAAGAAAACAGATTATACGCATCTTTTGCTGTGGCTAATAAAGAGCCAAACAGAAATGATTTTGAAAACGGTGTTTCTACTCCAGAAACTTTAAATGATTTAGAACTAGGATGGCGTTTAAAGAACGAAAACATTAAACTAAATAGCAACATCTATTATATGAACTATAAAAATCAACTAGTTTTAACTGGTTCTGTAGATGACGTTGGAGCACCAATAAGAGCTACATCTGGGAGCAGCTATAGATTAGGTTTAGAAATTGATGCAGATATTCGCATATCAGATAAATTTTCTATAAAACCAAATGTTGCTTTTAGTACAAATAAAAATAGAGATTTTTTTATTGAAGAAAACGGAATTGCAAAAAGTTTAGGAAACACTAATTTATCTTACTCACCTGATGTTGTAATGGGTAATGTTTTCCAATATAATTTTAAAGAAAATCTACAAATCTCATTATTATCAAAATATGTCGGAGAACAGTTTTTAAATAACATTAATGATACAAGTTCTAAATTAGACAGCTATTTTATTAGTGATTTTAATGTAGTTTATGAATTAAAAACTAAAAAAATATTTAAGTCTATTGTATTTACAGGATTAATAAATAATATTTTTAATGACGAATATGTTGCTAATGCTGTAGATTATGGTGGTGGTTATATTTATTATTACCCGCAAGCTACTACAAACTTTTTGATAGGAGTCACGCTACGATTTTAAAAGCACGAAACGAGTATTCTAAATTCTAGAATACTCGTTTCTTTTAAATATCTATTGTTTGTTTAATCTTTTAAACGTTCTATAAAGCTCTCAATAGAAGCTGATTTTTCTACAGAAAAGTCTCCAATTTTAGTTCTTCTTAATGCTGATAAGTGCGCACCTGAGTGCAATGCTTTTCCAAAATCATAAGCCAAAGAACGAATGTAGGTTCCTTTTGAGCAAACTACTCTAAAATCTACTTTTGGTAGGTTTATATTGGTAATTTCAAATTCAGAAACAGTAACTGCTCTAGCTTTTATTTCTGTAGTTTCGCCTTTTCTAGCTAATTCATATAAACGCTTTCCATCCTTTTTAATTGCAGAAAAAATGGGTGGTTTTTGCTGAATTTCACCAAGAAACTGTTTTGTAGTTTCCTTTAGTAAAGCTTCAGTAATATGGTTTGTAGAAAATATTTCATTCACTTCTGTTTCTAGGTCATAACTTGGTGTTGTTGCCCCTATTGAAAAAGTTCCTGTATATTCTTTTATTTGCCCTTGATAGGTGTGAATCTCTTTAGTTTGTTTACCTGTGCAAATAATCAATAAACCAGTTGCTAAAGGGTCTAATGTACCTGCATGACCAACTTTAATTTTCTTAAGTTTAAAACGTTGTTTTATATGCCAACGTAATTTATTTACCACCTGAAAAGAAGTCCATTCCAAAGGTTTATCAATCAATAAAACTTGACCATTTTTAAAATCTTCTTCTGTTCTAATCATTCTATGATGAAAACTTTAGTATCTAAAAATTTAATGGAGTAAAGCATAACCGATTGCAATAACACCAACAACTGCACAGTAAATCGAAAAGTAAGATAATTTACTTTTTTTAACTAAAGCAATCATCCATTTACAAGCCAATAGACCAGATAAAAAAGCGGATACGAAACCTGCTGAAATAGGAATCATTTCTGAAGATTGAAAGCTTAAATCTCCCCCTAAAATATCTTTTCCAATTTTACCAAAAATTAAAGGTACTACCATTAAGAACGAAAAACGAGCAGCTCTTGTTCTATCAATTCCCAACAAAACAGAAGTAGAAATTGTAGCTCCAGATCTAGAAATTCCCGGTAACATTGCAATGGCTTGAGAAACACCAATAATTATAGAATTTAAAAATGACACTTCTTTATTTGTGTTTTTTGCTTTATCGGCTAACAATAATAACAAAGCTGTTACCAATAACATTACACCTACCAACAAGATTTTTCCACCAAAAAAAGATTCTAATTCTTCTTCAAAAAGCAAACCTACCACAACTGCGGGAATCATAGAAATTATAATTTTTAAGGAAAACTTTAGTTGATCATTCCACTTAAATTGAAATAATCCTTTTAAAATTTCAGCTACTTCACTTCTAAAAATCACTAATGTACTTAATGCTGTTGCAAAGTGTAAAACTACTGTAAACGTTAAGCTTTCTTCTGGCACAGAGGTGTCTCCTAAAATAGCCTTTGTCAACTCTAAATGTCCACTAGACGAAACAGGAAGAAATTCTGTTAAACCTTGAATTACTCCTAAAATTATTGCTTCAATAATATTCATTACTTATTTTTTAGGATCTGCTAAAATTGCATAAATTTCAATACCAAGACCAATAATTACTAAAGTTGGTGCCAAACGAATTCTTTGCCAATTATACATTTCTTCATTAAAAACATTTGGATCTTCACTGCCGCCTCCAGCCATAAAAATAAAGCCAACTGCAATAAAAACAATACCAATTAGCATGATGATATAGTTTCTTTTACCAAATAAAAATTCTTGTTTTTGATTTATTTCTTTTTTCATATTCTTAATAATAGAGTTCATCTGTTCGCAGGTTTAAAAAACGTTGTGTGGCAAAAAATGTACTAATCCAGGTAATTATAAATGCCGATAAAATAACGCCTCCTGCTATATATCCTAGTGTAATGTAATCTTCTAAAAAATCTAAACTTGGTATAAACTTATCTAAATAGTATACCAAAACTGCCAAACCAATGAGTGCTATAATAGCTCCAATAATTCCTAATTTTATACTTCGCCAAATAAATGGCCTTCTAATAAAGCCTTTAGTAGCGCCCACCATTTGCATAGTTTTAATATTAAACCTTTTTGCATAAATGGATAATCTTATAGAACTGTTGATTAAAATCATTGCTATTAAACCAAAAAAACCACTTATTATTAATAACCAAAAACTAATCCTTTTGATATTTTTTGTTAAAATATTGATGAGTGGCTTATCATAAGATACATCTGCAACAAATGCGTTTTTAGAGAATCTTGCTTCTAAATTAGCTACTTTTTCAGGGGTTACATAATCGGCTTTTAAGTAAATATCTATTCCGTTTTTTAGAGGGTTTTCTCCTAAAAACTTTAAAAAATCTTCACCAATTTCTTTACTATATTTTTTAGCTGCTTGAGCTTTACTTACATATACCGCTTTTTTAGTAAACTCTTCTTCTAGTAAAGACTCTCTGAATGTTTTGATTTGTTTTTGAGTTACGTTGTCTTTTATAAAAAGTGTAATAGCCACTTTTTCTTTCACAAAATTAGCGACTTTTGTAGATTTTAATAAAATCAACCCTAAAACTCCCACCATAAAAAGTACCAAAGCAATACTAATTACAACAGAAATGTAAGAAGAAGTTAAGCGTCTTTTTTGGTAAGAATCAAATTTAGATGACATTAAATAATGTAATTTGTAATCGCTGCAAGATAATAATTAGAAATTAGTTGATAGGTACTGTTTGCAGTATTTTAACTATTCAATTTCTTGACACAATTCTATAAGTACTCCATTTGTAGTTTTGGGATGCAAAAACGCCACTAATTTGTTATCTGCTCCTTTTTTTGGCACTTCATTTAAGACCTTAAAACCTTCTTTTTGTAATCTTTTTATTTCTGATACAATATCATCTACAGCAAACGCAATATGGTGGATTCCCTCTCCTTTTTTCTCAATAAATTTAGCAATAGGACTTTCTGGCTTTGTAGCCTCTAATAATTCAATTTTATTAGGTCCAGATTTAAAAAAAGAAGTTTTTACTCCTTCAGAAATAACTTCTTCTATTTTATAATGTGGTTTGCCAAAAAGTGATGAAAATAATTCATTTGATTCTTCTAAATCTTTAACAGCAATGCCAATGTGTTCTATTTTATTCATTTTGTAAAAATAAAAAAACCAGCAGAATAATATCCACTGGTTTGTTTGTTATCGTTTAAAAGAATTTAATCTTTAGTGATTTTAAAATTATCTAGTTCATAAGTACCATCATTGGCTGAATCTCCACTTCCAGTATATTTAAATGCGATATGAATTTTACCTGAACCGCAAGATAAATCTACAATTCCAGATTCAAACCAAGATGAGAAAGAATCAGAATCTTGAACAACGTAAGCTGCTGGTAAAACGCCCCAAGTAGCAGATAATACACCATCTGTTGTGCCATCCCAATCATTAGAAAACATGATATCTAAATTACTTGCATCTGCAAAACTATTTGAAGTTTCAAAAGATAGTTTTACATTACTATTAGCATCTAAATCTATTTCTGGAGAAATTAACCAAGCCGCTGTTCTATCATCTCCTGAACGAAATGCACCTACTCTTGCTGAAATACCTTGAGAAGCGTTAGAACCACTTGCTCTGTATGCTTCCCAAGTTTCTGTTCCTGCTTCTTGATAATTAGTCCAGCCATTTCCTGAAATTGGACTATTTGTACTTTGAGACTCAAACATATCTTCAAAAAGAATACTTGTACCTTCTGCATTAGCCAAACCACAATCTAATTCTGGGGGGTCACATCTTTCACCAGTTGTAGTAATATCATTTTTATCATTTAAAACTAAAATTAAACTACTCCCATCAAAAGTTTTTGAAATGACACTGTTTATTGTAAAACTTCCTGCTGGTAAAGGCGAAAATTTAAAAGTAGAAAAAGAGCTAGTTTCTAAAGAAATACTACTTCCACGAGCTGTACAACTTTCTAAAACTCTTTGTGTATCAAACTGCTCATCTGGATCTCCAAAAGTTAAATCCTTAATATCTTTTTGAAATTGTGCATTTTCTATTTGAACCAACATTCCCAGATTGTCGCTAGAAACCTCCGATAAATTTACGATTTTTGGAACTAAAGCTTTTGTTACCGATGATCTAAAAATATTTTCAGAAATTTGTTTTATTGTAACATCATCTACCTCATTACCACTTGCAACACCTCCAATGGTAATAACACCATCTCCAGATCTTGTTTCACCAATAAATAATCCATTTAATTTAATGTAAATTTCTCTACCTAAATTGTATTTATTATAAGTATCGTTTAAATTTAAAACTACTTTTATTGCTGCTTCTGGGTTTTCTGCTTCATCTTGAATAAAAATTTCTTTAAAGAAATTACCTGTTCTATCTGAAGAAGTTACATACCCTTTTACAACTAAATCTGACGTAATTTCAGTAGCTTCATCCTGAATAAATAATCCTTTTAGGTTTTTGATGGTAATGGCATCTAAATTACCATTTGGATCATTTAGTTCGGCAATAATTTTTTCTACCTCAGCATTTTCTACTAAGCCCAAATCTTGAGGAACTGAATAATCTCCATCCTCTACACAAGAATTAAACGATATACCTAAAACAAGCGTAAGTATACAGATGATTAATTTATTTGTTTTCATATTCGTGTATTTATATTTTATTTAAAATCTTAAGTTTACGTTTAAAAAGTAGGTTGTACCTCTACCATACCAATATTTATTACCAAAAACTGGCGTATCTAGCGCTTTATCGTCTCTTAACTGTCTAAAGTTTGCATTTCTTCCTTGTTCAAATCCTCCCGATTTATATTCTTCTCCCAATAAGTTATTAACAGTTGCAAAAACACTCACAAATTTATCTCCAATTTTCCAAGATTTACCGCCAACTAAATTTACAACCATGTAATCGTCAAACTTTTCTTGTTTTAACAATTCTCTAGCCAATTCTGGATCGTAATCTGAAAATGGTAAACCATCTGAATCTTCATAAAAGTTTGCTGAACGATTTAAAGGGGCAACATCTACATAGGTTTTAGAAAAGAAATTTGTAGTTGCTCCAAACCACCAATAATTAGGATCTCTATATTCAAAACCTACAGAGTAAGCATTTTGTGGCCCAGCAGCTATTTTATAATCTTTTAATAATGATACATAATCTTTAGATCTAAAATCGCTATTAAAACCGCCATTATCTGCAACATCAGATGTTAGGTATAAGTTTGGATTATTAGCGTAAGTATACTGCCCTATTGAGGCTGCTCCTTTAAGTTTAATTGTTGGAGTAACTTGCGCTTCAATACCAAGTTCTAAACCAATATGTTGCTTTTCAATACCCGATAAAATTTCTTGTACAAAGGCCGTATTATCGCCGCCAACACCATCAGCAAAATAGAACGATATTTCTGTTGCATCTTTAACGTTAGTGTAATAAGCAGTTAATTTTGAAGTTACTATTGGACTTCTTAGAATATAACTAAAATCAGTTGAAAATACTTTTTCGCTCTTTAAATCATCAACAATAGCGTTGTTTTCTCTTGAGTTAGAAAATGAATTTCTAATGTTTGGTGCTTGTGTTAAATAGGCAGCATTTAAGTCTAATAAATGTCTTCCTGTTATTTTATAAGTTAAACCCGCTTTTACAGCGTAATTGGTAAAATCAATTTTATCTGACAAACCTAAAGAATTATCTACAAAACGACCATTTTGATACAAGCCCTCTCTTTGATGTGTAGTTCTTGATAAGTTTACAGCTCCGTAAAAATCAACTTTATTATATTTGAACTGTGCTTGTGTAAATGCGCTGGCAACATCAGAATTTAAAAGAAAACTGTATCTGAACTTGTCGCCCTCTTGTACAACTCTGTTTGGAGACAATAAATTATTTTGTTGTGCATTTTCTGTATCTGCAAAAGGGTTGATATCTAAATATCCATTACCTCCTAATAAATCGATTACTTCTGCAAAATTTTCAGATCGCAATCTCCTGTATTCTAATTTTGCATTTAAAGTAATATTATCGTTTATAGAAGAATTTAATATACTATTTACACTTATTTGTTTATCATCATTTCTATCTTCATATAAAACATAGGCGTTTTCAATTCCGTTTTGTGCATTGGTTACATTGGCATCTATAATTCTGTTCCAATTTAATTGCCCATCATTTTCAAAACGGTTTCTAGCCTCATAAGCTCCAGCTAAATCCTCATTTCTTTCGTAATAACTTGGTAAATATTGATAATAAGTAGGGCTTGGGTTTGCACCTCCGTTAAAATCTAATCTGCTATTTCCTATTCTACCAAATTGATAGCCAACATTTGTTTGTAAAGAAGTATTGTCTGAAATATCCCAATAATGATTTAGCATAATAATTGGCTCTACAACTTCTTTTATTCTAGAATTTGTTTTTCGCCCGTTTAAATACCCCCAATAATCATTGTAAGCAATACCTTTTAAATCAAAAACCTCTTGTGTGTTTGGAGACGACTTACCTCTTCTGTTAGGTGTAAAAATAGCACTTAAATTAATGCTATGTTTTTCATTAAACTTCTTTTCAATAGCGGCAAAAAGAGAATATGCATTGTAGGAAGTACCTTCATTAAAGCCCTCTAAACCTGCTCTTCTACTTCCAGAAAAAGTCATGGCCCAACCACCATCTAACATTCCTGTGGAATGTGTAGCCATAACTCTATGCACATAACTTCTGTTAGAAGATGAATATGAAATTCTTGTTCCTGACCTTTGTTCTGAAGCTCTTGTATTAATATTGGTAGATCCTAAAATACCGCCAAATGTAAAATTTGAAGGCGCTAAGCCATTACTAAATTCTTGATTTCGTAAAACGTCATTTAAACCACCCCAATTACTCCACTGTGCTCTACCATCGTAAATTTTATTCATTTCAATGCCGTTGATAAGTACTTTACCATTTCCTGAGTCTAAACCTTTAATCCTAAAAAAAGAAGAACTAAACTCAAAAGCAGCTGTTCTTAAGTAGATGTCTCTTGTAGCTTGCAATAAACCTGCAATATTATCTGCAGCACTTGCATCATCATTTAATTCATCATCTGTGATGGTTATTAAACTTAAATCTTGATCTTCAGAAATATCCTTATAGAAAAGAATTATTCCTAAATCTACGATATCTCCAACAAAATCAACAGGAAAACTTTGAGTTTCATAACCTGCAAGTTTAAGCTCAACAATGTAGTTTCCTTTTGGTATGTTTTTTATTGCAAAAGCCCCGTCTAAACCGGTTTTTTGATTTAATGCAGTATTTACAACACTTACCAAAACACCTTGCAGAGGGTCTTCAGAATCGCTATCTGTAACAATTCCTTTTACAATATTTTGAGCGTTAAATCCTGTAATACAGAATAGCAACACAAACATTGATAAAACAATTTTTCTCATAAATGTTTATTAATTTTTTATAAATATACTTATAATGGTGAGCAAAATTAATGTTTTTTCATAAATACCAATGTTAAAATGATAATTTGTAATTTTTAAAGTGGATTTTGTTTTATAAGTTTGCAATATAAATTATTAAAAATGAAAAAATATTTACTTTTTTTTATGCTTATATTATTAGGTGTAAATATAAATTTTGCTCAAAATAAAGGGAAACAATATAATATTAGAACTGTAGCTTTTTATAATCTAGAAAATCTTTTTGATACTATTAACGACACCACTATAAATGACGAAGCTAGCCCCATGATGGAGCTTAAATCCAACAGATCTGAAGTATATTGGGATAAAATTGATAAGTTAGGTAGTGTAATTGCTCAAATTGGAGAAGAAAAAGCCAATACAAGTCCAACACTTTTAGGAGTTTCTGAAGTTGAAAATTTAGGAGTTTTAGAGGATTTGGTAGAATCTGATCGTTTAAAGAAAAAAGGATACGGCATTATACATTACGATTCTCCAGACAAACGTGGAATTGATGTGGCATTACTATATCAGAAGAGATATTTTAAACCTGTATTTCATCAAGCATTTAACCCTAACATATACAGAAATAACAGAAAAGTATATACAAGAGATCAATTATTGGTTTCTGGTTATTTAGATGATGAATTGATTCATATTATTGTAAACCATTGGCCTTCCAGAAGTGGTGGAGAAGCTAAAAGTAGACCTTTGCGTGAAAAAGCGGCTTATCAAAATACAAAAATTAAAAAATAAAACAGAATGTTTAAAATTTATTTTGTCCATTAAGTAATTTTAACATCAGAAACAAACTTATTAAAATTCAATTTTAAGCCCTGAAATAATCGTCCTAGAAAAATTAAAAGGATATATTGAATTAGCATAACTTTGCTGTGCATTGTAGTGCTCAAATAAATTGGTCACCGACCCGTAAAGACTAACTTTTTTGAATTGATTCAAGAATTAGATAGAGTAGAAGGTATCGAACGATTTAGAATATCTTCTATAGAACCTAATCTGTTGAGTAACGACATTATCGATTTTGTTGCTCAATCCAATAAGTTTATGCCGCATTTTCATATACCATTACAATCAGGATCTAATACTATTCTGAAAGCAATGCGAAGAAAATACTTGAAAGAGTTATATGTAGAGCGAGTAACAAGAATTAAAGAATTAATGCCTCATGCATCTATTGGTGTAGATGTTATTGTTGGTTTTCCGGGAGAAACAGAAGATGAGTTTTTAGCAACCTACAATTTTTTAAATGAGTTAGATGTTTCTTACTTGCATGTATTTACTTATTCAGAAAGACAAAACACTACTGCAGTAAAAATGGAAGGAGTTGTTCCAAAGCACATTAGAGCTGAGAGAAGCAAAATGTTACATATACTTTCGGATAAGAAAAAGAGATTCTTTTACGAACAGCATATTGGTAAAAAATACAAT